>Ga0210405_10003600_pt1 | contig 15071 bp, 14 predicted proteins | sample IncBWH11MmetaG_FD_155492 | JGI IMG/M metagenome (GOLD analysis project Ga0210405, IMG submission 155492) | Forest soil microbial communities from Barre Woods Harvard Forest LTER site, Petersham, Massachusetts, United States - Inc-BW-H-11-M | ecosystem: Environmental > Terrestrial > Soil >... | reverse complement strand
CGCGCGCCACGTCGGAACGATCGATCGCATACGATCCCACACCACCCAAATCTCACCATTGCTGTCGAAAAACAGTTCGTCGTTGATCAGCCCCCGGTTGACGATCCCCGCGACCATGTCCCAGTAGCTGATCACCATGCGGATGTACGTGTTTTCCTCGCTCCCCTGCGGATACCTCTGCACCATCTCTTCAGGAGATGCCGGATGAAAGTGTTCGACGAACCACGCCCGCGCTTGGCGCAGCCGCGGCTCCCGCCTCATGTCGTACAAGCGTAGCATCAGGTTTACTTCGTCGTAGGTAATCTGGGCCATTGCCGGTCCTCCCCGCTCTAACTCGCCGCGTCGGGCTGGGCTGCTTCCTGCGAGGCAGGGGAAATGCCTGCCAATTCGATGCGGTGCACCCTCGCTATGGGTATACCCTGCTTTTGAAACTCGGCCTGGATGCGCCGCCGCAGCTCGCGCGCGACCTCGTCCTGCCGTGTCGGCGCGGTCCGCACCTGCAATCGTATCGTCGACGAAGTACGGTCAAAGTCTTGCACTCCCAGGATCCGCGGCCCGTCCACCAGCGTTTGCGACCACGCGGGATCGCCCCGCAGAGCCGCCGCGGCGGTCTCAAGCGCCTGCATGGATTTTTCCAGCGGGCTTTCCGGCGCCAGCGAGACGTCCACGAAAGCCTGCGACCAGTCGCGGCTGAGGTTGCTGACCGTGCGGATCTCGCCGTTCGCGATGGTTACCAGCGCGCCGCGCGCATCGCGGATCACCGTGCGCCGCAATGTCAAGTGTTCCACCCGTCCGGTGTGGTCCGCGAATTGAATCGTGTCGCCAACCACGTATTGATCCTCAAGTACGATGTAGAAGCCGGTGATGATATCGCGCACTAGGTTCTGCGCGCCGAAACCGATGGCCAGGCTGGCCAGGCCTGCCAGCGTCGCCACCGGCGTCACGTTGATGCCGAACTCCGGCAGCGCGGTTAATAGCGCGACTCCCCAGACGACTTTGCTGGCCGCACCGTAAAGCACCCCGGCAAGAGTCCGCGTCTGTTGCTCGCGGACTTGCGCCGCTCGCGCTGGCGATGCAGCTTGCTTGATCACCAAGTTCGTGACCGCGCGGAGGATGCGGTTCACCACCAGCGCGATTACGAAAATCCCAATAAGATGTAGTCCATTGGGAAGCGTCAAATCCAACCACCGATGGAAGGAACTAGGCATGATTTTTACGAGAGGGGGAGTATAACATTGGACGGCGCTCGAAGAGGTATCCTCCAGCGCGGCAGTTGGGTGGGCGAACACAAGGGGGTTTTCCGGCTATGGAATCAAGGCGCAATTTTTTGACAAATATGATTGCCGCAGGGATGCCCGCGGGCATCCTCGCTCTCCTGCCCGCCGCTCAGGTTCCTGGCTCGCGCCCGCAAAACCCTCAGCAACAGAAGGACGATGATTCGAATTCGCCGAAGATCGATCCCAAGCTGGTCCTCGAAGCCAACAAAAAGGAAATTAAGAAAAATGTCGAAAAGCTTTACGATCTCGCTAGTGAATTAAAGGCCGAAGTCGAGAAGACCGATTCCGTTCAAGTGCTCTCGCTGGCTATGCTCCGAAAGGCCGACGAGATCGAAAAACTGGCCAGGGAAATCAAATCCCGCGCCAAAGGATGAATCTCCGCGCCAGCCTTTCCACGGCCAATCCGCCCTAGCGCCCGCGAATCATACCGGATAGAATGTTAATGTTCATCGCCGTTCCCGCGAATTCCGCCCCCTGGAAAATCGAGGTGCGGCCGCGGCGCGCCAGTAGCTCAGATGGATAGAGCATTAGCCTCCGGAGCTAAGGGTCGGGGGTTCGAATCCCTCCTGGCGCGCCATCTTTTCCTGGTCCGACCCGGACACATAGGTAAGACAACGTACCGATCACATCGGTAACAATCTCCATCCGCTCACATCATCATAAATGCTCCCATTCGTGCGTCGCGTCCTGCGCTCCACCTCCGGAGCTTCCCTGCGGTTAGTTGCCAGAGGAATGCTCAGTGAAAAAAGTGAGGACGCGGCGGCGGAATTCCTCGGGGAAGAAGCCGTAGGCGGCGGTGTGGAAGGCGCCGGGGACGACCCAGAGTTGTTTGGGACCACGGGCGGCGGCGTAAATCATTTCCGAGTGGCGGCAGGGGAGCGCGTCGTCTTTTTCGTCGCAAATGAGGAGAACGGGAAATGGGCGGGCGGCGACGGATTTGACCGGCGAGACTTCCGCGACGGGAAAACCAGCGAGTTTTTCGTCACGATAGAGCAGCGTCCAGGTGCCGGGAGCGAAGATGGTCTTGCCGAGCCAGGGATATTTTCGCAGACCAGCGTAGTCATAGGCCGCTTCGCGGAGATTGGCGAAGGAGGCTTCGGCGACGACCGCTTCGATGCGCGGATCGGCGGCCGCGGATTGCAGAACGATGCCTGCGCCCATGGATTCGCCCAGTGCGAAGATATGTTTTGGCGGCGAACAGTCCGGCCCGCCAGGCCCGCGCCATTGGATCGAAAGACAGGGATTCCTAATGGAAGAAAGCAGGGCGTCGATGATGGCGCGGGTGTCATCGCGTTCGAGCCAACCGTAAGTGGCGATGGGGCCGCCGCTGGCTCCATGGGCGCGGGCATCCATCATGACGACGCTGTATCCGGCGCGCAGCAGAAATTCCGAGTGGCCAATGACGCCGATGCGGTTGTCGGCGACGCCGTGGAAGAGCAGGACCCAATTGCCGTTGGCATTCTTCGGGCGGATTTTCCAGCCGCGAAGAAGCGCTCCATCCGGAGCGCGAACGTCGAAATCTTCGCGGGTGGAGCCGGTGACCGCCAGGGAAACGTCGGCTTCGCGAAGAAGGTCCGGAGTCAGTTCACGGCGGATGGGATGAAGGAACGCGGGGCCAGCGAGCCACCCGGCTACCGCCGCGAGCAGCGGAGGCAAGAGCAGTAAAATCAGGGCGATGCGGATCAGGCGGCGGCGCATGGGTCCTATCCCAAGATACGAGAATCTGGTCCATGGGGTTCGAGTAATCCTTGAGAGCGTGCCAAGCCGAGAGTGTGCCAAGCCCGGAGTTACCCCACCCCCCCATGTTTTTGTGAAAGAGTGCGGGAATCATTGAAAACAAAAGAGTTGAGTTTTGCTCTCGTGCAAAAGAGCGCAAAAGAGTTCGCAAAGACATGAAACGAAAGGGGATAGGGGGCAGGAAATAGGGGATAGGAATTGGAAGGCCGGAGGCCCCTCCCCCCACTTTTTTCGGAACTGCGCATTCTAAAGGACGTAGACGAAAGAACGTTTGAAGGTTGGAATGTTTGAAGGTTTGAAAGTTGAAGGTCAAAAGCAGGAATCAGAATTAACACAGAGTCACTGAAGACACAGAGTTCACAGAGGCGGACGGAGAAGACCGTGGTACGGGAGCAGAAGGCGGCCCTTCGAGGCTCCCTTCGCAGCTCCCTTCGCAGCTCCCTTCGCAGCTCAGGGTAAACAGGATAAACAGGGTAAACCACCGCACTCCATAGGCGAGGATGGGCTCGAACTATCAAAGGACATGGTATCACAAAGGTTACTCCCTGTCAAGCGTAACTTGTTAGCTATTCGAATGGGCGTGGCAGGGTTGACACAGTGGGGTTCAAGTTGGCGGAGGGAAAGGGCTTGCGGGAGGGGTAGGATTCGAAAGAGTTGTGGAAATCTGTGGAAAGCAAGACCCCATATTCTGCGCGATGCAAATGGTAAAACCTCGTCGAGTGGACATCCTTTGAACAACTTTAGTGTCGCGCGAGTATAATCGCTTCTCAGCTAAAGGAAACCTATTGAGTCTCGAAAGACACTTCGATCCCGTCTTCGCTGCGAAACTTGCCTTGCGCGAAAAACAAATTCAACAGAACTACCGGCCAATCATCGGTATTCACAAATGGTTTGCTCGGAGACCGGGTACGCTATTTCGCAACCTTCTCCTCGCAGAATACAACGGTGCTGAACCACTCGAGAAGAGCTTTTGGCATCCACACAGACTCCAAGGTTTGATTGCGGATCCCTTTATGGGAGGAGGAACACCTGTCTTTGAGGCAAACCGTCTTGGCTTCGGCGTCGTCGCGAGTGACGTAAACCCGATGGCTTATTGGGTTGTGAGGCAGTCTCTGAGCGCTCTGGATATACCAGCTTTCGTTACAACCGCCGAGAAAGTGGCGTCTTACGTTGATTCGATTATCGGCAGGTATTACAAAACTGACTGCGTACAATGTGGTTTTTCGGCCCCCATCAAGTACTTCCTCTGGGTAAAGACTGAGAAGTGTCCTGGCTGTTCAACAGATGTGGATCTTTTTCCCGGCTACCTATTGGCTGAGGCGGTGCGTCACCCCAAGCACGTCATCGCGTGTGCAAGTTGTGGCGATTTGAATGAGCTTGAGGTGCAGCCTAGTCTTTCGAAACCTGCCAGATGCAAAGGCTGTGGAACCAATCTCCGAGTAGTAGGCCCTGCGCGGAAGCAATTCGTTTCTTGTCCCCGATGTTCAACTCGTATCCGTTTCATAAATGGAGCCCCTAGGTTGGCCCCTCCTAAGCATCGCATGTGGGCAATCGAGTATCACTGTTTGAGGTGTCGGCCGAAACACGCGGGGCGTTTTTTCAAGAAACCGAGTTATAAAGACCTATCTTTGTTTTCACAAGCCAGTGAACTTCTATCACGCATAGAGAATTTGCCAATTCCAGAGGATGAGATTCCGAAAGGTGATGAAACAAACCGCTTGCATCGCTGGGGATATCGGTACTATCGGGATATGTTCAACGACCGGCAGCTCCTTGGTTTAGGAGTCCTGCTGCGCACGATCAAACGAGTATCAAACATAGAGATTCGACATGCGCTCTTGACGGTCTTCTCTGATTTCATGAGATATCAGAACATGCTGTGCCGCTACGATACGTACGCTTTGAAATGCCAAGACGTGTTCAGTGTGCATGGCTTCCCCGTTGGTCTGGTTCAATGTGAGAATAATCTCTTAGGAATTCCACGTACAGGGGCTGGGGCGTTCCGACACTTTGTCGAAAAGTATCGTCGAGCCAAGGAATATTGCGAGAAACCCTTTGAGACACAACATAACAAAACAATGGTTTTTATTACTGGAGAACGAATTCGCGCCGAGTTCGTGGATTCAGTGTCCGGGGCGGGGGAGGGTAAAGCGATGCTTTCAGCTGCGCCCGCAACTCTAGTCCCACTAGAACCTAATAGTCTTGACGGCGTGTTTACGGACCCACCTTACTTTGCCAACGTCCAATATGCGGAGCTCATGGACTTCTGCTACGTGTGGTTGCGGAAGGGCCTAAGTGAGGACTGGCCAGCGTTTCGCGCGGACTCAACGAGGAGCAAATGGGAGCTGACCGGTAACGAGACCTTGGGGCGGGACCTCGTCCATTTCACAGAAGGGCTAAGCCAGATTTTCCAACACTACGGGGCGGCATTGAAAACCGAAGCACCGTTCGTGTTCACGTATCACCACAATAGCCCAGAAGCATACATTCCGGTGGTCGTGGCAATCCTTGATGCAGGCTTAGACTGTTCTGCGACGCTTCCTGCCGTCGCAGAGATGTCAGCTTCGATCCATATCCTGGGAACTGGCTCTTCTGTCTTGGACACTGTCTTCGTGTGTAGGCACACGCTTAAGCAAGAACAGGGAACGAATATCGAGGAACTGCTATCGCTGGACGCCGAAATGATGAGACGCGCATCCGTCAGCCTGACAAGAGGGGATCTGCGATGCCTTCTGGCAGGCCATTTGGCTCGCCTTACTGTCAACCGCCTAAGATCAAGGTGGGAAAGCAAGTCGCCCATTCCTGAAAAGATGGTAGCCGCCCGGCAGACTATAGCGGAGATCCAAAAGGATCGTCGGACCGAGTCATTGATTGCAAAACTGTTGGAGCCGGCCACAGGCACCAGAAAGCTTGAGAAAACCATCCTTGCCGCGACCGTTTGAAGTCACTCCCGACCACCTTCGCGATAATTTGGAGGAAATGGTTTCCGCCGTCTTTGCTGACTTGCAGTCGCAGTTCCTGGTTCTACCCAAGGGCTCAAATTTTGTGGAGTATTCAGACTTCCAAACCGGCTACGAAGTCTTGAAGCGAGAAACGAGTGGCTTTGAGAATTTCACTGAGGCGACGGTCTGGGCCGCCCTGAAGGCAGATGCCATGTCATTTCTCGTTCTGAGGAGCATCCTTGGATTGTCCCCTCCAGAGTGGGCCGACCTCGCCCGTTCTGACCTCGGGGTCGACGTACCTCAGAATGCAGCGCGCGACTTGGACAGCCGAGTTCGAAAGGAGCGCGACCATTTTTTGAGGCTCGATTCCACACGCAACGAAAAAACGAAAGAGCGAACTGGTGCGCTAGTGTCCGTTGCCATTCGGTACCTCACTTGGCCCATCGATAGGGTCCCAGAGGATATGGTGCATCGGCTTGCAAAATTTGACACGCTCGCTGGGCTCGGCTCTTTGCGTCATGCCGCATCGCATCATGTGCCCTATGCAATGTTGCTGTATGAAAGGTATCTTGGCCGTCCCTTTGCTAGTCATCGGGATGCAGTATCTGAGCTGGTCGGGGATGTTATGGAAAGTGCGATCGAGGAACGTCTCGCGCACGCACAAATAACATTTCGTAAGACTAGAAGAGCTGAGCGTATCCCTGGTTTCGAACAAGCGCCAGACTTCATTGTTCCTGACGAGATCAATCCCGTTGTCGTCATCGAGGCGAAAATTACCGGCGACGATGGTACGGCGCGTGACAAGGTAACTAGAATTGAGCGGCTTGCCACCATGCGCGACGAAAGGATACGGGCGGGACAGGTGGGATTTCAGGTTCTGGCGTGCATTGATGGAAGAGGATTCGGAGTTCGCCGCGAGGACATGCGGCGTATGCTTCTGCGAACAGAGGGAAAAATCTTCACGCTAGCGACTTTGGATCAGATGATCCAACACACACGGCTTCGAGAATTTCTTCCGAAAAAGCCCGCGAAATAACCTTGCTCAGGCGTTTGATTAGGTGCGTCAGCGGACGAGAATGTCGCCTCGCGGGCCGCGGCGGCTGGCGCGGGGGGAAAGTAAGAACTAGAAACTAGAATTTAGAAATCAGAAACTAGAAATTGGAACTCGAAAAGAGAAGAGAGATTTCTCCCTGCGGTCGAAATGACGGGTGGGGCGGGGAAAAACGGGAGCCGGGCTCTCCCCGATAGGAACGCGGGGAGGCCCCAGAAACCGGGGCAAAGCCCGGCGCTACAAAGCAAATGCGCCGCTTCGGAAAGCGTCCGCTACAACTGTGGAGGCAAAAGGTGCACAACCAGGAATGGCTGTGCCACTAAGGCAGCGGCTCACGCCTAGAACAAGAAGGGGACTAGGCGGCGGGTGCGGCGGAGGTATTGCTTGTAGGGGTCGCCGAGGGCGGCGAGGAGGGCGGCTTCTTCGACGGAGATGCGGTAGGCGAAGGCGGCGCCCGTACAGGCAAGAAGAGCGAGCAGCCCGGCCCAATTGCCGAGCGCGAGACCTAGTCCGACTAAAGTGACGAGAGCGCCGGTATAGGAAGGGTGGCGGATGTAGCGATACGGTCCGGCCTCGACGACTGTTTGGCCCGCGTGGACCTCCACTTGATAGGTAAAGAAGCGTCCTAAGAGGGACATGGCGTAGAAGCGAAAGGCAATGCCGGCAAGCATGAGGACGATGCCGATGAAGAAGAGTGAAGTTCGATGCCACTGGATGGTGGCTTGGGGGAGGAGAAAGGGGAGGCCGAAGGCCAGTCCGAGCGCGAGCCAGAAGAGAACCGAGAGGAGCTTGAAGGAGCCTCGATCGCGAGCGAGTGTGGGGTCGGCTGACCGTTTGGCGCGGGCTGCGATGTTTTCCAGGACGATCCACAAGAGATAGGTAGCCCAGAAGGTTATTGCGTAGACGGGTCCACCGGAGAATGGCAACGGGTGCAAGGCGGAGCCTATTGCTTTTGAGTGGTGACGAGTTTGGCGGCGGGGGAGGCGGCGCGCTGCTCGGCGCGGCGTTCTTGTTCGACGTGCAGGGTGCAGTCGGCGATTTCGTCGTCGAGGTCTTTGATTTCGCGGGCGAGGTGGAAATTTTGTGGGTCTTTAGCGTAAGCCGCGAAGAGCGAGTTCCGCTTGGCCTTCAAGTCGTCGCGTTTCTTTTTCCAAACACCGGCAGCAGCAACCATGGGTATAACCTCGGAACCAGTGTGCGCTCTTTTGCGGTTTGGCGATATGGGCATAAAGAGATGTGTTTCGATTTGTACGTTTTCGGTTTTCGGGCGCGGAGATGCGAAATTGAACTGAACGCGCGCAGCCCGATTCGATGGTTAAGATGTTGCCGGGCAGGGGCGCCCGCCGGGGCGGGCGCCCCTACAAGAGAAAACATTAGGAGCGGAAGAGGACGGATTCGCGCTGGAACATTTTGACAGCGATAAAGAGAGCGGCGGCGGCGTAGACGCTGCTAGACAGAAAGATGAGCATGATGAAGGCCCAGTGAAAGGTACCGGCAACGATTTCCTTGCATACCAGGCTGGTGCTGAGGATGGGGACAAGGGCAAGCTTGGCGGTGAGATCGATTCCCGGTAAGAGAGAAGCAACGGCGGGGATAACAACGATGAAGGTCATGGGTGTGAGATAGCTCTGAGCTTCCTTATAGGTCTTGGCAAAGAGCGCGATGGTCATCAAAACAGCGGCAAACAAGACGGCGAGAGGCAGGGCCATCAAGAATACAGAGAGAACGGTCGCAAGGCCGACGTGCAGCTGGAGCACGGCGGCATCCTTGGCAGGCATAAAGCCTGATCTACCGACCACATAAAAGGACGTGCCCATGGAGATGATGGAAAGAATTGCTGTTGTAAGCGAAGCGGAGAGAACGAGGAAGAACTTGCCGAGGACAAGATCCAAACGGGAGATGGGACTGGAGAGGATGGTTTCCATAGTGCCGCGTTCTTTTTCGCCGGCAGTAAGATCGATAGCGGGATAGATGGCGCCGGTCATGGAAAGAAGGATAACCATATAGCCGAGAATGCCGCCGAGAGCGGCACCACTGACTTTTTCGGGTGGCGCGACGTTTTCCTGTTGCACGTCGAAGGGCTTAATCATGGAAGTGGGAACGTTGCGAGCGCTGAGGCGACTACTGACAATCGTGTCGCGATACTCCTTGAGGGATTTCTCGACCTGGTTTGCGCCCGAGGAAGACCTTAATTCACCTTCATAGAAATAAATTTTGACGGTTTGTTCTTCGCCGCGGTCCAAAGCAGACTGGAAACCCTTGGGAATGTCGATGGCGGCGCGAACCTCCTTCTCGGAAATCCGGTGCTTGTAATCGTCGGTGGCGGGGACAATCTCGATATTTTGCACGGCGCGAAGTTTGTCCAGGACCTGAGGGGAATCCTCTCCGCCCAGGATCATAACCTTGTGGGTTTCTTTTTCAGCTTTTCCAATCAGCACGCTGGAGAGCGAAACCATGCCGACCATGAGGATCGGGAAAGCAAGCAACGGGACAACGACGGTAGAAATCAAAGTGCGGCGGTCCCGGAGCCACTCGGTGAGTTCCTTGCGATAGACGCAGGAGATATTGTGAAAATTCATGTTTCAGGCCTCCGGGTTCGATTGAAGCGGGCCGACGACCTTGACGATGATTTCCTCAAGGTTGTGCTCCGCGTATTTTGAGCGAAGTTGCGGGAGAGTACCCTCGGCGAGGAGCATGCCGTCGTGAATGATACCGATGAAGTCGCAGAGCCTTTCTACCTCGCTCATGATATGGGTGGAAAAGATGACCGTCTTGCCCTGGGCGCGGCAGTCGGAAATAAAACCGATGATGGTGCGAGCGGTCATGACGTCGAGGCCCGTCGTGGGCTCATCAAAGATCATGACGGGCGGATCGTGGACGAGGGTGCGGGCGATGGAGGTTTTCTGCTTCATGCCGGTGGAGAGCTTGTCGCAGCGGCGGTCGCGGAAGCCGTTCATGTCCAGGCGGTTGAAGATGTCGTCCACACGCTTTTTCAGAGTGGGTTCGTCTAAACCATTGAGGCGGCCGAAGTATTCGACCATTTCCTGCCCGGTGAGGCGGGGATAGAGAGCGGTGGCGGTGGAGAGGAACCCGACATTGGCGCGGACCTTTTGCGGCTGCTCGACAACGTCGTAGCCGCAGACGAGGGCGGTGCCGTCGGTGGGCTCAAGGATGGTGGCGAGCATGCGAAGGGTGGTGGTTTTGCCGGCGCCGTTGGCGCCAAGGAGACCATAAATCTTGCCGGGCTGGCAGGTGAAGCTGACGTTATCGACGGCGCGGATTTCACCGCGCTTCTTGTCGTGGAAGCGCTTGGACAGGCCGCGAGCTTCGATCATCGAGGGACCCCTTGTTGGGAGATGGTGAAACAGGGCACGGAGCGTACACAGTGTACTACGGGGCGCGGAGGGAAATGTTACCGGGGGAAAGAGAAAATGGAAAAGGGAAAATAGAAAATGGCAAACGGAAGATGCCTTGACCGCTAGCCTTTGTGACAGATGGGGCACTGCTTTGCATCAAACCTATCGGGAGTGACGCGGAACATATTGTTGCACTGGATGCAGACGCGGTGGATGACGGGACTGATGACCGCGGCGGGCGGGGATGATTTGGGCAAGCTCCCTGCGGGAGGAGCGACAGTTTTCTCAGGGATGCTCTCAGCGGACATGGGCGGATTTTAGCACGACGGGGTCTTTCCTCGATAGGGAGCAGCCGGCATCCCCGGGATAGAAAAGGCGCATCCTTCCTAGGTGCGAGATGATGGAGCATGGGAATGGGTTGAGAGAGAGCAGGGCGCAAGATAAACAACGCCGGCGAGGAATCTAGGGAAAGCCGCGCTGCTCTTGCTAGAATGAAGTGCCTTGGCGCCTTCCTGACGGGGGTCAAGCAAGCCACGGACAAGAAAGAGAAGCGCTGCGCCTGAGGGATGTGTCCTTGCGCCAACCGAGGCGCGGGAGTGCGCAGCACAGGAGAGTATGGATCGCAGGCTGCGAAACCGGATTTTGCTGTACCTGGCGCTAGCGGGAGTGCTGGCATACGCGGGTATCAGATTCAGCGAGCGAAAGCCCGTTCCGAAGATTTCGGCGGTGATGCCGATGCGGGAAAACCTGGTGTCGTCGATCAGCAGCAATGGGAAGGTCGAGCCCTTGGCGCCGTACGTGATGCGCGCGCAACTGGACACGTTTGTGGAGAGCGTGCGCGCGACAGAAGGGCAGACGGTGAAGAAGGGGCAAGTGATATTGGAATTGGATGTAAAGGAGGTTGCCGCGAAGCTGTCCGAGGCCAAGAGCAAGCTGCTGCGGGCGCAGGACGATTTGAGCGCAGCTAAGGCAGGCGGCAGAACGGACGAGGCGGCGAAAGTTGCCGGCGACCTGGGGAAAGCACAAGCGGAGCGCGAGCGCTTGCAGAAGAATCATGATGTGCTGCTGCGCTTGATCGCGCGGCAAGCGGCGACGCAGGAGGATCTCGCGGCGAACGATCTGGCCTTGACAAAAGCGCAAGCGGAAGTGACGCGGCTGTCGGCGGCCAAGCAGGAGTTCGACCGGAGCGTAAGACTGGATACGGGCCAGGCGGTGCTGCACGTGCAGCAGATTCAAAGCGAAGTGGCGGCGCTGGAAGAAAAAGTGCGGCAAGGCCGAATCACCGCACCCACCGACGGAACGCTCTATTCGCTTGGCAGAAGCGCCGAACTTACGCCATTGAAGGCGGGAGATTACGTGAGAGTGGGCGACTTGCTGGCGGAAATGGCGGACTTGCACAAGGTGCGCGTGAGGGCGTACATCGACGAGCCGGAATTAGGCGCGCTGGAACCCAACCAGGCGGTGAGAATCACCTGGGACGCGCTGCCGAGCAAGACGTGGGTGGGAAAGACGGAGACGGTTCCGAAACAAGTGGTGCCGCATGGGTCGCGAAGCGTGGGTGAACTGCTATGCGCCGTCAACAACGACAAATTGGAGCTGCTGCCTAATATCAACGTGAACGTGAGTATCAATTCTCGGGAACGGCTAGGGGTGCTGTCGGTACCGCGAGGCGCGGTGGCCGCGGAGGGCGGAAGGCGGTACGTGTTTGTGGTGAGAAGAAACCAACTGAGCGTGAGCAAATCGACGCTGGAAAAACGCGAGATTCACGTGGGCATAGCGGACGCGACGCGCTACGAGGTGGTGAGCGGCCTCCAGGAAGATGACCTGGTGGCCCTGCCAGGGGACGTGGATTTGCGAGATGGAATGACTGTCACGGTGATAACGACGGAAGTTTTCAATTTCCAGGAACGAAGGAATGGTTAGGCGAAAGAAGCGGCTGCTGGCGGCGCTGTGCATCGCGAGCACGGCGATGGCGGCGACCAATGTGAGGCAGGAAGCGGGCCTGGAAGCAGCGCGGCAGGCTTACGAGGCCAGCGATTATCCGAAGGCCATCGTGCTGCTGCAAACGGCTGCGGCCAAAGAACCGCTGAATGGCGAAGTGCAATTGCTGCTGGCGAAGAGTTACTTGGAGCTGCAGGAGCGCGATGCAGCGATCAAGAGCGCGGAGAGGGCCGTGACGATCGACCCGCGGAACTCCATCTACCACGAGTGGCTGGGCAGGGCTTACGGCGAAAAGGCCGATCATGCGGGCTGGTTTTCAGCGATGTCGCTGGCAAAGAAAACGCGCAAGGAGTTCGAGACCGCGGTGCAACTGGACGGTAGGAATTTTTCGGCTCGGCAGGCGCTGATCGAATTTGATTGCAGCGCTCCAGGCATCGTCGGGGGCGGCGAAGAGAAAGCGCTGCCGCAAATCCAGCAACTGGCGGAGATGGACGACGCCGAATGGCATTACGCTGCGGGGAATTGCCGGCGGCACAAGAAGGATCCCGTGACAGCGGACGAGGAATTTGAAAAAGCGCTGCAGAGTCATCCAAAATCCGCGGAGCTGATCTACGACATCGGGGATCACGCCGTGAAGCGCGGCCAGCCGGAGCGGCTGCTGGAAGTGGCGGAAGTCGGAGAGCGCGTGGTGCCGGGAGATCCGCGGGGAAAGTTTTACCGGGGCGTGGCGCTGGTCTTGAAGAAGGAAAATCCCGAGGAAGCGGCGCGATTGCTGAGGGAATACGCGAAGAAAGCCCCCTTGCGCACGGGATATCCGCGGCCGGCCGCGGCACACGCGTGGCTGGGGCGGCTCTTCGAAGAGCAGGACAAGATGGAAGAGGCCGCAAAGGAATTCGAGAGCGCGGTGAAATTGGAACCCAATAATAAGATGGCGCAGGAAGCTCTGAAGCGGCTGAAGAAGGGCTAAGAGTTTGCACGGCGGCGGCGGAAAAGTGCGCCCAAAGGCCAATGATGGACATCCGTGAAACGGTCTCCGTGGCGATCGACGCGCTGCGAGCAAATAAACTGCGCGCGATGCTGACTTCTCTGGGCGTGATTATCGGAAGCGCGTCCATCGTTTTGGTAGTCACCGTGGCCCTGACCAGCAAGAAATTCGTGCTTTCGCAGATCGAGAGCGTCGGTTCAAACCTCGTATGGGCGGAGCTGGTGCAAAGGCCTGACAAGCCGCAGCCGCTTAGTTATGAAATGACAACGGCGGATCTAGAGGCGGCCAAAAGCATCCCCAACGTGGTCGAGGTGGCGGGAACGCGGGAACTTCCGATGGCGGTGATTGCCGGCGGAGTGGAGCGTCCGGTGAACCTGGTGGGAGTGACGGAAGGGTATCAAACGATCCGGCGGCTGCTGATCCTGCGCGGACGGTATTTCGACTCGGCGGACATGGAGATGCGCAGCAAGGTGTGCCTGATCACCACGCAACTTTCGGACCGAATCTTCGGACAGGACAATCCCGTCGGGAAATCCGTTCGATTGGGAGAGCTGACGTTCACGGTGATCGGCGTATTCCGCGAGCGCGTGGAGACTTTCGGGCTTTCCGACATTTCAGAGATCACCGCAATCGTCCCCTTCACGGTGATGAAGTACTACACCGGCCTGGAAGTGGTGCGCTTGCTGGACGTGCAAGCGGCGCGGTCCGAAGATGTACCATCCGTCGAGCGGAAGTTGGGCCAACTGTTGCGGAGCCGGCATCCGGCTGAGGCGGAATACAAGGTGCAAACTCTGAATGCAATTCTGGGGATAGCGAGGGAAATCTCGCTGGCGCTGACTATTGTGCTCATCGTGATCGCGTTTATTGCACTGGTGATCAGCGGAATCGGGATCATGAACATCATGTTGGTGACGGTGACGGAACGGACGCGGGAGATCGGCATCCGCAAGGCTATTGGGGCGACGCGGCGCGAGATCATGTACCAGTTCTTGATCGAATCGTTCGTGATCAGCGGGGGAGGGGCAGTGATCGGGATTCTGATCGGTATTGCGGTTCCCGTGGTCGTCCAACTTCTTCTCTTACCGGCAAATTTGCGGGTTCCGGTCTCGGGGCTCAGCGTGGTGATCGCATTTGTGGTGTCGTGCTCCACGGGGCTTTTTTTCGGGTACTTGCCTGCGAGCCAGGCAGCGAGCCTGCAACCCGTCGAGTCGCTGAGATATGAATAATGCGGAGAGGGGATAGGGGCCTGGGAAACGGGGGGTAGGCAAGAAAGCTGCGCCACGGGCGGCGAATGGCAGCCCTTTTTGTTTTTGTACCAACTGAGTGTTGACTCTTAGTGTCGGGATTCGTGTAGCGGGACTTTGCAAGAGGATGTTGAGGCGCGCTGATGGAAATTGCAGGCGGCGAAGGAGCATGAAAATGCAATTACTGCGAGGCGTTGCGGGGATGACGGCTTTGCTGATGTTGTGGGGCAGCGCCGCGCGCGCACAGGAGCCGCCTGCGCCGCAAGCGAGCCAGCCTGCGGCGGGGGAAGCGCCGAAGGACGTGCCGGCGGTGGCGCTGACGCTGAAGCGCGCGATCGAGCTGGCGCTGCAGAACAGCAAAGAGATCCAAGTGGCGAAGATTCAAGCGAGCGTGGCGGATCACGCCGCGCAAATTACCAAGGCGCAGTTCATGCCGAATCTCTACGCCGGTTCCGGCCTGGGATACACGAACGGCATACCGGAAACGCCGGGTGGCCGCGCGCCAGCGATCTTCAGCGTGTCGTACACCGAACAAGTT
>Ga0210405_10003595_pt1 | contig 15099 bp, 12 predicted proteins | sample IncBWH11MmetaG_FD_155492 | JGI IMG/M metagenome (GOLD analysis project Ga0210405, IMG submission 155492) | Forest soil microbial communities from Barre Woods Harvard Forest LTER site, Petersham, Massachusetts, United States - Inc-BW-H-11-M | ecosystem: Environmental > Terrestrial > Soil >... | reverse complement strand
GCGTTAGTCACCACGGTCACACCGGAAACACCCGGCATTCCCCGCGCAATGGTTTTAACGGCTTATATCGCGCTCTCCCCGGTGACCGGGCTTTCTTGCCACCGTCATCGAGCGGAGTTGCCTCCACCGACTTGACACCAGCGTCGGGGTGTCAGGACCACACGACTTCGCCGTCCGCAAGCCGGCGCTCTCGTCAGCAGCACCGCTTGCATCCACCGCATCCCGCACCGCGTCCGTGACGATCGCGATACGCCCCTCGAGTGGCGCGAGACGGCCGGGGATATAGATTTGATTTGGTCAGCGGCGAAGCGGAAAATTTTTTCAAATACGACTGGACGGGGCAAATCAGATTGAATTGCTTCAACAAATTCAAGTTTGCGCGCAGACGATTCCCAAGCCTGCAAGCGGGCGAGCGAAGCGCACACCGGAACAAATAATTCAACTGATTTGCCCGTCGGGCAAATCACCCGCATCATTTTGCAAAACAGGTTGACGCCGGTCATATCGCAGAGGGACTGTCGCAAGGCATGCTTTCCAGGAATTAAGCAGGAGAACCACGATGAGCGATCACGCTACTTTCATCTGGAACGAACTGAACACGCATGATGTCAAAACGGCTTGCGATTTTTATTCGTCGCTGCTGGGTTGGCGTTTCGAAGAGATGCCAAGCCCGGATGGCATCTACCGGATCGCCAAACTGGGCGACCGCCCGGTCGCCGGGGTGTTCGAAATGAAGGGCAAGCATTTCGAGGGCGTGCCGCCGCACTGGCTCTCCTATATCGATGTCGACGAGATCGACAAGCGAGTCGCCGCGGCGAAGAAGGCCGGCGCAACCATCATCCGCGACCCCTTCGACGTCGAGGGCGTCGGCCGCATCGCCATCCTCAAGGACGCGGTCGGCGCGTTGATCGCGTGGATGACGCCGGCTCAATCGTGAACGCCACGTTCATCTAGAAGCCGATACGGCGCATTCGCGTCAGGAGCCGCCGGGCAAATCAGCCCATTTTCTCCGCTTTGGCGGCGCAGGATCAATTTCGCTGCGCCGCGAGGGATTGAAGCCATGGCCTTCGCGGAGCTTGTTTGACCGCAGCCGGTGGCAGGCTAAGATTTGCGAAAAGGGAGAGGCTCCATGGAGGACAACGCGGCCGGGCGCGCAGCCGAGAAGCTGCTCGCTGAACACAGGGCCAATCACCGCTTCAAATCGCTTGCTCCACCGGAAGGGCCCGCGACGATCCCGGACGCCTACGATATCCAGGAGAAATACGTCGCACTTCTCCACGGCGAACATGGCGGCGCGGTGGGCTATAAGGTCGGATTGACATCGGCGACGATGCAGGCGTTTTGCCGAATTGACCATCCGATCGCCGGCGTCGTGCTGGCAAGACGCGTTTTTCGCTCGGGAGCCGCCGTCCGGCGTTCGGATTTCGGACGGCTGGGCCTGGAATTTGAAATCGCCGTCCGCATCAAATCCGACGTCCCTGTAGCTCGCTTGCCGTGTACCATTGAAATGATTGCGCCTCACATCGACGGTGTTTGCGCGGCGATTGAACTCGTCGACGATCGAAATGCGGATTACGCCGCCCTCGATGTTCGCTCGCTTGTCGCCGACAATTCCTGGAACGGCGGCATCGTGCTGTCGGAATTTGCGGCGACCTGGCCTGATCTGGAGAACGTGTTGGGACGCGCCACAAAGGACGGCGCTGCAATCGGCGAAGGACACGGCCGCGACATCCTCGGGCATCCCTTCAATTCCGCCGCATGGCTCGCCACGCAGCTCGCTTCAAGGGGCGCGAGTCTCAAAGCGGGTCAGGTCGTGATGACCGGAAGCGTGATGAAGACCGTATTTCCGGAAGGCGACGCGAACTATCGTTTTGACCTCGAAAAAATTGGCTTTGTCGAGGTACAGGTACGGGAGGAGAGAGGCGCCGGGTGACACCGGCGTCATCATCGAACGCTGCAGCAGGACAAAAAGCCAGCCAGCGGGTCGGATGTGCCCGCGCGCAAATCCCCGAAGGCCGCACGCCAAAGCTGAAAGGTAAAATTTCATGGTGCGCAAATATGCTTTTTTGGCAGTTGCCGTCGCAGCGGTGGTGTTGTTTGGCATCGGGAAGGCGCGTGCCGGGTCTGAGGACGAAGTCAAAGCATTGTTCGCGAAGTTTATCGCCGCCCAGAATGCGCACGACATCAAGGCGGTCGGTGACATCCTTCAGGATTCGCCCCAGTTTCTTTGGATAACGCGCGGCGCGGCGCTTTGGGGACGGGATGCCGCGTTGAAACGATACGAGGAAAGCTATCAGGGGACCTGGCGGCTTGAGCCGAAGTTCGATGAAGTCCAAGTCACCGAAATCGCACCTGGCGTTGTTCGGGTGTTTGCTCCCTCCGTCTTCACGATCGCGCCTGCGGGACAAAATGCTCAACCGCGGCGCTTTCTACTGACACAAGTGTATGTCAAGACTGCGGAGGGCTGGAAACTCTCGACCCTATTGCCATTTCCGACGCCCTGACGACGCGTTCATCGCAAAAAATCGGAGTTTTCCATGTCCGCGCGGAAGCTGCCTGCCTTTTTAGCCCTTGCGTTACTCTCGATTGCTCCTGTCGGTGCGCAAGGGCCTTCCCTTCCGCCGCTGCCCGATCTGAAATTCGCGGAAATCCCGGCGGCTTCCCGCGGAAACTATCTCGGCGACCGCTGGAGCTACATGGAGGCGGGACGCTCCGACGCGCCCGCGCTCGTGCTGTTGCACGGCGTCGGCGCCAATTCCATGCATTGGCGTTATCAGCTGGCGGGATTGTCGGACCGTTATCATGTCGTCGCCTGGAATGCGCCGGGATATATCCTCTCCGACGCCCTGAAGACCGACAATCCTACTTGCGAGACTTTCGCAAACGCCCTTAATGATTTTCTCGCTGCCGTGAAGCTCGATCGCATCAACCTTGTCGGCAATTCCTTCGGCAGCCGCGTCGCGCAGTGTTTTGCACTGCATTATCCCGGCCGCATCATCAAGCTCGCCATGACTGGAACCGGCATCGGGCCGCACAACATGAGCGAGGAGAAAAAAGCCGGGGTCATCGCAACGCGCGAAGCACAGATCGCCAAGGGCGGATATGCCTTTGGCATGCGCGTCAACGCACTGCTTGCCGCCGGCGCCTCGCCCCAGACGATCGAACTTGTGAGCAACGTCGTGCGCGCCACCAATCCGCGTGGCTTCATGCACGGCGTCAAGCTCGGCCTGGCCGATGGCTACAGCCCCGAAGAGGTCGCTCCGAAGCTGGATTTTCCCGTGCTGCTGATTTCCGGACGCGAGGACCGGGTAAACCCGGTCGACCAGAACGCAAACCTGCTGCTCAAGGTGCTGCCGCAGGGCAAACTGGAGATCATCGACGGCGCCGGCCACCTTCCGGAGGTCGAACTTCCCGATACCGTCAACAAGATGCTGCGAGACTTCTTTGGCTGAACCGCTCTCCTCAAGCGGGAGAGCGAGCAGCAGTCAATCGCCGCTGCGCCTCCATCCAAATTCACCCCGCTCGAGTGCTCCAGGAACAGTTGCGTTCGTAACCTTTCGCACCAGAGCCTCGCAACGCAATTAAATTCCGCCTGCGTGAAAAAAATCTGCTCGCCAGGGCGAATTCGCCTGAAAGCTGCCCGCTCCTTCGGACGATTCTGATAGAATGGATTTTACCAGAGACGGTAGCTTAGATTCGGCCGTGGAGAAAATTCCGTAGCACGTTGGCCGATCGCCGCACAGCGAGGAGGTCGAGATGGATGATCACGCGCAAGCCTTGACACTGTCCGAACGCGCCGATGCCCTCGAAGAGCAGATGATGCATGAGCTCGAGCACATCGTCATCAAGTCGGCGCTGTTCAACCTCGCAGACGGTAAAGTGACCGACGAAACGGCGGCTCTGATGGCGCGCAATCCCGGCAAATACCTGATCATGAAGGAGGACCCGCGCCTTCCCAGGATGCCGGCGAAGCCCACCCTGATCGATTATTTCAAATGCCGGTTCGCGTCGACCTCTCATTTGCTGCAGAGTGCCGCGCACGCCAAAAAGTCCGGCCACGGCGAGAAGGTCATCATGGCTTGCCTCCTGCACGATATCGCGGTCGCGAGTTTCATCAGGTGTGATCACGGCTACTGGGGCGCACAGATGATCGAGCCCTATGTGGACGAGGAAGTGAGCTGGGCCGTGCGCGCCCATCAGGCGTTGCGCTTCTTTCCCGACGAATCCGTCGGCTACGAATATCCGGAAGCCTACACGAAATGGTTCGGTCCCGATTATCAGCCCGAGCCCTACATCGTCGATGAATACAAACGCGCCCGTGATCACAAGCACTATATGACCGCACGCCTGATCACCCTCCACGACCTCTATTCATTCGACCCCGATGCCAAGGTCGACCTTGACGACTTCACGGACATCATCGGCCGTCATTTCAGGCAGCCAAAAGAGGGGCTCGGTCTCGACTCCAGCCCGTCGGCCCATATGTGGCGCACGATGCTGTGGCCGACCCGATTCCTGTAGTTTTTTGGCAGGCCGGGCGACGCACTCCCACAGGCTTCATCGGAAGGCCAGCCGTGCGGTCGCTAACTTGGCCATTCAATCGGTGAGTACTGTAATCGTCGCCTGACGATTTCATCTCGAAGATCATCGGCGTACTTGCGAACGGTCGGGTTCGCCATGAATTTGTACTTGCAGGCACGATCAGCCTCGACCTGCTGTCGAATGTTTTCGTAGAAACGAGTAAGCCGCTCGTCGGGCATACGCTCGAAACTCATCCCTCAACTCCTGCCGCAACTCGACGCTGTGCGTCTGCTGGTCCGGCCGGCGAGGCGATGGCACACATTCCAAATCGCGGCTGATCTCATCCCGCGCTTGCAGGCAGCACACACCGGCCGCTCGAATCTGGAAAAATGAAATGCCCGTCAACCCGCCGCGGGGAAACGATAAACGTGTCGGCATTTTTGGTCTGTCCGTCGTCCGACTTTCCCGTCATTAATTTGTTTTTGTTTCAGGAATTGCCGAACGCCGCATGGCGGATGGAACTTTCACCACGCCTGGAACTTTCCCCGTGCCGCGATGATGCGGCGACAAAGGGAGAAGACGTCGAATGAAACGCTTTCTGTTAGCTGGATTTGCCGCCTGCGCGCTGGCGGTTGCCCCCACTGTATCCGCCTCGGCCATGCCCATTGCGACACCGGGGTCTTTAAACGGCTCCGCCGGAACGATCGTCCAGGTCAGGGGCGGCCACGGTCACGGTCATGGCCACATGGGTCACGGCGGGCGAGGTCATCACTACGGATGGGGCCGAGGCAGAGGGCATCATTACGGATGGCGACACCACCACTGATGAATTGACGCTGACGATATGTGGAGCGGGCCGCCCGGTTTGGCGGCCCGCTGGGTGGTCGACAACGGGACGTTCAAGGCCAAAACCGAAGCCGAAACCGGCATGAAGACCGCCAAGGTCTGCACCGAAAATCAATCGGTACATTCCATCAGAACGACTGGGGGGAGTAGCCGGTACGAAAACCGGCTGCTTTCCTGCGAACGCTTTGTCGCGGGAAGCCGCCATCAACGGATGTGAGGTGGCGCTGAAACGTCCGTTGGCTACAGCCGTTTGACGCGACGGACTCCGAAACACTACGCTGCTGTTTCGGCTGGCAACCGCTCAGCTCGTTCCTCGCCAGATTACAACCACTCTCAGCCAAATCACGCCGGCGGTGCTGGCATGTCATGGCCCAACTTGTCCATACGAGGGCAGCGCCAATTGAAATGTCGCGCCTGGCTCGACGTTGCCGGAAGCTGAAAGTCGTCCCCCGTGCGCTTCGATGATCGAACGGCAGATCGAAAGTCCCATGCCCAGACCGTCGGACTTCGTGGTGAAGAAGGGGTTGAACAGTTGGTCGGCGTTTTCAGCGGAGATCCCGACACCGGAGTCCGTCACCGTCACCAGGACTTGATCTGCTTCATCCTGGCGCGATCGGATCACAAGTTGCCGCGGCCGATCCGTGAGCGGTTGCATCGCCTCGATGCCGTTGATCACCAGATTGATGAGCACCTGCTGCAGTTGGACCCGATCGGCGAGGACCTCGGGTAGAGCGGGCGCGAGCTCCGTCCGCAGCAATACCCGGTGGCTGAACACCTCACGCTGAACCAGGGCGATAACCTCGTTCACGACATCATTGATGTCGAGCGGCGCCATCTGCGGGTCGGTCTTTTTCGCGAGCGCCCGGACGCGCCGGATCACCTCACTCGCCCGGTTGCCATCGTTTATTACCGATTCCACCGAGCGGCGCGCCGCGTCGAGGTCGGGGGTTTTGCGGTCGAGCCAGCGCAGACAGGCCTCGCCATTGGCGACGACCGCGGCGAGCGGCTGGTTCACTTCATGGGCAATTGAGGCGGTTAGTTCGCCCAAGGTCGTCACGCGCGTGACATGCGCGAGCGCTGCCTGCGCCCTGTGCAGTTCCTCTGCCGCTCGCTTGGCCGCGGTGACGTCCATCACCGCTCCGACAAACTCGAGCCCGGCAGACTCGAGCCCGAAACAATCGAGCCCGGCACGCTCGATACTGAAGGTTTCATCGTTCACGGTACTACGACCCACAACGTGGATGTATTTGACGGAACCTTCCGGCATCAGCAACCGATACTCAATATCCAGATCCGTGCCGTCCATGGATGCGCGATCGAGTATCGCCTGCACGAAGGCACGGTCTTCCGGATGAATCCGTTGGAATAGCAGTTCGAGCGTAGACTTGGTCGCCCGGTCGAATCCAAGGATTCGATACATTTCGTCTGACCAGAAAACTTCCCCGCGAGGGACATTCCAGGCAAAACTGCCTGTGAGGCTCAGCCTCTGCGCTTCGGCCAAATAGGCCTCGCTTCGCCGCAGGGCGGTTTCGGCCCGTTTGTGATCCTCAATATCGGTCGTTGTCCCATACCACTTGACGATGTTTCCGTCCTGGTCGCGCCGCGGCACGGCGCGCAGCAGGACGCGGCGATATTCGCCGTCGGCCCGCCGCAGGCGTGCTTCCTTGTCGAACGGTTCACCGGCCGCGCAGGCCGCGCGCCACTCCTCCTCGAACTTCTTGCGTTGGTCGGGATGAATTCCATTCACCCAGCCCCAACCCAGTCCCTCCTCCGCAGAGAGACCCCAATATTCCCGAAATCGTTGATTTATGAAATCGGCGGAGCCGTCCGGCAGTTTCCTCCACACTATCGCGGGAATTGTATCGATGACGAGCCGAAGCTCCTGTTCGGTCTGTCGGACCCTTGCATCCGCCTCGGCCTGCCATCGTTGCAGCGCGATGGTCGCTTCATTTGCGGCGATTCCGAGCAGCAGCCGTTGTGCTGCGGTCGGAAAGTCTGATCGGCGGGAACCCACGACGATGATCGCGTCATCACCAAAACCGATCGGGGCGGAGACGATACGGACGACGCCCTCTCCAATCGGATTGGGGACTGCGAGCACCAGCTCGGATGAGGGTGTTACATCCCGTAACGCCGCGCGAATTGCAGCCAGAGAATCGGCAGCGATCCGCTTGCCGGACCGCGCGATCTCGATGGCCGGGTCGTCGCGCTTTCCAGGCAGCAAGACGTAAACGAAATCCGAGTCGAGCATCGAGGCCAGCGCCGTCGCGACACTGTCGGCGATCCGATACGGATCGAAGGTCTTCAAGATGGCCGGCAGCGTGGAGAGCGCGAGGAGGTCACGAATACAACGTCGCAGTTCAGTCGGATCAAAAACCATATCCACCTGCGGCATGCATCATGCCCCGCCCTGGACCCCTCAGTGCGCCGGGACGTCTCTGCCGCGCACCTCGCGCAGAAATTCGTCCGGCGGTACGTAGTAGGGATTCTCGCGCAGGATTCCGCCGACGATCACCTGCGGATGGGTGCGCAGAATGTCCATTGCGACAGCGGCACTGAATTTCGTCAAATCATAGGTACAAACGACGACATCGTTGTGTTTCGGCAGAATGTAATTCAGCCGCGTCTCATACTCGACGATGTCGTGCACGCCCGGGAGATCCTCAAGCGCCCATTCCATATTCGCCCACAGCCGGGTCAATCCGAAGCCTTGCTGCTTGCCGGCGTCGAGGACTTCCTCGATCAGCGCGAGCATGGCTTGCTGATCGAACCGGCCGCCACGCAGATAGGCATTCTCCCACGGGCGAGCCTCGAGCTGTCCGGTTCGTTCGGCGGCCGCAGTATCGACGCCGCTCTGCTCCAGACGTGTCAATCGCTCCGGTAGATGTCCCTTGTCGACGATCTGGAAGTTCCTGTCGCCCGCATCCAGCCCGTCTTGCACAAAGGGAATGAGAACCTGGTACTCTTCATCTCTGGTGTGGAAAAAGGCACACGCATGACATGCGCATTGCACCGTCGATCTCGCCAATTGGACGGTTCTTTTGCTTTCCGGCATGGTACACTCCCGGCGTTAGACGCTTGGAGAGGTGGCGCTGCTCGTCTTCTGGTGCCCGGCCGAAGGCGGAGGCTGCAAAACCCTCTTTAGCCGGCAGTGCCGAGATGGGCCGCGCACCTCTATCCTTTCTTTGGTATAGTACACTTGCCACGGCTGCCGATAAAGCCGGAACTCGACCTCGGCTGCATCTTCCCGCGCCACTGTATCGGCTTGGCGCCGAGCACCGCGCGCACGGCAAGCCATACCGCCGTCAACTTGCACGCCGCGGCGCTTGCAATCTAAGCCGTTGAAATCTCTGGCGCGCGGGGGTCGATGAAGATGGGGCCATTCAAGAAACTAAAAGCTCCTCCGCTGGCCAACCCCAAGGGTGAGGCCGAGCTCTGCAGAGGCGACCAGCAGAAAGTTCCGCGTACGCCTGTCGGTGGCTTAGTGCGACAACCACGAACATCCGACGGCGATATCGTAAAAAAATCGCAGACTGGCGCGCCCGAAGAGATTCGAACTCCTGACCCCCAGATTCGTAGTCTGGTGCTCTATCCAGCTGAGCTACGGGCGCGTTTTTCGCGAGCATTTCCGGCCGCAAGGCCGGCTATTGCCGCGTGCAATCGGAATACATTTTCTGCAGGTCGCGAAAGCGCGCCATAGCTACCGGCTCCGGCCCGGCTTGGCAAGGTCCGCAAGGCGGCGTCAGGCGGCCAAAATCGGACCGAAACGCGCGTTATCTCCCCTCGTCATTCCGCGGCGCGCGGCAGCGCGAACCAGGAATCTCGTGCAATTACTCCAGATTTCCGGGTTCGATGCGGCGCATCGCCGGGGAATGGCGAGGAACGCGGTTACGCGCGCGCCCGCTCGTTGCGGATGCTCAAGAGCTCCACCGGGCGATCCGGAATCGTGATCCGGAACGTCGCGCCGATGGTTCCTTCCACCAGATGAATCTCCCCGCCATGGGCGCGAACCAGCTCGGCGGCGATCGCAAGCCCGAGCCCGCTGCCACCCGGCCGGCCTGAGGTCTGGAACGCCTCGAACAGGTGTTCGCGGGTCTTGGCGGGAACGCCGGGGCCGGTGTCGGACACTTCAATGATCGCGACCGAGCCTTCGCGCCGTCCGGTAATGCGGATCTGCATCGCCGCGGCGTCGCTGCGGGGCCGGCCTTCGAGCGCCTGCGCCGCGTTGCGCACCAGATTGAGCAGCACGCGAAACAGTTGATCAGGATCGGCGTCGATCGAAAGCCCGCGCTCGATCGCGCTGATCCAGGTGATCGAGACATCCGAGCCAAGCCCTGCCGATTCACGCACCTCGCCGACGACGGGTTCGATCAGGATCATGCGGCGGTCGGGTGCGGCTTCCTGGGCGCGGCCATAGGACAGCGTCGATTGACAGAACGCGATGGCGCGCTCCAGCGAACGCATCAGTTTCGGCGCGAAACGCTGGACCCGCGGATCGGGCACGGTCGAGAGCTGATCCGAAAGCAGCTGCGAGGATGCCAGCAGGTTGCGCAGATCGTGGTTGATCTTCGACACCGCAAGGCCGAGCGCGGCGAGCCTGCTCTTCTGATGCAGCATCGACACCAGATCGCGCTGCATGTCGGACAATTCGCGTTCCGCAACGCCGATCTCGTCGCCCCGGTGCGACGGCACGATGATCCGCGCCGAGCTTTCGGGATTCTCGTGAAAACCGACCAGACTGGCGGTCAGGCGCCGCATCGGCCGCACGAACAGGAAATGCAGCGCGAAATAGACCAGCGCCGCGGTCAGGATCGCGATCGCGAGCGAAACCAGCAGCAAGTTGCGGGAGAACACATACATCGCCTGGCGCAGCGGCGCCTCGTCGATCACGACCTCGATGTATTGCCCGCCGCCCGGCGGCGGTCCGATGACGCGGATCGCCTGGTTGCCGCTCTCCAGCATCATCTCGAAGGAATCGACGATCGACGACCACGCCGTCAGCGAGCGCATGTCGATGTCATGGTCGATCATGGGCGGCAAGCCGGTAGAGGCGAGAAGCCGCCGCTGCTGCCCCATCTTGATGGCCACCGCGCGCGCGTCGATGCTGTGCAGGATTTGCCGCGCCAGCGACTCCGGGACCATCCCGGAGGGGGCGGCATCCAGCACCAGCGCTGCGGTATTGGCCGCCGCCAGCCGGCCGTTCAGCCGGTTCATCCAGAAATTCGCCATCGAGGGCACGTAGATCAGGATTTCCGCGATCATCACCAGCGGAATGGTCAGCAGCAGCAGCTTGCCGGACAGGCCGAGCCGGCGCGCCGGCAGTGGCCGCGGCTTTTCTGTGGTCGGCTGTTCGTCGGTCACTGACGTCATAACTGCTCTCGGAGTTTCGCCTTTTTGAGCATGCGTCCTGCCCCGGCAGGCGGTCAAATCAAGGCTTGATAAAATCGCCGTTCCCGGAGCCTGGCGCGCCGACCCTGTCTATGTCGGCATCGGCCATCGATTGTCCAAGGCCCGCCGCAGCCGGCCGGGATGCGAGCCCTCAATCCTCGCACGTAAAACACCGCGAATATTCAATTATTCGCGCCAATTGTGCCGTTTCAAAGAACCTCCCTCGGGCAGCCCCGCAACATTGACGAAAACGGGGCGCTCCCGTATAAGCCGCGCCAATTGTCCGCGATGACCCGGTTCGACCGGGGCGGCTCGATTTGGGCCGGAAAATGGCCCGCTTTGGGCCTGCCAGCATCCGCGGACACATCTCATTTTCAGGCAAATTGTCAGCCTAGCAGGCAAATTGTCAGCGGAGAACGACCCGTGAAGCGGACTTACCAACCCAGCAAACTGGTGCGCAAGCGCCGTCATGGCTTCCGCGCCCGTTTGGCCACGACCGGCGGCCGCAAGGTCCTCGCCGCGCGCCGCGCGCGGGGCCGCAAGCGTCTGAGCGCCTGAGCCGGGCTTCCCGGAGAAATTTATCATGGATCGGCTAAGGCAGCGGGCGGACTTCCTCGCCGTTGCCGATGGCACGCGGGTCAGCGCGGCCGCCTTTGTGGTGCAAAGCCGCCACAGGGACGACGGCGGCCCGATCCGGGTCGGTTTCACTGTTACCAAAAAGAACGGCAGCGCAACCGAACGAAACCGTATCCGGCGCCGGCTTCGCGAATTGGTGAAGCGGCTGGAAACTGGACCAATATCAATGCGGCCGCACAGTGATTATGTGCTAATCGCCCGTCGGGCTGCCCTGACAAGAGACTTTTCGAGCATGCTCGAGGATCTCCGCGTGGCGCTCCATCGGCTCGACCGGCAACCCCTGAGGCGGCGTGAGGCGAAGGCGTCTTCGGGCGAAGTGGATACGCCTTCGCATCAAGAGGACGCGTCGAAACAAGATAGTCCTTCGGTTCCGACATCGACTGGAACCGAAAGGGCCCGCAACCGAAATGAATGACGAGAGCTGAACGATGACCGATAACCGCAACACCATCCTCGCCGTCATTCTGTCCGGGCTCGTGCTGCTCGGCTGGCAGTATTTCTTCAATATTCCGCAGATGGAAAAGCAGCGCGCCGCGCAGCTTGCGCAGAGCCAGATGGCCAAGCCTGCGCAGGACGCGGGAAATACGGCCGCCCCGCAGACCGGCAACGCGCCCGCGCCATCCGCCACTACTCCCGGGGTCAATGCACCGGCGGCCAATCAGGCAAGTTCGGCGGCGCCCGTCAGCCGCGAGGCCGCGATTGCGTCTGCGCCGCGTGTCAAGATCGACAGCCCCCGTCTCTCCGGCAGCATCTCGCTGAAAGGCGCGCGCATCGACGATCTGTCGCTGGTGCAATTCCACGAGACCGTCGATCCCACCTCGCCGGCGATCGTACTGTATTCGCCCTCCGGCACCGAGCATCCCTATTATGCGGAATTCGGCTGGGTCGCGGCCAGCGGCTCGACGGTCAGGATGCCCGACCGGAATACGATCTGGCAACAGGAAGGCAGCGGCAGCCTGACGCCGGGCAATCCGGTTACGCTGAAATATGACAATGGCGAAGGCCTCACCTTCCGCCGCACGATTGCGATCGACGATCGCTATCTCTTCACCATCAAGGATGACGTGACCAATGTCGGCAATGCGCCGGTCACGCTTTATCCGTTCGCGCTGATCTCGCGGCATGGCACCCCGAAGGTCGCGGGCTACTACATCCTGCACGAGGGCCTGATCGGCTATCTCGGCGATGATGGTCTGCAGGAATACCCCTACAAGAAAATTGACGACGCCAAGACGGTCAGCTTCAAGGTCACCAATGGCTGGCTCGGCATCACCGACAAATATTGGGCGTCGGCGCTGCTGCCGGATACCCGCGCCCACCTGCAGGCGCGCTTCTCCTCCAACCTCGTTGACGCGATCAGGACCTATCAGACCGACTATCTGCAGGATCCGCAGACCATCGCGATCGGCGGCACCGGCAGCGCCAACGCGCGGCTGTTCGCGGGCGCCAAGGAAGCCAGCGTCGTCGGCATCAATTTTCCGATCGGCGGGCTGGGCGGCTACAACAAGCAGCTCGAACTCAACCACTTCGATCTTCTGATCGACTGGGGCTGGTTCTACTTCATCACCAAGCCGATGTTCCTGGCGCTGGACTTCTTCTATCACCTGTTCGGCAATTTCGGCATCTCCATCCTGCTGGTGACGGTGCTGGTCAAACTCCTGTTCTTCCCGCTGGCCAATAAATCCTACGCGTCGATGGCGAAGATGAAATCGGTGCAGCCGCAACTGGCGGCGCTGAAGGAACGCTATCCCGACGACAAGGTGAAGCAGCAGCAGGAGATGATGGAAATCTACAAGAAGGAGAAGATCAACCCGATCGCCGGTTGTCTTCCCGTCGCGCTGCAGATTCCGGTGTTCTTCTCGCTCTACAAGGTGCTGTTCGTCACCATCGAAATGCGGCACGCGCCGTTCTACGGCTGGATCAAGGATCTGTCGGCGCCCGATCCGACCAACCTCTTCAACCTGTTCGGGCTGTTGCATTTCGATCCGACCCAGGTGCCCGTGATCGGACAATATCTCTGGCTCGGGGTATGGCCGATCATCATGGGCATCACGATGTGGCTCCAGTTCAAGCTCAATCCGACGCCGCCCGATCCGACGCAGCAGATGATCTTCAGCTGGATGCCGCTGATCTTCACCTTCATGCTCTCCGGATTCCCGGCCGGTCTGGTGATCTACTGGGCCTGGAACAACCTGCTCTCGGTAGCGCAGCAGAGCTTCATCATGCACCGCAATGGCGTGAAGGTTGAACTGTTCGACAACCTGAAGGCGACATTTGCTTCCAAGAAGGCCGAATCGAAGACCTGATTGAACCCAGACTCGTCGGAGCGTGGTGCGCGACGCAAGAGACACCGTAAGTCGTCATGCCCGGGCTTGTCCCGGGCATCCACGTCTTAGCGGTGTCGCCGCATGAAAACTCGTGGATGGCCGGGACAAACCCGGCCATGACGAATGGGAATCCTTCGCATGTCCGCCGAACCCGAAGCTGACTTGATCGAGCAGGGCCGCAAATTGTTCGCGGGCGACTGGCGGTTTATCTGGGCGTCGCCCTCGATCGAGACGCTGCCGCCAATGGCAGGCATCGAGGTCGCGTTTGCCGGCCGCTCCAATGTCGGCAAATCGAGCCTGATCAATGCCCTCACCGGCCGCAACGCGCTGGCGCGGACCTCGCATACGCCGGGCCGCACCCAGGAATTGATCTTCTTCGAAGGCCCCGACCAGGCCGGCTTCCGGCTGGTCGACATGCCCGGTTACGGTTACGCCTCCGCGCCGAAGGCCAAGGTCGCCTCCTGGACCGCGCTGATCCACACATTCCTGCAGGGCCGCAGCAATCTGGCGCGGGTCTATGTGCTGATCGATTCCCGGCACGGCCTCAAAGACGTCGACCTCGACGTGCTGAAGACGCTCGATCGATCGGCGGTGAGCTACCAGATCGTCCTCACCAAGGCCGATCAGGTCAAGCCGGCCGATCTCGAACAACGCGTCGCCGAGGTCAAGGTCGCGCTTGCAAAACATCCTGCCGCGTTTCCCGAAGTTATCGTGACCTCCTCGCAAACCGGCGCCGGGATGCCGGAACTGCGCGCCGCGATGGTGCGGCTGCTGGGGGAGCGCCGCCGATGATGGAAACCCGCCTGTTCCGCATCCTGATCATCCTGGCCGGCGTGATGGGCGCCGATGGCGTCATCCTGGCGGCGGCTTCCGCCCATCAGGGCGACGCGACGCGGCTGCTGCCGGCGTCCTCGATGCTGCTGTTACACGCCTCAGCCGTGCTCGCGGCCGTGGCATTGGCCGACCGCGGCGTCATACACGGAAGGATCGGGCTTGCCTCAGCCTTCGGCTTTGTCATCGCGGCGGCCTTGTTCGCCGGCGATCTGACCTTGCGGCATTATGCCGGCCACAGCCTGTTCCCGCTCGCCGCGCCGACCGGCGGCACGCTTCTGATCGTGAGCTGGCTGCTGCTCGCAGTGGCCGCCGCATGGCCACGGCGGGGGTGAAGCGCGGTCCTTTCTTCCTTCTCCCCGAGTGGGAGAAGGAAAACGAGAGCGGCTTTGCGCCGTGCCCGCCAATCAGATAGAAACCGCCACATTGCAGCCCGTGAGACCCGCTTCATGACCGACGCGCAATACATCAGTCCGCTCGATCAGGCCCGCATCCTGTCGGAGGCGCTGCCTCACATGCAGGAGTATGACGAGGAAACCATCGTCATCAA
>Ga0210405_10003594_pt1 | contig 15108 bp, 11 predicted proteins | sample IncBWH11MmetaG_FD_155492 | JGI IMG/M metagenome (GOLD analysis project Ga0210405, IMG submission 155492) | Forest soil microbial communities from Barre Woods Harvard Forest LTER site, Petersham, Massachusetts, United States - Inc-BW-H-11-M | ecosystem: Environmental > Terrestrial > Soil >... | reverse complement strand
CATCCCTCCGCCAGCACCGGCAATCCACGTAACAAACAAAACGCTGCTGTCATCCACGTCAAAATGTGCGCGCCAACGCGAATCAACCCGTACGAGTCCGCGGTCATTCCTCCCAAGAGCGCCACAGGCCCGCGCGTCAACGCCAACTCCAACCCCAAATAACAAAAGCAGAGGCATTTCATCGCTGCATACAAACCTCGGCTCCAGCGCGACGCCACCAGCGCGCGGCCCCACCATGTTTGCAGCATCGCGCTTGCGCCCCACCCGGAGTGCCCCGCGCGCATGGCCAGCCCGCGCAGAAAATCCGTCGCCGCCCCGCGCGCAAAAAAGAAAACTGGCAGCCAAAGCGATACCATGCCCACCACAGCGAAATACGTGAAGTACACGTTTTCGATCATGCGGTCGCCGAGAATATCGAGCTGCGCGCCAACTGGCGTCGCCAGATTCTTTCGCCGCGCGATGTGCCCATCCAAAGCATCCAGCGCGATCGTCGTGACTGTGAGCGCAACCGCCGCAAGATTTGCCCACGGCCCGCGGCCAAATAAACTCACGGCGGCAAATCCCACCGCCACGCGCAATGCCGTCACTTTGTTCGGTGTCCACTGCATAGCCACCTGCCCCAACCTGCCGGGCACCCTGAAAGCGCCCTGCTTGTCACAAGGCAACCGCCTTGCCAACGCTGGACCTTGCAAAGCCTTCGCTGCCCGTCACTTACGGAAGCCCATTTGAGGCGATTGTCATATGCACGTCGGACAAATCCGTCATCTGTCGCCTGTTCCCAGCCGCAAATATCGAATGCGGGGCAAGCGCCCTATGGAGTTGCTGCATTCCGACCTCGTGCTAACGCGTGGCGCGCTTTTCCCGTCTTTGTGGGAGAATTAGGGAGTTCGGGCAATAAACAGAATCAGCCAGTCAGACTGGAATAACCGCGCCCTGTGCCCGGTCTGAAACCAGTTACTCAATCTAAGATCGGAAATTAGAGCCAGCTCTGGTTCAGAAATAATATGACCGACGTTTCTCTAGCAGCAGCGTTTATCGCCGGATTGGTTTCATTTCTCTCGCCCTGCGTGCTTCCTCTCGTTCCTGGCTACATCTCGATGCTCTCCGGCATCGGCATGGAGCAATTGCGCCAGGGCCAGCAGCCGCGAGGCGGTCTTTTCGCTTCCGCGCTTTCGTTTGTCGTCGGATTCAGCGTGGTCTTCATTTCGTTCGGAGCATCCGCCAGTGCTGTCGGCACGTTTCTTCTGAAAAATCGTGGAATGCTGGCGCCCATTGCCGGCGCGCTGATTTTGCTCTTTGGCTTGCACCTGGTCGGCGCGCTGGCGAAGCTCACCTTTCGCACGGGCTTGATCATTGGCACTCTTCTCGTGGTTTTGGGAATCGCTTCCATTCTTCTTCACGGGCCGCTTTTTCTCGGCCTCGGCTGGGTCCACTTTTTCTCGCTGTCGCTCATTGGTTTCTTTGGTCCGGCTCTCGCAAAGTGGCTCAACCGCGATGTGCATTTGCGGAACACCAGCACAAAGCCCGGTCTGTTTAGCGGTTTCTTTCTCGGCTTTGCTTTCGCGTTTGGATGGACTCCTTGCATCGGGCCAATTCTCGCCACAGTGCTCGCACTGGCCGCTGCGAGCGACACAATCGCCCGCGGGATTCTGCTTCTCGCGGTTTACTCCGCGGGATTGGCCGTGCCTTTCCTGCTGACGGCTCTAGGCATCGGACAATTTCTCAAGTTTTATCAGCGCTTCCGAAAGTATCTCCATGCCGTCGAATTGCTTAGCGGCGCTTTGCTCCTGTTCGTTGGCGGGCTTGTCTTCGTAAATAAGTTGACCTGGCTGGCGGGCAAACTAAGCTTTTTGAACGACGCTGTTCTATGGTTGGAAAAGGCCCTGACGGGCGTCAAGTAAACCGCCTATGTTTCTACAGGCGCAGGCGCGAAGAATTCACGTTCAGGTATAATTGAATTGAGGAATGGAAGATGAAAACGCTGTTGGTCGTTGCGACTGTGCTGGCCCTGGTTGCCGGTACCTATTTTGCGGACAAAGCCACCCGCATCAAGCCAAAAACCGCCGTTCCAGGTAATACCGTCTTGAAAAGCGATGATCCGGGTGCAGACAACCCGAAGGCCGATTTGCCCGAGCCGGAACTAACGCTTAAAGACCTCGACGGAAAAAACATTTCTCTGAGCGATTACAAAGGCAAAGTCGTTTTAGTCAATTTTTGGGCCACATGGTGTGAACCTTGCCGCGTTGAAATTCCCTGGCTGATCGAAATGCAACAGAAGTACGGTCCCAAGGGATTCGTACTGCTGGGCATCGCTCTGGACGAGGAAGGCAAAAACGTCGTTGCACCGTTCGTCAGCAAAGAGCGTTTCGACGTCAACGGCCAGAAGCTGCCCATGAGCTACCAAATCCTAATCGGCAACGATGACGCCGCGGATAAGTTCGGCGGTCTTTTCGGTTACCCGACCAGCATCCTCATCTCCCGCGATGGCAAGCAGATCAAGCGCGTCACCGGCTTCCGATCTGAAGACGAAATGAACAAAGCCATTGAGTCCCAGCTCTGAGAAGAGAGTGAGTAGTGAGAAGTGAGTAGTGAGTAAAACCAGAAATCAATATTAGTGATTAGTACTCCGCAGATGGTGTAGAGTTCCTCTCGCAGAGGGCGAACACCATGCCACCGGTTCCAGCTAAAAAGAAGATTGAAAGTTATCAAGACCTCTTGGTGTGGCAAAAAGCGATGGATTTGGTAGAGATGACCTACAAGATCGTCGTCAAACTGCCAATTAATGAACAGCATGGCCTTTCTTCACAACTTCGTCGCGCCGCTGTGTCTGTTCCAGCAAATATCGCCGAAGGATTCGGGCGCTGGCATGGCAAGGAATTTGTTCGGTTCCTGTTGATCGCCAATGGTTCCGTCAAGGAACTCGAAACACACCTCTTGGTCGCCGTCAGGCTTCGCCTCATTCAGGCGAACGACATCGAAGCGTCCATGCAAATGGCCAAAGAGATCAGTAAGATGATTTTCGCACTGCGTGATAAACTTTCGAAGTGAGAGTTCTGTTTTCACTACCCACTACTCACTATTCGCTACTCACTTTTTTACTACTATGCTTGAAGAAAAAGATTTTCAAAGAAAAGCCGACGCTGCCTTCGCGGAACTAAAGAAACGATTGCTTGTGGTAGCGGACGAGCATGATTTCGATGTGGAAGGCGAAAGCGGCAAGCTCGAAGTGATCTTCGAGGAACCCGAGGAAGTGAAGTTCGTCATTTCGCCGAACACACCGATTCGCGAAATCTGGATTTCCGCACTTTCTACTTCCTTCAAGCTTGGCTGGTCGGACGCAAAGGACGCTTTCGTGCTCGAAAAAACGGGCGAGGATCTTTTTCAGGTTATCGAGCGGGTTGTTTCGCAGCAGTTGGGTACTCAGGTCAAACTATGAAATTTGTTTTCGCGATGCTGGCTGCTGTCCCGCTACTTGTCGCCGTGGCGGCATTGCCGTCTGCGCCGCAGCAAGTTCCTTCGCCCAAAGACGTTGTGGCTCCCACAATTTATGTTTCGCTTGATCCTGTCGGGCGAGGCAGCGCGTTTCAAATTGCGGCGGTCCTGAAAATTCGTCCTGGCTTCCACATCAATGCCCGCGAAAAATCAGAAGACTATCTCATCGCCACTGATCTCCGCAGCGATGCACCTCCTGGTTTCCAACTGGGCGAGGTCTCCTATCCGAAGGGTGCTCTGCACTCCTTCGCCTTCTCCAAGAAACCGCTGAACGTCTACGAAGATACGATCACGCTTCGAGTTCCCGTGACCGCGTTGCCGAGCGTTCCGCTCGGCACACAACACATCCCATTCAAGCTGCGCTACCAAGCTTGCAGCACGGAAATCTGCCTGCCTCCGGTCACTCTTACGCTCGACGCCACGTTCAACGTTGCCGCTTCCGCCGGGAAACCCATTCATCCCGAACTGTTTCCTCCGAAATAGTTTTCTCTCGAAAATGGTCACAGCACATTAAGCTGCGCGCAGTCACTGCCCGGCCGAGCAACCTGGCGATGCCCAACATGCGCTTTGTACAGTCTTTCCCTGAGAGCGCGCATTCGCCATCTCTGGGACAATGCTCTAATGACGGAGACTCCGAGTGGTCCGCGAAAGTGGCTGATCGTCCTTGTAGGTTTTTTGCTGGTAGTTGTTGCAGCGGGTGGGATTTTCGCCTGGCGCGCGCGTCACATGGATAACTCGATCCGCCTCTGGGTAATTCGTTCCCTCAGTGATCATTTCCAGAGCCGCGTCGAACTTGCGACGCTGCGTGTCACGGGTTTCCCGCATCTAGGGATTACCGGTGAAGATTTGACGATTTATTTTCACGACCGGACGGACGCTCCTCCGATCGTGCATGTCGACAAATTCTCGTTTGAGCTCGGTGCGCTCGCTATCCTTCGATTGCCGCGCCATGTCTCCACCGCGCTCATCGAAAACATGACCGTCACGATTCCACCCCGCGGAGAAAAAAAGACTCCGAAATCAAGCGACTCCGGCAAAACGAACAACGTTCTCTCTTCCTTGATCGTTGATGAAGTCGTCTGCAAGAACACCGTTCTTATTACGCTCCCGCGGAAACCCGATCCCGGAAAGCCTGCGAAAGAGCCGCTCGAGTGGGACATCCACGACCTCGATCTACGTTCCGCAAGCGTGGACAAGCCTTTCCACTTCCACGGAATTCTGACGAACGCCAAACCCAAAGGCGAAATCGACACGACCGGCGACTTCGGTCCTTGGGACGTCGACGATCCAGGCTCCAGTTCCGTTTCCGGCTCCTACAAATTTACCGACGCCGATCTTGGACCGTTCCCGGGCATCGCTGGTATTCTGTCTTCCACCGGAAAATTCACTGGCAAACTTGCGGAGCTTGAGGTCGAAGGCGAAACGGACACGCCCGATTTCTCTCTCGACAAAATTGGCAAGCCGGTGCCGCTGCACACCGAATATTCGGCAACGGTTGACGGCACAAACGGAGATACCCTTCTCCATCCCGTACGCGCCACTCTTATCCGCTCGCTCATCATCGCGGAAGGCAGCGTCATCAATGAACCCAATCATGTCGGGCACAGGATCGTCCTCGACATCGGAGCTCCCAACGCACGTATTCAGGACATTCTGAGTCTCGCGATGAAATCCGATAAACCCATTTTGACTGGCCCGGTAAAGATCAAAGCGAAATTGCTTCTGCCGCCTGGCAAAGAAAAAGTGCTGGATAAGATGATTCTCGATGGCCAGATCGGCATCGATGACGCGCGCTGGTCCAATCCGGAAGTCCGAAAAGCGCTGGAGTCTCTCAGCCGCCACGCCGAAGGCAAACCCGGAGACAACGATGCGGGCAGCGCGGTCTCCGACCTCCACGGCAATTTTCACGTGGAAAAAAGCATCGTAAATTTTTCTAGTCTGACCTTCAGCATTCCGGGCGCGGCCATCGATCTTGTGGGCACTTACAAGCTCGTAGGAGGCGAGATCGATCTCAACGGGCATCTGCGTCTTCAGGCCAAGCTCTCGCAAACCGTCACGGGCACGAAATCTTTCTTTCTAAAAGCCCTCGATCCATTTTTCGAGAAAAACGGAGCTGGCGCAGTTATCCCCATCTCCATTTCAGGTACCCGCGACAATCCGACGGTCGGCGTTTCCATCTTGCACAAGAAAATTGAAAAACAAATTGGAGCCCCCAAATTCTCGTCGAAGTAATCGTTGGACTGGGCTGAACCTCCTTGGGTTGATGGGCCTCTTCCAATGCACTGGGGACGCACTCAAAATCTAGATGATGAGTCAGTTTCCGATTTCGCGACTTGCCAGGACTTGAACCGAATCGTGATAAATTTGACTTGGCGATTCTCCGTGATGTTCTCTCGTTGGATCTTAGGAGAGGTTGGCCAATATGATTCGCGGCATTTTTTCGATTTTGCTCGTCATGTCCGCCTTCCCGCCCCCTGCCGCAGAGACTCCTTCACAATCGGAAGGCTTTCCCTCAGTCTCTGTTTTGCTTCCCGCGAACATTCCATCGGAGAACGTTCAGATTTCATATTTTTTGATCGGCCCCTTCGGAGGGTACGGCGGTTACACGAAGCAGCGGCCCGGTTTGCATTCCTACGAGATTTTCACATCAGTAGAGGGGAAAACAGCCAGCGAAATCAGGATGATCGTTTACGCGTCGGGTTGCGAAATTAAGACATTCGTTCTTCCAGTGACGGAAGGCCCCCAGGCTAAGCAAGAGTTTGAATGTCAGCGCGCTGCGACGGTTCACCTTTCGGGTCTAATCGTACCGACTGAGTTGGCCAGAGAAAATAATGCCGAATTAGTGGTCGACTACATGGCGTATTGGGCGCATGGGTTCTTTGGCATCACCGATGGCATTGTTACTGAGTTCCGGTTCGCAACTGTCTCCCCGGACTCGAATGGGGCATTTCAAGTGGAACTACCCTATTTCACCGCTGACGTTGCGGCTTCATCTTCCCAACCACGGGCAAGCTTTAGGCTCATGTTGCGCGATTCAAAGACTTGGAACCACATCGCCTCTAATCTGGAACCTGAGATGCCTGAGCTTCGGCTTAAAACGCACGACTTGCGAATCCTTTTGCACTATTCCGATGGCCTCAAATTCACAGCTGGAAAATTGTAGTTAGACCTAAGTTTCTCGCCGAGTTCGCGCCGCCAACGAGCCAATTAAAAGCGAGTGGAGATGGCTAAGTCCCGATAAACGCGGCCATCGGAAACTGCCTCAATACCAGAATTTTAGTAACCTTTTCGCCGCGCGAGCGTCTTCTACGGCATGAACCTCTACGCCTACGTTCGCTCCGCGTTTCGCCAATTCAAGCGCAATCCCGGTTTCTTCGCCACGGCTTTGGCGGCCCTGGCGCTCGGAATCGGCGCCAACACGGCTATTTTCAGCGCGGTGGAGGGGGTGCTCCTGCGTCCCTTGCCCTATGCCGATCCGGGGCAGTTGGTGATGCTCTGGGAAGACGCGTCTTATGTGGGCTTTCCGCAAAACAATCTTTCGGCAGCCGACTATGTGGACTGGCGCGCGCAGAACCAGGTCTTTACGGATGTGGTGGCGATCCGCTACGCCAATGCCTCCTTCAACGGCGATCAGGCGCCGGAACAGGCGCTTGGACGGCGCGTCACACCCAATTTTTTTGATGTGCTTGGCGTTCAGCCTGCTATCGGGCGGCCTTTTACTGCCGAAGAGGACGCGGCCAAGCGCAAAGTCGTGGTTCTGAGCTATGCCCTGTGGCAGAGACGCTTTGGCGGCAATCCAGAGATTGTTGGACGTTCCATTTTGATGGACGACGAGGCCACAACGGTCGTGGGAGTTATGCCGCGCGGGTTTTTCTTTCCAGACAATGCCACCGACTATTGGCAGCCGGCTTCTTTCACGCCCGAGGATCTCGCGCGGCGCACTCGTCACAACCTGGAAGTTGTCGCGCGCATGAAGCCGGGCGTCACGCACGACCGAGCTCAACGCGATGTGGACGTGATTGCCAAACGCCTGCAGCTGCAGTATCCCGACTCCAATACAAATATAGGGGCCGTGGTCGTTCCCATTCGCAAACAATTTGCCGGCGATACGGCCACCGGCCTGTGGGTTTTGCAAGTCGCCGCTGTGCTCGTTCTTCTGATTGCTTGCTCGAACCTGGCGAATCTTCTTTTGGCTCGCGCGGCCGGACGCCGGCGGGAAATTGCGGTGCGCATCGCTTTGGGTGCGAGCCGAGCACAAATCGCCGCGCAGCTTGTCACAGAAAGCCTGTTGCTCTCGATCGGTGGAGGAGTGGCTGGCCTTCTTGTAGGGAGGCTTTGCTGGGGCGTGTTCAAAAATCTCGTGCCTTCGCAAATCGCCGGCGATGGTTTTGCTTTGAACGCGCCGGTGCTTTTGTTTACGGCGGCCGTCTCCATTTTAGCCGGCGTATTTTTTGGACTGGTGCCGGCTTTGCGGGCGACGGATGTTTCTCTGCAGGAATCGCTTAAGGAAGGCGGACGAGCCGGCGAATCTCGAGGGGGCGTGAGGCTGCGGGACACTTTGGTGGTGGCGCAATTCGCCATGGCGTTTGCGCTTCTGGTGGGCGCGGCTTTGATGATTGAGACGCTGTGGAATCTGCGCCGCGTGGATCTGGGTTTTCGCGCAGATCACCTTTTGACAATGGGCGTGCCGCTGCCCGACAAGAAATACAACACTAACGAAAGGATTCGCGCGTTTTATCGAGACGTGCTGGATCGGACGCGAACGCTTCCCGGCGTTAAGAGCGTGGGGTTTGGCTCGGACGTGCCGTTCACTTCGATTGGCGACACGGAAGGCTACGCCATCGAGGGAGCGCCGCCTACTTTGCCGGGGCAGGACAACGACGCGCTGTATCGCGAAGTGACGGCTGGTTATCTCGAGACTATCGGCGGGACGCTCGAGTCGGGTCGGCTTCTTGAGGATCGCGACATCGAGTCCAGCCAGCCGGTCGTCGTCGTGAACGAATTTTTGGCGAAACGGCATTGGCCTGGCGTGGATCCCGTTGGAAAACACCTGAAGCTTACGGGCTCTAAAGAGCCGTGGCGAACCGTGGTGGGAGTGGTGAAAGATATTCGCGAGCGGGGACTTTTGCTGGACATGAAGCCGGCGGTTTACGTGCCGGTCAATCAGGTGGATAACCCGTCGCCATATTACCTGATTGCGAGAACGGCGCAGGATCCTGCGAGCGTGGTCAACGCGTTGCGCGGAGCGGTTTGGGCGGTGGATAGCGAGCGGCCGGTGGCGTTCATTCGCACGATGGATCAGCTCATGGAGGAAAACGTTGCTGACCGCGCGCGGCCGATGATGCTGTTGGGAATTTTCGCGGGACTGGCATTGGTTTTGGCATGTATCGGCGTGTACGGTGTGCTGGCTTATTCAGTGGCACAACGCACGCGTGAAATCGGAGTGCGGATGGCGTTGGGGGCTCGGCCGAGCGATGTTACTCGGATGATTTTGGAGCGCGGATTGAAACTGAGCGCAGTCGGATTGATTGCTGGCGCGGCGCTGGCGGGAATACTCGGGATATTGCTGCGGACTCTGCTGTTCGGCGTGACGCCGGCAGCCCCGCTTGTCTATGCAGGGACGGCCGCGTCGCTGATTATAGTGGCGCTCGCCGCGTGCGTGATTCCGGCGCAGCGTGCGGCGCGTGTGGATCCCGTAGTGGCTTTGCGCGACGAATAACCGGGGAATGAAAAAAGCGCCGGAAAAATCCCGGTACTTTGGTCAAAACAATCGCTGGGGATTACGCGAAGGCTTTGCGCAAGCGGCTCACTACTCGAGCTTGGCCGAGCGCTACCATCGTATCGAAGAGTGGCGGCGCGACGGCTTGCCCTACGATTGCCACGCGGCATGCGTTGATCAGTAGTCCCGCTTTCACGCCCGCCGCTTCGGCCACCGCTCTTGATGCATGATCGCAGGCGTCGTGATTCCATTCAGGCAACGCGGCAAGCGCATCGGCTAGCTTGGCAAGCAGCTCGGGGACTTTCGGATCCTTCCAGAACTTTTCTTTCGCTGTGAGATCGATGGGGAATTCATCGCTGAAGAACGCGAGCGACCACGAGGAAAAGTCCGGCAGCAGTCGAATTCTTGGACGAAGCAAATCTACCGTGCGCGAAAACCACGCGTGGTCGCGTCCATCTGGACCGGGAGCAGCGCCCGCGGCCCATTCTTCCTTCCACAATTTGCTGCGCTTCAGTTCAGATTCCACTTCTGGCAGGAGTTCTTCGATCGGAAGCTTCTGCAAATATTGCGTGTTGAACCATTCGAGCTTGGGCTTGTCAAAAACACCATTTGTGCGGCTAACGCCCTCGAGCGAAAATCTTTCGATCAATTCATTCGTGCGCAGATACTCGTCATCATTCCCCGGCGACCAGCCCAGCAGCACAAGGAAATTTCGAAACGCTTCCGGCAAGAAGCCTTCAGTGCGGTACATGTTGACGTCCGTTGCGCCATGGCGCTTTGACAAACGTTTTTTGTCAGCGCCGAGAATCAGCGGAACGTGCGCAAATAGCGGAGGCTCCGTTCCGAGCGCGCGGTAGAGCAGCACTTGTTTCGGCGTATTGGAAATATGATCGGCGCCGCGAATCACGTGAGTGATGCGCATATCGATGTCATCGACCACGACGCCCAGTTGATACATCGACTGTCCAAATTCTTCGTCACCCTTGCCCGAACGCAGCAACACGAAATCTTCGATTTCGTCATTCGAAAATTCCGTTTCGCCAAAAACAACATCGGTGAATTTCGTCGTTCCGCCGAGAGGCACCTTGAAGCGCACCGCTGGTTTCACGCCTGGAGTGGAAGGCTTGCCATCGCGGCAAGTGCAGCGCGTCACGCGGCGGGCGCCTCCACCCTTCGGCTCTTCGTCCTGGCCGGGTTCCGCATGGTCTCCGCCCGCGTATTTTTCTGCTGGGCAGTAGCACAAGAAAGCCGTGCCGTTCGCCAGGCACTTTTTGGCGGCTTCGCGATAAAGTTCGGTGCGCTGCGACTGGTAAAACGGGCCTTCATCCCACTGCACGCCAAGCCATTTCAGCCCATCGAGTATCCCCGTCACCAGTTCCGGCTTGTTCCGCTCCGCGTCGGTGTCTTCAATCCGCAGAATCATTGTGCCGTGCTGCCGCCGTGCAAATAGCCAATTAAACAGCGCCGTTCGTGCGCCTCCGACGTGCAAATACCCTGTCGGGGAGGGTGCAAACCGTACTCGTACGCCGTCCTGTGTTTTGTCAGTCATATCGCTCATGCTTCTGGCGCGTCTTGCGCTCTAATTTCAAACGTTCAGTTTAGCGAAACCCACAAACTGCGTCCAATCTGGCGCTTCTCTGGGTAGTCGGTCAGTTTCCGGCAGCGTTTATCGGGCCTAGGCTTCCTGAAGATTGTCGCGGCCTCAATTGCGCGGGTGGACTATAGGCCCGTTTCTGCGATTTCTTGCTCCTCTTGACAATCAGGTGAAGTCGAATATCATTCCTCTTGGCTCTCAGTAGGAGCGTGACTATGGCGGACAAATCGAGTGATCTTGTTCAAGGCACCTTGGACATGCTCATTCTGAAAACCCTGGCGCTGGAACCGATGCACGGATGGGGCGTAGCTGTCCGCATAGAACAGATCAGCCGGGGCGTTTTCCGCGTCAATGCGGGTTCCCTGTTTGTCGCTTTACAGCGGCTGCAGCGAGGCGGATTGATTAAAAGCGATTGGAAAGCTACCGAGAACAACCGGCGAGCGAAATATTACACACTGACTGAGCAAGGGCGAAAGAGACTCAACAGCGAAACACGAGAATGGGGAAGGCAAGTGGCGGCGATCGCCAGAATCTTGGAGACGTCGTAGGGAGGTTTCATGTCAGTTCTGCGAAGAATCGCGGACGGGCTCCGATCGCTGTTCCGAAAGGAACGGGTTGATCGGGAATTGGACGAAGAGCTGCGCGGCTTCCTGCAGATGGCCGTCGAAGAAAAGTTGAAGCAAGGTATGAGCCGCAAGGACGCACTTCGAGCTGTGCGATTGGAGCGAGGAAGTCTCGATGTAGCAAAAGAAGAGGTTCGCTCCGCGGGCTGGGAATCGTACGTAGAGACCGTGGGACGGGACTTACATTTCGCGCTGCGGCAATGGAAGAAGAATCCGGGATTTGCCCTAAGCGCTGTGGTGGTTCTGGCGCTGGGCATGGGGGTGAGCCTGACGATCTTCGGGTTTGTGGATGCGGCTTTATTGCAGCCGCTTCCCTATGTAGATCCCGGGAGACTGATGTCGGTGAACGAGAGCAACGCGGAATCGCCGCGCTGGCCACTTTCGTACCCGGATTATCTGGACTGGCAACGGTTGAATAAATCCTTCCGCTCGCTCGATATTTACAACGGCAGCGGCTATTTGCTGCAGACTCCGTCCGGGGCGACACCGGTTCAGGGAGAGCGCGTGAGCGGCGGATTTTTCCAAACGCTGGGAGTGCGTCCCATGCTGGGGAGGGACTTTTCCCTCGACGAGGACAGACCCGGCGGGCCTAACGTTGCGATCCTCAGTTATGGTGCATGGCTTCATTACTTCGGTGCGCGACGCGATGCGGTGGGGTTAACGGTCAACCTGGACAATGCGGCCTATACCATCATCGGCGTTCTGCCGCGTACGTTTTCGTTCGCTAGAGCCGGCGACGCAGAGTTCTGGGTACCCATCAATACCTTGAGTCCTCACGAACAGATGAGGACTTTCTATAATTTTTGGGGAATTGGAAGGCTGCACGACGGAGTGACAGCGCGGGAAGCACTAGCGGAAATGACAGCTATCTCAAAGCAATTGCAGATGCAATTTCCCACGTCCGATCGCTCCGAGAGCGCCAGCGTCGTTCCGCTCTCCGAGGTCATACTTGGCGACGTGCGACCTATTCTGCTGACACTGCTGGGCGGAGCGGGATTGCTGTTGTTGATTGCGAGCGTCAATGTGACCAGCCTCGTGCTGGTGCGCTCCGAAAACCGCAGGCGCGAAATTGCCGTCAGGGGCGCGCTCGGAGCGTCTCCATCGCGACTGGTGCGGCAATTCGCCACGGAAGGGCTGTTGCTTGCCGCATTCGGCAGTTTAAGCGGCGTGATATTTGCCGACTGGCTCACGAAAATTCTGTGGCGCCTTGTGCCCAAAGACATGGCGGCGGACATGCCTTTTCTGGGCGGGGTGGGGTGGAATACTCATACGTGCGCATTTGCCATCACGGTTGCATTGATGGCCGCGGTGCTGTTCACAGCGGCTCCTATTCTTCGCCTGATTTCGCAGCAGGAAGGCGACGGATTGGCGGACGGGGACCGCAGTTCCGCAAATCAGCTCTGGCAGAGACTCGGAGCAAGAATGGTAGCCGTGGAACTGGCTGTCGCTGTCGTACTTTTGACTGGCGCGGGCTTGCTGGGGCAGAGCCTGTATCGGCTGCTGGACGTACCGTTGGGATTTGATGCAGATCATCTGGCGACCGTGGAGGTTGAAGTTCCCGCGACAGGCGCCGAGAAAAATCAGCATACGGTGGCCCTTTACCGGGAGATTTTGCGGCGAGTCGCAAGCTTGCCGGGCGTTGAGTCCGCAGGAATCAGCAGCATGGTTCCCGTGCAATGCAACTGCCCCGTCGACTGGATCACCTTCCCCGGCAGGCCATTCCATGGCGAACACAACACCGTCGACGAGCGTCACGTGAGCGCGGATTATTTGACGACGCTCAAGGCCACATTGGTGCGCGGAAGGTTCTTCACTGATGCTGAGGGTGGCTCCAAGCCAGAAGTTGTCGTCATCAATCAGGCCTTGGCGAAGAAATATTTCCCGGGCGAAGACCCCATCGGCCAGAGAATCGCCGATTTCGAGGGCGGGCGTCCGTCGGAGCGGGAGATTGTCGGCGTAGTGGCCGATGTTCGCGAAGGGCCATTGGATAGCGATATTTGGCCCGCGGAATATTTCTCCATCAACGAGACACAGGACTCCTATTTCAGCCTGACGGTGCGCACGAGGCAAGATGCCGGAGCCATGCTGCCGCTGCTGGTGAGCACCTTGCACGAGATCGACCCAGGGCTAGGCGCACTCCATGAGATGACCATGAATCAACAGATTGAGGACACGCAAACGGCGCTGCTGCATCATTTTTCCGCGTGGCTGGTTGGCGGATTCGCAGCCATGGCGCTGATTCTGGGAGTTGTTGGGCTGTACGGAGTGGTGGCGTATTCGGTTAGCCGGCGGACGCGCGAGATCGGTGTGCGTATGGCACTGGGCGCCGAGCGGAGCGGCGTTGTCTTTTTGATATTGCGTCAGGCGGGGAAGATGGTGACGTTGGGTGTGGTCGTTGGCTTGCTTGCGTCGCTTGGAGTGTCCCGCTTGATGGCCAGCCTGCTTTTCGGCGTGAATTCCTATGATCCACTGACCTTTGTGGCTGTTGCCGTGATTCTGGCTGCTGTTGCGCTAGCCGCTTGCTACATTCCGGCGCGGCGGGCGGCACGGGTCGATCCTATGGTGGCTCTCCATTACGAGTAGTCCGCATTGCCGCCAGCTGCAAACAGTGATCTGGTCGGGAAACGCTCAAGCAATCAAATCCAGGTGCGACGCGGATCTGTCGGCGATTTTTAGAACGTGTCTTTCAAAAATACCCTGAACTCCTGAGAAGTTGTGAAATCGGAAATTGACCCATTACCCTTCTCCGGCCCAAAATGGACGAGTTCGACCTCCGCCTGACTTTCGCCCCTTTGCCGTGTATGGAAACCGTTACCCCCTCCCTGCTGCCTCTTTCGCAACCGGTACCCCGGTACGCTTGCTTCCTGAAAATTCCATCATCCATAATCACAAGTACTTGGCATTGTGCATCGAGGTGCCCCCTCGCGCTGCCGCACGGTTGTCCCCGTGTGCGACGGTCGAGGCTTCAGGTCATCTTGAGGCGCAAATCGCTTTATCGATTTTGTACGTTGCAACGGAGCCGTCCGTGTTCGGGGCGGGGAATTGACCGAGGCCTTGACCAACCAGAGCTTCATCGCACTGGCATTGCTGGCAGCTACCTCTTTGGTGGCCGGCTTCTTCGCCTATATTTATCAGATCAAGCGCCGGCCGTATCTTCTCTACTGGACAGCGGGATGGGCGATCGTGGCCCTCAGCTACATCGGTCCCGCAATCTCGCACGGCGATCACGTATGGCCGCTGCAAACCGCGCTCGATCAATTCCTATATTCTGCCGCGGGAATCCTTTTCTTTTTGGGCGCGCAGCTTTACGCGGGGCGTCAGTTATGGAGTATTCCCGCCTCGGCGGCTGGCGGCGTCCTTGTGTTTTGGGGCGGAGCTTACGCACTCGGCTGGGTCCACATTCCGTTGATTCTCCCTGCAGCGGCGGTTTTTCTCGCTGTTAGCTACGTTTTCTGGCAAGAGAGCCGCCGCCAGGAAACGCTCGCTGACTGGCTTCTCGCACTTTCGTTTGTCGTATGGGCGGCGGTTGAACTTATCTTTTCTTTCTTCCGCACCGCGCCCTTCTTCCGCGACATCAGTTTCCAGACGGCCGCCGCCGTTCCATCCGCGTTTGTCGCCATGCTCATGGTGATGGCCCTGTATGAAGAGGAAAAGCGCCGCGTCGAGCGCAACATGCTGGC
>Ga0210405_10003593_pt1 | contig 15112 bp, 13 predicted proteins | sample IncBWH11MmetaG_FD_155492 | JGI IMG/M metagenome (GOLD analysis project Ga0210405, IMG submission 155492) | Forest soil microbial communities from Barre Woods Harvard Forest LTER site, Petersham, Massachusetts, United States - Inc-BW-H-11-M | ecosystem: Environmental > Terrestrial > Soil >... | reverse complement strand
GCGCCTCCCCCGCGGTTAGAGTTTTCGGTGATGCTGCGGATGGCCATCGGGTGTTTACCAAGCGCAGCGCTGATAGCGTTTCCATCCTGTGAAAAGTCCAGCTGAGGCTGGAGTCCCTTGTCCGTAAGGATAGCGACCGCAGTGGGATAGGCCAAACGGCCGCCGTCGGACTTTAAGAATTTTTCAATTTCTTGGTACACGATAGCCGCCTCACGAGAGCCGATGTTCACGGCATCGAACACTAAGATCACCTCGATGCGGGCCCGCCGCCCATCGACGACCTCGAACGACGTGATGGTTTGGGGCACGCCGTTATCGAGGATGGTGAAGTCCGGCTGCTGAAGCCCCTTCATTGGCCGGCCAGACTTGGGACTAACTACGACCTCAAGATAGATTCTGTCTCCGGGATGAGCCGCCGAATGATTTTGCTGAGCTGAAATTTGGGGCATATACAGAAAGGTAACCAGAAGAAAAAAGCCAAACCGCGACTTGGTGATCATGCGCTCCCCCTTCCAATCAAAATTGGACTCGGTGCCCTCTCATTGCAGCGCTAATACTTAGTGTCGGCGCCGGCTATTTCTATACGACGCGATTTAGGTTTGACCCAGGTACGAGCGTTACGATCCGCAAGCCGCTCTTGCGGATTACGGAAACTCCAACAAAGCCTAAGCGCCTGGTTTGTTCGCGTAATCAAGTTCCTTCGCTGGCCGAAAACGTGGTCGCGCTCAATAGAAAGGAATATTTTGATTTGCCGACGTCTGGAATTGGAGGTTTTGAGACCGTAGATCGCGAGCAGCAAGAATCTTCGTGCAATGTTAAGCTTTTGCAGAATGAATGAGCAGCAGCGCGAATCGCGGGCTGAATGGAACTCGTCCGTTCGGGTGATTGAGTTCTCTCGTGAAGAGTGTCCGTTTTCGAATCGTGACCACACTTGGCAACAGTTCCACACGTTTAGAAACGCAATACTGGATATTCTCTCGTCCTATGGCAGCGTGGGGCCGCTTGGGAAGATGCCAATTCTCGACAGCTACGAAGAGTCTCAGGATGATTGGCACAGCGGCGACCCCCATCCTGATTTTTTTGTCGTCGATGATGACATGTACGGGATGAGCGTTCGTGTCGAAGCGTCTTGGACTCTGACCAAACCCACATTGTTGGAAGAATTGGCAATGCTCCTGAAACAATTCAAGGAATGGAGTGTGTACCTCGCTATAGTCAGGGGAGGCTTGTGGGTATTTCACGATCGAATACTATGCGAGGGCCCCTTCTTTGCCGGTTGTCGCTCCGTCAAAGATCTATACCACCGCTGCGCTGTAGGTAAGGGCTCGCCCACAATTACGCGTTGATAGACCTCGATGTCGCTCGCGATACAAATCCATTTGTCTCCCTTGCACTCGCTAACTCCTTTGGAATCTGCACTTCCAAAAACACGCCTGTAAACTCTCTGGAATGAACACTTCCAAAACACATGACTTAAAACCCTTCCTTCGGCCCGAATCCACCCCCGTTCACTGCCCTCGGGACGGAGGCCCACCAGAGGCGTAAGCGCCCGGTAATGACCGGTGCTGGCGGCAGAACGAGCGAGCCTGCGCTAGTCGATGATGCGTTTCCTGTGGCACACTGCCCCGATGGAAATTTCGTGGGAACAGGCGCTGGCGTGGCGGATGCGGCGGCATTACCTCATCGAGCGCGCTTCGCCGAATGATCTGGTAGCGGTCGTTGACCGGCTCCGCGGGCTGCACGCCCAGGTGATGTCTTCGGTTGATCTCGCGCTATGGGCCCGCATCGACGGGTTGGAGCAAGACGCCGTCGCGGATGCCCTGTGGCGGCACCGCACGCTGATCAAGATGTGGGCGATGCGGGCGACGCTTCACGTGTTGTCGGCCGCCGACCTGGGTGCCTGGATTGCCGGTTTGGGCATCTGGAAGCCAGGTGTCTGGCCATTGAAGCACCCCGAAGCGATCCCGCTCGGCGTCTACATCGACAGGGCGCTACGCGGGAAGATCCTCACGCGCACGGAGTTGGCCGCAGCAGTGACCAAGCTCGGTGCGACGCCCAAAATGGTCGAGGGCATGCTCGGTAGCTGGGGTGGGTACCTCAAGCCGGCGTCGTTTTCCGGGTATCTCTGCTTCGCGCCAAACAACGGGCAACAGGCGCGCTTCACTCATCCAGCCACGTGGCTGCGTAAGCCGCCGGTACAGCTCGACAACCACAAAGCATTCGACGTGCTCACTACCCGGTACCTCGGCACGTACGGTCCCGCGACCGCCCGCGACCTTGGCCACTGGTGGGGAATCAACCAAGGCCAGGCGAAACGCAGGCTGGCCGCAATCCGCGATGCGGCAACGGAAGTCACGATCGAGGGCGAGCGGTACTGGATGCTGACCAAGGATGTTGCGGATCTGGCCGCCACCGAGCCGGTCAAGGTCGTACGGCTGCTGCCTGCTTTCGATCAGTGGGTCGTGTGTGCTTCGCGGCGGGTGCCAGCGCTATCGGATCCGAAGTACCGGCAGCGGATCTATCGACTACAGGGCTGGGTCTCCCCAGTACTCCTCGTGAACGGCCACATGGCAGCCGTATGGAAACACGAACACAAAGGGCGGATAGTGTCCGTCGAGATCGAACCGTTCGCCAAACTGCCCCGCTGGACTCGTACACACATTGCGGCCGAAGCCGAACGCTTAGCCGCCTTCGTCGGTGGCGATCTGAAGCTGACGATCCAACGGTGAAGCGTAAGCGCTCCATCAGCTGAACTAACAGTTCAACGTCATAGATTTCTTTGGGGTAGGGAACTACTGCTTCTTCGCGTTCAACTCGTCGCGAACCATCGATTCAACAACGTTCTTGAGGATATCTCGCGTGACCGCCTGCAACACATCGGGGTTCATCTTCGCGAGCACTTTGGCCACCAGGTCTTCCATGCTCGGTTCAGCGGCCTTCGGGCTCGAGCTTGCGTCCACGGCGGGCGCTTCTTGGACTGCCGTCTCCGCAACCTGTTGGGCCTCCTCGCGGATCGCTTCCACGGTCGCCGCTGGGAACGCGACTTCCACCTTCGCGTTCAGGTCCTCACTCAAAATCGGGGTTAGCGCATCGACTGTCGCCGATGGATCTTCCTTGGCGGCCTCTCCAAGTAACGTGTCATGCCCCCCAGCGTAGACCACCGTCTCGGGAACCGTACTTGCCGCCGGCGCGCCCGCAGGGACATCCCAGGTCGATGCGAGCCGGCTTGCTTTTTGCACTTCCACGTCCCAAGGGCTGGCCACAGAAGAGAACCATGAACTCGTCTCAGGCGTTGCTGGCTTTTCCGGTTCGGGTGCCGCTTCCACGGTCGCTTGCGCGCTTGCCGGAATCTCGGCATATACCTCTGCGCGAACCTCCGCTGCAGCTTGCCGCTCCTGCACAACCGGCGCCACTGGCTTTGGCGCTTCTACTGTTGCCGCTTCTACCGTGGGCGTCGGGCGCAAAGCGGTTACCCAGGCCTCTTCGGTGTATGGTGCAATCGCGGGCGGCGGCATCCTGGTCTCAGCCGGCGCATCCGTCACCATCGCGCCTACACTCTGCTCTGTTTCCGCTGCTTCTTCAAACTTGGAAATCTCTTTTTGCGGCGCCCACGATTCGTTGTGCATTTTCCGCGCCGGCGCTTCCGCGAAGGCCGTCTCGCGCCAATCCTTCTCCTGGCTGCCCGCCGGTTGCTCTTCCATCGAGTCGTCGCCGCCGTCCCGCCGCCACGAAGCGCTCTCTGTCTCTTCCTCTTCTTCAACAACCTCGTCTTCTTTATCGCCGGATTTCCAATCGCGCTCCAGCTCTGGCCGAGGCGTGGTCGCGTATCCCAGATCTTCTTCGGGCTCTATCACTGGCGATTCCAGCAGGTTCCCGAAAGCCAGCGGTTGCGAACCCTCGGCAATCTTTACAGGCTCTGGCAAAGAAGGCAGCTCCGGTAGCTCTTCGTGCACCGGTTCGTTTTCAGACGATGGGAATTCTTTCATGGGCGTCAGCGAACTCATGCTTGCTGGCCCGCGGCTAGGCGCCGTCGTTCGCGGCGTTATCATCTCCGCCACGCGTATCGGCTCTTCTTTTACTTGCGGCGGAGGTGCTACTCCGCCAATCGACACTCCCGCCCGCGCCAGCGCGGACTTCACCATCGAAATCAGCGGATCAGGCGGCACAAACGGTTTCTTCAACACGCCGTCCGCGCCAACACGTTGGGCTTCTTGTTCGTCCAGGGGATCGAACGCCCCCACCAACAAAATCACAGGGATATGCGCAAGCGTGCTGTCGGATTTTACGTACTGACAAACTTCGTATCCGTTGCGCACCGGCATGAAGACATCGGCAAGCACTAAATCCGGGCGGATATCGGAAATCTTTCGCACCGCCGCCTCGCCGTTGCCCACGGCAACGACGTCGATACCCTGATCTTTCAGGGCAAGCCCCACCATCTTCTGGATGTTGCTGTTATCGTCGGCAACGAGGATCCTGGCCACTAAACGTCCTCCGGATGCGAATCACCCGTCTATTACGCGCACCGCTCAGCGGGCGCCTGTTCATCAAGTCTCCACAGTATTGGAGCATCCGCCGTATTAGCCGTCAATCTCAACGCAGTACCCGTGTGTCGGAAATGAATATGGCCTCCTAGACCCTTCTGAAGGTCCGAATGGCCCAAAAAACCCATGGCCCCAAAAACCCGTTACCCAAAAAACAAGGGGTGCGGCCTCTGCCGCACCCCTTGTCCCATCCCCGTTTTGGGTAGAAAAATTACCAGGGTACTATTTTGCGCAGTCCCTTCTTTTTCTTGCTGCTCGATTCTTTTTTGGGGTCGCCGCTATTCTGCGAGTCGCCAGTTTTTGTCGCGTCCGTCGCATCACTTTTCGCGTCAGTTCCCGCCGTGGTCGCATCTGGTTTCGCAGGTGTTTCCGCAGTGCCTTCCGCCGCAGGAGGATTCTTGCTCGCATCAGCGCTCGGAGATGTCGGTGCGGTTGCTGTTCCTGCGTCCTTCGGCGCCTCACTCGTCGCAGGTGCAGTCGTTGCGGCATCACTTGTTGCGGCTTCGCCTGCCGGCGGAGCTACGCTCTCTGCTTCGCCCGTTGTTCCAGTCGTCCCGGCGACTCCCGGTGTTATCACCGCTACGAGTCCCGTGCCCGCCTTAGACCCTCCAGGGGTCAGAATGTCCGCAGGGGACAGCGTGTCCGATTCCGGCTGCAAGTTTGGCAGTCCATTCCTCGCCGCCTTCGACAGCTCTCCGTTTGGCCCGTTCGAGACCCATACTAGCGGCTTTTTAACCAGGCTCGCGCGCGGCCGCGGAGTATTCTGTTCCGCCGTCATCCACGCCACGGCCGTAGGATCGGGTTGCGGCACCGGCGCTCCAATCGCCTTCAGTTTGTCTTTGGCCCCAGCCGCCATGCCCGACATCGGATAATTCTTCACAATTCTTCCGTAATACAGCGCCGCCACCTCTTTGTGCTCACTTGTCTCCAGGATATTGCCCATCATCCACAACGCGCGGTCGGACCTGCTGTACAGCGGATATCGGTTCGTGACCGCCAGCAGTCTGGCCGCTGCTGCTCGCTTGTCACCCTTCACGTAGTAGTAGTAGCCAATCCGATACTCGCCTTCCGCCAGCACTTCCTGCACTTCCCTCAAGTGCTGCTGCGCTTGAGGTGCCAGCGGATCATTCGGATACTTTTGCAGAAAAATCTGGAACTCTTCCTCTGCCGCTTTCGCATGCGTCCTGTCGCGATCCGGCTTGTCCATCTGCTTGTAGTGCCCCATCGCTACTTGCATTTGTGCGTAGGTCGCTTCCGGCAGGAACGGGAAGAACACTTCAAAGTCTTTATACCCGGAAATCGCCAGCGCCAAGTTGGACGTCCCGCCCTCTTTGTAATACGAGTCCGCGATCGCCAGCTTTGCCTTGGCCAGATACTCGCTGTCCGGATACGTATTGATGAGCGTTTGCATGTTCAGCCGGCCAACTTCCTGCCGGCCATGCTTGACGTCATCCATTGCCTTGTCATACAGAATCTTGTCCGGCTGAGCGTTGTTGTCCACGCCTGTGGACTTATTGAGCTTTTTCTTCTTGTGGAAGATCTGGGAGACCTGGGCGTTGCACGTCGTCGCTCCCATCAAAAATAGCGCCCCCAAAACACAGAGCGCTAGTCGCTTCCCGGTTACACGTAGTTTTGACGTTGCACTTCTTACAGTTCGGCCCAAACTTCACCTCTCTCGTGAATGTCGGGTCCCAAGCAGCAACCCTCGATCGAAACAGTCAAATCTGGAAACTCTGAGCCTTCACTCCGCAGGAACAAAGAATTATACCCTGAACGAACGGCCAGGTGGAGCAAGAACTTTGCCCTTGCGGACAGCCCCTCCCACCCTGCCTCACCCTCTGTGATGCACAGCCTCATCCCCGCGGGTTGCCTCGCCGCCTTCTCGCATTTCTATTATTTTTAACGAAATGTAACAATGTTCCGCTTCACCATGGCTACTATACGACCTTACCGCTTCCGAGGAGCTGCGGCCAACTGCCCTACCATCTAAATGGACAAACGCAAATTTCTCTTTGTCTCTCTCTCTGGCCTCATCGGCGACATCGCCTGGCAAGTCCTCAAAGAAGGCCACGACGTTCGTTACTACATTGAAGCCGAAAAAGAGCGCGACATCGCCGACGGTTTCGTTCCTAAATCCAAAGACTGGGAACGCGATGCCAAGTGGGCCGACATCATCGTCTTCGACGACACCCTTGGCCAGGGCGCGAAAGCCAAAGCTCTCCGCGCCACCGGCAAGCCCGTCATCGGCGGCACCGAATACACCGATCGTCTCGAAGACGATCGCTCTTTCGGCCAGGAGGAACTGAAAAAAGCTGGCGTCAACATCATCCCCTATCAGGACTTCGACTCATTCGATCCCGCCATCGAATTCGTCATGAAAAATCCCGACCGTTACGTCATCAAGCCCAGCGGCGAAGCACAAAACGTCAAGCGCCGTCTCTTTGTCGGCGAAGAAGAAGACGGCGACGACGTCGTGCGGATGCTCGAAGCCTACAAGCGCGCCTTCTCCGACGAAATCAAGGTCTTCCAGTTACAGCGCCGCGTCACCGGCGTGGAAGTCGCGGTAGGCGCCTTCTTCAACGGGAAAAAATTCATCACTCCCGTCAACATCAACTTCGAACATAAAAAACTTTTTCCCGGCAACATCGGCCCTCCTACCGGCGAAATGGGGACCTCCATGTTTTGGAGCGATCCCAACCGCCTCTTCAATCAAACACTTGTCAAAATGGAGCCCAAACTCGCCGAAGAAGGCTATGTCGGCTACATCGACCTCAACTGTATCGTCAACAACAACGGCATCTACCCACTCGAATTCACCAGCCGCTTCGGCTATCCGACCATCAGCATCCAGCAAGAGGGTATGCTCACGCCCATCAGCGACCTTTTCTGGGAGCTCGCTACCGGCGTAGATCCCAAGTGGCGCACCCGCAGCGGCTTCCAAATCGGTGTCCGCATCGTCGTCCCGCCTTTCCCATTCGACGACGAACCGACCTTTGAATCTTTCTCCAAAAACGGAGCCATCGTCCTCAAAAAGCCCAATTTCGACGGCATCCACATCGAAGATGTAAAGGAAGTCAAAGGCCAGTGGCTAATCGCCGGCACGAGCGGAGTCGTTCTGGTCGTCGTCGGTATCGGCCAAACCATGCTGCAAGCCCAAGCACAGGTCTACTCCCGCATCAAAAACATCATGATCGCCAACATGTACTACCGCACCGACATCGGCGACCGCTGGGTCGAAGACTCCGACAAACTCCACAACTGGGGCTACCTCCGCTAGCTAGCATAGGCTTGCCTGAGCCGCGAAGGGCACTACTGCCTGTGCTCTTCGCCAAGAAGCCATACTCAATACTGGCGCTAGCTTTGGGAAACTTCCCCCATGAGCACGGCCCGGAAAATCACTGTGGAAGTTCCTCGGGACCTCCTCAACAAAGCGCAACGCGCCACCGGCAAACGCATTACGCAGACGGTGTGGACTGTGGACTCCAGCTCCTTGCCGCATCGCAGGCTTATGATCGTCTGCTGCAATCGCTGGGCAAGGTGCGGTTCTCTCGATCGGGCAAGAACTTAAAGATGATCGATGATCACGTCCGACACGAGCACCTGGGTTGCGTTCCTGGACAGCACCCTTGTTGATGATGTTTGCGCTACACTTGAACGAAGGGAATCGAATAATGGAGAAACTTGACCGCATCAGGATCGACGTTGCTCGCATGAGCGGCGAGCCGTGCATCCGGGACCTCCGTCTCACCGTCCGACGTGTGATCGAGGCCCTTGCCGTATATCCCGACCGCGCCGAACTCAAGCGCGAGTACCCCGAACTCGAGGATGAAGACATTCGGCAGGCGCTAGCCTTCGCCGCCGCTCTGGTTGACGACAAGGTTCTGCCGCTACCACCAGCCAGATGAAGTTGCTCCTCGATCAGGGCCTTCCGCGCACTGCCGTCCTTCATCTTTGCGCTGCCGCCATAGACGCCATCCATGTAGGAGAAAGGGCTCCGGCTAGCGCATCCGATGCGGCAATTCTAGATATCGCACGCCAAGAATAACGCATCGTGGTCACATTGGATGCGGACTTCCGCGCGCTGCTCGTTCTCTCCGGAGCAGCCGCTCCATCCGTGATTCGGATTCGTATCGAGGGCTTACGAGCAGAACATCTCGCTAGCCTTCTGCTTGATGTGTTGAAGTTGTGCGAGGACGACTTGAAGCCCGTAGCCATGGTCTCCGTAACCGAGAATGGCATCAGGGTTCGACGGCTTCCTCTGCTCCAATGATTCTTTCAATCTACCTCGCGAAGTAGCCTGTCTTCGCCCGCACTTTGACTCCCTCGCGCTTCGGCTTAATCACGATTTTCCGAAAGCTATCGTCCTTCAAGGGATCCGTCGGGTAATAGCCCAACTCATACGACGTTCTCAACTCCTCGGCGATCTGCCGGAAATACACATGCGTGTCCGTCGTCTCCGCGTCGATGTGTGCCCCGCCCGTCTCTCGCGCCACGCGGTCCATTACGCTCATCCCATATTTATTCCGCGCCGTAAGTTTCCCGTGCTCCTTGTCCGTATACCGTATCGCATAGACCACCACGTTCTCGCTCTGCGCCGTCTCGATGGTCGTCATCATGTCGTGCGAACTGGAATTGTCCTCTCCGTCGCTGAAGAGCAGAATCGCCCGCCTTCCATCTTCCCGTGCCAATTTTTCCGTGACCGAATAAAAAATCGAATCGTAAAACGCCGTCCCCAGATCGCGCGATTCCTTCGGCCCGAGCTCTGGAAATCTCCCCGACGACTTCTGATATTGCTTCCACACTTCGAGCAGGTCTCCGCCCGAGTGCGAAAAATCGCTTAACAACCGGATGTGGTTTCCAAACCCCACCAAAAACACGCGGTCCTTGGGCCCCAAAACATCCTTGAAAAATACTTCCAGATCGTTTTTGTGCTGTTTGGAAAAATGATCCTGGCTTCCGCTGGCATCCACCACTAAGCCCAGTGTAAGGGGCACATCCGCGCTGCGCGAAAAGAACGCTACTTTCTGCGGTACGGCATCTTCCACTACGTCCACATCGTCCTGTGTGAGGTTGTCCACCAGAGCGCCGCGCGCATCCCGCGCTATGAACGCCACACTCACCAAGTTTACTTTGACTCGTATCGGCTCTTGCCCGCGGCCGATCCCCCCAGACAGTGTCAGTAGTCCAAGCGCCGCGGACGCAAGCAAGCCCACGCGGAAGCGCCGTCCCATCTGCATTCGCCGAAGCATCAAGCGGGAGTCTTGTCTTCGCTACGCGCCTCAAGGTAAACGATGTGAAAAATGCAGCCCGCCCCGTTCGCTTTGACGCCAACGATGCGCTGCTTTTCTTTCGTGCCGACTTTGAACAGCAAACCTCCCGCGTCTGGATGGTCATCTCCGCAAGTGAGTTTCTTCGAGGATTCGTTCTTATCTTTATCGCTTTGTGTCTTCGCGGAATCGCTGCAATTCAGCACCGTGCCGTACTTCGCCAGCGCCTTCTGATAAAATGCCGCCACTTTTTCCTGCGAGTCATCCGACTCCATCTTCAGAGCTACAAGCTTGAACCCAAACGAAGTCCCCCACAGTCCCAATTTCGCTCCGGACGAATCATCCTTATCGTCCTTGTGCGGCCTCGCGCCCGGATACAGCGGCAACCCCGCCTCTTTTGCGGTCGCCTGGGCGCTGATCACCAGCCCTCCTACGTCGCTTCCATCTTTTCCCGTTACCGTCACATTGACGCCGCTTTTGTCCTTCTCCTGCCCCGCGACGCCAATCGCCGCCAAACTCATCACCCCGCACAGAGTCGCGCCAATGAACGCTGCCTGGGCCCCCGCCGATCGAACCTCTTTTCGCCAACCACTCGCAAGGTTTTTCATTTCACCCTCCTTCTGAGCCGTCTTATCCCTTAGGACGACCCACCGCCACGATTGTTTCACCCGCGTTCTGGCCCGTCCATCCTACATACGAATCGCGCGTCCGCGAAGTTCCCCGAATCCCTTACCTCGTTGGCCTAACGGGAGGGGCAAGAGGGCGGGGCAAGCCCTGCCCCTAGAGCGGCGTTTCGGGAATTCAAAACGGTTGGAATATTTTTGGGTGTTCAGCGGTCCTACCTCTTGATAGTGTGTATTCGCTGGCTGTTCTTTAGACTTGAGACTTGCCTTGAAACAGGAGAGTGCGAATGAAACGTGCCTTAGCTCTGCTGGCTTTGCTGGCCGCTACGCCCTTGGTTACACCGCGGGCGCAAGAGGTGCAAAAACCAGAAATGGCGAAGATGACGCTGAAAGTCGGTGACACCGCGCCGGACTTCACCCTTCTCAGCGACGAATGGAAAAACGTAAAGCTCAGTGAGTTCCGCGGCAAGAAGAACGTCTTTCTCGCCGTCTACGTCCTGGCCTTTACCGGCGGTTGAACGAAACAACTTCAGGCGGTCCAGGCTGGAATCGCCTCAGGCAAGATCGACACTTCGGATACAGCAGTTTTCGGTATTAGCATGGATAGTCCCGCCGCCAATGCTGCCTTCGCCAAGCAAGCCAACATTAACTTTCCGCTCCTCAGCGATATGAACCACAAAATGCTCACCTCCTACGGCATTCTGAAGGGCTATGACGTCCAAAACGAAACGTACAAGTGGGCGCTGCGGGCCAACATCGTCATTGACAAAGAGGGCGTCATCCGCCTCATCGAAGCCGGCGACAGCGCCGTCGACCCCAACACCGCACTAACCGCCTGCTCCACGCTCCACAAAAAGGAGACGGCCAAATAATTTTCTCTTGGGCCAACCTCACGCCATGGGAAGTCCATTCTCATGGCGTGAGGTCATTAGTTAATAGGAGCCGCCATGAAGGTCGCTTCCATACGCCCACCAAATCGCCTCAATTCTTCTACTCGCGCCGGGCTGCCATAGCGTTTCTGGCCTTCGCCTCCATCCTCGCGCCAACTCTTTCCCGCACCGCCACCGCCGCCCCTCGAGCCTCGACTATCGTAACCCTCGCCAAAATCCGCGAAACCCGGGTCCAAGACCTTCGCACCAAACAGCTCGAACCTATCTTGAAGTTCTATGCCCCAGACGCCGTGTTCCTGCAACCTACCGGCGAACGCATCACCGGCTCCGCCGCCTTCCGCACGCTCTTCCAAACCATAATGCCACCTTCAACAGCGACCTTACGCTCGACAGCCAGAACCTCGAGACGTCCGGCGATCTCGCCTACGACAGCGGCGACTTCGAGGAAACCCTAACCACCATCGCCACCGGCGCTAAGATCACCTCCCAAGGCAGCTACGTAATTATCCTCAAGCGCCAGCCAAACCGCAGTTGGCAGATCGCTCAGCACGTCTGGACGGGTACACCGCCACCTGGCACATAAGCCACCCATCAACGATTTCTTCGCGGTCGCTTTCTGGAGGCGGGTGCTTTTCATGCCGGCCTAATATCGACGGCGGATGCCCTCTGTAAAACGGTGATCGCGGCTCGAATGGATCCGTGGCTATGGATTTGCCGTAAAGTTAACGACCTCGTTTTCCATGGGAATTTCGTTGTTATGGACTTCCGCCGGCCCTGCTGCGTCTAGAGGCTTCCATGTCCAGCCGTGCCCGACAACTTCAAACGAGGCCAGCGAATACGGCAATCCTTCTGCTCCGAGGGGCGAACTCGCGTTCTCGATATGAAAATGCAGATGCGGCTCCGTCGAATTTCCCGAATTTCCAACCAGTCCGACCACCTGTCCTCGCCGCACTTTATCTCCGAGCTTCACGCGCAGCGATCCAGGTTGCAGGTGCGCATAAAACGCAAAATGGCCTCCGCCAATATCCAGAATCACGTGATTGCCGCCGACGGTCTCGAGCGTGATCGGCACGGCTCGCGAATCCCGGCCCGGAATATTTTCCGGTATCCCGTCTTTCACTTCGGTGACAACTCCGTCGGCCACGGCGAGCGCGTCGCTCCCGTAGGCGTAATAATTTTTGTTATCCTTCTCATCGCCTTGAAAAGTCCTGCCCTCGTCGCGAATTCGCACCCAATCAATCGCGAATCGCTGGGCTATCGCCGCGTGCCCGTCAATCGGAATCAGCGCGCGTCTATGGCCTGAGGTGGTTGACGGACCGTTGCCAGCCAACCAATGATTTCCGCGAAGCGGCGAGCTGATGGCTATTGGTCCGCGCCCGACTGGAATCGGCGCGGTTTCAATCGTCAACTCTTCGGGATAGGTTCCGATCTTCACACCCAATCGCTGGCGGATGGTCGCGGGCACTACGTTCTCCGAATCCAGGGTCGCCCACATATAAACGACCGCCAAGGTTCCACCGGCGAGCTTCGATTTTTCCGTCGCCCCGGGCTGACCTGGGCGAGTGATCGCCGCGTCCAGTTCCGCGCCCGTGTATGTCACCAGCGAACGCGCTGTGGAGTCTCCCGATATTGCTTCGACCTTCGTCAACTTGTAGTCCCAGCGATCCATGTTGTTCAAATGCAGTTCATAGACGACATGCCATTTCCCGTCTGCCTTGAATGCCGTGGGGGCAATAGGCACAACTACGTCCACAAAAGTAGAAATGGGCTTTTCTTTCGGTCCCTCTACTGGTTTTTGCGCAGCATTGTCCTTGGCCGCTGAGTCTTGCGTGCTGCGCGTAAACGTGAGCGGCTGGCCTGGCATGCCGCTCTGTGTCCACGTCCCTGTAAACGCGGTTCGCGCCGCATTCAACGTTCCCTCGTACACGCCACCTACGTCCTTCACCTCGAACCGTATGGCGTCGCCCTTCAGCGTTATGTTTCCCATTGGAAGTGTGGCGCCTTGATCAACGCTGTTCAGTTGCCCGGAGAACATGCCGTCGGCGGCTTTGGTAATCGTTAAAACGATGTGCAGTTTTCCCGCGCCTTCTCCCAACTCGCCTTTCCACGTACCGGCAACGTCGGTTTCTGCTTTTCCAGCTTGTCCCGCGGCACGGGCGGGAAGCATTGCGCTCAGCGCAATCGCCATCGTAAACGCAACAAACGTTGCAATACGCCGGATCGAGGTATTCGTTGCAAGTCTCGGCCTGCCCTGTTTATCGACTTTTTTCCCTATTTTGTGAGCCAAGACTCCTCCTCATATCATTCAACAGACGTTTCGTTCCTCATAGCCTCGTATATAGCACGCGGAATCTTCGCGCGGGTGGGTCCTCGTTGTCAAAGTATTCTTCAAAGCTTTCTTCCGCGAGCCCGGCGCGAACAAACTCATTCATCTCCGCGCGTGTGAGCGGCCACGGCAACTCTCCCTCTGGCTCGTCCGCCTCACGTCCCCTGACGATCACCAGCAGCTTGCCTCCCGGCCGCACAAACGCCGCGATTTTGTGTATCGCTTGTGCGCGAATGTTGGCGGGCAGCGCCTGCGCCGTATTCGACTCGAAAACGAAATCAAACTTTCGATGCCACTCCGCGGGCGGCTTAAACAAATCCACCACACTGTATTTCACTCTGCTGTTTGGAAATCGCTTCTGCACCATTCGAATAGCTGTTTCCGAAATATCAAAAGCCGTCGTTTCGAATCCCCACTCCGCCAATTGCTCTGCGTCATCCCCCAGCCCGCACGCAATCACCAACGCCTTCTTCCCGTCCGTCGCTTGCGGCTTCACACTCCAAAATTCAACGAGGCCAGAATTTGTTCCGCGGTCCGCCCACGGCACGACGCTCTTGCCCGCTTCCCCCTCCTTGTAAAGCACTTCAAACCATCCCGTCGGATCGCCTTTTTGACGGAACTCCGCCGCCAACTCTCGGGCTCTCTTCCGATCTACCATAGCCAGTGATTCTACCCCCAGAAGGCGGCGAAAATAGTATTCTTAGCGCCGCATCACGCCGCGAGTGAGGTGCAACGATGTCGTTCCACGATCTGACGTTCGCCGGCCGAACGCTTCGAAAGAGTCCCGTGTTCGCACTCACTGCCGCTCTCACCATTGCGTTGGGCGTCGGCGCGAGCACCGCTATCTTCAGCGTCACCAATGCCGTGCTCATGCGCCCGCTCCCTTACAAAGATCCCGATCAGCTCGTCATCATCCCCACCGACATGCGCAATCGCGGCGTCAAGGACTTCCCCTTTTCCAACGCAAATTTTATCGATTTGCGCGAAGCCACCAAAAACGAATTCCAAAGCCTCGCGGGTGTCTTCACGTTCCCCTTAACCTTGACCGGCGACGATGGGATGCCGGAACAGGTCCACGCGGGCGTCGTGACGACGAACTACTTCCGGCTTGTAGGGACCGGGATCGCGTTCGGTCGGGATTTCTCCGACGACGACGGCCAACCGCAACCGCCCCCGCCTGCGCCAGGCACCCAATCAGCAACGCCTCCTCAGCGCCTGCCAATTATGGCGATCATCAGTTACGAATACTTCCAGCGTAGGTTTGGCTCGAATCCCGCTGTACTCGGACAATCCTTAAACAAGGGGAAGCCCTTCAGTCCGCGAATCGTCGGAGTTCTCGCGCCGCACTTTCGAATTTACTTCCCGCCTTCCGCGGATTTGGAGGCCGCGCCCGATATCTGGCTTGCCAATCGCCTCGGTTACAACGCCGCGGATCGAAACGGCGTCTCCATGCACGTGATCG
>Ga0210405_10003590_pt1 | contig 15112 bp, 17 predicted proteins | sample IncBWH11MmetaG_FD_155492 | JGI IMG/M metagenome (GOLD analysis project Ga0210405, IMG submission 155492) | Forest soil microbial communities from Barre Woods Harvard Forest LTER site, Petersham, Massachusetts, United States - Inc-BW-H-11-M | ecosystem: Environmental > Terrestrial > Soil >... | reverse complement strand
TATCGCATGTGGGCATTGTCGACGCTGCCCTGCGCCTTGGCCTTCCAGGCCGCGTAGGCGCCGGCATAGTTCGGATAGACGCCGACGATATCGAGCTTGTCGAGGTCCTTGAACGTGACGTCGGCGATGTTTTCGAGCTCGCCGCCGAACACGAGATGGAGCAATTGTTTTGGGGTGTCCGCCATGATGATCGTTCCGCGCGCGATTGCGTTTTAGAGTGACGCGAGGCGTTCATCCCTGAAAAGTTCGAGCAGCGCCGCGTGCCGCTCCCGGCCGGCCGCGACGAGCGTCCCGTGCCGCGGCACGGGTCGATTATAGGTCACAGCGACGCCTGCGAAAGACGTCAATGCGCCGCCCGCTTCGTGCACCAAAAGGTCGGCGGCCGCAAGGTCCCAGTCGTGGCTATTGCCGCCGGCAATGCCGGCGTCGAACGTACCTTCGGCGACCCGGGCGAGACGCAGCGCCAGCGAATGGGTGCGCGGCATGACGGAAAACGGCGGTGCGATGGCTTGCAACCGGTCGAGAAGTCTTCGCGGCGCGGCGATGCGCGCTTGCGCAAGCGCGGCGCCGGGCGCGGCCGCGATCGCTGCGCCGTTGCGGGTGGCGCCTTGGCCCGCGACGGCAAAAAAGAATTCGTCGCTGACCGGCGCGTAAAGGCATCCTGCGACCGGGCGCCCGTTTTCGACCAGTGCGGCGGACACCGCCCAATCCGGCAGGCCCGCGATATAGGCGCGCGTGCCGTCGATCGGATCGACGATCCAGACGAAACGTGCGTCGAGGCGCGCGAGATCGTCGACGCTTTCCTCCGACAGCCAGGCGATGGAGTCGTTGTTGGCGGTCAGCCGCTCGCGCAACAACACGTCGACCGCGATGTCGGCGTCGGACACCGGCGACAACGCTTCGCCCTTGGTCCAGTTCTTCAACGGCGTCTTGAACATCGACCGCGCCAGCGCGCCGGCTTCGCGGACGGCCTCCGCGAGGCGCGCGGCTTGTTGGTCAAGGTCGACGACCTCAGTGACCGGCAACAGTCAGGCCCTCCACGCGCACCGTCGGCGCATTGGTGCCGTAACGGAAGACGAGGTCGTTTGCCGGCGCGAGGCTCTTGAATATTTCGCTCAAATGCCCGGCGATGGTGACTTCGCTCACCGGATAAGTGAGCACGCCGTTCTCGATCCAAAAACCCGAGGCGCCGCGGCTATAGTCGCCGGTCACCAGATTGACGCCGACGCCGATCAGGTCGGTGACATAGAAGCCGTCCGCGATTTCGGCGATCAGCGCGTCGGCGCTTTTGCTGCCGGCGGCGAGATGCAGGTTGCTCGGTCCGGGGGAAGGCGGTGACGACACGCTGCGATAGGCGTGGCCGGTGGTGGCAAGCCCGAGCTCGCGACCGGTCGCGCTGTCGAGGAACCAGGTTTTCAGCACGCCGCCTTCGATCACTTTGCGGGCGCTGGTGACGACACCCTCGGCGTCGAACGGCCGCGAGCGCAGCCCCCGTTGGCGCAACGGATCGTCGACGATGTCGATGCCGGGCGCAAAAATCCGTTCGCCGAGCTTTTCGCGCAAAAAACTCGTCTTGCGCGCGATCGAGGCGCCGTTGACGGCATTGGCGAGGTGGCCGATCAGCGAGCCGGCGACGCGGGCGTCGAACACCACCGGCACGCGGCGCGTGGTGACCTTGCGCGGATTGAGCCGCTTGACCGCGCGCTCGCCGGCATTGCGGCCGATTGTCGTGGCGTTTTCCAGATCGGCGGCATGCAGCGTCGAGGTGTAATCGTAATCGGTCTCCATGGCGGTGCCGCTGCCGGCGATGGCCGACATCGAGGTCGAATGGTGCGAGTTCATGGCCGCGCCATGGAAGCCGTGGCTTGTCACCAGCACCAGCCCGCCGATGCCGGCCGAGGCCGCGGCGCCGCCGGATTTGCTGACGCCCGCGACCGCCATGGCCGCCGCCTCCGCCTCGCGGGCGCGCCGTTCCAGCACGCCGACGTCGGGCATGTCGGGATCGAGCAAATCGAGCGCCGGCGGGTTCTTCGCCAACAGCGCCGGATCGGCGAGGCCGGCGAAACTGTCCTCGGGCGCGGCACGCGCCATGGCCACCGCGCGTTCGGCCAGCGCCGCAAAGCCGTCGCTCTTGAGATCGTTGGTCGAGACCACCGCCTGCTTCCTGCCGACCAGGACGCGCAGGCCCAGATCGTCGCCTTCGGAGCGCTGCGATTCCTCGACCGCGCCGTCGCGCACCTCGACCGACAGCGACACGCCGCGCACGGCGAAGGCGTCGGCCTGGTCGGCGCCGGCACGTTTGGCGGCGGCGACGGCTCGTTCGGCGACATCGGCGAGCGCAGTTTGGTCGAGGAGCGATGACATTGGTTGGCGATTGGTTTATGCGGCGGTGAAAATAATAACAAGGCCAAGATGTGGCTGCGGAGCACGGGATTCAAGCGCGCTCAGCCACGTCGATTCCGGCAATTTGTCCCGCTGCGGCAACGTCTCGTCAATCATGCGGGCCGTTCAAGCGCGCAACACGACCTTTTAACCAGGATCCTTAAGCCGATTACGACCGCACTCTGGCAATGTGACGGCAACCGGGCGGCAACAGTCCGGGGGGAGTTCGAGTTTCGAGGCGTCACATGGAAGCCGGCAGGTTCGCTGCCGGGGCGGGCCGCGCGGGGGCAACCTCCGCGCGGCTCGACCCCTTCTCCTTGCCCGTGCGGTTCACCGCGGCCGACGACGCGGCCGACGAGCGGCTGCGCGTCGTCGACCTGCATCGCGAGCGCGTGGTGCTGCGCCGCTCGGTGCGCGGCATCCGCATGGCCTTGAACATGCCGGTCGCGGCCTATCGCGGCGTCGCCATCCGCTTGAGCGGCGAAACCGGCAAAACGCCAACCTCCATCGCCGTCGTGCTCGAGCACCGCGACCCGGCTTTGTCGCTGCCGCTGTTTGCGTCCGCCGAGCGCGACGACATCGTCGCCGAATGGCAAAGCTGGGGCCGCGTGCTCGGCCTGCCGCTGCTGGTCGCCGAAGGCGATGGTTCTTTGCGCGAACCGTTCGCCCGCATGGGCGCGCTGCGCATCGAAGCGCCGACCTGGCGCCGCCGCCGCAGGAGCGCCATCGCCAAGCGTCGGCCTTCGCGATTGCTGCGCCGCCGCGCCGGCAAGCTGCCGGCAACGCCGATCGTGCATCGCGGCGAACGCGAAATTATCGCGCGGAATTAAATCGCGCATCCGCCACCGCGATAGCGGGGGCGGATGAGTGGTTGGCTACACCGCAACCGCCTCGACGTCGCCCAATCCCGCGACCGAAAACACCGCGTGGTCGCCGGGCTTGATCGACATGGTCGGGATGACGCTGCCGGTGATCACCACCATGCCGGCATTGAGCCCGCGGCCGCGTTCGGCGAGATGATTGGCGAGCCAGGAGAGCGTCGCGCAGGGGTCCTCGGCAAAACCTTTGCCGGCCGGCTTGCCGCCGATGGTGAGCTGGCCGGCGATGCCCTTGAGCGACGCGGGGGACACGGATCTGGGCGCGCCGATGACGATGCCGCCGTTCCAGCAATTTTCCACGATCAGCGAAGCGGCATCGGTCGTGGTGTAATCGGCATGGCGGTCTTCGATCAGTTCGAAGGCGGGCATCGCGGCGGACACCGCCGCCGCTACCTTGTCGCGCCGCCACGGCGCGCCGGAGGCCGGCAGATCCGCGCCGAGCATCAGCGCGATCTCGCTTTCGATGCGGACGTTGATGAAATTTGCCAGGTGCAGGTGCGCCGGCGAGTAGTGAATGGTGTGGGAGAAGATGGCGCCGCCGCACGGATGGTCGATGCCCATCAATTCCTGCATCACCTTGGTGGTGGTGGCGATCTTGGCGCCGCACAACGCGCCATAGACCGGCTCCGCCAGCCGGTAATAGGCCTCCTGCGCCGCATAGGCCTCGCGCAGCGACCTAGGCTTCAGCTCATCGGGCAGATTGCGATAGGGCAGGCGGCGGACGCGGGCGTCCCACATCCATTGGGCCATGGCGGTCGTGCGGTCGTCGGCGTCCATGGGGCGCAATTGTAGCCCGGATGGAGCGAAGCGTAATCCGGGATTCGGCGGTCCAGCCTCGCAGACCGCCCCGGATTTCGCTGCGCTCCATCCGGGCTACGAGGCCATGCTCGCTTGAATTCCACCGTCCTGAGCGTATTTTGTCTGTAGGAGCATTGGCATGAAGATCAAGGTCGTGGTGCATGAGGCGGAGGAAGGCGGCTTTTGGGCCGAGGTGCCCGCTATTCCGGGCTGCGCCACGCAGGGCGAGACCATGGACGATTTGATGCGCAACCTGCGTGAGGCGATTGAAGGTTGCCTGGAGATTTCCTATCCCGGGTAGTCGACCCGCCAAGCCAATGCTTGTGCGTCCAGATAATCCAAATGGGTCTTCCCGATCCCTGCTTCAGCGGAAACTTTGATTGAATACTGCGGCCGCGCGTTGGGCTGACGTGCGACCAGCCGTCGAATGCATTCTCGCAGCGGCGCCGTTAGGATACGTCTTCGTACTGAACGCCTTTTTCCTTTCTTCTTTGACGCTCGTTTCGCCTTCCAAAAGAGGTCGGCGGACGCGTCCCAGTTGATCTTCAGAAGCCCTCCCACCATGGAGGGAAGTTTAGTGGATTTTCGACTAGGAAAGCAATCAATTTAGAGAGGCCCTCTCGTTATGAGAGGGCGGAATGCCGCGGACGTTAGGGTCTCAGCGCCATGAGGCGCTGCGCAAATTCATCAAGGAGAAACGTGAGAAAGCCGATCTCACGCAACACGAATTGGCGCGGCTGATCCGGCGTTCGCAGTCCTATGTCGCCACGATCGAGACCGGGCAACGGCGAATCGATGTGGTGGAGTTGGTTGAGTTGGCGGCGGCCCTTGGCTTTGATCCGCAGGCTGCGCTGCGGTTGGTCAAGAATATCAAAAACTCGTGGTAGGACGGATTAGCATAGCGTAATCCGCCATTCGACTGTACGAGGTGGCGGATTACGCCTTCGGCTAATCCGCCCTACGCGCTACGCGCTTCAACATAAGGTTGTAAACAACTTATAATTTTGGTAGTTTGATCGCTCAAAATGAAGCTGCAAATAACTTGAAATTTTGATCGCCGAAGTTACAATGTAAAAGTGCGCTGGGGTAGTGGCACAATTTGAGCACCTAAGCCATTGGGGGGCATCATGGCAAATTTCGACGTCGCGATAGGCATCGACTTCGCGACTTTCAATGAATTGGTGTTCGGCGACTATATTGCGTGTGCCTTCACCATCACCCCTTTGCAGGTCGTTAGCGGTAGCACAGCATTCACCTTCAATCCTTTGGCGGACGGCACCCCTACCTTGGGAGCCAACCCAAATTGGCAGCCGGTCCTCAACGCCAGCCTCAACGTAGCCGGTCCCTCCGGCACATCGACCGTGTGGATAGTGTTCTCGTTTGAGATTGATGTAACGCCGAACAACACGTTGACGCTACGCGTTGGAACATGCTCACTCGACACGAGCGATCCCCAAGTGACCGCTGCTGCCCAACAGGTCGGGCTCGCTGGACAGTTATGCGATTACCTGAACGGATTGCTCGCTCCCATCAGCATCCCGGCTATGTCGTTCGCGGGGATGAACTTCCTCCAGACCTGTGAAGTGGGACCGCCCCCGTCGGAAGACACCTACCTTATGCTGTATGGCGGATTGTCGCCGGTGGTGCTGCCGAGCGGCGGCACGGCATGGCCGACCGGTGGGGTGTTCGCCGCACTCGACGCTGCCGCCCTCAATGTCTTGGCGGCGTCGGTATTTCCGATAACCTATTCGGGGTCCTGGTCGGATGACCCATTCAGCGCCTCATATTCCGGCACGGTGACCTCGGCCGATCTCTCCCCTGACACCGGCAACCAGATTTCGGCCTCTTCGATCAGTGTTTCAGGGTCTGCTGGATTTACCTTTCATAATCACATCCCTCATCTGGATGATCCCACCGCCTCGGGCAGTTTGAGCGGCAGCTTCGATGCTTCTCTCTCCATTACGACCGAAGGGTTAGATCCAACCGTTTATTTAACAATCAATAACGTCAACAATATCCAAATCGGCGGCCTGCCCAGCTTTTCCGGTTCCGAGTGGTTCGCGGCTCTACCGATAGGCGACGTCGTCGGTGCAATTCAAGGAACGATCGCCAGTAAAATAAATGGCGCCTCTTTCGATCTCTACACGTTCCCCCGCGATATAACCTTCTCGATTGCTGGAACGTCCTTCAACGTTGGGGTGTCCACGCCCACCGTGACGACGATCGCCGGACCGGGCGGTTCTCCGCTGCTGACAATCGCGGAGACTCTCTAACATGAACTGCTACCGGAATTCGGTAGCCTGGGGGGATGTTGGCGCCTGACAGAAGGCTGCAGTAGGCGGCTCGGATGGAATTAAGGGAGTCGCGCCCCGGAGGGTGCGACGGTCACGGTCTCATGTGGGAAATTACCGATAAGTGGCGACCTCCGCGCGGTTCGAGCGCCGGGCCTATCGCGGTTCAACGCGTCGGCGCACCGCATGAGCTTGGCTTGGCGAAAGAGCGCAACAAGGAGCAAGAAAAATTGGCATCCGATCTGGCCGCCGTCGCCGGCGTTCGCGTGCCGCGCGTCGAACTGGACACCATCAAGGACCAAGGAAATACGCTTTACGCAATTTCCCGGGTTCACGGCACGGACAGTACCGATCTCAGGTTCGTGAGAGAGAAGGCCGCCGAAGCGTTCAAATCGGCGGCCGTCCAAGATGCCGTCAAACGCGCTTCGGGGCTGGCCGCGTTCTACGCCTGGATCGGGACCAGCGATTTCAAGGATGCTCACTTGGTCCTTGATCGCGAAGCGGACGGCACATACCACGTGAGCGGTGTGGATTTCGAATTCTCGTTCGATTGGCGGGACCACCCGAGCGGGGTCAAGGTCATCGGTGTCGGCATCCCGCCTGCGATGTCCGATGACGAGGAAAAGAACATCGACAAGGCAAGGGTCAGCGAGGTCGTCGCAGCGATCACGGCTTTGACCGACGAACAAATAAGGCAGGTCGTGAGCGCATCGCCGATTCCTGAAGAGCAGAGCAAGCGCATCGCGGACGGCCTGATGGCACGCCGAGACCTCCTCAAAGCGCGCCTGAAAGGGCGGGGATGGCTGAACTGAAACGATGAACGTTTCAATCGGCCCATTTTAATCGGCCCATTTTAATCGGCCCATTTCAATCGGCCCATGATGCTTTCCGGGATTGCTTCTCACCGCCGCCAACTTTTTCCTTCCCCGCGATAGCGGGGAAGGGGGACCGCGCGTAGCGCGGTGGAAGGGGCGCAGAACTCGACGACACACTTTCGACGACGGAGGAGCGACGAGTCCGGCGCCCCTTCCACCACCCTTTGGTTGGGTGGTCCCCCTCCCCCGCTGTCGCGGGGGAGGATGAAGCTCGCCTAGTCGAGCGGCTCGACCTTCACGATGCGGTGGTCGTGGTTGGAGCCGACCCAGAACGTCACCGGGGTCGTCGAATTGTCGACGAACACGGTGCGCATATTGGTGTCGGACGGCATCAGATATTGCTCCGTCGCGCCGGTCTTCGGATCCATGCGCACGACTCTGTCGGTCGACATGGTCGAAGCCCAGATCTCGCCGTTCTTGTCGAAATTGGCGCGATACGGATAGGTGTATTGCGGGAACGAATATTCGGTGAACTGTTCGGTCTTGGGATCGAACAGCGCCGCCTTTGAGGTGCGATATTCGGTCACCAGCACGCGGTCCTGGGCGTCGATTTCCATGCGGCGGGCACGGGCATGCGCCGTCGGCGTGGCGTACCAGGTCACGGCGCCGGTCTTGGCGTCGATCCGGCCGAGATGGCCTTCGGTGAATTCGGCCATCCACAGATTGTTGTGGGAGTCCGCCATCACCTGATAGATGCCGGCGTGCTGCACGCCCGGCAACTGGTCGAGCGGGCGGAATTTCTCCCAGTCGCCGGTTTTCAGATCGACGCGGAAGATTTCCTGGGTGCCGACGCTCTTGGTCCACACCTTGTTGTCGACTTCAAAGTGCAGCCCGGTGAAGTTGAGCTGCACCTTCTCGTCGTTCCACTTGGCGTCGAGCGGATAATATTTGATCTCGCCGGTTTTCGGATCGAGGCAGCCCAGCGAGCCCTGGTACATGGTGTCGAACCAGATCTTGCCGGTGGTGTCGAACTCGATGCTCAAGAGGCCGGTCGGCGCCTTGTCCTTGAATTTTGTGATCGGATATTCGGTGAGATGCAGCGTCTTCGGATCGAACTTGCCGATGAACATTTCGCCGAAGTCCGAGTACCAGACCGCGCCGTCCTTATCGACCAGGATGTCGTGCGGCTCGGTGGTTTTGCGCCCCATGTCGTATTCGGTGACGATGGCGCGGGTGTCGCGGCCGCTCGGGCGCGGCAGCGTCTTGAGATCATATTGCCACTTGTCGACCGCGCTCAAATTGATGGTGGCGAGATATTCGGCCACCTTGCGGTACTGCTCGGGCGTGCCCGCGCGCGAACGGTCCAGCATCGGCTGCGGCTTGATCGGTTGGCTCACCGCGCCATAGCCCATCATGCGGCTGACCACCTGCATCCACTCGTCGGTGTCGTGGGTCGAGCGCACCACCCGTTCCAGCGTGTGGCAGCTCGTGCAGTTGAGCAGCATCGCCTTCTGGTCTTCGGTGCCGGGGATGCTCATCATCCATTCGGCATTGGTCAGCTGGCTGGCGAGGTTTTTGGTCTTGTCGAGCTTGATGTCGGCGTTGGCCGTCTTCTCGGCGACGACGTCGGCTGCGGCCGGCGCGCCGATGTCGTAGCCGACGGCGCGGATAGCGAGATTGTAGTGGCCGGGCTCGAGGCGGCTTTCGGGGAAGGCGTAGCGGCCTTGTGCGTCGGTGGTGACGCTGACCGAGACGATGGAGCCGTCCTTGTGGGCGGTGACGACGACGCCTTCCATGGCGCCTTCGGCGGCCGAGGAGACCACACCGGTCAACGCCGCCGGCGCCTGGTCCGCAAGCACGGTTGCCGGAATCGCCAGCACCACAGCCAGCGCAGATATGCCGAGAAGACAAGATGATTTCATCGATCGCTCCCTAACGATGATTTTGGTTTTATCGGATGTGCGGCCGTTCGTAGCCGCGCGTTTCGGTTCTTGGCCGATTCCACGCAGTATCCGCGTATCGTCCGGTCCCGGCAAGCCCGATCCCGGTCTGGCTCGGCTACGGTGGTTGCAACCCTCGGCGTTTACGCAAGCGGCCCGCGACCCCCACCTCGATCCTCCCCCTTTCAGGGGGAGGAAGCAGTACGCGGCTTACTCCCGCCAAGACGTAAAACGTCGCGCAAGCCGCTCGCGCCTCTCTCCCCCTGAAAGGGGGAGAGATGGAGTGGGGGTCTGCGGCCTATCCGAACGTTCAGACGATATGGCCCAGCGCGGCGTCGAGGACTAAGCCGGCGAACAGAATCAAACCCGCGTCGCGGTCGGACTTGAACACCTTCAGGCAATTGTCCGAGTCGCCGATATCGAGGCGGGCGATCTGCCAGGCGAGGTGGGCGGCGAAGGCGGCTAGCCCCAGCGCGAAGACCACGCCGGCGCCGGCGAAAAAGCCCGCAAGCCCGATGAGGATGACGGCGAGGCCGTAAAACAACGCCAGCATCGGCTTGGTCCGCGCGCCGAACAGTAGCGCGGTCGATTTGATGCCGACCAGCGCGTCGTCCTCGCGATCCTGGTGGGCGTAGATGGTGTCGTAGCCGATCACCCAGGAGATCGAGCCGGCATAGAGCAGGAGCGGCGCCGCATCGAGGCGGCCGAAGGCGCCAGCCCAGCCCATCAGCGCGCCCCAGGAAAACGCGAGCCCCAGCACGATTTGCGGCCAATAGGTAATGCGCTTCATGAACGGATAGACCACCACGATGGCGAGCGAGGCGATGCCGAGCGCGATGGTGAAGCCATTGAACGTCATCAATACGGCAAAGCCGATAAGCGCTTGCAGGACGAGGAACAAAGCCGCTTGCGCGACGCTGACCTGGCCTGAAGGAATCGGCCGCGAGCGGGTGCGCTCGACGGCCCCGTCGAGATCGCGATCGACGATGTCGTTCCAGGTGCAGCCGGCGCCGCGCATGGCGAAGGCGCCGATGAAAAACAGAACGAGATGCAGGATGTTCGGCGCCCGCGCGTGGGCCGCCACCGCGGCCAAGGCCGCCGACCACCAGCACGGCAACAGCAACAGCCACGATCCGATCGGCCGGTCGAGGCGGGCGAGCCGCAGATAGGGTCTTAGCCAGGCCGGCGCCAGCGTATCGACCCAATTGCCGGTCGCGTCGGCGACGGAGCCGCCGCTCATTTATTTGGCCAGCGGATTACCGGTCAGCGTATCGAGCGTGCCGCGGCCGGTCTTGGTATTGGTGCCGGTCTCGGCCGGCGGCGCGCCGATGGCATCGCTCAACGTCGGCACCTTCGGCTTCGGCCCTTCGGCACAGACCGTATCGCGGAATTTTACGGTGTTGGCGTGCATGGTTTTGGCTTGGGCGACCGCCTGGTCGGGCACCCCGCAGTTTCGTTTGTTGTCCTCCAGGAATTTCACCACCTTGTCCTCGGCAGCCGTGAAGCTTTGCACCGCCGCGCACATGTCTTTGCGATCGCCCTTGCGCTTGCCGATCGCCGAGACCGCTTCGGCTTTTGTCTTGGCCTCGTCGCGCAGCTTCGGGAAGTTCGCGCATATCCCCGATTGCGGTGGCCCGCCCATCGGGGGCCCACCCATCATCGGCGGGCCGCCCTGCATCGGCCCCGACGGAAACACCGACTGCTGCGGCGCCGCCGGGAACGTGGATTGCCGCGGCGGTGCCGGGAACGGCGACGTCGAGTCCGCGGGCAACTGCGATTGCGGCGGCGGCGGCGGGAACGGCGAGGACTGCTGCGGGGCCGGCGGGAACGGCGACTGCGCCAGCGCGGCATGCGAAAGCATCGCGCCGGCCGCCAAAGCCAGCCCCATCGCCACCACCAAGCTCCGATTCATAGCGATCCCTTGCGGTTCCCCAAGCCCCAAGCCCCAAGCCCCAAGCCCCAAGCCTAAGTCCCAAAACCTATAACCGGATACGCCGCACCCGTCCCGCCCGCGCCACCAGAAGCCTGATGAATTCGGCGACAAGGGGGCAGGCTGCCGGGTGCGACGCTGATGCTCATCCGGCAGGTTTAAGCTAAAGCCACGGTACGTTCTCGTTGAACAGTATAGCTTGGTTCGCGCCATGCCGGCCTACGATTTTCGCAGTCCCCGGCTTTTCGTCGCGGCGCCGCTTGCGGCCGGCGCCGCGATCGACCTCGACCGCGCCCAGGCCCACTACCTGACCACGGTGCTGCGCCGCAAAACCGGCGACGGCGTCCTCGTCTTCAACGGCCGCGATGGCGAGTGGAGCGCCAAGATCGACGGGCGAAAGCGCCACGTCGCGCTTCGGCTCGGCGCCAAGGTCCGCGACCAGACGACGCCGGCAGACCTGCATTATCTGTTCGCGCCGCTCAAATCGGCGCGGCTCGACTACATGGTGCAGAAGGCGGTCGAGATGGGCGCCGCGCGGCTGCAACCGGTGCTCACCCGCCACGGCCAGGTGGCGAGGGTCAATCTCGAGCGCATGCGGGCGAACGCCATCGAAGCCGCCGAGCAATGCGGCATCCTATCGCTCCCCGAGATCGCCGAGCCGGCCGACCTGACGCGGCTCCTCGCCGGCCGCGACCCGGCGCGCACCATCGTATTCTGCGACGAGGATGCCGAAGTTACCGATCCGCTCGCCGCGCTGTCCGCCGTGCCGCCGCACTCGCCGCTCGCGGTGCTGGTCGGACCGGAAGGCGGTTTTGCCGAGGACGAGCGGGCTGCCTTGCTCAAGCTGCCGAACGTAGTTCGCGTTGCGCTTGGTCCGCGCATCCTGCGCGCCGATACGGCGGCGGTGGCCGCGCTTGCGATCGTTCAGGCGGTGGTGGGAGATTGGGTGACGGACGACAGATGACAGACGGCGCGTCGTTCTTCTTGTCCGTCCTCTGTCGTCCGCCTTAATGGATCATCCACGGCTTGTCGATGCAGACGAAGCTGATGTAATCGCCGTAGACGCGGTGCACGGATGTGATGTGCGACAGCCGGCGCCAGCGCGCGCAATAATCCTGCGCCATCTGCCGATAGACGCCTTCGAGGTCCGGCGAATAGGGGATGATGCCGCCGGTGTCGTTGCCCGTGATCCAGGGGCCGGGTCCGGTAAAACTTGCCAGCACGGCGCCGCTTGAGCCGATGCCCAACAGCACCGCCAGCGCGCCGACGATCAACGATTTGCGACCCATCGCCCCAAGATCCCTGGCCCCAAGATCCCTGGCCCCAAGATCCCTGGCCCCAAGATCCCTGGCCCCAAGCCTCATCGAACCAAGCCTCCCGCCTTTGCCAGCGCTGGAAGCTTAGAGCTTGACGCCAATAATGGGAAGCGGCGGCGGCAGCGTCGCCGCAGCACTCACGCCATCGAATAGGCGCTGGCCACCATGCCGACCGGCCGCTTGTCGTGGGCGGCGAGCAGCATGACCCGGCCGAAACTGGTGTTGCGGCCGATGCGCACCACGCGGGCGTCGGCGACGATGTCGTAATTCACCGGGCGCAGGAAATGGGTGGTCTGGTCGATCGTGCTCATCGGCCGGTAGCCGTTCCAAGCCGCCGAGCAGGCGATCACCATCGCGGTATCGGCAAGCGCCATCAGCGCCTGGCTGCATATTGCCGCGCCGTCGCTGCAGATTTTCTTGGAGTACGGCAGCCGCACCACGGCGCCGGGCTGCCAATCGTCCGCCGCGCCGGGCGGGCGGACCGGTTCGACGCTTTCAACGAGCAGCGCCAGATCCTGCACCCACGCCGGAAAGATCTTGATCATCAGGCGCCCCGCCGCCTGCAAACCGAACGCCGGTTCCGGGGTTAAAAGCCGATGCACTTCGCCCATCTCAGTTCCCCCCAACGCCCCGGCCATCGTTTGCGATGGCGGAGGCCGCCTGCCGGACCGGCAAGCCCCCGCTCGCCGGCAAATGCCTTTACGCACCACCTCACAGCCGCCGGTTGTTGCGGCGGAGGAGGGGAGACTGATGACGAAAGACCGGTTACGGAGACTGACTACGGCGACTGCCTAAAGGCGGGGCTCAGTGAGAGCCGGGACGCGGCCAAATACGCCTCACACCCCGCCGATACTCGCGAATCAACCAACGCATTCTAGTAACACAGCGCCGCAAGATTCGCCGTGGCCGTCTTGCCACGCCGCCGGTCAATCGACCCGCGCCGGGCTTGCGGCCTTGACCGGCCGGTGCCGTCGCGGCACGCTAATCCGGCTTTTCGGGAGTTAAGGAAGATGGTCCGTTTCGGCCGGATTGCGGCTGTCGCGCTTGGCTTTGCGCTTTGCGTCACCAGCATATCGCAGCCGCGCGCGGCAAGCTGGCTGCAGATGAATTTTTGGATGTCCGGCCCGGGCTACGAGCGCGACGAGCGCCACGTGCCGGCCTGCGACTTTCCCGGCGCGCTCGACCGCATCATCGCCAACTTCCACACCAAGGAGTATCGCTTCTGGAACTCGCAGCTGCGCATCGTCGGGGTCGAGAACATCCGCGAGACCGCGTGGCTGCCGTGGGCGGCGCAGTCGATCCCGCGCCGCTATTGCAGCGGCACCGCGGTGATCAACGATGGCGCGCGCCATCTGCTGTTCTACTCGATCGCCGAAGATACCGACATCGACGGTTTTGGCTGGGGCGTGAATTTCTGCGTCGATGGGCTCGACCGCAACGACGCCTATAATCCGCACTGCCGCTCGGCAAGACCTTAGAATCTTAGTGGAGCATGATCTTTTCCGAAAACCGGTATCCACTTTTCGGGATCATGCTCTAGAAGCTAGCCCAGCTCCTGCAGCACCCGCTCGCGCAGATCCACGCGATCGCTGACGCCGCGTTGGGCGAACTCGATGACCTTGCGGGCGACGACATCGGTTTCGCGGCAATCGCCGTCCTGCAAGCCGAGCGTGCGACAAACGTCGGCATAAGCGCCGGTCAGCACGCTGATCGCTTCCGGCTCGAATGGCTTGTTTCTGAACAGGCTATAGATGGCCATCGTAGTGCCCTCATCACTGTGACGGACTTCGACAAGGCCGCCAGCAAAGTCGCCGGCGGTTCGGCGGCAGTCGCGAGCACGCCCACGATCCTGGCAGGCACCGGCCGCGGCTCAAGCATGAACTGTTAACTAGGTGCAGGACCGGTTAGCGTCGATACCCAGTTCCCCCATACTTTGTTCCCGCTTCGTTCGGACCATGCTATGGGTTGCTTCCCCCTGATGGCGAGGTTTTTCATGATCAGATGTGTTGCCGGCTTGGCCTTGGCCGCAAGCTTGTCGGCCGCCGCTTGCACAGCGCCTTCAGCGCAAGATGCGCGGCAGGACGAGCCCGGAAAATTCGACTTCTATGTGCTGTCGCTGTCGTGGTCGCCGTCGTACTGCGCCGCGGCCCACGACAGCGGCCGCTCCGGTGGCGCGCAATGCGGGGCGCGGCCGTATTCGTTCGTCGTGCACGGGCTGTGGCCGCAATACGAGAAAGGTTTTCCGGAATATTGCCTGCAGCCGTCGCCGCGGCTTTATCACGGCATCATGGAATCCATGCTCGATCTGATGCCGGCGCCGCGTCTGATCTACAACGAGTGGGACAAGCACGGCACCTGCTCGGGGCTCTCGGCGCAGGCTTATTTCGAGACCATCCGCAAGGCGCGCGACGCGGTGAAAATCCCGCCCGATTATGTCGATCTCAAAGAGCCGCTCAGTGTCGCGCCGGACGCGGTGCGCGACGCTTTCGTCAAGGCCAATTCCGGCCTCGCGCCGGGCGGCATCGCGGTGGACTGCGACAATCGGCGTTTGACCGAGATCCGCATCTGCCTGGCGAAAGATCTGCAGTTTCGCGACTGCCCGGAGGTGGTCAAGCGCGCCTGCCGGCGCGATCAAATCGTGATGCCGCCGGTGCGCGGCGGCTGAGGATCATCCCGAAAAGCCTGCCCTCGGACTTGATCCGAGGGTGGTCGCCGGTTTTCGGAAAAGATCATGCCCCAATTAAACATCCCGTGAACTATCA
>Ga0210405_10003587_pt1 | contig 15117 bp, 19 predicted proteins | sample IncBWH11MmetaG_FD_155492 | JGI IMG/M metagenome (GOLD analysis project Ga0210405, IMG submission 155492) | Forest soil microbial communities from Barre Woods Harvard Forest LTER site, Petersham, Massachusetts, United States - Inc-BW-H-11-M | ecosystem: Environmental > Terrestrial > Soil >... | reverse complement strand
CGCTGATGTACGCGTTTTCCAAGCGCAACCCGTCATCGCGATTATCTGAAGCAGATTGATTCGCGAAACCCGCTTTGTGCAGCGCCGCGTACAGAAAATCGCCGGAGCGGTCGCCCGTGAACATCCGTCCCGTGCGATTCGCTCCATGCGCCGCGGGCGCAAGTCCTAAAATCAAGAGTTGTGCTTGCGCATCGCCAAATCCCGGAACCGGCTTGCCCCAGTAGGTCCATTCGCGATACGCGCGCCGCTTTTCCCGCGCCACCTTTTCGCGGTAGCGCGCGAGCCGCGGACACTTCCGGCAAGCCACGATCTCATGGTTCAAGACGATAAGTTGCGAGTTTTCTTCCGGCATGTGCCTACGATGGCTGGCGTGTCATCAAGCGTTGCAGTTCTACGTAGGGGATCGCTCCCGCGAACATCGTCTCGCAAGAGCGCGCTTCCAGCATTTCTTTTCCGACTCGCTGCACGGCTCCCATCGCAGCCCGCATAATACCCGATCCCGCGCTTACTCGGGCAACGCCGATTTTCTCCAGCTCGGCGAGCGGCGGACAAGCCGCGTTTGCAAGAATGTTGAGGGGAGCTTCGACGGCCTTCACTAGCTTGGCGATCGTTTCGTGGTCGTAGAGCCCAGGCACAAACAGACAATCTGCTCCGGCGTCGCGGTAGGCGCGCAAACGCTCGACGGTTCGGTCGAACCGCGTGGCCTCTGGACCGATCGGCATCAAGTAAACGTCTGTTCGGGCGTTTAACACGAAAGGAATACCGAGGGATTTTGCCGTCTCGCGGATGGCGCGAATCTTTTCCACTTGCAGCGGCAAAGCCACATAGGAACTCTCGTCATCTCCAGTCACGTCTTCCAGATTCATTCCGATGGCACCTGCATTGATCGCCGCTTCCACGGTTTCCGCCATGTCCTTCACGGTGGTGCCGTAGCCTGCTTCCAGATCGGCAGTCACTGGAATACGAACGGCGCGCGCGATGCGGCCCACGACCTCGAGCATCTCGCCACGCGAAATGCGCTGGCCGTCTGGATAGCCCAAAGAATAAGCGACGGCCGCGCTGCTCGTGGCAATTGCCGGATGCCCACATTCTTCAAGAATTCGCGCGCTGGCTGCATCCCAGGCATTGGGCAGCAGCAGGAGATGCTTTCCGTGATGGAGCTTGCGGAATTTTTCGGCCTTCTCGGCTTGCACGCGCATGTCCATTGCGGAACCTCCAGGAGAAAGACGCAAGGATAATCCCAGAATCAAAGACTAAGGATTGTCCTCAGTTGGGGAAACAGCCAAATTGGAGAGCGATTCCTTTATACTTCTATTCCGAACGATCCCGCGCATCAGCGCAAGATCGCTAGCACTTCGTCGTGGATTTTTCCGTTGGTGCTTATGAGTTGCCCGGTATAAATCGTTCGCTCGCCGCGGCGGTTTGTCGAGCGGCCGCCAGCTTCTTCGACCATGATTCCGAGCGGCGCGAGATCCCAGGGTTTCGAAGTCCAATCGAGCGCCGCCTCGATCGCTCCCTCCGCGACCAGCATGTGTTGCCAGAATCCGCCGAACGACCGGCTGTTGCGCGCCGCGTCCAGCAGCGCGCGGATTTTCTCCTGGTCGTGGGCGTTCTTGCTCGGGCCCGTTCCCGTCGTAAACACCATGGCCTTGCTCAGTGTAGTCACGTTGGAAACGCGCAGCCGTTTCCCATCGCGGAACGCGCCCTCGCCGCGATACGTCCACCAGCGCGAATGCAGCCCCGGCGCGCTCACCATCGCGGCAACGATTTCGCCCTTCGACTCAATTCCCATCAGCGTGCCAAACGTCGGAATCCCGCGTGAAAATTCTTCCGTGCCGTCAATCGGATCGATGATCATCCGCGCGCGCCCCGAAGCGCCCGCGGACTTCGCGTCGCCGCCACCCATTTCTTCGCCAAGAACGTCCAGCGCCAAACCGCTCGCCGCTACTTTCGCGCGCGCCATTTCTTCCACGGCGCGGTCCGCCTGCGTCACCGCCGTGCCGTCGCCTTTCCTGTCAACACGCAACTCCTCCGTGCGGAAATACCGCATCGCAATCGCATCCGCCTCTTTCGCAATCGCTTCCAGCAGCGCGCCGTACGTTTGCCCGTATCCCATCATCTCTCCCGCGAATTTCGTCCGCTCAAAAACTCAGCCACTCTGCTGCCGTGCTTTCGACTTTCAACTGCCGATCGAAGATCCCGATCCGGTCGGGACTGTCAACTTTCTTCCGATTTGACTCTCTGCGCGTGCACCCCTAGCATACAAAGTTACGCGAATGTCTGCTCACGCCAACACCGGAACCGTGCTGGACCGCATCCTGGAAGCGCGGCGCGCCGAAGTCGATCATCGCAAACGCGTCTTGCCGGAGACCGCGCTCAAGTATGGCGTGAAAGCGGCCACGCCGCTGCGCGATTTTTCCGCGGCGCTCTGCCGCGACGGCTTGAACGTGCTCGCGGAGCTGAAGCCGGCCTCGCCTTCGCGCGGCGTGATTCGCGAGCCGTTTGAACCGGTGGAACTTGCCCAGAGTCTGGAATCCGCCGGCGCTTGCGCTCTGTCGGTGCTCACGGAGGGAGAATTTTTTCGCGGGTCGCTGAAAAATCTACGCGATGCCCGCAAGGCCATCCAACTCCCCGTGCTGCGCAAGGATTTTATTTTCGATTCCTGGCAAGTCTGGGAAACGCGCGCCAACGACGCGGATAGTTTTCTGCTGATAGTCGCCACGCTGAGCGACGGTTTGCTGCGCGACCTGATTGCTCTCAGCCGGGAACTGGGCATGGAGCCGCTTGTCGAAGTGCACACCGGCGAAGAACTCGACCGCGCTCTCGCAGCGGGTGCGCGCATTCTAGGCGTAAACAACCGCGATTTGAAGACTCTGGCTGTCGACGTCCATACTTCTTTCGAATTGATCGGCCGCATCCCCGACAATTGCGTCGCCGTCAGCGAATCCGGCCTGCGCAGCCATGACGATCTGGTGAAACTTCGCGCTGCCGGTTTTGACGCTTTCCTCATCGGCACGCATCTCATGCTTTCGCCCGATCCCGCAGCGGCCCTTTCTGCGCTTCTCCTCGCTCCGCCGAGGACGACGTAGTCAGCCATGGTGCGCGTCAAAATCTGCGGCATCACCAATACGGCCGACGCCCTTGCCGCCATCGAGGCCGGAGCCAACCTCCTCGGCTTCAATTTCTACGAGAAAAGCCCGCGCCGAGTCGACGAAGCGGAGGCCGCCAGAATTCGCGCGCAGCTTCCGAAAAAGGTGAAAGCAGTCGGCATTTTCGTAAATACTCCTCCTGTAGAGGCTGCTGCCCTGTGCAAGTCGTTGAAGCTCCATGCCGCCCAGCTACATGGCGACGAGACTCCGGGAGACGTTGCAGAGCTGGCCGTCAGCCTACCGGTTTTCAAAGCTTTCCGCGTCGAGCCTGATTTTCCCCTGGCCACTCTCGATGAATACCCGGAAGCATATGCCTTTCTGTTTGACGCCGCGCATACAGGCCAATATGGTGGTACGGGACACACCACGGATTGGGACGTGGCTCGCCGCGCCACGGTTGGCCGCCGTATCATTTTGGCAGGCGGACTAAAAGTCGAAAACGTGGCCGCGGCGGTGCGCATTGTGCGCCCTTATGGAATTGACGTCGCCAGCGGCGTGGAATCAGAGCCCGGAAAGAAAGATCACGGCCGGCTGCGGGAATTTATTCAGGAAGTCCGCCGCGCCGAACGGAAGTAGCGGCGGAAAATAGAAATTAGAAAATAGACGATAGAAGATGAGCTCGATTCTACAATCACCGACCAGCGCGCCGGGCCGATTTGGGCCTTACGGCGGCCGCTACGTTCCCGAAACGTTGATGGTGCCGCTTTTCGAACTGGAGCGCGCTTATGAAATCGCGAAAGCGGATCTCTCGTTTCAAGCGCGGTTGCAGGATCTTCTTAAGAATTTCGCCGGGCGCCCCACGCCGCTGCAGTTTGCTTCGCGGCTCACGGAAAAACTCGGCGGGCCGCGCATTTATCTGAAGCGCGAAGATTTGCTGCACACCGGCGCGCACAAAATCAATAACGCCATCGGCCAAGGACTGCTCGCGGTGAAGATGGGCAAGCCGCGCATCATCGCGGAAACGGGCGCGGGCCAGCACGGAGTCGCCTCCGCCACCGTGGCCGCACATCTAGGCCTCGAATGCGTGGTGTACATGGGCACGGAAGACATGGCGCGGCAAGCGCTGAACGTTGCGCGCATGCGCATGGTTGGCGCGCAAGTGGTCGCCGTGGATTCCGGCAGCCGCACGCTCAAAGACGCCATCAACGAAGCCATGCGCGATTGGGTCACCAATGTTCGAAGCACGCACTATCTTCTCGGCTCTGTTCTCGGCGCGCATCCCTATCCCACGATGGTGCGCGATTTTCAGGCGGTCATCGGCCGCGAAGCGCGCGAACAAATCCTCGCCGCCGAAAAGCGCCTGCCAACGCATCTTTTCGCTTGCGTCGGCGGCGGTTCGAATTCCATCGGACTCTTTTATCAATTTCTCCGCGACGCAGACGTGAAAATGATCGGCATTGAAGCGGGCGGCCGCGGCGGTGAACTCGGCGAACACGCGGCCCGCCTCGCCGCGCATCAAGGATTTTCCGGAGCGCGCCCTGGCGTTCTGCAGGGAACTTACACTTACGTTTTGCAAAACGAAGACGGCCAAATCGCCACCACGCATTCCATCTCCGCCGGCCTCGACTATCCCGCCATCGGCCCCGAACACGCCTGGCTCGCCGACCAGCACCGCGCCGAATACTCCGCCGTTTCCGATCAAGCCGCTCTTGACGCCGCGCGCCTGCTCTCACGCACCGAAGGAATCATTCCCGCCCTCGAATCCGCTCACGCCATCGCCGGTCTCATGGAGCGCATCCCCAAAATGAGCAGGAGCGACCTCGTCATCCTCAATCTCTCCGGCCGCGGCGACAAGGACATGGACACTTACTCCCGCCTGCTCTAATCTTTACTCTTTCCCAAAATCCCATGTCCTCGATATTGTCCAATTCGAGCCGCATCTCCAAACGCTTCGGCGAATTGCGCGCGTCTGGCGAACTCGGCATCGTTGCGTACATTGTCGCGGGTGATCCTTCGCTCGATGCCTCATTGAAATACGTCCTGGCTCTCGCCGAAGCCGGGGCTGACGTCATCGAACTCGGCGTGCCCTTCAGCGATCCGCTTGCCGATGGGCCCACGATCCAGCGCGGGGCGGAGCGCGCGCTCAAAGCAGGCGCCACGCTTGCCGGAGTTCTCGATCTGGTTCGCCGCATCCGGGAATCGTCGCAAGTTTCCATCGTTGTTTTCAGCTACTACAATCCCATTTTGCAAATGGGGCTCGAAAAATTCGCTTCCGCCGCGGCATCGGCCGGCGCCGATGGCGTCCTCGTGACGGATCTCACGCCGGAAGAATCCGAAGACTACCGGCGCATTCTGGCGGCTCATCATCTCGACACGATTTTTCTCGGCGCGCCGACTTCCACCGACGAGCGCCTTGCGAAAATTGCCGCCTGCTCGTCCGGGTTTCTCTATTTAATTTCGCGCACGGGCGTCACAGGAGCGAAGGATACTTTGCCCGATGATCTCCCGGCGCTCTTACGACGGGCCCGCACCGCCACGCGGCTTCCTATTGCCGTCGGCTTCGGCATTTCGCTGCCCGGCCATGTTTCCGTACTTGGCGGGCTGGCCGACGCGGCTGTCGTCGGCTCCGCGCTCGTCTCTGAAATCGCAAAAGCGCCATCCGTCGATGCCGCGGCGCTGGCCCTCGGTAACCGCATCCGCGCGCTCAAGAAAGCTGCCCGCCACGGCCTCTCGCGGCGCGAGGTGGCGCCATGAGTCTTGCCGATTGGCGACGCCGCATCGATGAGATTGACAAGAAGCTCGTGGAACTCTTGAACGAGCGCTCGCGCTGCGCTCTCGAAATTGGCAAGCTCAAGCAAGCGGCGAAAATCCCGTTGTACCAGCCGGAACGGGAAAACGAAGTGCTCGCAAACGCGGAGAGCAACAATTCGGGGCCGCTAACCGACGCCGCGATTCGACGCCTGTTCGAGCGCATCATTGACGAAGCCCGCGCTGCGGAACGTGACGCCATGCATTCCGGCGACGGCAGCGGCGAAGCCGGGAATGAATGAGCCGGTTTTATGGTCTGTGTCTGAAAGGCATTTGTCGAGGCCGGCTACAGCCTGCGTATCCAGTTTGGGGATTTTCAAAGCGAAAAACGCGGGACTAAAGTCCCGCCACTCCATCGCTTAGAGAAGGAAACGGGAAACTCTTATGGTCATCGTGATGCAAGAAGGGGCTACTGACGCCCAAATCCAGCATGTCATCGACCGGCTAGTCGCGAGCGGGTTCAACGTGCACCGGTCGACCGGGGAATCGCACACGGTGCTCGGGGCCGTCGGCGTACACCGCGATTTCGATCATCGCGACTTCGAATTACTGGATGGCGTGCGCGAAGTCATGCGCATCACGCAACCGTTCAAATTGGCCAGCCGCCAGTTCAAGCCCGAGGGCACCATCGTCGATCTCGGCCGGGGTGTGCGCATCGGCGGCACGGAAGTTGCCATCGCCGCAGGTCCCTGCTCGGTGGAATCCCGCGAGCAAATTTTTTCTGTGGCAGAAAGCGTCGCCAAGGCTGGCGCAAAGATCCTGCGCGGGGGGGCTTTCAAACCGCGCACTTCTCCTTACGCGTTTCAGGGCATGGGCGAACCGGGCCTCCAGCTCATGCGCGAGGCCGCAGACAAATTCGGTCTCTTTACCATCAGCGAAGTGATGGACGCTTCGCAGATTCAGATGATGATGGGTTACGTGGATATCTTCCAGGTCGGCGCGCGCAACATGCAGAATTACTACCTGCTTCGCGCGCTGGGCGAAATTCGCAAACCCGTGCTGCTGAAGCGCGGCATGTCCGCCACTATGGAGGAATTGCTGATGAGCGCCGAATACATCCTCGCGGGCGGCAACTACAACGTCATTCTCTGCGAACGCGGCATTCGCACATTCGAAACGTACACGCGTAACACTTTTGATATTGCCGCAATTCCCGTCATCAAGAAACTTTCGCATTTGCCCATGCTCGCCGACCCTTCGCATGGCACCGGCCGCCGCGACAAAGTGCCGCCCATGGCTCGCGCTGCCGTCGCTGCCGGCGCGGATGGCTTGCTCATCGAAGTTCACAACGATCCGGACCACGCGCTCTCCGACGGCGCGCAGTCCCTCGAGCCCGGCCAATTTGCGCAATTGATGGGCGAACTTCGCATCATCGCGCCAGCGATTGGCCGCCGCATCGCGTAAACCATGGCGGCTGGTCACATCATCTCGCGCGTCACCATTCTTGGCACCGGCCTCATCGGTGGGTCGTTCGCGCTTGCGCTGCGGAAATATACGATCGCGATGCACATCTGCGGATGGGACCGCCCGGAGGTCGTTCGTGAAGCGCAGGGCTGCGGCGCCATCGACGAATCGTTTTCCGGCGAGCTGGCGCCCGCCCTGCAAAACTCCGATTTGATTTACATTGCGCTGCCCATCGCCGCGACCATCGATCTTCTTCCGGAAGTTGCGCGCCAGGTTCCTACGCACGCGCTGGTCACCGACGCTTGCAGCACCAAGGTGCGCATCGCCCAAGCTGCTGCCGAACTTTTCCCTGGCGAAAAAGGCCCTCTCTTTCTGGGCGGCCATCCCATGGCCGGCAGGGAACTGCCCGGCATGGCGAACGCGAACGCCGATCTTTTCCGCGAAAACACGTATGCCTTGATCGCCAACTCTAGCGAACCTGTGGTGGCGGGTCCTCCGAGCCGTTCCGACTCTCCCGTGAAGGAATCCGCGCCGTCTCCCGATCCGCGCATTTCCGCGTTCGTAAAAATTCTTGAAAAAATAGGCGCCCGCCCGCTCTGGCTCGGCGCTCCACAGCACGACTATGCCGTGGGCCTGGCTTCGCATCTTCCGCAGCTCGCCGCCGTGGCGCTCGCCGGCTTTCTCTACGACCGCCTGGACGAAAATGGTTTACCTATTACGCTCGCCGGCCCCGGCCTCCGTGATTCACTGCGTCTCGCGGGCAGCCCCTATTCCACCTGGCGCGACATCGTCCTCACCAACCAGGAAGTCCTTTCCGCCGCGCTCGATCTCTTCGCCCGGCGCCTCGATGACCTGCGCGAAAAGCTCGCCTCCCGCGAACTCGAAGCCGACTTTGACGCCGCCAATGAACTCTACAAACTTCTCCGCTCGTTCTAACGCCAGTTTTGCTCCAACTTCGGACGAGGCCTTTTTACTCGTTGCTTGAATGGAAATGGTCGCGTAGCATACCGCGCATGGCGCGCGTCCGTGGCATCGGCGGAATCTTTTTCAAATCGGAAAATCCGGAAGCTCTCGTGTAAGTCGACCCGAAGGTCGAGGAATACGAGTACGGAAGATTTGGCTGGATCAGGGACCTGGATGACAACCGCATCGAGCTGTGGGAACCCCTGCCGAAGAAGTCGCTGCCCTGACCACTTCGGAACACCTTATGGATAAACGCATCGCCTCTGCCGACGCTGCCATCGAGAAATTGATGGACGGTTGCACCATCCTGATGGGCGGCTTCGGGCTTTGTGGCGTTCCGGAGAACCTGATTGCGGCGGTCCAGCGCAAAGGCACGAAAGACTTGACCATCGTCAGCAATAATGCGGGCGTGGATGGTTTCGGCATCGGGGTGCTGCTGCAGCAGCGGCAGGTAAAGAAAATGATCTCCACCTACGTGGGCGAAAATAAGCTTTTCGAGCAACTGGTACTGAGCGGGGAGTTACAAGTGGAATTGAATCCCCAGGGCACTTTAAGCGAGCGCCTGCGCGCTGGGGGCGCCGGCATCCCAGCTTTCTACACGCCGACAGGATACGGCACGATGGTCGCGGAAGGAAAAGAGGCCCGCGAGTTCGATGGCCGCACGTACGTGATGGAGCGCAGTCTGCGCGGTGATTTCGCGTTCATTAAAGCGTGGAAGGGCGACCGCTGGGGCAATCTCATCTATCGTAAGACGGCGCGCAATTTCAATCCCATGATGGCCACGGCCGCGGATTACGTTGTTGCCGAGGTCGAAGAACTTGTCGAGCTGGGCCAGCTCGACCCCAATCAAGTTCACACGCCCGGAATTTTTGTCGATGCTATTTTCCAGGGTTCCCGGTACGAAAAGCGCATCGAGCGCCGCACCACGCGCAAGCAATGCTGAATTCATAAGGGCGCAATACGCTGCGCTACGATTACTGAGGATTGGAACATGGCATTGACCGAAGATCAAAAACGAGAACGCATCGCCCGCCGCATCGCGCTCGAATTGCGCGACGGCTATTACGTTAATCTCGGCATTGGAATGCCCACGCTCGTTGCCAATTACGTCCCGAAAGGCGTGGACGTGATCCTGCAATCGGAAAACGGCATGCTCGGCGTTGGCCCGTATCCGCTGGAATCGGAAGTTGATCCCGACCTTATCAACGCCGGAAAAGAAACCGTCACGGAACTCCTGGGCAGCGCCTATTTTTCTTCCGCCGACTCTTTCGCCATGATTCGCGGCGGCCACGTCGATCTCACCGTTCTTGGCGCGCTGCAGGTCGATGAAAAGGGGACGCTTGCCAATTGGGCCATCCCCGGTAAAATGCTGAAAGGCATGGGCGGCGCGATGGACCTCGTCGCCGGCGCCAAGCGCGTCTTCATCGCCATGGAGCACGCCACTCGCGACAACAAACCCAAGATCCTGAAAAAGTGTTCGCTGCCGCTCACCGGCGTCGAAGTCGTCGACCACATCGTTACCGAACTAGCGCTCATCGACGTCACTCCTGACGGGCTTGTTCTCCGCGAGCTTGCACCCAACGTTACCCTCGAGCAAGTCCAGTCCCTTACCGAGCCCAGGCTTGTGCTACCTCCCGGTGGCCCGAAACCCATGCCTACGTGAGCACCCAGCTTATGAACGCGAAGAAAACAAAACGGGATAGGCCGGCCAAGCGAAAACCGCCGACGATGCGCGAGCGGCCGAAGATGCCGCCAGTCTCGGAAGAGATGAAACAATGGTCCGCGATGCTAAGAACAGAGCTGATTGGCTGGCCGCAGGTCACGTCCAAGCCGATGTTTGGCATGTCGGGCATGTATCGACGCAAGAAAATCTTTGCCGCATTGCCGGTCACGAGGGGATTCAACACTCCCAGCTCCATCATATTCAGATTCGATCCCCTGCCGGCGGACTTAAATCAGCGCGCGCTCAAGGAGCCGCGCATCACTCCGGGAACGCGCTGGTTTTCCTTCGAGATCCGGTCCACGGAAGATCTTCGCGACGCCTTGTGGTGGCTTAACCAAGCGTACGAAGCCGCCAAGAAGTAGCTGGAGCCTCAGCGTCCCATCGGCCTTCTACTTCCCTTCAGAAGTAGAGCCATGCAGGTGTCGGGCAGTGGTGAACGAATAGTGCAACCCGGACACGACGCTTAGCGCAGTAACTGCATAAATTAGGACGCGGTCAAGTTCAGCCAGGTGGTAAGCGGGATAGGCAGCGCCCAAAATGATGAGGAAAACCAAGATGATCTCGGCGGCGGTGGTGAGCTTGCCGTAAATGCTGGGCGGAAATGGGCGGTAGCCGGAGGTCAGCAGAATAACGACGGCGACAATGAGAATCAGCACGTCACGGCTGAAAACCAGGATGGTGAGCCACCATGCAAGTTGCTTCTTAAACGCAAGGAGAACGAAGGAGGAAGATAGCAAGAGTTTGTCGGCGATGGGATCGAGATACGCGCCGAGAGCGGAACGCTGATTCAGGCTGCGCGCGAGCAAGCCGTCAATACCATCGGAAAGGCCGGAGACGATGAGAACTAGAAGCGCCCAACGGTAACGATCGTAGGCGATGAGCATGAGAAAGACCGGCAGAAAGCCCAGACGCAGAAACGTGATTTGATTGGGAACCGTCCAGATGCGGCCTTTCATTGTGATTCAGGATAACGCAGTTCAGGCGAATTGCGCGAGATAGTCGGAGAGGGAACGCCCCACCTTGCGCGCGAAGAGTTCGTTCATCGAGGGGATGGAGCCGGAGGGTTCATCAAGAGAGACGCGCTCGACGCGGTTCATGGGAAAAAAGATGGTGGGGAGGCCCATGCGTTCGCCATCCGGTTCATTGAGCTGGCGGATGAAGTGGTCGAAGGAATTGAGATCGATGCCGCGGAGCGTGATTCCCGAAGGGCTGATGGCCAGCAATTCGCCCCACACTTTTTCCTTGGGCGTGTGCAGACTGACGACGACAATGGAATGTGGATCCATAGGAAAAAACAATTGGGAAAATCCAGCTCCAGAGTACAGGATTTCAGCCGCGAAGGGTGTAAAAAGCTGTAATGTCATTGAGCGGGGAACTCAGCGTGAGACTTTCGCGGCTCACCTCGGCTGCATCGGTAGGTGAACGGTAAAGTGCAACAACATCGTCGCAAAGCTTGCCAGCAAGGCAATGCCTGCAATCCAGCCAAGCGCGTAGGCTCTTTGTTTCTCCCGGGGGTTCATGGGCTCGCGATCGACAAATAATTTTCCAAGTGCGAATCCCGATGCCAATCCGCCGAAGTGAGCGTAGTTGTCGGCGTGAATCCAAAAACCGATCAAAAAGATCATCACGACCCAGCTGATCAATCGGGAACGCAATTCTTTCATGTGCCCCCCACCTCGCTTGGTGGAGACCGCAATCATCGCTCCTATCAAGCCCATCAAAGCCCCGCTCGCTCCAACCGCGTTGTTTCCGAGGAATGCACTGAGGAGGAAACCTAAAACGCCGGTTGTCGTATAGAGGAAGAGATAACGGGCCGAGCCATACAGATCTTCCAAAACCGGGCCGACGTCCATCAGGACCATCATATTCATTCCGATATGGAGCAAACCGAGATGGAGAAACATCGCTGTTGCCAGCCGGTACCATTGATGACCGTAAAAGATTGGCACAGGACCGCTCGCTCCCAAGCGGTCCAGAATCTCTCCATTCATTGACCAGAGAATGCTCAAGCCGCCGGCCTCGCCCGCCTGCATCGTTGCGACGAGACTTACACCAAACATCATGATGTTAACCACCAGCAATATCGAGGTCACGGGTGCCCGGCTACCGAACAGGCCGGAGAGCCCCTTGCTCAGGGCGGTGAGGGAAAATCGCAGGCTCGTGCCGCATTCGTGGCAGCGTGTCGCGCTGATTCCCACGAGCGCTCCGCACGCCGGGCAGATCTTTGGCCGCGGCTGTTGCTCGCCGCCAAAAAATCCGCGCATCGCGTTTTTCCATTTTTCCACGCGCCACTGCCACCGATAGGGAAGCGCCAATGCTCCTCCTTGCGACCCGCGAACCGCGTTCCTATAATACCCAAGTCGCCGCGCTTCTTCTCTTTACGGCGAGTTTCCAGGGGATTTGGCGCTTATGGACAAATTCGAGGAGTTCGGCAAGCGCATCGACGAAGAGTTCGCACGGCTCAAGAGCATCAGGAACTTCGAAGACTTTGGCAAGCGCGTGGATGAAGAACTCGCGCGCGTCAAGAGTTTTGTGAAGGAAGAAGTCGCGCCGGAAACGGAAAAGCGCACCGCACAGTTTTTGCGCGAGGTTTCTGAAAGACTCACCGAGGCGGCGGCATGGATCGAAGCGCGCAACGCCGCGCGCAATGCGCCGGGCGACCAGCGCCCTCCCGCCGCGGCCCCTCCGCGGAATCCGCCATCTACATGACGCAGGCCGCGCATTGAACGGTCCAATGGAAACAGCGTCAGTGAGTGCGGATTCACGCCAACGCGTTTCCCGGGGTCAATTTGGCTGTCTCGCACTGCTTTCCCGCTCTCAATTCTTCGTTCTCTGTGTTCTCTGTGCCCTCTGTATTAATTCTTCCGGCTGCGCATCGCGCAAACCGATCGCTGACCGCCGCCAGCCACCTCCCGCGCAGCCTGCGGAAACCCCGCCGGCCACCGGAGAGGCTACGAAGCGCTCGACCGATGTGCCGGAAACTCCACCACCGGCGACGACGCCCGCTCCGAGGCGAAGGACGCCTGCTCCTTCGGGTTACACGGAGGAAGGCAACGCTTCCTGGTATGGTGAGCCGTTTCACGGGCGGCGCGCCTCGAACGGCGAGATTTACGACATGTATAAACTCACCGCGGCGCATCGCACGCTGCCGTTCGAGACCACGGTGCGCGTCACCAACTTGAGCAATGGCAAGTCCACGGTGGTGCGCATCACCGACCGCGGCCCGTTTGTCGACAATCGCATCATCGATCTGTCCCTGGCCGCCGCGCGTGAAGTGGATTCGGTTGGCCCGGGTGTCGTACCTGTGCGCGTGGAGGTTCTTGGCGGTGTCGATCCCACGGCGGGCTTTTTCACCGTGCAGGTTGGCGCTTTCCGAGAGCGCGCCAATGCCGAGCGTCTCCGCGACCGCCTCAACGCCTCCTACTCGCCCATCTTCATTCAACAATATGATTCTCCCGACGGGGTGTTTTATCGCGTGCGCGTCGGCAGGATTTCCGGGGAAGATGCCGCGCACCAGTTCGGCGAGCAGCTCCGCGGCCGAGAAGGCTTTACGCCGTTTGTGACTCGTCTTGACGAAAGCACACCGGCGGGAGGAAATCGATGAGTTCCGATTGTTTGTTTTGCAAAATCGCCGCGAAGAAAGTTCCATCGAAGATCGTCTATGAAGATCCCGATCTCTTCGCCTTCGAGGACATCAGCCCGCAAGCGCCCACGCACATCCTGATTTGCCCGCGCAAACATTTCGAATCGCTAAATGAGGCCACAACAGAGGATCAAGCGGTCCTAGGCAAGCTGCAACTCGTCGCGGCCCAGCTGGCGCGCGAACGCGGTCTTCTCGCTGGCTACCGCGCCGTCTTAAACAACGGCACCGGGGCGGGGCAGTCCGTTTTCCATCTCCATTTGCATCTGCTCGGCGGGCGGCAATTCCGCTGGCCGCCTGGATAGTCAGAAAGCGGCCGCGGCGCGTGTTTCACGAGCGTGTGTACGTTTGCCGTAACACAAACCGTCTGTCAGATCAACTCGACGAAGTCATGTTCACGGCTTTTCTCCGGCAGCAACGTCAGGACAGCCCGATCCACGGTTGCGAGCTTGCCTTTCTTGTGGATGGCCAGCCCAAGCAAATAAGCATCGGTCACTTGTTGGTGGCCCGCCAATCGAGGATTGCATCGTTCAAATGCCTGGTTGAAGCTGAGCTCATCTGCCCAGAACCGATGCGCGGGATGGCCAAGATTAGCTTGCAGAAGAGCGAGAGCGTGCGCTGGCGAGAGTGCGTTTGGAGAGAAAGCCGGATTCGAGAGGATGCGCACAAAGCCAGTCTCCGTGATTGGGCAGGTTGCCCATCCCGCGCGCGCGTGGCGCGCAAGCCATTCCAGTACTTTCTCATGGGCGCGGTGCGTGGGCCACGCCATAGCGATAAGGACATTAACGTCCAGCAAGAAACCGGCTTTCACTCCAATTCGTCCTGAAGTTTTTCGACGTCTTTGGTGCTTACGGGCGGCGAGCCAGGCGGAAGCTCGACAACGTGAAATCCGTTGACGACGCGGGTTTGCAAAGGTGCTTGCAGCCCCCGCCGTATCAGGTCTGATACGGCTTTGCCAATGGCGACATCCCGGCCCTTGGCGTACGTCTTAACTTCCTGAAGAACATCATCATCCAGCGATAGAGTGGTGCGCATGACTCGCCATGATGCTGCACTTCAAGGATGATGTCAAGAGGCCATATGCGCATCATGCCTGTGCATTGATGCAGAGGCAAGCCGATGCGGCCTGCTGTCAAGCGAAATCTCATGCGGCGGCCAGGAGGTTGGTTTGGCCGACCGTGCGGCTCAGGCTAAGATAGAGGCCGCTTCGAGGAGGGATTCATGCGCTTGCGGCACCCGTTTACGTTGTCGCTTCTGCTCATGGCCGGGATTGTAGTCTGCGCGGAGCTGTCATCCGTGGCCGCTGCCCAGCAATCTGCGGCTGCGGCAGGATGGAAAGCTCTTACGGTGGAGCGCATATATGCGCAGCCGAGCTTGAGCGGGAGGTTGGCGAGAGGCTTGGCATGGACTCCGGACGGCAAGCAGCTCAGTTATTTCGAGACAAAAGGTTCTGGTAAAGAGGCGAAGACGGAACTCTGGGTCATGGACGC
>Ga0210405_10003584_pt1 | contig 15123 bp, 14 predicted proteins | sample IncBWH11MmetaG_FD_155492 | JGI IMG/M metagenome (GOLD analysis project Ga0210405, IMG submission 155492) | Forest soil microbial communities from Barre Woods Harvard Forest LTER site, Petersham, Massachusetts, United States - Inc-BW-H-11-M | ecosystem: Environmental > Terrestrial > Soil >... | reverse complement strand
GGCCGAAACACCAGCGGATCGAGAAAATCATCGTCGATGCGGCGATAGATCACGTCGACGCGCTTGAGGCCTTCGGTCGTGCGCATGTAGACGACGTCGCTCTTCACCACGAGGTCGCCGCCCTCGACCAGTTCGATGCCGAGCTTGTCGGCCAGGAACGAATGCTCGTAGTAGGCGGAGTTGTGGATGCCGGGGGTGAGCAGCACGACGGTCGGCTCGCCGGAAGCCGTGGGCGGCGCAATCGATTTCAGGGTCTGCAGCAGCTCGTCGGGGTAGTTCTCGACCGGCACGACGCGGTAGCGCGAGAACAGCTCGGGGAACAGCCGCAGCATGATCTCGCGGTTCTCCAGCATGTAGGAGACGCCGGAGGGGGTGCGCGCATTGTCCTCGAGGACGTAGAAGTCGTCGCCGTCGACGCGCACCACGTCGATGCCGGCGATGTGCACGTAGATGTCGTGCGGCACCTTTTGCCCGTTCATCTCCGGGCGGAACACCGGATTCTGAAAGACCAGATCCTCGGGCACGATCCCGGCCTTGAGGATTTCGCGCCGGCCGTAGATGTCCTTGATGTAGGCGTTGATGGCCTTGACCCGCTGCTCCAGGCCGCGCTGCAGCACTTCCCATTCGGCAGCCGAAAGGATGCGCGGGATGACGTCGAAGGGGATGAGGCGCTCCTGTGCCTCGGGGTCGCCGTAGACCGCGAAGGTGATGCCGATGCGGCGGAAGAACAGCTCCGCCTCGCGGCGGCGGAAGTCGAGCACGTCGGGCTTGATCTCGCCCAGCCACCGGGACAGCTCGGCATAGGCCGGCCGCACCGCGCCCTCGCTGCCCCCCATCTCGTCGAACATGGCGAACCCCTGCCTCGCACCGCCATGCCCCAGTGTAGCAATCTTCGCGCCACATCAGAGCAGCCAGGGGAGGGAGCCGTGTACCCGCCTTTGCTCACGATTTAGGCGTTATGATCAGCCGCTCGGCGTCCCAGATACCCTTGGGCGAGGGAACCGGGCTCGGCTATACTGGCTTGCAATGACGGACACCGCCGGACCCCCATGATCGAACCAATCCTGATCGTCGGCATAGCGATTGCCTGCACGGCCTGGTACATGCAGCACATCTGGCGTCGCCGCCGCGCGCGAAAGAAGGCGCTGCATCACTCCACCGGGCTCGAAGTTTTGGCCGCGCGTTACGCCCGGGGCGAAATCGACCGCACCGAATACCTGCAGAAGCGCGATGACATTCTCGCATCGTATGCGGGCGGCGCGCAGCAGCTCGGCGGCGCTCAGGTCAGCTCTCCGAGCAGAGCCTGATTGCCGCAGCCGCGGGCGGCCGTCGCTACCGGCCGATCACGGGCTGCACGCCGTGCGATGAGGCTCGCCGCAGACGCCGTACTCGAAACTGATGGCGCGCCTCAAAGATCCTGAAGCTGCTTCTTTTCAGCGACCACCTTCTCGACCAGCGGCGCCGCCTTGAAATCCTCGCCCATGGTCGCCTCGAAGTTCTTCATCTTGGCGAGAACCTTTTCGGGACCGACCAGATCCGCGTAGAACATTGGACCGCCGCGATAGACCGGCCAGCCGTAGCCGTTGATCCAGACGATGTCGATGTCGGAGGCGCGCTGCGCCTTGCCTTCCTCCAAAATCTTGGCGCCTTCGTTGATCATCGGATAGATGCAGCGCTCGAGGATCTCCTCGTCAGAAATGGTGCGCCGGTTGATGCCCTTCTTGGCGGCAAAGTCGAGAATGATCTTTTCCACCACCGGCGAAGGCTTGGCGTTGCGCGACTCGTCATAGTCGTAGAAGCCGGCGCCGGTCTTCTGGCCGCGGCGGTCCATCTCGCAGAGGATTTCGCGGATGGTCGAGGACTTGCTCGTCTCTTTCGACCAGCCGATGTCGAGGCCGGCGAGATCGCTCATGGCGAATGGGCCCATGGGAAAGCCGAAATCGTAGATCACGCGGTCGACGTCCCAGGGCATCGCGCCCTCGAGGATGAGCTTGCCGGCCTCGCGCTGGCGCTGGTGCAGCATGCGGTTGCCGACGAAGCCGTGACAGACGCCGACCAGCGCGGCGATCTTGCCGATCTTGCGGGCGAGCTGCATCACGGTGGCGATCACCGGCTTCGCCGTCTTCTCGCCGCGCACGACTTCAAGCAGGCGCATCACGTTTGCCGGCGAGAAGAAGTGCATGCCGAGCACATGATCGGGACGGCCGGTGACCGAGGCGATCTCGTCGATATTCAGGTACGAGGTGTTGGAGGCTAGGATCGCGCCCGGCTTGGCGATCCTGTCGAGCTTGCGGAACACCTCCTTCTTGATGTCCATGTTCTCGTAGACCGCCTCGATGATGAGATCGCAGTCGGACAACGCGTCGAGATTGAGGCCGGGGCTGAGCAGTCCCATCCGCGTCTCGACGTCGGATTGCTTGAGCCGGCCCTTCTTCGCGGTGTTTTCGTAATTGCGGCGGATGGTGGCGAGGCCGCGGTCGAGCGCTGGCTGCGCGGTTTCGACGATCGTCACCGGAATTCCGACGTTGAGGAAATTCATCGATATGCCGCCGCCCATCGTGCCGGCGCCGATGACGCCGACCTTCTTGATCGGCAGTGTCGGCGTGGTGTCGGGAATGTCGGCGATCTTCCAGACCTTGCGCTCGGCAAAGAACACATAACGCTGGGCGCGCGCCTGCGGCGTGAGCACGAGGTTCATGAACTCCTCGCGCTCGCGCTTCATGCCCTCGTCGAACGGCAGGTCGACGGCGGCCTCGACGGCGCGGATCACCGCCTGCCAGGCTTCGAAGCCGCGATACTTGCGGGCATTGTCGCGCCGGACCTTGTCGAAAATCTCCCGGTGGCCGCGCGCGGCCTCGATCTTGTCGTTGAGGTCGCGCACCTTGCGCAGCGGCATTCGCGTATCGATGACTTTCCTGGCGAATGCGAGCGCGCCTTCGCGCAATTTGCTTTCCTCGACCAGTGCGTCGACGGCTCCCCATTCGTGCGCCAGCTTGGCGCTGAAGGGGTTGCCGGACACGTTGGCTTCGAGCGCCTTCTCGACCCCGATCAGGCGCGGCAGGCGCTGGGTTCCGCCGGCGCCGGGAATGATGCCGAGCTTGATCTCGGGCTGTCCGAACTGCGCGGACGGCACGGCGACCCGGTAGTGACAGGCCTGGGCCAATTCGAAGCCGCCGCCGAACGCGGTGCCGTGGATCGCCGCAATGACCGGCTTGGCGCCTCCCTCGATCGCGGCCTGAACGTCATGGAGCGAGGCCCCCTTGGGCGGCTTGCCGAATTCGGAAATGTCGGCGCCCGCGATGAAGGTGCGGCCGTCGCAGATCAGCACGATGGCCTTGACCGCGGGGTCCGCCGCTGCTTGCGCGATGCCGGCACTGAGGCCGTCGCGGACGTTTGCGGAAAGCGCGTTGACCGGCGGCGAGTTGACGGTGAGCACGGCGATGTCGCCTTCGCGGGTGAGATCGGTCACGGAATTGATGGCGGCCATTTTGCGCGCTCCCTTTGCTTTCCTCCGGTGCTGTATATAAGCTCCCACAACGAGATAAAAGGCGATGGGGAGGTGCTTTCGTGTCGCTGTTCGATCTTGACGGCAAGGTCGCGGTCGTCACCGGGTCATCGCGGGGCATCGGCCGCGCCATCGTCGAACGAATGGCCGAGCACGGAGCCAAGGTCGTCGTCTCCTCGCGCAAGGCCGAGCCCTGCCAGGAAGTCGCCGACGCGATCAACGCCAAATACGGCAAGGGGCGCGCCGCCGCCATCCCGGCGAATATCTCCTCGAAGGAGCAGCTCGCGCATCTGGCCGAGGAGACGACGCGCGTCTTCGGCCAGATCGACATCCTGGTCTGCAACGCCGCGTCCAATCCGCATTACGGGCCGCTCAACACCATCACCGACGAACAGTTCACCAAGACGCTGAGCAACAACATCATCTCCAATCATTGGCTGATCAACCTGGTGGCGCCGCAGATGATCGCCCGCAAGGACGGCTCGATCATCATCGTGTCCTCGGTCGGCGGCCTGCGCGGCAGCGCGATCCTCGGCGCCTATTGCGTTTCCAAGGCGGCGGACTTTCAGCTCGCGCGCAACCTCGCAATCGAGTTCGGGCCGCACAACGTGCGGATCAATTGCATCGCTCCCGGTCTCATTCGCACCTACTTTGCCAAGGCGCTCTGGGAAAATCCGGAGAACCTCAAACGGGCGACCTCGCGAACGCCGCTCGGTCGCATCGGCGAGCCCGATGAAATTGCCGGCGCCGCGATCCTGCTGGCCTCGAAGGCGGGCACCTTCATGACCGGGCAGGCCATCGTCATCGACGGCGGCAACACGATCACCTGACCGCGGCAACGCGCTCGGGCGCAGGCGGTACGAGGAGGGAGCGCGGATGGCTGATCTTGAGAAATTCCGCAACGAAACGCGCGCCTGGCTCGCGGCCAATTGCCCGCCCGACATGCGGCTGCCGTTCGCGGACGAGGGCGACCGCTACTGGGGCGGACGCAACGCCGCCTTCAAGTCGGAGGGGCAGCGCCTTTGGTTCGAACGGATGGCGGCGCGCGGCTGGACCGTGCCGGAATGGCCGAAGGAATACGGCGGCGGCGGTCTCTCGCGCGAGGAAGCAAGAGTCCTGCGCGGCGAGATGCGCCGCCTCGGCTGCCGCTCGCCGCTCGATTCGTTCGGCATCTGGATGCTCGGCCCGGCGCTGTTGCGCTACGGGAGCGAAGCGCAGAAGCGCGAATACCTGCCGCAGATCGCGCGCGGCGAGATCCGCTGGTGCCAGGGCTACTCCGAGCCCAACGCCGGCTCCGACCTTGCGTCGCTGGCGACGCGCGCCGAAGACCGCGGCGACCATTTTCTCGTCAACGGCCGGAAGATCTGGACGAGCTACGCCGACAAGGCCGACTGGATCTTCTGCCTGGTACGGACCGATCCGGCAGCGTCGAAGCATCTCGGCATCAGCTTCATCCTCTTCGATATGCGCACGCCGGGCGTGTCGACCAAGCCGATCCTGCTCGTTTCCGGCAATTCACCGTTCTGCGAGACCTTCTTCGACGACGTGCGCGTTCCCAAAGGGCAGGTCGTCGGCGAACTCAACAAGGGCTGGGAAGTCGCCAAGTATCTTTTGACGCACGAGCGCGAAATGATCAGCGGCATCGGCCTCGGCACGGGCCGCCCGCTCGGGCAGGTGGCCGCCGACGCGCTCGGCAGCGAAGCCGGCATTCTCGCCGACACCTGCCTGCGCGCCGACATTGCACGCTTCGAGGTCGACAGCGCGGCTTTTCAGTTCGCTCTGGAGCGGACCGGCGACCTTCTCAAAGCCAAGCAGGCCAATCCGGCCATCTCCTCCATGCTCAAATATTACGGCGCCGAATTGAACAAGCGCCGTCATGAGCTGCTGATGACGGCGGGCGGCTCCGATGCCCTCGAATGGGAGAGCGAGCGTTCCCGCGGCGGCGATGCGGCGCGGGGCTGGCTGCGTACCAAGGCGAACTCGATCGAAGGCGGAACGAGCGAGGTCCAGCTCAACGTCATCGCCAAGCGCATCCTCGAATTGCCCGGCGCCTAGTGCGGAGCGACGATGGCGCTGATCCTCACCGAAGAGCAGATGATGGTGCGCGACAATGCGCGCGCCTTCCTTGCCGACAAGGCGCCGGTCGCGCATCTGCGCAAATTGCGCGATACGCGCGACGCCGACGGATTCTCGCGTTCGCTGTGGAAGGCGTTCGCGGAGATGGGATTTTGCGGCCTGCTGCTGCCCGAGAGTTTGGGCGGGTCGGGGCTCGGCTACGTCGAAGGCGGCGTCATCATGGAAGAGATCGGCCGCAACCTGACGCCGTCGCCGTTTTTGTCGACGGCGCTTCTCGGCGCGACGGCGCTGTTGCGCGACGGCAATAGCGCCCGCAACAAGGAGCTGCTGCCGAAGCTCGCCACAGGCGACCTGCTTCTGGCGCTCGCCGTCGACGAGCGCACGAAGCACGCGCCCAGCGCGACCGCGCTCAAGGCGGAGCGCAGCGGCAACGGTTTTGCCCTCACCGGCGAGAAATGCTTCGTGGCCGACGGCCACGTCGCCGACCTTTTCATCGTCGCGGCGCGCAGCGCCGGCGCGCCGGGCGAGACCGACGGCCTCACGCTCTTTCTCGTCGACGCCAAGGCGAAGGGGATCGACACCGAGCGCACCGTGATGGTCGATGCCCACAATGCGGCGCGCATCCGCCTCGATCGCGTCGAGGTCGACGCCGATGCCGTGATCGGCGAGGTCGATCGCGGCTGGCCGCTGCTCGAAGGCGTGCTCAACGTGGGCCGCGCCGCGGTCGCCGCCGAGCTGACCGGATTGGGCGAGGAGGCATTCGCACGCACGCTCGGCTACCTCAAGCAGCGCCGGCAATTCGGCGAGCCGATTGGCTCGTTCCAGGCGCTGCAGCACCGCGCCGCGCATCTGTTCACCGAACTCGAAATCACGCAGGCCGCGGTGCTCAAGGCGCTGCAGACGCTCGATGGAGATTTCGATCGCGCCGCACCGGTGGTTTCCGTCGCCAAGGCGCGGGCGGGAGCGAGCGCGACGCTCGCGGTGCAGGAAGCCGTGCAGATGCACGGCGGCATCGGCATGACCGACGAGCTCGACGTCGGCTTGTTCATGAAGCGCGCGCGGGTCGGCCAGGAGCTTTTCGGCGACGCCGGCTTCCACGCCGATCGCCTCGCCCGGCTGCACAATTATTGACGTTCGGCTGAAGCCGTGCCGGCGCAGGCGGGTAGCAGGGAGAACGAGATGGCCGGCGCGAAGGCATTCCCCGCCATCTCGCTCGCCGAGGCCAATGCCGCGCTGACCCGTCCCGGCTCACCGTTCGAGATCGAGGAGCGCACGATCCGCGGCGTGCGCACGCGCGTCTGGAAGAACGCGCCGCCGACCTTGCGCAACGCGTTTCTGCTCGGCCGCGGCTACGGCGAGCGCACGTTCGTCGTCTATCGCGACGAGAGCGCGAGCTATGAGGCGTTCGCGCGCGCCGCGCTCACCGTCGCTCCGGCGCTGCAGGAGGCCGGCGTCGGCAAGGGCGACCGGGTCGCGATCGCGATGCGCAACCTTCCGGAATGGCCGGTCGCCTTCTTCGGCTGCCTGCTCGCCGGCGGCGTCGCCACTTTGCTCAATGCCTGGTGGACCGGGCCGGAGCTCGAATACGGGCTCCTCGATTCAGGCGCGAAGGTCGCGATCGTCGATCGCGAGCGGCTCGGGCGGCTGGCGGAACATCTCCACAATTGCCCCGAACTGAAGTGCGTCTTCGTCAGCCGCGAGGGCGAAGAGGTGGCGCACCCGAAGGTTGCGAAGCTCGAATCCGTCATCGGCGAGGTCAACTCCTGGCATCTTCTGCCCGATCGGCCGCTGCCGGACGTGCCGCTCGATCCGGATGACGACGCCACCATTCTTTACACCTCGGGCACGACCGGGAAACCGAAGGGCGCGGTCGGCACCCATCGCAACGCCTGCTCGGCCATCGTGGCACGGCCGTATTCGCAGGCGCGAACTTTCCTGCGCCGCGGCGAACCGGTGCCCGCGCCCGATCCCAACGCCCCGCAAAAGTCCTATCTGCTGCCGATCCCGCTGTTCCATACGACCGGATGCCACGCGGTGATGATCCCGCTCGTCGCCGGAGGCGGCAAGCTCGTGTTCATGCACAAATGGGACCCGGAGCTGGCGCTGCAGATCATCGAACGCGAGCGCATTACCGGCACCGGCGGCGTGCCGACCATCGCCTGGCAATTGCTCGCCCATCCCGCGCTCGAGAAGTACGACCTCTCCTCGCTCGAGAGCATCGGCTACGGCGGAGCGCCCGCAGCCGCCGAGCTGGTGCGCAGGCTGAAGGAGAAATTCCCGAAGTCGGCGCCCGGTTTCGGCTGGGGGATGACCGAGACAACCTCGGTATTCACCGGGCACTCGGACGAAGATTACGAATTGCGGCCGGAAAGCAGCGGTCCCGCGCTGCCGGTCTGCGAGATGAAGATCGTCGGCGAGGACGGCCGCGAGATTCCAGCGGGGGGCATCGGCGAGCTCTGGGCCAAGGGCCCGAACGTCGTGCGCGGCTACTGGCGCAAGCCCGAGGCCACGGCCGCGACTTTCGTCGACGGCTGGCTGCGCACCGGCGACATCGCCCGGATCGACGAGGAAGGCTTTCTCTTCATCCTCGACCGGGCGAAGGACATGCTGATCCGCGGCGGCGAGAACATCTACTGCATCGAAGTGGAAAACGCGCTCTACGAGCATCCCGCCGTGATCGACGCCGCGGTCGTCGCCATCCCGCACCAATCGCTGGGCGAAGAGCCGGGCGCGGTCGTGACCCTCAAGCACGGCACGCAGGCGAGCGAGGAGGAGCTGCGCGCCTTTGCCGCCGAACGCATCGCGGCTTTCAAGGTGCCGGTCAGAATTCTCCTGTCCCGCGAGATGCTGCCGCGCAATCCGAACGGCAAGATTCTCAAGTCCGAGCTCAAGCGTCTGTTTGTTGCTTGAGACACATTGGGCGTGCGCCTCTCGCCGCCTGCTGGCAGCGAGCGCGCGAACGCGTCACGGCGCAATGAGAACGAGGCTGGGGAAGTACGCCCGATAACGGCGTGGGTCGCGCGTCAACAGTCGATAGTTTGCCACCGCCGCATGCGCGCCGATGAAAAAATCCGGAAGCGGCGAGGAGCGCACGCCTCCGCGGCGGCGATACAGCAAGAGCGCCTTCCCCGCTAGAAACGCTGCCCGATAGGGAATTGGTTCACGCGTGAACAGATCTGGTCGCAACGCGTGATCGAGGTCCTCGATGCGCGAATAGCGCACGGAGACCTCCGCATAGATGACTGGATTGATTAGTAGGCGTGCGGTCTCAGCGGCACTCGCTATCGCACGCTCGGACCATTGTCGCCAAGCTCCGTCGCCGCCCAGGACGTCGAGAAGTACGCTGCTGTCGACGAGGACGTCACTCACCGCGCGTGAGGGCCATGATCTCGTCGGTTGTCATTGGTACGTCGCCACCATGTCGTCGCATGTGTTCAATCAATCGTTCCCCGCGGTTCAAGCCTTTCTTGCGTCGCGCACGGCGGATACGGACGTACTGGCCGTCGAAGTCGAAATCGACCTCGGTGTTCGGCATGAGGCCGGCCTTCTCTCGTATCGCGATCGGGATGGTGACTTGGCCCTTGGAGGTGATGCGCATGGGACGAATCCTATTTCTTACTTGTGAAAGTAAGAAATCGCGGGAGCTTCGTCAATCACCGTGGTTATTGCCAACCAAGTCATTGGCCCGCGGACCGAGACTTGGCCAAACGTGGCCGATGCGAGCCGCGCCCCATGCTTAAGCCTCGCGAGCTCCCGTGCTAAGAAAACCCGCACCGAAAGCGCGGAGGATTGGCGATGGCCGAGGCGGCCGAGAACGAAAACGAGGTCGTCACGGCCGGGCTTCTCGTCATCGGCGACGAGATCCTGTCCGGCCGCACCAAGGACAAGAACATCGGCTACGTCGCCGAATACCTGACCGTGATCGGCATCGATCTCAAGGAGGTGCGCATCGTCCCCGACGAGGAGCCGGAGATCGTCGCCGCGCTCAACGCGCTGCGCGGCCGTTACGACTACGTGTTCACCACCGGCGGCATCGGCCCCACCCACGACGACATCACCGCCGACGCCGTCGCCAAGGCGTTCGGCGTGTCGATCGACTACGATCCGCGCGCCGTCGAGATTCTCCGCGTGCGCATGGCCCAGGTCGGCGGCGTGATGAACGAGGCGCGCATGCGCATGGCGCGGCTTCCGGCCGGCGCCGATCTGGTGCTCAACAAGGTTTCGGCGGCGCCCGGATTCTGGATCGGCAACGTCATCGTCATGGCGGGTGTCCCGCAGATCATGCAGGTCATGCTCGACTACGTGACCCCCAAGCTCAGGACCGGGGCGAAGATGCTGTCGCAGAGCGTGCGCGCCGATTGCCGCGAGGGCGACATCGGCACCGAGCTCGGCGAGATCGCCGCCGGCCACCCCGGCGTCGTCATCGGCTCCTACCCATTCATGGACGAGCAGCGCGGCGCCAACACCCATGTCGTGGTGCGCGCGCGCGATGCCCAGAAACTTAACGCCGCAGTGGCGGCGGTCGAAGCGATGCTGACGCGGGTGAAGACCGCGCTCGCGGCCGCGCCCACCGGACGTTGACGGCCCCCTACCGCCCCGGCGCAATGTTTGCTCATGATTGATCCGACCCGCACCACCAACAATAATCCCGGCATGAACCGGCGCGATCTTTTTGTGACGTTCCTGCCGCGGGCGCTCGCCGCGCTGGCGGTCGTCGCGGGGCTCTCCTTTGCCGCCACGGCGCAGACCGCGAACCTGCACGGCGTCGGCGTCGTCTACCTGCACGGCAAGGGCGCCTGGCCCGGTGCGGCCGACGGCGGCATTCTTTCCACGCTTGCGGAGGAGGGGGCGCTGGTGGCGACGCCGGAAATGCCGTGGTCGTTCAAGCGCAAATACGGCGCCACCTATGAGCAGGCGATGGCGGAAGTCGATGCCGCCGCCGCAGGGCTCAAGGCCAAGGGCGCAACGCGGATCGTGGTGATGGGCCACTCGCTCGGCGCCAATGCCGCGATCGGCTATGCCGCCCGCCACCCCGATCTCGCCGCCGTGGTCGCGCTGGCGCCCGCCCATCTGCCCGAGGCCGAGGGGCTGCGCAGCCACACCCAAGAGGCCATTGCCGAGGCCAAGCAGCTCGTCGCCGCCGGGCAGGGCGACGTGCCGCATCGCTTTCCCGACATGGCGCAAGGCATCCCGCTGACGGCGACGGCGACGCCGCTCGTCTACCTGAGCATGTTCGATCCGGACGGCCCGGCGGTGATCCCGAAGAACGCCGAGGCGATGGGGCCGGTGCCGCTGCTGTGGGTCGTCGGCACGCTTGATCCGATCGCCCGCCGCGGGCCCGACTACGCCTTCAAATTCGGCGCCAAGAATCCGAAGAGCCGCTACATCGAGGTCTTCGCCGGCCATTTGACGACCCCGCTCGCCGCCCGCTCGCAGGTGGTCGAGTGGATCAATTCGCTCTAACCTAGCGGCCGCAGGGAGTTAAGGGGGATGACCGACGCGATGGCCAAGCTGGAGCCGATGCCGCCGAACGACGTGCCAAGACCCCATCCGGAGAAGATTTTTCCGGTCTCGTGGGACCAGTTCCACCGCGATTCGCGCGCGCTCGCCTGGCGGCTCGCCGGCGGCCGCGCCTTCGAGGCGATCGTCTGCATCACCCGCGGCGGCCTCGTTCCGGCGGCGATCGTGGCGCGCGAACTCGGCATCAGGCTGATCGAGACGGTGTGCGTGTCGAGCTACGACCACACCACGCAGGGCAATCTGATCGTGCTCAAGGAAGTCGCGCCGGCGATCGTCGCGCGCGGCGGCGGCGACGGCGGCAGCGTGCTCATTGTCGACGATCTCGTCGACACCGGGCAGACCGCGAAAGTCGTGCGCGGGCTCTTGCCGCGCGCGCACCTCGCCACCGTTTACGCCAAGCCCATGGGCCGGCCGCTGGTCGACACCTTCATCACCGAGGTGTCGCAGGACACCTGGATCTATTTTCCCTGGGATACCGGGCTCGCTTTCCAGCCGCCGATCCGCGAGGCCGGCCTGTAGCGCCAGCACCGCCGCAATCGGCTATCATGGCGCCAACGTCAGAACCGATCAGCGAAGGAGGCCGCCCATGGAAGCAGTCGCAGCGAAGGCCGAGAGAAGCGTAAAGGGAAGCGGCCAAGGACGCGGCAGGGAAGGCGTGGCGAAAAACACAAGGCACGACACCGCCGACACGCATTCGCACCTCGTGCGCCCCGCCGACATGGAATGGAAGAAGACGCGGTTTCCCGGCTGCGAGGTGAAGCCCTTGCTCGTCGACAAGGAGAGCGGGGTCGTCACTGCGCTGATGCGCTTTGCGCCCGGCGCCGTGCTCCCCGATCACGAGCATGTGCGCATCGAGCAGACCTATGTCATCGAAGGAAAGCTCGTCGACAAGGAACGCGCGGCGACCGGGCTCAGCGTCGGCCCCGGCGAATTCGTCTGGCGCGAGGCCGGCAGCCGCCACGTCGCCTGGACCCCCGAGGGCGGCCTGATGCTCGCCATGTTCCAGGTGCCGAACAAGTTCTTCGAGCGCGACGGCCGCATCACCGACATTTCCGGCGCCGACTGGGAGAGCCTGTGGGGCGGCGTCGTCGGAGAGTGAAGCGACCGCGGGGCCTCTCGGGGCACGGCGTCGGCGAGCGATAGTCACTCCCGAAAGCTGCCCGCGGACGCAAAGCCCGTCCACGGACGAAAGCCCGCCCGCAGACTCAATCCGGGGTGATGGCGGTTTGGGCGATGACGCCCCTGATTGGCCGCGCTTTCGGCGCGCGCACGGCGGGTGCTAAAAGGCCGTTGCGCGGACGTGGCGAAACGGTAGACGCAAGGGACTTAAAATCCCTTGGGGGCAACCCCGTGCGGGTTCAAGTCCCGCCGTCCGCACCAGTCCGTCGATTGACTAGCGTCAATAGCTGTCGAGGAAACACGACCCGATTGTTCTCGACGATTGGGAGACAGAGAATGTTTATGACCAAGAGCTGCACTCCCGGGCGAGAGGACGCAGACGAATTGATCCAGGTGAACTCGTCAAGGTCTTTGCAGTTTTACTTCTTAGTTGCATTGTCAGCAGGCGCCGCGCGGTAGCCCTGCAGGGGTTGGCGGCCTTAAAGCAGATCGCCGCTCGAATTGTGACAAGTTTGGTTCAAACCGACGGACAAGGCTGCTCGAAAGCGCCGGCTTCAGCCTGACCGCGGACTTCCGGTTTGCGCGCCACCACCCGAAGCTGAGGGAATATTCGCGGGGGTGACAATGCCGAGTGCGCGGGGACGAATCCGGTAGTGAAGCGGCGCATCCATGATGCTGACCTCTCCATCAGTCGATACGTTGACCCGCGTGCTTCCGGGGTCCGCCGAAAGCTCCTCGGCTTCGAAGATGTTCAACCCTTGTTCGGTTTCGCGGCCCATGAGGGTCTTGAGCGCGACGCCCAAGATATTTTCGCGGCCGTGGCTTGGCGCCGTGCACACCCACAGCCGGCCGGCATCAAGTTGAGATCGCGTACCTAACCGCAGGCCCGACGTTTGGTATCGATTGTTGCCGACAAACAGAAAGGGAGTGACCTGCTCCAGCGCTTCTTCCCGGCCCAGATGCACCCTCATGCGCAGGCGGAGATAGCGTCGCAGAAGCGCCCTCAAGGCGAGCACGAACGCCACTCGCTTCACGTGCCCGCGGCGCTCCTGCTCTTCCCGCTGACGCACAAAGTGCGGATAGAAGCCCACGCCTGAATTGTTGACGAAAACGCGGCCGTTGACCTCACCGACATCAACCTTGGTGACTTGGCCGGTGAAGAGATTGCGAACAGCAGCTTCGAGGTCCAGCGGAATGCCGGCATCCTTGGCAAAATGGTTCAGCGTGCCCATGGGAAGGACGCCGAGCACGCCATCGGTGCCTGCCAAACTGCCGGCGACGGCATTGACGGTGCCATCGCCTCCTCCGGCTACGATCGGCTGGTGACTCTCGGCTCGGGCGTGAGCGGCCAAAGAGGAAACGTCATCGCCTCGCTTGGTCACCACGACCTGCGGCTCGACAGCGAATTCGGCGGAAACGCGTGCAATGTGCGCAAGCGCCGCCTGCAAATGAACGGACTTGCCGTTGAGGATGAAGGCAGGAGTCAAGTTTGCTTGCGGCTGTGATGCCATCACGCATTAAGACCGAGAATCCGACAGCGAGTCGTCAACTGCGACCGGATGGTTCGATCTGACCTCCGTGCTGAAGCCAGGCCATCAGCGCCCAGCAACCTATGGCCCAAGCTGCGCCAATGCACCAGCCTCCAATCACATCCGTCGGATAGTGAACACCAAGGTAGACGCGACTTGCACCGACAAGCACCGTGAGAAAAGTTGCGAGCGACATGAAGTAGAGGTTCACCGGGAATGACGGAAAGGCTTGCGCGAGCAGAGCTCCGATCGTGAGATAAGTGATGGCGGATAGAGTGGCATGGCCGCTGGGGAAGCTCGTGGTGAACACCCGCGCGCCATGAGCGACCGGAAGTGGACGAGGACGAGCAAAGGCGAACTTTAGAAGGTTGTTGAGCATGAGGCCGCCGAGCACGGCTATCAGCATCAGCCAGGCCACACCGTGCCTGCCGCTCAGAAACAGATATCCCGCAACCGCGAGGGTCGTGACCATGAGGACAACGACGCTGCCGAGGCTTGTTATGTCGCGCGCCGCTTCCTGCAGCCACGCGGGTCCGATGACAGCGGTCGCGTTTGCGGAGGTGCGCAAGGCGAGGAGGATGCGGGAATCAAAGGCCGACGATCCGCCTCCGGCCACCCGCTGGGCAATGAAGCCAAACGCGAAAAGCAGGACTGCGATCATCAACAAAGGGATCAGTGCAATCGCTCCGGTGTCATGCCCAAGATGGTGCGAATGATCCGCCGTTGGCACTTGGCGGCGCGTGATCAGGTATCATCCGCCGCCGTCATTTTTTCGGTTTGGCTGCGGGTGCAGACAAGGCAACAGAGGCTTCTGTCGTCAGCAGGAGGAAGGTGAGTGTTTCCTCGAGGTAGAGGCGAACCGTCCTGTCGTTTTGACTCAGATAACCGATGGATACGTCCTCGCCGATATGCAGGTCGAAATCGCCGCCGCGCGTGGTCAGAACGAAGGCGCCAGTGATCGCCGGCGCCCAGATGATCTCGCCGTCGATCAGGCGGCGGATGTGCTCAAGGACCGGATAGCCGTGATCTCGGGTTTCGCTCAATCCCGTATAGGCATCGGCACTCAGCAGGACGGAGTAGGGACCATTGACACCGACGAGACGGAGCTGACTCAGCCCCTGGGCGATGGCGTCCGGGTAGTCGCGGACGTCGGACGGAAGCGTCATGATCGGATTGCTGGTTCCGTTGCGGACGCCAGTGATGCCGGCAGCCGCATAACCTTCGAAGATCGCCCGGTCTTCCGCGAAAGCCAAAAGTCGCGCGGCATCCTTGGCGGGCTGCCAATCCGAATCGTCGGCGCCGCGTTCCACGTCATCGATCTGCTGGCGGTCAAGTTCGAACGGGACCCGGAACTCGACGAGCGCATTGACCACG
>Ga0210405_10003582_pt1 | contig 15126 bp, 15 predicted proteins | sample IncBWH11MmetaG_FD_155492 | JGI IMG/M metagenome (GOLD analysis project Ga0210405, IMG submission 155492) | Forest soil microbial communities from Barre Woods Harvard Forest LTER site, Petersham, Massachusetts, United States - Inc-BW-H-11-M | ecosystem: Environmental > Terrestrial > Soil >... | reverse complement strand
GGCCATAAAACCGAACTCTACGCTGCCGGTCATGGCCGATTTCCAGCGTGCCCATTATAGTGCGCCGTCAGTCACGCAACCTTATGTCGGATCGGTCGATGTGTGGATGGCCGAACCTTATGGGCCGGATTTCATCGTTATCAATAATGCCATCAACACATTCAACACGATCAGCACACAACCGATATGGTTTGCCCAGGACCCGATCGATGCGAATTTGATTGTTCCAAAAGCGTATTGGGCGGCTATTAGCGGGGCCACTGGAATCATCTACTTCAACTGGGACAACTTCAAGGCCGACTCGACGAAGTTGGCCGCCGCCACGCAGGCGTTCACCGAATTGAACCTACTCACCAATGTGATCTTCGCAACAAATGTAACTTCGCAGGTGACCGCGCCCCCAGGCATAGGCGCTATGGCGCGCTCCTTGAACGGATCGGTGTATATTCTGGCGGCAAATCCTACGGCAAGCGTGGTACAGGGCATGTTCCTGGATCCAGCGCTTCAGGCCGGAACTCAGATCTCTGTGTTGTTTGAAAACCGCATAATCATCGCGCAGGCAGGCGGATTTAGCGACGCCTTTTCCGGTGTAGCGCGGCATGTGTACGTGGTGAACAGCGCGCCGTCGGCTAGCCTGGGCGCGATCAACACCAGTAAAGCAGGTCCCCTCGGCGCGCGAGTCTGGAACTTCAATATCCCAAACTCGGGACCCGGGCCGGCGAACGCGGCCCAGATCGCCAGCTTCACACTGACGCAAAGCGGGGGCTCAGCTTGCACGTCGCCGCCGCTGGTGGGAACGGCGAGCGTGAACGGAGGGCTAGCTCAAACTTTCCCCGTTCAGCTCGGGACCATCGCATCGGCCAGTTCAATTAGTGTCGCCCTCACGATAAACTTCTCCAATTGCGCTACGAGCTCGCGTTTTACGACCACCATGGATCTGTTGGGTAACGGAGGCGCGACTACGGCGTCGGTTCCCAGATATAACCAGTTCCCATAGCGCTTCAGCTAGCCGGCGACTGCTTCGGGGATGCGTCCGAAGCGGCGCTCTCTGGAGTAGTATTCGGCAAGGGCCGCTTCCAGATCGGCGCGGCCGAATTCGGGCCACATGCGCGGTGTGAACAGGAGCTCGGCGTAGGCGCATTCCCACAACAGGAAATCGCTCAAACGCTGCTCACCACCGGTGCGGATGAGCAGGTCCACATCCGGCGCATCTCCCATTAGCCGGGAAAACTCGTCGCGCGAAGGCGTGGGGGATTTACGTAACCGGGAGGCGGCGCGCAGGATCGCATCGCGGGATGAGTAATCGATGGCAATCCGCACTTCGAGAGTCCGGCCAGCGCTGGTAGCGGCTTCGGCGTCCGCCACCGCCTTTTGCAGCGCCGGCGCCAGGCGGTCGCGCCGTCCGATCATGCGGATGCGAACGCCTTCGGCCACGCACCGTCCGGTCTCCATACGCAAATAGGATTGAAACAAGCTCATCAGGACTTTGACTTCGGCCGCGGGCCGCTGCCAGTTGTCGGAAGAAAACGAGTAGAGCGTCAGAGCGCCAATTCCGAGGCCAGGCGCCGACTCAACCACGCGGCGCACGGCATCGGCGCCGGCGCGATGTCCGGCTACGCGCGGCAATCCGCGGGCGCGCGCCCAGCGGCCGTTTCCATCCATGATGATTGCCACGTGAAGAGAGCTTTGCATCAGCGCTCGCGTGTGGCGCGGATGAGCGCTTCCATGTGATCCAGGTAGCGCTCCAGAGCGCGGCGGCCGGCTGTTGTCAGACGGTATTCGGTCTTCGGCATGCGGCCCTCGAAGGACTTGGCGCAGGCGATGTATTGGGCGTCCTCGAGCTTGCGCGCATGTACGCTGATATTGCCATCGGTGGTTTTGAGCAGTTTCTTCAGGTCGTTAAAGGTCAGCGATTCGTTGACGGCCAGCGCGCTCACGATGCCGAGGCGCATGCGCTCGTGAATTAGACGGTCCAGATCCGATGCGCTGGCCGCGTGCCGGCCACTGACGCTTTGCGGACCGCCCGTCTTTTCCTTACGAAGAGCGTTCGATTTAGCCACCATGCCTCCTTGCGATCACAAAGCCGAATAGAATATGCAGTCCGCCGAAGCCCGCAGCCATGTAGGCGTTGGCCCAGGCCGGCGGTGAGAACAGGGCGGCGGCGCCGCAGAACATGAAGCACAGCCCCATGGCCGGGACAATCTTGACTGAGAATGCGCCGGCGTTGGCGACAGCGGCCCCGTAGAGCAGAAGCCACGCGCCGGGGAGCATCCAAACCAGCCCAGTACGATATAGCGCAATCGTCAGCAGCAGGCCTGCCAGCATCGGCGGCGAGAAACTCAAGGCGAACTTGCGGCCGGGTTTGGAGAGCAGGGGAATCTGCGCGCGCGTCACTTTGCGGTTCACGGCCCAGGCGGCGATCGAGATCGAGACGATCGCCTCCCCAATCCAGATCGCGAGCCACAATCGCCCGATCGGCTGACGCGAGGCGAGCAAAGCCGTGCACAGGGCTGTCAGCCCCATCGCCACGCCGCCCCAACCGGGCACGCCCGTGAACGCCGAAGCGCCCTCCATGGTCTCGCGGATATACCGCAGATTGTCCATCGCCCGGGTGTGGAGCGCTGGAGGCTCGTCCCGCAGCGGTCGAATTGGCCGAACTGAACCCATACAATCCGAGAATATCCGGGAAAGCGAGGCGTGTCAAGTACTTTTTTGTATAAAGTATACCTTAGCCGGCGGCCGCCCGCGTGCTAAACTCAAGGGTCAGTCTTATGGCCGCACAAGAACAGCAATCGAAAGAGCCCTCCGTACCGATTGGACAGTGGCTCCCCGCAGTGGCCTTGGCCTGGTTCGTTCCAGGCGGAGGTCATTTCCTTTTGAAGCATCGCGGGCGCGCCGCCCTGCTGATGGCTTCGGTAACCTTGATGTTCCTTCTGGGAATTTTCATGCGTGGCTCGATGTTCACACCGCAGAGCGGCGACCTGCTTACCATTCTGATCAACTACGGCGGCTTTCTGGGCGACTTGTCTTCCGGCGCCCTCTACCTGCTCGCCTCGTTGCTCGGATACGACCAGCCCGACGTCGCGGGCCACGTCTACGATTACGGCACTAAGTTCCTGGTCTCGGCCGGGCTGCTCAATGTGCTGGCGATGGTGGATGTCTATGAGATCGCAGTAGGGAAGAAAAGCTGATGCCGAAGGTCAATTTATCGCATTTCGAAGCGGCGATCTTATTCGCCCTGTTCGCTTCCGTGGTGATGGGGATCGTGACCAAGAAAACCGACGCCGAGCGGGTCCAATATGGACTCTATCTTTTTGGCTGCTTCGTGGCCACACTGATCGGGCTCGGATGGCTGATGCATTTCGGCCACGGCTAGGCGATCGATGCTGTCGGACGCGGAGCTGTTCGCCACAATCCGCTCGAATTTATATACCGCGGTGGTCGGGGATGTACTCGACCACATGGGTCACCGTCTACACTTCCTTCCACCCGCGATTCGTCCGCTGCGTTCCGACATGGTAGTTGTGGGCCGCGCGGCGCCCGCGATTGTCGCCGATGCGCCGGGCACAACTGAAGATCGCTTCGGCAAGCTGCTCGAGGCGCTCGATTCCCTGCGGGAGCACGACGTCTACATCACCAATGGCGGCCAGACACCGTACTCGCTGTGGGGCGAGCTCATGTCCACGCGCGCCCAGAAGCTTAAAGCCGGCGGCGCGGTGATGAATGGCTACTGCCGCGACGAAGCCGGCATTCTCGAGCTGGGCTTTCCCACTTTTTGTTGGGGGTCCTATGCGCTCGATATGAGCTTTCGCGGAAAGGTGATGGAGTATGGCGTAGCGACCAAAATTGGGGAGGTCCCTGTCTCACCGGGCGACCTGGTTTTCGGCGATCGCGATGGAGTCATGATTGTGCCGACGCGGATGGTGGACGAGGTGTTCGAGCGGGCCATGGAGAAGGTGCAGGGCGAGAATTTGGTGCGCGAAGCGTTTCGGAAGGGGATGTCGGCCGTGGAGGCGTTCGATAAGTTTGGAGTGATGTAGGTCCTACCAATCTCTAGTTGAGCAGCCGCGTGTACTCGTCATGCGATCCGATCCAGAACCAGGTAAAGACGTTCTCTTCCCGGATGGCAAGCGCGCGATAGGAATCCGTGACGCGGGCCGACCAAAACTCGCCGACTGGCTTCAACTGAATCGAGGGATGCTTCGGGTTTGCAGCGAACAGACGGAACTGTTTATCGGCGAGCCGTTGAATGCCTTGCGGGAGGTTATTGTAGTGATCCCAAAACTCCGGGAGGGCTTTCGACTGGAAGATCACAGACGTGATTTGGGGCGCGCCGCGAAACCCTCGTCTATGGGTCGGGCCTTGCCCTCAGCGATGTCCCTCTTTACTTTTTCGACCAAGTGATTGCCGCGACCGTCCGGCGAGAAGTCCTTAACCATCTCCCTGTCCCAGTCGTCGTAATCAAGCTCATTGAGCCACACGGCCAGCGCGTGGCGCTCTTCCTCGGGCAGCTCAGCGATCGCTTCTTTGATGGCTTCCACGCTCATACCTCAAACATAGCCCGTTTCTGAGCCCTCCGGCAAGTTCCTCGGCACTCACAAGCTATTCCGCCTGGCAATGTCTCCCAGATACCGCGCGCTTGCCTTGGCCGTACGTTTCTGCGTTTCGCGATCCACCGCCACCAAGCCGAACTTCGGGCGGTAGCCTTCCAACCACTCGAAGTTGTCCAGCAGCGACCAGTGAATGTAGCCGCGAACGTCGATCTTGTCCGCCAGGCAGTTTCTTACTCCAGCCAGCGCTCGATCGATGTATTCGATGCGGCGCGAATCATCCTCCGTGCTGATTCCGTTCTCCGTAACGTAGATCGGCACATTGGCCTGCGCGTAGGCATAGCGGATGGTCTGTTCGAGCGATTCGGGCCAGAATTCATATCCCATCTGAGTGAGCTCAACACCCGGCTCCGGGGGCAGGTCGCCGTCCTTTCCGACCCGGGAGCGTGTGTAGGTTTGAACGCCGAGGAAATCGCTCTCGGCCGCAACCGCCAGCCAGGGGCCATAGACCTCGGCGCACTTCTTATCGCGCTTGCTTTCCGGACCGGCCGCCTGTTCATCCTGCATGGCGAGGGTGACGCCGACAGGGTACTTTCCCGGTCCTGATTTCAGAGCCGCCGAAGCGCGGTGGTGGCAGGCGATCATGACATCGCGCAACTTCTCGGCGTTTCCGAGGAGGAATGAGCCAAAACGATCCGAACCGACCGTCTGCGCGGCCTGTTGCACCATTCCGATGATGACGTCGAACGGTAAATTAATAGTCTTCACCCAGCGCAGCAGCATCGGAATATTTGGTTCGTTGAAGGTAGAGGCCAGACTGATCAAATCGCCAAAGTGTTTCGAAGTGCGCTCGCAATAGCGGACAAACAGATCGGCGGCGGTCTTATGCTCCCATCCGCCAATCGCGGCGAACCAGCGGGGTGAGGTGAAATGGTAGAACGTCACCATAGGGGTGATATTATTTTCGTGGCAAGCGGCCAGCACGCGCCGGTAATGATCCAGCTCGGCCGTCGAGAAGGCCCCCTGATCGGGCTCGATGCGCGCCCACTCGATGGAGAACCTGTAGGTATTTAAGCCAAGGCTGGCGAGGAGCTTGATATCGTCGGGATAGCGATGATAGTGATCGCAGGCGCTGCCGGAGGGTTCGGCGAACAGCGTCGGCTTGACGTTTTCGAGAACCCACAGATCGCTGTTCACGTTATTACCTTCCACCTGATGAGCGGCTGTCGCCGCGCCCCATAGGAAGTCATCGGGAAATTTTTGAGAAGGAGTGGCGCCTGCGACTGGATTGTGCATGGGTATTTCCTTAGATAGAATCTTTCGTTATCCGTTGCTTGAGATGAAGCCACGACTCAAAACGCTGAGCGCACTGATCCTTTTGACGTGGCCCGTTTTGGCTCAAACATCCGCCGGACGCATCACCGGAGCCATCCACGACGGTAGCGGCGCAGTGGTTCCTAACGCCCGCATCTCGGCGCGCAATCCGGATACCGGAATTGCCTACCCGGCCGTCAGTAATGCCGAGGGCGTCTATGTGCTGTACCCGCTGCCACCGGGAGTTTACTCCATCGCAGTCGATTCCCCCGGCTTTCGCCCGGAACGAATCGACAATGTGCAGGTGGACGTGGAGGCCGTGCTGAACCGCGATATTCAACTCGAGGTTGCGGCGGCGAAGCGCGAGATAGTCGTGGTCAAGGATACGTCGCCGGTTGTCTCGGAGTCGCCATCGGTGCAAAGTACAATGGGGCGCGATCAGATCGAGATACTGCCCCTCAATGGCCGCGACTTCAACCAACTGGTCCTGCTGGCGCCGGGGGCGGTCGAGAGCGCGTACAGCGGCCACGACTTCGGGTCGGTCGCCGTCAACGGAAACCGCGCTTACGGAAATGATTATATGATCGACGGCACGACCAACAATAATCCGTTCGTCCGCACCGCCGCGGCGGCCGTTTCGGTGGACGTGATTCGTGAATTTAAGGTGACCTCGGGCGTGGCAGCGGCTGAATACGGCCAGGCCGGCACGCAGGTCTCGATCGTTACCCGGAGCGGCGCCAATCAGCCGCACGGCAGCATTTTCGAATACCATCGCGGCATCACCTGGCAAGCCAGCAACCCGTTCAATCCGGGGGTGACACTGCCGTTCAATCGCGATCAGTTCGGCGGATCGCTGGGCGGACCCGTCGTGCGTAACCATACGTTTTTCTTTTTTAACTACGAGGGGAACCGGCAGGACCAGAGCAACCCGATCGTCGCAACCACCCCACCCGACGCCTTCTGGCAGGGCGATTTCTCGTCTCTGCTGTCGCGCAACATCACGCTGCGCGATCCGCTGGGGTCTGGGCGTCCGATCTTTCCCGGCAACGTGATTCCGTTGTCGCGGATCAGTCCGGTGGCGCTTAACCTGCATCCTTATTGGGGGACGCCGAATCGCCCCGGGGTATCGAACAATCTGGTCCAAAGCTCCAGTCTGACCAATACGTCGAATCAATTTACGACGCGCCTCGACCATACGCTGCCGCGCAATCAAAATGTGTCGCTGCGATTTACGCAGATCAAATCGAGCGGCTTTAGTCCCAGCGTCACGGCAAATCCCAGCGGAACCACGGCTGCGAACGACAACGAAAATGCCAGCCTCGCTTGGACCGCGCCGATCAGCCCCGCCATGGTCAACGAGATGCGTCTCGGGTTTGCCGAGCTGCATGCGCAGACGGTTTATGTTCCGGGACCGCTGCCGACAACCGCATCGGTCGGGATGTATGGTTTTGGCCCGATCAACTCCAGCGTCCAGCCCATGCCGAAGATGACTTTCGCCGGCAACGATGCGTTTACGATGCTGAACTACGGCCCGAACATCAACTACGGCGAGGCATCGCAAAATCAGGGTAGCAAGACGCTCACCTTTGCCGATACCTTCACTCAAGTGCGCGGCAATCACACCATCAAGATGGGCTTCGAGTACCGGGATGCGCGCTTGCCCTCGCTGCTGCAACCGGGATCGAGCGGCCTGATCACATTCAATGGGACGACGGCGGCGACATCGAGCGGCTACAGCTTTGCCGACTTTCTTCTGGGCCTGCCCGCCACCAGCCAACAAGTGCCTCCCATGGCTTCGATTACACTCCAGCAGCATGAGTTTGGCGCTTATGTTCAGGACGATTGGCGCGTCTCGGGCCGGCTTACGCTGAGCGTTGGATTGCGCCACGAATTGTCGCTCAACCCGCAGGAGGCGAAAAACCGTCTCTCCATGTTCGATCCGGCCACCGGCGCGATTGTCGTGGCATCGGACAACGGCGTACTTCCGGTCAACCAGTATTCTCCAGTTATTGTGGCTAACCTCACCGATGGCCATGGTAACTGGAAATTCCCACTCCTCAGCGACAAGCAGGCCGGCTATCCGGCGCGAACCTTGCTCGACACGCGATTTGGGAATCTCGGTCCGCGCTTCGGATTTGCTTATCGTTTGCCAGGCGCTCACGAGTTCGTGATGCGGGGAGGATACGGCATCTTCTACAACCGCTATCCTATTCAAAATCTGGAACAGGTGATTGCGATCAATCCGCCATTTGCCGGAACCTTCAACTACACGCAGGCCATCGCCAATGGCGAGCCAGCCATCACGCTGCAGAATCCGTTTGCCGGCGCCGGAAACGCCAGCGTCTCTCCCGGAGGTCTGGTGCGCAATTGGGATCTCCCCAGCAACCAGCAGTGGAATCTGACGCTCGAGCGCGATCTCGGTTGGGGAACAGTGCTCAGCTTGGGCTACATCGGCAACAAGGGAACCCATCTTTTCCGCGCGTACAACTCGAACGGCGTCTACATCGACCCGGTCACGGGAGCGCAGGTCCGCAACTACCAGAACACTTATGGCACGACCGCCATCAGCGAGCGAACCACCGACGGCACTTCGATCTACCATGCCATGCAGACGGTGTTGCGGCGACGTCTGAGCAAGAGACTCATTTTCGAGTTCAACTGGACCTGGGCAAAAGGGCTCGACGACGTGGGGACCGCTCTGAACGTCAGCGCTCTGGACGTGGAGAACCTCGGCCGCGATCGCGCCGACAGCGACTACGTGAGACGGCATACCATTCATATGAACGCAACCTGGGAACTGCCGATAGGCCATGGCCGGAGATTCCTTACAAACGCGCCGCGATGGATCGATGCAGCCGCCGGCGGCTGGCGTGTCTCATCTATCTGGACTTACTACACGGGAATACCCTTCAGTCCTGCGATCAACAACACCGGCCTCGCTAATACCCGTCCCGAATATGTTTATGGTATGCAGGCGAACCTGCCGGCCAGCGAGCGCAGTCCGTTACGCTGGTTCAATGCAGCCGCCTTCGCGCCTCCACCGGTGATTTGCGGTCCGGCCCGCAACCAGGCCTGCTTTGGCAATGCGGGACGCAATATCCTGCTTGGTCCTGGTATTGATGTGGTCGATAGCAGTCTGTCGAAAAGCTTTCCAGTATTCGGCGAGTATCGGCGGCTGACATTCCGTCTCGAAATGTTCAACACTCTTAACCATCCGAACTACGCCCTGCCGGACCCCAATATTTCCAACATCAACACCGTCGCCACAATCAACAGCCTGGTGAAGGATATGCGGGAAGCGCAGTTTGCGGTACGGTTCGATTTCTAAGGGCTGATGACGCCTTCTAAGAACCGCGCACAGCAACACGTACAGCAACAACCCGGCGGGAACACAGACGCAAAACCACGCCACGATGGCATGCAGGCCAGCGGTTAACAGGCTGGTCGAGCTTGGAGTGAACCGAAACATCCACCTTCCCAGACAGATGAACGGCGCGAGCAAGATGAGCTGCAGAGGATAAGCGAGGTAATTGACTGCTTGGATAGCAGGCAGGTTCAAGCCCAGCGCCAGCGCGGCCAGGGCGCAGAAAATCGTGGGACAGCCAAACACCGGGAACACTCCCAGGACAACTCCCAGAGCAATACTCAGGGCGATCGCTTCGTCGGCCATTCCTTGCCTGGAGAGCGCCAGCACTGGTTCCAGTACACGCGTCCAAGACACGCTCAGGCTCATTGCACCGCCTGTCTACGCTCTGTCATCAGCAATCTTATGGCGCCACGCAGCGGGCGAGTCGCCAGAAGCTGCAGAATTCCCGTCGCGCTATTCAACATCCAGGGCACGCGATCTTTCCAAACGACGGACAAGGGCCGTGCCGCGCCATCCTCGCCGCGATAAAAAATCCGATCGGTCCACCGCTCGCGGCCGGGGTATTCGGGATACGGCCGCAGGATATCCCAACCGGCTTCCAGAATTCTGAGCCCGAGCGGCTCCCGATATTGCGGCATAAAGAGGAGGGTGCTGCTTCCTTCCCGGATCTCGGCGACGAACTCCGGAAAGGATTGTGCGTTCGTCAGATTGAGGTTTCCATTCGGTTCACAAGCGTGCCGGTCGCCTCCGGAGATCAGAGGACGCCCTTGCGTGCGAGCCAAAACGATGGTGGCTGCGTTCTCCCTCCAGGGCCGCGTGGCATTGAGCTCGAACGCGTGAATCCACTCCAGACACTGCAGGAGGAACCGGGCCAGAGCACGGTCATGGTCAGCGGCTAAGACGCCCTCCTCAAGCCAGAAGGGATGATTCAGCACGATGAGCGCATCCGGGACTCGCGCCAGCGATCTCAGTATCTCGGGCAAGCGAGCCTCGTTGGGTGCGGCTGTGTACTCACCCATCGCCGCCAGCCATTCTCGTTCGGAACACGGGGGCAGGTTATGGATTCCCAGGTGCAGAATGGAAGCGCCGTAGGGAACAGTCCATTCCACTGACACCGGAGTCGACCCGCGATCGTGCGTCACCTGCAGCGCGAGGCCCGCTTCGACGTCGTCGTGATCGGTGAGCGAGACCAGCGGCTGAAGCCCCAATCGCTCGATCTGCCCTCTCTCCAGCCGCAAAGCCGCCGCCGGACTCAAGGGCGGCGTCCAGTAGGCGCGCGAAAAATCGACCGCGGGTCCAGCGCCGCTCTCCGGTTGCTGGTAACGGCGGGTGACCTGGGAGACGCCCGGAATCCGATGAAGATAACGCGGAAGAAAAGATAAGCACTCTTGCGAATGCATCGTATGCCCGTGAAGGGACACCCCGGTACGAAAATCTTGGAGAACCGGGGGATTCTCCCAAGCGAAATGTACCTTGCTCCCTTTCATAGAAAGCTCCTCTGCTTATGAGCTTGCGCCTAACACTGTTACAGAATCGTAACTTTTCGGTGAAAACATTTGGATTGGAGAATGTTTTTGTGCCTGGGAGCCGCCGGAGAGGATCTTATCGAGGAGCGCCGGAATCTCGTAAACGGCAAAGTTCCGTATTGCCGCGGTCTTGTCGCGGTAGTGGCGATAAACTTCCGGTTTGAGCATCTCGCCCACCGCTTCAGCGACTTTGGAGAAATTGCTCACCACAATGCCAACCTGCTGCTCCTCTATCCAGTCCGCGTTGTAACGCTCGTGCGCCAGAGTCCAGGCGTTTCGCTCGACGATCACCGGCAGCCGCATGGCCAGCGCCTCGCTGACACTTCCGGGGCCAGCCTTTCCGATAAAAAAGTCCGACAAGGCCATGTAGTACGGAATCTCGCTGGTGAATCCTCCGATGAACATCGGCGCCCGGTTGGACAAAGAACGCAGTCGCTGCGCCGCTACCTCATTGCGTCCGCAAAGAAGGATTAGTTGTACGCCGGGATGGGACTCATTCAGGTCGCGGGCGATCTTCACCATTTCCATCGATCCCTCGCCGCCAAACAGGACCAGCCCCGTGGGCGCGTCCGGCCGGAGTCCCAGCCGGATTCTCTCGGCATCTCGGTCGAGATTCCGGGGCGCGTAAAATTTCGGATTGAGAATCATTCCCGAAACCTGGAGAATTTGCTCGCTCGCTAGACCGAGAGAACGCGCCTGAGCCGCCGCCCGATTGGAGCCGCAGATCACGTACTGGTCCTGGCGCTCGATCCAGAAGTGCGGCGGATAGTCGGCGATGTCGGTCAGAACGGTAACCAGGGGAGTACCAGGCCAGGTGCGCTCCAATGCCGTCTTGAAGGCCCGATTGTAATGAGGGATCAGCGAGACCACCATGTCGGGCCGGCTCCATTTCCAGTGCTGTTCGAGGATGCGGACCTGCTCCTTATGCAGCAGACGGATCAGCATGTGCATCAGGGGAATCAGTTGGGCCGTGCCCAAGGTCCAGCTCCTGCGCAGCATGATATTGTAGACTTCCTGAAACTGAATCCCGGTCGATTTCCGGATGAAATCGATCGAGTTCAGCAAGTCCTGAATGTTCAGCAGACGCAAGTCCCACGGCCGCAACTGTTGCCGTATTACCTCAGCGAGCGCCGTGGCCGCCGCCCGATGCCCACCACCTGAATCGATATAGATGAAATCGATTTTCCGCTTCATGCCGTTGGTTCATGATCCGCCCTAAATGCTTGCGGGCGCATTGCGAAGATGTGAAGCTTCAAAACATTTTCGCCAAAACTTGTTGTACTGGCTTGTTAGCTCCCGGCCGCCAGCCCGGCTTGGAGCGAATTCTTCACCGGTTATTCATCTTTTTGAAACACTCGTCGCGCAAACGCCGCTCAAATATTCTACAATTACTCCCATCGAATGGAGGTTCAAGCGAATGCGGATTGCGATGATGCTGTTCGCTGTCACGGTCACCCTCTGCGGTCAGGACCATGTCGCCGCCGGCGCGAAGATATTTCGTTCGCACTGCGCGGAGTGCCACGGATTGAAAGGGGAGGGTGGCCGCGGCCCGAACCTCACCACTAGCGTCTTCTTCCACGGAAGTACGGACGCCGATCTGATGCGCAACGTCTCCGACGGCATCCCGGGCACGGCCATGCCGGGTGTCTTCTTCTCGCCTGTTCAGGTCTCCCATCTGATAGCGTACGTGCGGTCGCTCAGCCAGAGCGGCGGCGCAAGTCAGCCACCGGGCGATCCGGCGAACGGCTCGAAGCTCTTCCGGGAAAAGGGCTGCATCGAATGTCACCTGGCGCACGGTGAAGGCGGCTACCGCGGACCGGATCTGTCCACTATCGGGTCGCAGCGCTCTGTGGAGCATCTACGGCAAGCGATCCTCGATCCTGACGCGACGGTGTTGCGCGCCTACTGGGTCGCGAAAGTTACGCTGGAAAACGGCGCGTCCTATGCAGGGTTTCTAAGAAACGAAGACACCCACACCGTGCAGATCCTCGACTTCTCGAAAGGACTCACCTCGCTGTCAAAACATGACTTCACAAAATTCGAAATCGACAGGCATTCGATCATGCCGTCGTACCAGGGCCGGCTGACCGGCAATGAGACCAACGACCTGGTGGCATATCTCTGGTCGCTGAAAGAGCAAGGGAGGTCAGAATGAGAAGCGCGCGTCTGATGCAATGCGTCGCACTGGCGGCAGGCTCGATGTATGGGCAGTTGACTTACGATCGTCTGCTAAAGGCGGAGTCGGAGCCGCAAAACTGGCTGACCTATTCGGGCTCGTACAAGGGCTGGCGCTACAGCAAGCTCGACCAGATAAACCGGCGCAACGTGATGGATTTGAGACTGGCCTGGGCCTACCAGATGCCCACCACACATCGCATCGAGACCACACCGCTGGTTGTAGACGGCGTGATGTACATCAGCGAACCGCCCTCCAACGTAATCGCGCTCGATCCAGCCACCGGACGGCAGTTCTGGCGCTACAAACGGAGCCTGCCCAGTAAGGTGAATGTCTGCTGCGATCAGGTCAACCGCGGTGTAGCCATGCTCGGCGACCGCATCTTCGTGGGCACTGTGGATGCTCACCTGGTAGCGCTTCAAGCCAAGACGGGCGCGGTGCTCTGGGACGTCGAAGTCGCCGACTATCGGACCGGCCACAGCATCACGTCGGCCCCTCTGATCGTCAAAGATATGGTGATTACCGGCGTCTCCGGCGGCGAATATGGGATCCGCGGCTTTCTCGATGCGTACGATGCGAAGACGGGCAAACGCCGCTGGCGATTTTGGACGATTCCGGGTCCCGGCGAGAAAGGAAACGAAACCTGGCCCGGCGACGCATGGAACCGCGGCGGCGGCCCGACCTGGGTGACGGGCGCATTCGATCCCGAACAAAATCTGATTATCTGGGGCACCGGCAATCCGTCGCCAGATTGGAATGGCGATGTCCGCAAAGGTGACAATCTCTACTCCGATTCGGTAATCGCCCTGGATGCGGACAGTGGAAAGTTGAAGTGGCATTTCCAGATGGTTCCGCACGACGTGCACGATTGGGATGCGGTGCAGGTCCCTGTGCTGGTCGATAGCGATTGGGAAGGCAAGCCCAGAAAGCTGGTGTACTGGGCGCATCGCGGCGGCTTCTACTACGTGCTGGATCGGGAGACCGGCCGGTTTCTGACCGGCAAGCCGTTCGCCACCGAGACCTGGGCCAAGGGGCTCGATGAGAGAGGACGCCCGATCCGCAATCCGGGAATCGATCCAAGTGAGGAGGGGACCTATGTGTGGCCGGCCGTGCAAGGGGCCACGAACTGGTATTCGCGTTCCTACAATCCGCTGACCAGTCTCTACTATCTGACGGTTTGGGAGAACAAGGGCATCTATCATAAAGGCGAACCCGAATATACTCCCGGCAACCGTTATATCGGAAGCGTTCCGAAGATCGACCTCGAGGACGAGCCTGGCTACGGCGCGATCCGCGCTCTCAATCCCAAGACCGGAGACAAAGTTTGGGAGTATAAGCTGCACACGAAGCCCTGGTCGGGTGTGATGTCGACGGCCGGTGGCCTGGTGTTCGGCGGCAGCGGTGGATGGTCGGACCGTGAGCGTCAGGATATGGAAGCGTACTTCTACGCCCTGGATGCGGACACAGGCAAGGAGCTTTGGCGTGTCAATTTGGGCGGCGACATGTCGAGCGCCGCGATCACGTACTCTGTGAACGGCAAACAGATGGTGACCATGCCGTCGGGTGGCGGGATCTTCACATTCGCGCTGCCGTAGTCCGCGCTGTAACGCGTTGGCTTGCTCCGGCGAAATAATGGAGGGGTTGCGTTGGCCTTCACTCCGGAGGCGCCCCAAGTTTTCTTAGGATGTGTTGTGCAAGAAACTCCTTGACTTCACGATGGCGAGGGGACGGGTTGCGAAACACCGGTTCTTGAGTTCCGGTACCAATCGTGTTTCCCGCCGTGCCGGATAAGCGTACAACCGGCCTCTTCGAGTCTGCGGATCAGGTCGGTCCGCTTCATCCGATGGATAGTTCGGCGATTCTGCGGACACCTGGGACTTCACCACTGGTAAGGTCGCGATAGAGATCACGAAGGTTCTCTTCGAGTTCGGCCAACGATTCGCCCTGCGTCAGATAGTCCGGAAACTCTTCGAGGTAACCAAGCCACATCTCTCCGTCCTGCCAATGGACATATCGTGCCGTCGTCATAGCATCATTCTAGCGCTTGTCTGAATTGAGAGGAGGACGGTGGGGAGCCAGTGTCTTTCTGCAACTCACCAGATGCGCTTGGCGCCAAGAACTGCCTACAGCAAACGGGCACACTTGTCTCACTCGAGGTGGGACCATCGGCTCAAAGCACACAACAGCGAACCA
>Ga0210405_10003579_pt1 | contig 15133 bp, 10 predicted proteins | sample IncBWH11MmetaG_FD_155492 | JGI IMG/M metagenome (GOLD analysis project Ga0210405, IMG submission 155492) | Forest soil microbial communities from Barre Woods Harvard Forest LTER site, Petersham, Massachusetts, United States - Inc-BW-H-11-M | ecosystem: Environmental > Terrestrial > Soil >... | reverse complement strand
ATCGTACTCGGAGCGAGCGCAGCGGAATTTCTTCCCGAAACGAAGCAAGGCCATCGGCAGGACCATCGTGATCTTTTGCTCGAAATGCGCGGAAACGGCTTTGACGTTGTCCGGAACCGGGCAGAGCTGGAAGCCATTCCGCCATGGCGGAGGCCAAAATTGTTCGGAGCGTTTGCCGATAACGAGGGCCCTCGCGATTCCAACCAAAACTGGAGCGACGAACCCAGCTTGTCTGATATGGTGCGTCGCGCGATTGAGCTGTTGCAATACAATCAGCGCGGCTACGTCCTGGTGGTCGACGCGGCGCGGATGCGCGAAGCGGCAGAAGCCAATGATGCTGAAAAAGCGTTAACCTTGACCGCGGAGTTCGATCGTGCGGTGGCAACGGCGCATCGTTACGCGGGCGGAAGATCGACAATCATCGTATGTGGCGACGTTGCGATCGGCGGATTGCACGTAAACGGGTTTCCCTTTCGCAAAGACAGCGGCATTGCTCTGCTCGGCTTAAATCCAGCAGGACAACCGTGGCTGACCTGGGCAACCGGCCCGAAAGGCATGCAGTCTTATGGAGCGGCAAAACTTCCGGAAAATGAGCGCGAGTCTTCGCCAAGCCCTGCCCCGCAAAAGGAGCAATCTCAGCCGGCGGCGTTTTACGCGCCGTTCGCACAGCCGACCGTCGAAGACGTGGTTGCCTTTGGATCCGGCCGGGGAAGCGAAGTCTTACACGGCACAATCGACAACACCGAGATTTTCAACATTCTCCGCGACGAACTTTGAGCCGAGTAGTACGCAAAAAACCCATCCACCACAGAGATGGATGGGTTTCGAACTTAAATAGTATCCCTACGGACTGATCTGAGGAACGAACACGAACGGAGGCGGATCAGGTAGAGTTGGAGGGGGTCCTTCAGCCGGAGGTCCTTCGGCAACTTCCTTCGCATCCTTCCCCGCGGAGAAGTCTTTAGCATCCTTGCCGTCGGTCGCACCTTCCGAACCGCCAGCGAGAGCGGTGTTGGCAACCATCAGATTCGGAATCGCGGTAGAAAAAACGCCGAGGTCAGCAATCCGGCCCGACTTGACCACTTTGAATGTAAACTTCACGTACTTCGCTTCGGTTGGGCCGACTTTAATTTTGGTGACGTTCGGGCTGAGGCTTTGCTGCGCAACCAGATGCCATTGCGAACTGCCCGCGGCCAGTCTCGAATTTGAAGTGGAAATCCAAACCGTGCCGACGCTGTCGCGGTTCGCGAAAGTGATCACATCAAAATTCTCTATCTTTGAAAGCGACAAGACGAGCTCGCTGGTTCCCTCGGGAAGCGTGTAGCCAAAACTGGGATGATCGGAAATGAGCGCGACTTGTGCGAGATTGTCGTCGATGCGAGCACCGGCGCTCAGCCGTGCGAAATTACGCGCCGAAACCGGCGATTGCTGGGCGAACGACTGCAGCCCAGTAACCAGAACAATACCGCAAATAATAGCCCCAACCCGGTAAAAGCGAGATAAGTGTGCGCTCATAATTTCCATAGCTACAAAAAGGATAATAGCTCGCCCACCCTGTTTCTGGCAATACAAATCTTCGCCAAGGGTGAGATTTTTTCACGCCACGAGATTACCGCGCTCCCCGCCTGAAAACAGTGAGGCCGGCCCTTCAGGGCCGGCCGGAAAATGTCAAGTAAGGCTTCTGAATCGCTGCCTATTAGAGTCGGCTGGCGACGTGTTGCCCCGCATACACAGAATTGCTGGCCAAGAGGCCTCCGCTCGGCGCAGCGCGAAACTTTTGCGACCCAGCATACGCATACAGCGGAATGTAAGAACTGCGGCCCGCCCGCTCCGCCCGGAAGGCGCTCCAATTAATCGTCGGATCAAGAATGTAGGTGCCGTTGGCTGTCGTCCATTCGAGCCAGGCGTGTGTCTTACGACTGGTCCAAGAGCGTTTTCCGATCACCAGGCGGACGTTATCGACGCCTCTCGAGTGCATCGCGTTATAAAGTGCGACTGCTTTGCCCTTGCAATCCGCGTAGGCGCCCACACGCACTTCGTCCGGAGTCTTCCACTCCATGGAAAACCCGTACGGAATCGCCCGCAGATTCCCGATCCAGTTGTTTACCAAGCCGATTGATGGGTTTTGGTCTTTGTGCCCGGTGCCGGAAGTGAGAATCGGACGGATCCGAGTCATTTGCCGGTCGTAGGGCGTGGACTTAACGGTAATGTAGTTGGATTGGGCGAAGGCGGAGAGACAGGAGAGACAGAATAGGATCAGACCGACCAAGCCGGCTTTGCGCAACGTGTAAGGGCGGATACTTATTGTAATCATAATTTCTATAATCCCAATAAGCACAGCGTATGCCACGGGTCTGGATGCCAACTACCTATTGGCAACGCCTTGGAATCAGGCAGACTCGGGGTTGCCCGACGATCTCTCGCCGTGAAACCGAACTCCGCTTCCTACAGCCCTTTCTTGCGTGCCGCGGCCTGGCTCCTCGTCGGAGCCACGATCGCCGCCGTTCTCGTCGCCAGGATTCGGCTTTCCGGTCTGCCCTTGGAGCGGGATGAGGGCGAGTACGCCTATGGCGGCCAACTGCTTTTGCTCGGTATCCCGCCCTATAAGCTGGCTTATAGCATGAAACTTCCCGGCACCGCTGGCGCCTATGCTTTAATTATGTCGCTTTTGGGGCAGTCAATTGGAGCCATCCACATCGGATTGGCCTTAGTCAATCTCATCACGATTGGCCTCGTTTATTTGCTCGGCCGTCGGTTTCTGGGCGAACTTGGCGGGATAGCAAGCGCGGCATGCTATGCCGTGCTTTCCTTGATGCCGCACGTGCTCGGGACGGCGGCGCACGCCACCCACTTTGTCGTACTCTTTGCTGTCGCCGGGACAATCCTTCTTTTGCGATCGGCGGATCGCCAATCGATTGTTCCGGTTTTTACGAGCGGCTTCCTTTTTGGGATGGCGTTCTTGATGAAACAGCCGGGAATTTTCTTCGCTCTTTTTGGCTTGGTGTACTTATTGGCCCACGATTGCCGCGCTAGGCTCGGAATCAAAAAGACGCTTTCTCGCAACGTGCTTTTCATCATCGGCGCTGGGACGCCCTGCCTGGTTACCGGATTTCTTTTATGGCGGGCGGACGTATTCGAAAAATTCTGGTTCTGGACTGTCACGTACGCGATGCAATACGGAAGCCAGGTTTCCTTCGGCCAAGGAGTCCCGATTCTCGCGGCGCATTTTCCGAACGCAGTCGGCACGGCGTGGCCGATATGGCTGCTTGCTTTTTTGGGGCTAATCGCGCTCAGCATTAACCCAACGATTAGGCATCGGGCCGGGTCTGTAATTCTGTACGCTCTTTTTTCAGCGGTGGCCATCTGTCCCGGGCTGTATTTCCGTCCTCACTATTTCATTCTGTTTCTTCCGGCGGCGTCGTTGATGGGCGCATGTGCCGTCATCGCGGCGTTTAGCGCGTTTCAAACAAAAATCGAGCCAGCTCGTTTTGCTATCCTGGTAATTTTGGCAGCGTGTTTAGCGTTTCCGTTGTGGGCAGAGCGCGATTTCTTTTTTCAGCTTCCGCTTGCTGAAGCCAACCGTTTGGTCAATGGCACCAACCCGTTTCCCGAATCGGTGCGAATTGCCGATTACATCCGGGAACAATCGAATCCGGCCGACAAAATCGCGGTATTAGGTTCCGAGCCGCAAATTTATTTCTATTCCAAACGGCTGTCTGCCACCGGATACATCTATACCTATTCATTGATGGAACCGCAGCCTTACGCGCACCAAATGCAGGAGGAGATGATCCACGAAATCGAAGCTGCCAGGCCTCGTTTTCTTGTTCTGGTCGTAATGACCAAATCGTGGTCAGCTGGACCTGATTCGGATCAAACGATCTTCGGATGGGCCGACAGGTACTGCGACGCCAACTACGAGGAAGTTGGTCTCGTGAACATTTCTGATGAAGCGACCGATTATTATTTGTTCGGTAAACCGGTGAACGTGAAACCGGCCGCGAACCATATTTTGATTTATCGGCGGAAGGTGTAGACGCTCCGAATGCCGACGAGATTTTCGACAGCTTTCGAGCCCATCGGCCCGTTTCGATTGTCGGGGCGATCGGCTTTGCGGTGATCGTTACAAGTCCAGGCAAAGATTACCTGCGGGCACACAAAGGGAGACGGCGGTATTCGCTGCCGTCCCATCGATTTCCAAATTAATGGAGTCCGAATCAGTGCAATTCAGGCTGCACGAAAGTCCAGGCAAGCGAGTTAAAAAGTCATTTGTTGCAATAATCGCCGGCATCTACAATCCCCGCCATTGTCGGGAATGAAAGTAACGTTTTAAATTTCGATAGCTTGAATGAGTATTTCTGATGCGCGAGAGCGGTTGCGCTTTCACTGGCCAGTGTTGCTCCTGGCTGCCGTCTGTGCGGGCCTGGTTTTCACAAACCTCGGAACCGATTATCTATGGGAAGACGAAGGCGACACCGCAGCATTGGCTGTCAACATTTTAAAGTTCGGAGTCCCGAAAGCGTGGGACGGTGCAGCATTCTTGGATTCGGACCATGGCGCCCGCCTAAATCGCGACCTCGTGATGGTGACCCACCCATGGGTTCAGTACTACCTGACCGCCGGATCCTTCCTTGTTTTCGGACAAAACACTTTTGCTGCGCGATTTCCCTTCGCAGTCGCAGCGTGGATGTCGATCTTATTCGTCTACTTCTTTCTTTGGCGATCGACGAAAAGCCGCCGAATCGCGTTCACGGCTGCCACGCTGCTCGTTCTTTCAGTTCAATTTTTACTTTACGCCAGACAATGCCGCTATTCCTCGCTCAACATGCTGCTCGTCGTTTGGTTGTTTTGGATTTTTTTTGAAATGAAATCAGCGCGCAACTGCGCGCTGTTTGTCCTCGTTTCTGTTCTGCTTTTCCATACGCATCCGTATGGGATTGCGCCGGTCGTCGCGCTCGGTGGTTTGAGTTTCATTTATCGGCCCTTCAAACCGCAACGGCGCTGGATCTGGTTCGCGGCGCCCGCAATCGTGCTTCTAACTTTGCCTTGGATCGCCATATCGTCACTTTTCTCCAATGGAGTCGCACTCAACACCAGTGCACCCCAAACACTCGGCGATGTTGTCGAACGCTGCTTTCAGGCATTTATCGAAGCGACTTCGGTGACACCCTTGATCGGTACGGGAGTAGTTTTTCTCGGAGCGGCGTTGATTCATTGGAAACGCAAAAATTCGGAGCAGCCAGTCCAGACTGACGTGACATCGGGTGTGTTTCTAGATGCCAATGAGAGCTCGATCTTATTTAGCGTCATGGGAGCGATCGTTCTCTACGGTTTGGCTACCGCGATGACACAATCAAGCGACGCCCTTTGGCTTGCGGGGATGCGCTTCGCTTCACCTGTCCTTCCGTTGGCGGCGATGGCCGCAGCAATAGTGATCGTTAGAATGAGTCGTGAGAACGTACTCGTTTGGGTTGCGCTTGTGCTCATTTTCGGATTTACCAAGATCGCGCAGCTGACGCCATGGGTGGCTTGGAACCCGAGCGGCCTCATTCGGTGCGGAAAATATTCGGTGGGCACTCACGTGCCCGTCAGGCTCGTCGATCGCGTACTCGGGTCCGGCATCACGAAATATGTCCGCGATTTGTGGCGGGAAAATCCCGGAACGGTTGCAACAACCTGCAAATTTCTTCGCGCGAACGCCAGATCCGGGGATGTTTTGATTCTAAACTACGGATGGGAGCCGACCTACTTTTATACACGACTACCCCAGGCGTTGGGCATTCTGCCACAATATCCGGTCTATCAACGAGCTCGCGAACTCGGGCTGCCGGAATTCGTCTTCGGCGTTGACCATGTTCGCTGGATTGTCTGGCGGTCAGCCTGGGAAACTGCACCTGGTTACGCGATGGACGACGTCGCCCGCGAGATCGTAGGGCGCGGCGGTAAAATTACGATCGTTCTCGAGATGGAGGAGACAGTTTTCGAAAATAGCCCGGACATTCATCTCCATCGGTTCTCCGATGGGACGTATTTGTTTCCTCGAACCCAAACTTTTCCGAAATCGCGAGTGGCCCGGGTCGACTGGCCGAACGGTTGACCTACTTTGTGGCCGCGGCCAGGAGCGCCACCCCAAACGGAAACGAGTTCCGGCGCAGCAAACGTAGTTCTAGCGTCATGACCTGGCCAAGGACGCGCCGCACGAATGACGGCTCGTTCGTCTCGAAATCTCGCCCCATCTGCGAACCGCCCAGCGTGCGCGCCAATACTGCCAACGGAAAAAGAAGACTCGTCCAATAGATCAAGCGACGAATCACGAAATTTTCATCGAGAAGCAATTTTCGGATCTCCGGTTTCCTAAAACGTCGCGCCGTCATCACAGCTTCGTCGTGCGCGCTGTGCAAAAAACGAAACGCTGGAACATTGATGAGAAGAAGACCATTTGGCCGAAGCACCCGCCGCATCTCACGAATTGCTATTGCGACGTCCTTCACCCATTCGTGATAAAGCACACTGGAACAAATTACCGCGTCAAACGAAGCGTCTTCAAACGGTAACTGACAAACGTCCCCCTGATGTGCGTTGTTTAGTCCGCGTTTGCGACAGAAGGCGATCGCTTCGGCCGCCAAATCGATACCAACATTCTTATCCGGGTTTCCCAGCCGTTGCAGAATCGCACCGGTACCGCAGCCCGCGTCGAGAATTCTTTTGTTCCGCCAGTCCGGCAACTCGGCTTCCAGCGCCTGGAAAGTCAGTTCGTGCAACGCCCGATACCACCAGTGCGTCTCCTCGACACGGAACATGGTTGCGTATTCGCCTCGTTCCATCGCCCTTCTAGCTCAAGGTTGAGGTTCACCAGGTGTGCACGGCAGCTCGCCAAGTAACGGAAGCAACATTTTGATCGTGAGCGCACCAAACAATCCGGTTTGGACCGCCGAGTTCAGCCATCGTGGCAGCGCCAACGCCGCGCCACCATAAATCTCGGTATTTGGATAGGCAAGCCATGCAAAAAGCCTTGGATCGTGCAACGTCATGTTCATTACCGAGGTCAGAGCGAACGCACCATAGAACCACCAAAGCTTCCGATCTAGAGCAGCCGCAATGGCCAACGGTGCGAACATTGCTAGTAAATGGTTCTCGTGAATCTGAGTGTTGAGCATAAAAAAGGAGAGTGACTGATAGGCGGCTGCAAGAAAGAGTAACTTGCGTTGGCGCCAAACGAGCGTGAGCGCGAGCAACGTAGCGGCCGCAAAAAACAAAAGCCCAGCAGTCCGAAAACTTATCGGTCCCATCAGATTCGTATCACGTTGCCAACCAGCGCCACCGGTAACGAACCACCAAAAATTATGCGCGTTGGGTGCGACGAATGGGTGGAACTTGGTTGTCTGCGCGTATTCCTCGACAACGCTGGCGCTGTTGCCTGACAGAATGAACGGCGCTGTGATTACCAACGTCGCCATAAGACCACCGGCGAACAGGCGAACAATTCCGCGCTCCCTTGTGGCTAACAGAAAAACCAGCGGCGCAATCGCTATTGCTTGTGGCTTGGTCAATATAGCGGCGGCGAGCGCTGCGCCGGCCCAATCGTACCGGCGTCGATCCAACGCGATTATGGATAGCAACATGAACAACGAATGAATGGCGGCAGTCTGTCCCCAGTAGGCTGAATCAAAGATCAGCGCAGGATTGAAGAGGTACACGGCTGTAGCGCAACCAGCAGCGCTGAAAGAGATCGCGTAGCGTTGTCGCAAAACGCGAAAAATCAGCGCTCCTGCGAGCAGGTCTGCAAACAGGCCGGGCAGTCGCAACATGAACCGCAGCATGTCCGGATCGCCCAAGCGCGTGCGACCGAACAGCGGCGAAATCAGTTTCTCGTACAACCAGCCAAGGAACCAAAAAGGATAAAGCAAGACAGGCGGATTATCCGACGGAGGAGATCCGTCGACCTGCACGTAGGCCGAGTGAATTCCGTGGCTGACTGTCTTCCAGGCCAAGGCAATATAAATTGCGATATCGCCCTGTTTGCCATAACTCGCGATGTCTCCTTCGTATCCACGTCCGAGATCGAATGGAATCCGAACCAGTGCGGCAGCCACAAAGACAATAACCAGAGTCAACGCCTGCTGTCGCAGGAGCGATCCTGACACCATTCGGCCGATCCCCCAGATCAACGCGGTTACGAAGAGCAGCCCAAATGTGATTGTTTGCAGCCACCACGAGGCCTGAGGGTGGTTCCAAATATAAGTCACAATAACCGCCAGCCACACCGCAACGAGGATCCACGCCCAACGATTTCGGAATGGGTCAATGAATTTCGCTAAGCTCATCGGCCGGACCGAGATCAGCGCCGCTCGCGCGGACATCCGTAGAATTAGTCCGCAACCCCCGACGAGCGCCAGCGTTAAAAGAAGTCCTCGCACGGAGGGAAGCGCTATCCCGTCACCACGCGTGAGCCAAACCCGCGTAACGCGAACTCCGAGCTCACGTTCATCCGAAGGCAGTTGAAACGTGGTGGATTCGAATTCCAGTAAAACATCCCCATTAAGACCCAGCTGCCACGCCTGGATCTCCCACTCGTAGTCCTCGTCCTGATTTCGGGCGTCGACGTCGCCAACGGCCACGCCGTTTACACGCACAACCACATGCGCTGGGGCTGCGAATCTTCCGGAACGCGGACCGCTTAGCCTGGCGCCGACTCGCCAGGCAAGGTTTCCTCCACCCAAACCAGGAACCCAGACTCCCGAGCGCGACTCGGTCCAGCGCGCTCCATTTTCCGCAGGGTAAAAGTGGTCCAGGAATTTTTCACTGCTCGGTGAAGTTAAATCGAACGCGAATCGTCGCTGTGATTGAAATGCACAAACGAAAAGGGCGAGCAAAACAACAACGAGCAATGGCAATTGCAGAAATGATCGTGACAAGAACCGCGTTCCTTTAGGAAACATCACGATGACGGAAGCACGACGCGATATGCCCGAAGGTCGCCATCTTCATAGATCCGCACATAAGTTGTGGGATCGAATTCTTCATTGCCCACGACAGACAGGTTGGTGACAACGATAATTGGCGCACGTAATCCAACCAGGTAGGAGGCATCCGCGGGGGCCAGTAGTTCGCCCTTCAATAATCTATGGGCCAATTCCTGACGCAATCCAATGTCACGGTAACCCCATTGTTCGAGCATTGGCGCGATGTAACCGACCAATTGCCGTCGGTGGGCATAGACGCCGATATCGAACCAGAATCGGTCCAAGTAGAAAAAGGCGGCATCCGACGTCTGATACTTCTCCCACCAGGGATATTCGACCAAAATTGCGTTCGAGGGAGTCTTCGCCCGAATCCAATCCAGTAGCCGGAGCCTGGTTGGATCTCGATTTTCGCGGGGCGGCTGTGTCGCAAAACAATAGCTGGTCAGTGCATTCGTTGGCACCGATATCGCGAGCGCAAGAGCAAAGATCGACCGCGTAAGGAGTGTGCGGCTCCAGACACTCCAGGCAATTGCAACCAACGGTGCCAGACCAAATGCCAGCAAGTAGATTAGTTTGTACTCGGCCTCCAACGCAATACGAGTAATCAACGCGACGATCGTAATCGTCGCAGCGAACAATGCCAGAACGAGAATGGCACGCTGTCTCCGACGAAAGGCAAGCCACAAAGCTGGCGCCGCGATTATTCCAATCAAGCCGACAGTCGCCAATATGCTGTAGGCCTCGCTTTTCCAGTAAGCGGGGCTCAGATCGATTGACAATGGCGCGCCCGTCTTCGCGTGCAGAATGTTCCAGGCATACGGCATTGTCACTAACGCCGCCGCAAACATCACGACGCCCAAATCGAAGGCCAATGCCGCCCACTCGCTCTTCCTGGTCCCGTTGATTAGTAAGAAAATACCTACCGACGCAAACGATGCTGCGGTCAGGAACACGGCACTCAGGGGATGAAGATAGAAAGCCGTCGCCAATACTAGCGCACCTGTGATCAGGATGCCGCGGCGTTCTCCATCCACACGCGCCAGCAGAACATCAAGCCATGCGATGTCGAAGGCGAAGCTCATCGCAAATGGAATACCATCCAGAAATTCGTGGATAATATTCCCGAGTGAAGGCGAATAGCCCTTCACCATCGCAAACGGAGCCACGAGCGAGTACCACTTCTCAGGACTCGCCGATCCGTTTGTTAGGAAAATAATCCAACCGAAAGCGTTCAAGCCAAAGACCAACATCCAGGCTGCGCTGATGCGGCCAAAAACGTTCCTCGTTAACCGTCCGGCAATTCGGTATCCGGCAAGGAAAAACAATACAAATGCGTGAACATTGAGGATCGCGAAAACTTGATAGACCGACAGACCGGTGATCCGCATCAAGACGGCCGAATAAAAATGGCAGAGCCAGTAATAATTCGCCGGTTGTCCGGCCATGATCGGGGAATCAGGCGGAACGAAGCCGTCCAGAATGCGCGAGACGATCGCAGCATGCAAGGGCGCGTCCCAGGCCACTGCTTGAAACGAATTGGCCGCGAACGGGACTACCAACAAAAAGACAACCAGAACAGAAGCGACAATGATCGCAATGCGGTCGCCTTTTGTTTCGTAAATTCGACCGGTCCAGCCCCAAGCGAATCCGATTCCGAGAAAAATGACAATTGCGATCCAGCCGGAAATCCACAAGTCGCAACCAAGAAAGACGCACGCCAAAGCAACCCAAAAGAAGGGTAGGACCGACAGCAGCGACGGATAAAGGACAAGATCGACAAGCGACGATGCGTTCGATGGCAAGTGCTTCCAGATTGCGAGGCCAGGCAGATACGCGACGAGCAGGTAGCGGGCAAGCGAACGGACCGGGTCGAGCGGAACTACGGCCAAAATAATCAGCGCCATTACCACCCAAGTACCGGCTGGTGCCCGTCGCAATTTAGAAGTTAGCACAACTCAACGACTGAACTATTGGACACCATCGGACGATTGTTGCTTTGCTCCCTCGCGCATTGCATAACGCACGATAAACTGCGGCGTACCAGTCTGGTCGAGGTACAACCGGCCCAGATATTCGCCGACCAAACCCAGGATCATTAATTGGATGCCTGCGAGCAGCACAATCGTCCCTAGCACGGTCGGAATCCCGAGAGTGAGATTCGGGGTGATCCACAGTCTGTCGATGACGATGGCAATGAGCGCCACGACACTCAAACAGGACGTCAGCAGTCCGACATAAATGGAAACCCGGAGCGGCTTGATTGAAAAATTCAAGAACATGTTGAGCCACAGCCTGACCAGTCTCCGAAAAGTATATCGGGAGGGACCGCTCTGGCTGATCCGATGTTCGACCGGTATTTGGCCAATGTTGCGTGTCACGCGATAAATCAAACCGTCGGTGTACGGATACGGCCCGTGATACTTTGTCATCTCGTTTACCACAAACCGGTTCATCACCTTAAAACTGGAGAGATAAAGATCCTTCGGTTTCTGGAGCATCAACGTCGCGATGCGGTCGTTGAACCGGCTGCCGAAATTTCTAAACCAGGAATGTTTCTTTTCGATATAATGGCCGTAGACGACGTCGTAATTCTTGCGTTTTAGTTCACCCAACATTCGAACCACCTCCTCGGGTGGATTCTGGCCGTCATCGTCCAAAACGGCGACGTAACCTCCGCGTGCTTGCTTAAACCCAGCAAGGACAGCGTTATGCTCGCCAAAATTCCGACTCAAATGCACAAAGACGACATTCTGCGGAAACGTTTCTGCGAGTTGAGCGCAAGTTGCTTCGCTGTTGTCCTCGGAACCGTCATTGACCAGGACGACTTCGAAAGACGTTGATCCAAAGACTTTAACAATCTGCTCGACCAGCGCTCGGATCGTGAGACTGCCGTTGTAAACCGGAATTACCAGCGATAGTTCGGGCATGGTTTCCTGAGGCATTGCAGGTTTATAGGCTTAAAGTTGCCTGATTTTGCCAAAAAAAGCGCGAAAAGTTATAGAAAATCTTTCTGTTCGCGCCCTAAAATTCGATCGTGCCGCCAGACTATAACATATTCGCTGACGCCGATGTTCTCGTCACCGGCGGTCTGGGCTTCATTGGGTCTGCCCTTGCGCGACGCCTCGTCGAACTAGGCTCGAAAGTCACGCTGGTTGATAGCCTGATTTCCGAATACGGCGGCAACCTCTTCAACGTTCACGGCATCCGCGATCGCGTGACCGTCGATCTAACGGATGTCCGCGATGCCGTCGCGATGTCCGGGTTGATCAAAAACCGGCAGTTTCTTTTCAATCTTGCTGGCCAAACCAGTCATCTCGATTCAATGACCGATCCTTTGACCGATTTGAACATCAACGCTGCGGCGCAATTGCAAATCCTGGAAGCCTGCCGCTTGCATAATCGCGATCTAAAAATTGTTTTTGCCAGCACCCGCCAGGTATACGGCCGCCCAAAATACCTTCCGGTGAACGAAAAACATCCCGTCAATCCGGTCGACGTGAACGGGATCAACAAGCTTGCTGGCGAGTGGTATCACCTCCTTTACAACGATGTTTACGGAATTCGCTCGTGTGCTTTGCGGTTGACGAACACCTACGGTCCCGGCATGCGCGTAAAAGATGCACGGCAAACCTTTCTCGGAATCTGGATTCGGCAGCTGATCGAACAACAGCCGATCCATGTTTTTGGCGACGGCGCGCAGCGACGGGACTTCAACTTTGTGACCGACGTGGTTGAGGCGCTCCTGGATGCCGCAATGAGCGATCGTTCCGACGGGCAGATCCTAAATCTTGGTCACACCGAGAACATCAGTCTGAAAGAGCTCGCAGAGCTGCTTGTTCGAATAAATGACGGCGGGCGTTATGAATTGATTCCATTTCCTGGAGATAGAAAAATGATTGATATCGGCGACTACTACGCCGACTTCAGGAAAATAGAGGGTCTACTTGGCTGGACGCCACAAGTTGATTTGAAGGACGGATTACGGCAAACGCTGGACTTTTATCGGCAGCATAAAGCCCATTATTGGGATCAAGATTAGTTAAACGATCGACCTCACGGATTTCCTTTTGGACTGGAGTTGCCTGCTTTTTCGAATTCGCGAGCAGCCTCCTCACCTTTACCCTGTTGCTGCAAAGCAACGCCAAGGTTGTGATGAGCGTTTGTATCCTCCGGACGAAGACTCAATGCCGCGCGATAATGACTGATCGCCCCATCGACGTCTTGCTTGACCATTAGCGCATTGCCGAGAACGACGTGCGCATCCACATCGCCGGGTTGAAGTTCCAGTGCTTTCTCACACAGCTCGATCGCCTCTTCGGTTCTTCCTTTTTGCAGCAGTGCGCTGCCGAGATTGTAAAGCGCCTCCGGATAATCCGGGTGGAGCTCGAGGGAGCGTTCATATTTACTGATCGCATCGTCGATATTGCCCTTGTCGAACTCTACAACGCCAAGATTGTTGTAGGCCATCCACGATCCAGGATCCCTGGCAATTGTGGATCTCCAAAGCGTCTCCAAATCTCGATAGGTCGCGCTCTGGCGAAATGTTAATACGCTCAGACACGCGATAACTGCGAACGCACCAGCCCAGGCGATCCACCGCGCATTCCCGACCTTATCGATAAGATTGACAAAGCCGCCCGATACGAGCGCGATCGGGCCGATACAAGCGAGATATTGATAATGGTCCGCCACAAAGGTGTAACGAAACGTGTAAAGCATGATGAAGCCAAGGAGCGGCGCCAGCGTCGCTCCGAAAAATAAAAGAGCGACCTCAATGGCTCGTCCGAAGCACCGCCGTGCAAAATAAATCAGCACGATCAGTGCAACCGTAGCTGCGAGCCAGCAATACCCGGTCACATCTGCTGGGTCTATCTTCCATTGCGGATAAATAAAGGTCAGATTCGATGGCCAGAAAATCTTGCTGAGATAAAACCAAAAGGCGCGGCTAGCGATTAATATTCGCTGCAATGGCGCGAGTGGAACCAGGACTCGGGCGCCTTGATGGTATTTTTCCCACCATACTGCGATCAGTCCCGCGCTGAGAGCCACAGCGAAAAACGGAACTATTTGAACGATGGCCCGGCCGTCAATCGGCCGCTTTTTCCACCACAAGATCAAAATCAGCCCAGCCGGAAGCGTGCAAGCGGTCGACTTGGCGGCGAGGGCCAGAAAATAAAATACGAGCGCGACGAGATAGAGAACCCATCGGCGTCGGTGAGTGCCATCGAGATACTCGATCCAGGTCAAAAGAGTCAGCAGAAAGAAGAACCCCATCAGGAGGTTCTTCACCTCGGAAATCCAAGCCACAGATTCAACCTGGATCGGATGCAAGGCGAAGATGCTCGCCGCCAGCCACGAGCCAGGCACGTCCAGTCTGGCAAGGACGCGCCAAACCAGAAGCGCGTTAGCAACGTGCAGAAGAAGGTTGACCCAATGGTAACCGGTGGAGTTCAGATCCCACAGCAAGCGCTCGACACGCAGTAATGAATAAGAAAGTGGAAAATATTGTGAAGGGGCATCGAGTGTGAACCAAATCCGGTGCAAACCGTCCGGCGCAGTCAACAACAGATTGTTTGTCACGTAGCGATCGTCATCCCAAATAAACCCGCCATGCCACACGGGTCTATAAACCAAGGTTGTTGCGCCGCATAAAATCAGTGCGGCAACGTAGAAGACGAGACGCGAAGCAGAAAAAGGGCGGCCCATATTCCGGTCAGATATTATTTCAGCTGGTACGACTTCCAAACAGAATCCGCGCTGGCCGTCCGTTTAGGCGGCATTTTTGCTCAAAGAAGTCTCGTGATGTCGCTTGGATCACAATCTCTCCGCAAAAAAAGTTCTTGTGGCTTACGTGCAGGTGAGGTTCTTCGCGCCGGTGAGGCAGCGCTAGCGAGAGCTAATACGAAAACAAACGGCCGGGTCCCATTCGGGGCCCGGCCGCTGAAATCTAAATCGACCGTTGGCTAGAAGCGTTTCTTGATGGCGGCGTACCAGAGGCGGCCTTTGGCGTTCGCAGTACTTTCGTCGTACCCGTTCTCAAACGAGGCAGCCACGAATGGCGGCTCCGAGTCGAACACGTTGTCGATACCGAAGGTCAGGGTCGTGTTGTTAAGCCATGCCCTCCAGCCACACGGATTGTATTCGGCCGTAGAAACCGGCATCACGTTTTT
>Ga0210405_10003578_pt1 | contig 15146 bp, 10 predicted proteins | sample IncBWH11MmetaG_FD_155492 | JGI IMG/M metagenome (GOLD analysis project Ga0210405, IMG submission 155492) | Forest soil microbial communities from Barre Woods Harvard Forest LTER site, Petersham, Massachusetts, United States - Inc-BW-H-11-M | ecosystem: Environmental > Terrestrial > Soil >... | reverse complement strand
TCCGTTATAGCCGACGTTCAGCATGATGCCGTAGGGAAACTCACGCTGGATATCAAGATTCCAGATTTGCACGTAGCCGAGGCGGTAGTTGGGATCGATGGCGAAGTTGTTGGTCACCGTGCTTGGAGCGGCCGTTGGAAATCCGTTTGCGAGGGTAAGCGGGCTCCCGCCGATAAGTCCGCTTACGTTTGTGGCATTCGTGGCTGCTTCCGCGAAAGGCGGCTGGAAGGCAAAGTTTTGGATGACGGTGCCGTATTGTGCGAGGTTGTAGTTGATTCCATATCCGGCCCTAACCACTGTTTGCTTCTGCGGCTTCCAGGCGAGGCCGACGCGCGGCGCAAAATTGTTGCCGTCCGGCTTTACGAGAGACTGGATGGGGGAAAACAAGAATGGACCAGAGCCGGGAGAGACGGGGGCTCCTACCGGCACAACGGGCTGCGCGCTGGTGAAGCCGGGCGAGACAGCGAGATTGCTGATGCGATCGCCAGCTTCGGTGTAGGGGCCGTTGTACTCGTAGCGCAGCCCGAGATTGAAGGAGAGATTGGGACGGAATCTCCAATCGTCCTGGATGAAGAAGTCGTAGGCGTTAGAGCGAAAATTATAAGAGCTGGCGCCGAACTGCAGGGAGGTCTGCTGCGGGAATCCAAGCAGGAAATCGGCAAAGTCAAGTCCCGTGTCCTTCAGAACGTTCCCGCTTGAATCGTAGGCCGAAGTGGCGAAACCGGTGAAAACGAAACTACCCTCGGCATTTCGCGAGGCATGAAAACTTTGAAGGATGCGCCGATAGTCGCCGCCGAATCGCAAGTTGTGCTTTCCACGATTCCAGGAAACGGTGTCGGAGAGGGTGTAGGTCTGGTCGAGTTCACGGCGTGTCATGGGGTCGTTCAGGCCGCCGAAAGAGGTGAAGCTGATTCCCGGCAATCCCCAGTCAAAGGGGTCGTTCGAAATGCCGCCGATGCCTGCACCGCCCGGACCAGCTACATCTTCCACGTTCGAATATAGGTTCGTCGTGGAGACGTGATTGTGGTTGTAGTTAAAACGCAGAATATTTGTGGCGCGGCCTTTGCCATAAGTCCAGCCAGCGGTGGCGTTCAGCCCTTGCGTGGACGTGCCCCCGTTCAGTGAAGGAAATGGATTTACGATGGTGCTCGAACTTCGCGACCAGTTCAGGCCAAAGTTAATGTTGTTCTGCGAACGACGCCGCCCACCCCCGCCTCCGCCGCCTCCACCACCGCCGAACGGGCCTGCGCCGGGCCCGCTAGCGGAGCCGAAATTGTGAATCAGGCGCACAATGGCGGTGTCGGAATTACTATCTCCCGTGGTGATGTAATGGAAGTTTTGCCCTAGGGCATTAGGAGGAATGTTTGGCAGCGGGATGAACTTAAGAAGGTAGGCGGAAGACGAGCTTATCAAAGTTGGATCGAGGACATTCGAAACACCATTGAGCTGGTATGGCTGGCCAGTTTGTGGATTGAAGAGTGCGACAGGCGTTCCGTCATTGTAGGTCGCGCCACGAAAATCTCCGCCGCGCTCCGGTATGGTTGGCACGGTGGAGAATGCGTCATAGGGAGTGCTGCCGCGCGATCCGTTCCAGCCTAGGAAAAAGAACCACTTATTACCGCCGTTGAAGATCTTCGGGATGTTCAACGGTCCGCCGACGTTGGCGCCAAACCGCAACTGGTTGTAACTCTCTTTCGCAGAAGAGAGTCCCGAAAGGGAAAAAGGCCGCGCATCCAAGCCGGAATTGTCGTCTGAAAAATACAGCACGCCGTGTGGTTGATTGATATTGAATCCGCGTCCCATCTTGCCGATGGCGATGGCGCCGCCCCCCGGGCCGCCGAAGCCTTGACCGCCACCGAAACCACCGCCGCCTTCTCTTTGCGCACGCTCCCGAAATTCCTGGATGCGGTCTTGCAATTCGTCGGGGCTCCCACCACCGAAATCCTGCGTTCGCCCCTGTGCTCCGCTGATGCTCACGGATTCGGTAGGTCCCTCAGCTCCCGCGCCGTTCAGAGGGAGGCTGGAGAGATCGCTGCCTTGTCCGCCGCTCGAGGCACCCGCGGCGCCGAAGCCTGAGCTTCCGCCCGCCAGAGACGAAAGCGCGCTGTCGACCGCCAGGCTTTGAAAGCCTCGACCTGTGGCAGCGATCGCAGCGTTGTTATTGTTGGACTGCCCTTGCTGGCGAGAGGCGAGAATCAGTTCCGCATCCACATTCGCGGAGGGAGTTTCCGGGTTCAAGACGACTTCCTTGGTGAACACCGCAAAGCCCATGAACTCGACGCGCACTACATATCTGCCGCGAGGAATGCCTGACAGACTGAACTTGCCATCGAGAGTGGTAGCCGTCGTGATTTTTTTTCCTGTCAATGAGTTTGCCGCGGTGACGGTGGCGCCGGGCAGAGGAGTCTTACCGCTGCGGGCCAGGCCGGTGATTTCGTAGGTCGGGTTAGCGGCGGGAGTTGGTGCAGCTTGCTGCGGCGGAGCAGGGGGTGCGACATCCTGCGCGCGCGGGCTTGGGGCCGAGAGAATCGCGATAAAAGCAAGGATGAGGATGCCACGAGCAAACGACTTCAAGACTGGGGCTCCATAATCTAACTACGGCTGCGGAGCATTTTGTTTGGGTGTGGAGGCAGGCGTGCCCCCAGCAGGTGGGGTCCTTGAGGCAGCCATGTCCAGCATGCGCTGCCACTGTTCGGGCGAGACGACGATCACATTTTTCGGCACAAACACATTGTTCTGCACGGCGCCGCGCACCACGACATGGTCGCCGGGTTGTATGTCAGCCATCGTAATGCTTTCGCGGCCTTTGTGGAGCGAACTATCTTCGTTGAGTTCCAGCGTCTGGGTCACGTTGTCCGGCCGCAACACAGTAAGCTTTGGTGCATCAATGGATTTTACCTCGCCGGCAACAAAATCCTTTCCCATCTCACCGAAGCCAGCGCCGCCCCCGCCGCCGGGCCCCCTGCTTCCGCCTTCCGGTCCTCCCGCAGCGCGCGCGCCGATCATTTGCGCCGTCACACTATGATCCGCAGCTTCGTCTCCGCGCACGAAAACGATGTCGCCAACCTTGAAGTCAGCGAGCGTCGCGGGTTGCCGGTCCTTGCGGAACTCCGTTTTGTCGGTGACTCGAACGCTGATGGTGGTCCCGTCAGGCGTAGTTAGTTGCATGGTACCGTTGCCGAGTGCGGTGATTTTCCCGAACAAAGGCCGTCCCTGTCCGGCATTTGGGCGCGACCTCTGAGCGGAGCTGGGTGGAGCTCCCTGGTCTTGAGTTTGAGAGGCGCTGGGCGGAGCTTGCGACCTAGCGGTGGTCGCGCTCAGGAGACACACAAAGGCGATGAGAATTATTGGTTTACTTTGGATGATCATGACGCTCCCCCCCGGTAAAACCCTGCTGTTAGATAAAGATGAGGCCGGACGGGGAAAGAGACGGCGTCCGGGCCTACAGAATCTGCCCCCACCCCTAATTCCCCGTTTCGTGGCTGCAAGTTCCCGTAGAGGGAGCCGTTTTGCTGCAGGATCAGAAGCGTAAACGCTCAACCATGGTTCGATGGACGTGGTGGACGTGGCCCTTCTATTGACTTGCGTTGCATTCCTTGTATACGGTGGCGGCATGTCACCCAAGAAAACAGTCGACGCGTCCGGAGATGTTGCAGTGGTTGGGATGGTGATTGAGCGCGCCGGGGATGTCCTGAACTTCACGCTGGACAATACTGAGCACGGGAATGAAGTCACCGGGGAAATGCTCGACGCCATGCTGGAAGTACTTCGGGCGGAAGCCGCTCGACCAAGCGCCAGGGTGCTGCGAATTCGGGCGCGCGGCAAAGTTTTCTGTACCGGACGTGAACGTGCAGGGCGTGATGTAGAAGCGATTCGCCGCGAAGCCGCGCGTGTCATGGAGTTAAAGCGAGTGCTGAGAGGGTCTCCCTTAATCAGCGTTGCGGAAGTTCAGGGCGACGCGTTTGGATTCGGGTTCGGCCTTGCGATAGTGTGCGATTTCATTCTTGTGGCGGAGAACGCGGCTTTGGGATTTCCGGAGATGCGCTCGGGGTTGCCACCCGCGGTGATCATGGCCTATCTGGGTGAATACACGCTTCCGCGGTTCGCGTTTCCGATGGTGCTCCTTGGAAATCCCATCGCGCCGGGGCGAGCCTTGCAAATCGGACTTGTATCGCAGGTTGTGACCGCCAAGCGCCTCGCGGGCGAAGGGGATGCGCTCGTAAAACGCATATTGGATCTGGATCCGGGGGCAGCGCGACGGTGCAAGGAATTTTTTCAGACGGCTCAACAAAACTCTTTCGATCAGAACTGCCGCTTGGCAGTAGAAGCCTTTACCGTTGGCAGCCTCACCGCCCTTTCCCGGAAAAAGTGAATTGCCAGTGACTATCAACGCAGGTGCGCGGCTTGATCGGCTGCCCATTTCGTCGTTCCATCGCCGGATCATGTGGCTTATCGGAATTGGGATGTTCTTTGATGGCTTCGATATTTACGTGGCCGCGACAGTTCTCGGCGCGATGCTCAAGAGCGGGTTCTCCACGATGGGGCAGAACGCGCAGTTTGTGTCCGTGACGTTTATCGGGATGATGCTGGGTTCATTTCTGACGGGTTTTCTCGGTGATCAGTATGGGCGTCGATTCAGCTATCAAGCGAATCTTGCGATTTTTGGACTGGCATCGCTGGCGGCTGCCTTCGCGCCCACGATAGGGGTGTTGATTCTGCTGCGATTCATCATGGGGGTGGGGCTCGGAGCGGAGAACGTGGTTGGATATTCGACGATGACGGAGTTCATCCCGCCGCGGGTGCGCGGCAAATGGCTCGGCGGGATGTCTGTTTTTGTTGTAAGCGGCTTACCGATCACTGCGTTGGTGGGCACGCTAGTGATCCCCAGATTTGGCTGGCGCACGATGTTTCTGCTTGGTGGACTGGGGGCGATGGTGGTTTGGTATTTGCGCAAGGCGCTGCCGGAATCGCCGCGGTGGCTGGAATCGATGGGGAGGACGGGTGAAGCGGAGGCCATTCTGGCCGGCATCGAGAACGAGGTGGCGCTGGAGCATGGCCCACTTCCTGCGCCAATCGCCGCGCCGGCCAGTAATCCCTCACGGAGCCTCGGATCGCTGCTCAGTCCTCTGCTGCTGCCGCGAATGATCGTTGGGGCGGTAAGTTTGATCGTCGTCAACACACTCATTTTCGGATTCGTGACGTGGCTGCCGGCGTTCTTCGTTCAAGAGGGACGCAGCATCGCCACCTCTTTCGGATACTCGTTGGTGATGTCCATCGGGGCGCCGATTGGATCGGCCATCGGGGCATTTACGTCCGACACGTGGGGGCGCAAGCCAACCATCATCGGCGCTTCTGTGGTAACAATCCTGATCGGCAGTCTTTATCCGTTCATCAAGAATCCTGTCGAGCTATTGATCGCAGGATTTTTGCTGATGATCCCAATCTACGTTTTGGTCACCATCCTGTTCGCGATCTACATACCGGAACTATTTCCGACCGAGGTACGGCTGCGAGCTTCCGGGATCTGCAACACCTTTGGGCGTGGCGCGACGATTGTCACGCCGTTTCTGGTGGTGGGTTTGTTTCGAACTTATGGAATCGGCGGCGTCCTCAGCCTGATGATTGGGCTACTCATAATCGAGGTAATGGTGGTGTTGTGCTGGGGTGTTGAACCGAAAAACCGCCGCCTCGAAGAGATTGAAGCCGGAGTATCTGTTTCGCCGACGGCCGCAGCAATGGAGTCGAAATAACGTTGACGGACGGGGCACCCCGTCTGGCAAAATTGCAAATTCGCCGACAGATATCGGTTCTTCAGGGACACAGGAAAGTTGAGGACAGAGGGCAGGTAACTAGTGGTCGGACCATTAGACCGCAGGGGCGGAGGATAGTCGTAAACCTTTATTTGTAGTTTTGATGCATGGCAGCAATGAAACACTTGACAGTCAGCTTCATATGGTGGTACAGCGGCTATACCTATTTCGTGGGGGAGGTCCTCATGCAGTCGAAAACGCAGGGGAAGAGCACGCTTGGGCTCGAGAATTTCGTAAGAGTCGCCCGAGTTCTGGGGGCGGTTTGCGCCGTGGTACTCAGTGTCTTCGCGGCCTATGGGCAAGGTAATTTGGGAAGAATATTGGGCTTCGTCACGGACCAATCCGGCGGAAACGTGGCGAATGCGGCGGTGACTATTACGGACGTGCAAAGAGGCATCTCCCGGAATTTGACGACGGATTCGGATGGGGCATACGTTGCTCCGGGCCTCCAACCCGGCACATATACTGTGCGCATAGAGCTCAAAGGCTTCAAGACTTTTGAGCGGCAGAATATTCTGGTGGAAGTCGGAAAAGATGTGCGGATCGACGCCGTGCTGAATCCCGGCGCGACCACCGAAACGATCACCATCACCGAAGAGGTTCCGCTGATCGACACGACCTCGACAACTCTCGGTGGGACCATCAGCAATGAAATCATCAATGACCTGCCGCTGAACGGCCGCAATTATCAGAATCTGCTCACGCTGCGCCCGGGAACGATGGTGTACCCGGGCGGTGGACCGTGGACGCAAAGTACCAACGGAATTCGACCTGAGGACACGAGCTACATCGTGGATGGATTGGGTAACGATGAGGCTTTCATGGGGTTGAGCGTAACGAACGCGGCGGCCGTCGCGGGCGATGCCGCGACGCTATTACCCATCGATGCCATTCAGGAATTCAACACGCAGGTCAACCCTAAAGCGGAATACGGTTGGAAGCCCGGCGCTATCACAAGCGTGGGTCTGAAATCGGGAAGCAACGAGATTCACGGTTCTGCCTACGCCTTTGGCCGCTCCGACTCTTTTGACGCGCGCAACTATTTTAACCCAGTCGGAACACCAAAGACGCCGGTGGAATTGGAACAATATGGCGGAAGTTTCGGCGGCCACATTATCCGCGACAAGCTTTTCTACTTCGGCGCGTATGAAGCTCAAGATTACACGGTGGGGAATTCGATCCAGGTCAACACGCCGAGTACTGTCTCGGTAACGAACGGCGCGAATCCTGCAGGATTTGGCTGTTCGTTTATAAATACCGGCGATTGCACCATCAGTGCTGTGGACGCACTCGCGGATCTTAAGGCAGGGGGCATTACACCTAGCAGTCAGAGCCTATATATCTTGGGCTGCAATTCGACCGCACCGTTCACGCCTTGCACGGGGGGGTTGTACGCACCTAACGCCACACAAGGAAAAACTGTCGAAGGTGGTTTCCCGAACGTAAACTCATCGAAAAATGCTCTTGGTAAAATCGACTACCACATCAATGACCGCCATTCCTTGAGTGGTTCTTACTTCTTTGGCAACGACGGCCTTCTCGCGGAGGATGCACCTGAATTGCTTCCGGAGTACCGAACGAACATTCATTCTCGAGCTCAAGCGGCTGCAGGCCGGTGGGCGTGGACTCCTAACCCACAATGGGTAAATGAGCTCAGAGTTGGTTACACGCGCTATCACCTAACAATCGTTCCCGACAACGTGGGCACCGTTTACAATATCAACGCCGGGATCGCGAATCCGTCGGTGGTAGGGTCGCTGCCGAACGTTAGGATCAGCGGCTTCACCGAATTGGGCGGGTTTCACAATTTTCCGAAGCTCGTTGGGCCGGACAACGTTTACGATGTCGTCGATCAAGTCTCTCGCTTGGCCGGCAAGCACGCGTTCAAGTTTGGAGGCGAGATCCGCGACGATAAAGTTCACCAAGGCACCTTTCGGGGGGGCAGGGGAAGACCGAGATTCACGGGTGGGCAGGCTTTCACCATCCCCAACCCCGCTGATCCTACTAACCCCTTCACCTCTACTTCACTGGAAGACTTTCTCGCAGGACAGCCCTCCACGGCGGACGTTCTTGCTGGCAATCCGACGCGAAACGTGACCCAGTGGCTCTATGCGGGTTTCGTTCAGGATGATTGGCGGATCACCAAGCGAATCACATTGAATCTAGGATTGCGTTACGAGTACCAGGGCGTGCCGAAGGAGGCCAACAACCAATTCGGCAATTGGGAACCGGGCGTCGGGCTCGAACAAGTTGGAGTCAACATTGGCTCCATATATAAGGGCGATCATACGAACTTCTCGCCCCGCCTCGGCGTTGCCTGGGATGTCACGGGCAAGGGAACCACGGTGGTGCGGGCAGGATTCAGCCTGATTTACGATCTGCTCTCCATGAGCACATTCCTCTCACAGCAAAATACGAATAATACGGTGACTTTGGGCGTCAACGTCGTTCCTACTGGAGCTTCGATTGTTACCTGCCCTGCGACAACGTGCGGAGTCACCGGAGTCCCGACTGTTACGCCCGGTATTGGCACTATCCTTGCCACCGGTATTACTCTTCCGTCTTCGCAGCTTAACTGGAATGGCTCAGCCGTTGGCGGCGCGACCATCTATCCGGCTGACATTTCCCAACTCGTTCAGTGCGGTGACGGCGTGACGCCACCGAAGACTGCTGCAAACCCCAATCCTGTCTCGGACCCATCTCCTTGCAGCATCTTCGCGATGAGCCGCAACTACACGACGCCCTATGTGAGTAACTGGACTCTGGGCGTCCAGCATGCCTTCTCCAGCAAGATTGCGCTCGACGTCGCTTACGTTGGCAACCATGGTTCTAAACTTGCTGGAATTCGCGACGTTAACCAAGTCGATATTGCCACCGGCGTTCTTCCGTTTGGTGCGCAATTCCCGTACCTGGGATTCATCAACCAGTATTCGAACCTGTACCGCTCTAACTACAATGGACTGCAAGCAACACTCACCGGCCGCAACTATCATGGGCTGGAATTTGTTCTCGGATACACGTATTCCCATGCGCTCGACGACATGTCCTACAACTGGAACCAGTATCTCCCGCAAAACAGCGCGAATCCTGCAGCAGAGTATGGAAATAGCGACTTCGACATCAAACACCGTTTCACTTTGTCACTGACCTACAACATTCCCGGAAAAAAGACTTGGGGGCAGGTCCTGGAAGGCTGGCAGGTCAATTCCATCGTGACGCTGCAAAGCGGACAACCCTGGCAGACGTTTGATACCAGCAATAACTTCAGCGGGAGCAACGAATTTGCCGACCGTTGGAATATTTTTGGAAGCGCTTCTGATTTTAAGTCTCAAGGGCAGGATTCGATTCCTCTTTGCACTGGCCCGGGCCACCACGATTGCAGTTTTAGTACTCCTGCGGGGCCTGTATTTTTCTCGGATCAGCAAACCGCGGCCATGTGGGCGACCTGCATGTCCAATGCAGCAACAGCGGCTCTGCAAAAAGCTCTTACGACTGCAGCTGGTGGCGGGACTGGGGGCTGCTACGTGAGTCCGAACGGAAGGTCAGTTCTGATTCCGAACGCCATCGGGGCTTTTGGCAACCTGGGCCGCAACGTATTCCGCGACACCGGGTTCCACAACGTAGATCTCTCCATCTCCAAGACGTGGAAATTCAAGGAGCGTCTCAATGCGCAGTTCCGCGTCGAGATGTTCAACGTATTTAACCATCCGAATTTCGCCAATCCGTGGGGTGGCACGAGCGGCTTCGGAGCTGGAGTTACGGCTGATCCTTCAGTTGGCCCGTTCGGCTGCGGCTGCGCTACGCCGGACGTAGCGGCTGTCAACCCCGTGCTTGGGTCGGGCAGTGCACGCGCGATCCAGTTGGGGTTGAAGTTCACTTTCTAACTACGGGCTCAGATTTCGACGAGGGAGGGGCCGGACAGTTCCCCGGCCCCTTTTTCATGTCGAACGGTCTTCACGAATTCCAGGGAGGGGTAGCAAAACGATGAAAGGGTTCACCACAAAGTTGATCGCGGTCGGAGTCTTGTTGAGTGGGGTTTTGAGTGGCATTTTGTCGATGCGCGTTGTCGCAGCTGCCGAGGACCAGACGTACCTTCAGGCTGACCATGAATTCGTGCAGACGGCTGCGAGTGGAAACAAAGCAACGGTAAGCAGACTCGTTGATGCGGATTTTACGTGGACAGACGCAGAGGGAAAGACGCAGACGAGAGCAGAGGTGTTGAAGTCTATTCCGGCACTGTCACTGGGCAACGAGAGCGGAGCGGAGGTAAAGCAGCGCACTTACGGTGAAGTTGGGGCGGTGATGTCGAACCGGGACAAGGTCTATGTTCTGCGCTTGTGGGTGAAGCGTCAGGCGGGATGGCGATTGCTTGTCTATCATGAGGTCGCTCTGAATCAGCAGGCCGCAAGCGGGGGAGGCTCCGGCGTGAAGGATTGCGAAAACCCGTGCAAGACAGTTCCTTACAAGCCGAAAAATGAGGCCGAACAGAACATCATCGCTTCGTGGCAGGCGCTGGAGACCGGAGTTACGAACCATGATGCGGCGGCCTGGGCGCCGCACATCGCGGATGAATTCGTGATGCTCAGTTCCAACAATGACCATCCGTTAAGCAAAGTGGACCGAATCGCCGTCCTCAATTTGCAGAAAGAGACGGGCCGCGGTTCCGCGCCGTCCCCGCTGGTATCGGCGCAGATGTTCGATTTTGGAGATGCCGTGGTGATGACCTGCCTGCATCAGCCGTTTACTGGCAAGCCAGTTCATGTGAGTCGCCTGTGGGTAAAGAAGAATGGCCAGTGGGTGATGTCGATCAGCTATCAAACGACGATTCAAGCTGCTCCGGCAAAAAGCGCTTCGAACGGTTCGTAGGTCGGTTGCGCAATCCTGGGTATTGTTAGAGTCAATTATGAATCGATCCGTTTTCCTGATCCTTGCCAGCACACTTGCTTGCGCCAGTGGAACGACGAGGCTCGCCAGCCAAAAAATGGAGACTAACGATAATGCTCAAGCAGTCCTTCAAGCCGACCATGCGTTGATGCAGGCGTTTGCCGGCACGGACAGGGCGGGGGCGGACCAGCTCATCGACAAGGACTTCGTGTGGATCGATTCGAACGGGAGGATTCAGACCAGGACGCAGGTCCTTGAGCATTTGCCAACTCCGGCGAATGCCGGAGTGGAAGTGCTGGAGCGTACCTACGGAGAGTCCGCGGTCGTGCGAGCCAACCAGGGAAGAGTCCAAGTGGTGCGCGTGTGGGCTAAGCGGGGGCTCGGGTGGAAAGTGGTGCTCTATCAAGAAGTTACGCTCGCAATGAAGTCAGAGCCTCCTATGGGGAACGGAACGGAAGGAAGCGATTGTGAGAATCCCTGCAGGAAGATTCCGTTCCAGCCGGAGACTTCGTCCGAAAAGGAAGTGATTGCATCGTGGCAGGGAGTGATGAGATCCATGGCGGCCAACGATGTGGATGCGTACGCGCCGCTGGTTGCGGACGAGTTTACCGCGACCGACACCCATCATGACCGGGCGTACACCAAAGCAGATCGACTCGCCCAAATTCAAAAACAGAACCAGACTGGCGTGCATGCAGCTCCGCCGGCGTTGATTTCCGCGAGCATGTTTGATTTCGGCGAGACGGTACTGATGATCGCGCGCGAGCAGCGCACGAACGCTAAGGCTTATTACAACTCGCGCATGTGGGTGAAACGAGATGGCCGCTGGCAGATGTTGTTCAGCATGAACACCAGAATCGAGTAAGCTGGTTCACGTTTCCGAGCGTCGAACATCGGGAAAATCGAGAGAAGGCATGAACGCAAATCCAGTTAAGGTAGGCATTGTGGGGCTAGGCCGCTGGGCCAAGGTGTTGACCCGCGCTGTGGCCAAGTCAGAAAAAATCAAGATCGTTGCGGGTTTCAGCCGCTCGGAAGAGAAGCGCCTGGCGTTCGAACAGGAACTTGGTGTGCCGGCGGCGCCCGATATGAAGGCGCTGCTTTCGAAGCGCGAAATCGAAGGGGTGATTCTGACCGTTCCCAACGAGCAGCACTTGCCAGTGGCAATCGAGGTTGCTAAAGCGAAAAAGCATGTGTACACGGAGAAGCCGATTGCCAGCACGCTGGAAGAAGGTCTGGGAATTGCGGCGCTGGAAAAGAAATACGGAATCACAGTCACAGTGGGACATAGCGCCCGGTTGATGGCCGGGCTCAGGGCAATTCGAGCGGCGATTGAGAGTGGGGAACTGGGCCGGGTGGCGTTTATCGAGGCCAACTTTTCCAATAATCGCGGGCTGGAACTGACACCCAAAGTGTGGCGCTGGTATAAGGATAGGGCTCCGGGCGGGCCGTTGTCGCAGCTGGCTATCCATCAGTTTGACGTGCTGCACTATCTTGGCGGCGAGATCGTTGAAGCCAGCGCGATGGCATCCAAGCTGTCACCCGTGGGTGCGGAAGTGGACGATCAGTCCATGACGCTGCTCAAATTCGCGGATGGCAAAGTGGGTTACGTGGGATCGTCCTGGACTTCGCCGGGAGTCTTTGCGGTACGCGTATTTGGTTCGGAAGGATTGATGCACTGCGAAATCGATTTCGATACCTGGGACACTCCGGACCAACTGCACAAGAAGTCGACGCTGTATATTCAACGGGGCAAGGATGGATACGCCAAGCGAGAAGAGCTGAAAGTTCCGGAAAGCGATATGTTTCGAACGGAACTCGAAATGTTCGCCGAGAGTTGCAGGACGGGCAAGCCAGGTGAATTGAGCGCGGCGAACGGCAATTTTGCCGTGGCCATCGTTTACGCCGCTTTGCGGTCCATTGAGAAAAATGGGCAGTACGTCCGAATCGCGGATGTAATTAAAAGCGCAGAGGATCGCGTCGCCGAGAGGATTCACGATGTTGCCTAGCCGCTACTTCATTGATTTGACGCAGCCGGAGATCGCGGCGCAATTGAAAAAGAACCCACTAGTGATCCTTCCGCAGGGCAGTGTGGAGCAGCATGGCCCTCATCTGCCAACCGGCACCGATATTTTTGCTTCGAATGTGATCGCGCATGCGGTTGCGGAACGCATGGAAGGGCTGGTGCTGCCGGGGGGGCCGCTGGGCGTCACGCCGTTGCATATGCCGTTCGAAGGCACGATAACGCTCACGCCGGACACCTATATGCGCGTGGTCACGGAAACGTGCGCGTCCACCGCGCAACACGGCGCAAAATATCTTCTCATCCTCAATTGGCATGAACTCAATATTCCTCCCCTCGGCGTTGCGGCGGACCTGCTCCATCGCGAACACGGGATGACGGTGCTTACGGTGCAGGCATGCTTCGTCGCCGAGGATATGTTTGGAAAAGAGTGCGGCGGGCTTACGCACGGCGGCGAGATCGAGGCCTTGGCCGTGCTGGCTTATCGGCCTGAGCTTGTGCACCTGGATCGCATTGACTATTCCTCGGACCATGCCCATGGGCACAAGATCGATGCTCTTCGCCGTACGCGGAGCTACCAGCCGGTATTGTCCGACGTGCGCTCCATTGCTCCAACAGGATGGTATGGCAGTCCGCAGCACGCGACGGTCGAGAAAGCACAACGGATGTTGAATCAGGTTGCTGAGGCGATTGCCATGCAGTCGGCGGAGATTTTCAAACAACTCGATAAGATTCAGGGCGGAGTCGCGGAAATAAAACAGCTGAGTAAGGCGCTCTGATGGCGCGGGTGTTCACACTCTTGGATGCGAAGCAGTTGGGGCTTCCTGGCCGTAAGTCGCTGGAGATCGTCTCAGGAGAAAAGGGTGCGCGTGGGATTACTTTGCGGCTCGCGGAGATACCGGTTCCACAGCCCGGCGAACCGCTGCGCAGCCCGCATCAGCATTCGAATTTCGAGGAATGTATTTATGTGTTGTCGGGGCAGGGCACGACGGTTGCTGACAGCGGAGAATATTTGCTTAAGGCGGGGGACACACTACTGATTCCTCCGGGCGAGAAGCATGTAACGCGCAACACCGGCAGTGAGCCGCTCCTGCTTTTGTGTTTTTTTCCTGTAGGTGACATTGCAGGGGGCACCGCGGAACCGGGTGTCGCTTCTGGAAATTCAATTAAATCATGACCATTGACGTGCTGTGCCTGCGTCCTGAGGCTGATTTTGAACGTTCGGGTGCGCTGCCGCCCGCAGAGCTAAAGGTGGTGTATCGCTCGCCAGAGGACGCCGACGTGCCGACGCTCATGAAGATTGCACGCGCATTGATCATTCCAGCGGTTGGTCCCAAGCTTCCTGTCGCTCTTTTCGAGGGGACGTCTGTGAAGTTCGTTCAGGTCACCGGCGCAGGTCTGGATCGACTCGATTTGCTGATGATGAAGCGGCTTGGTATCTCTGTGGCGAATGTATCCGGTGGAAGCAACGGCGCGGTGACGGAGTACGTGGTCACGGCCGCCTCCGTTCTTCTGCGGCGGCTTGTGTGGGCTGATTCAGAGATTCGCGCCGGCAACTACAGTGTATTTCGCGCGCGAATGATTGCCGACAATCTGGCAGGACTCGACGGCTTGGTAGTCGGAATTGTCGGTTTCGGCGCCATCGGCGCGGCCGTCGGCGAAGCGTTTCACATGCGGGGCTGCCGAGTTTGCTACTACGATCCAGCGCCACGCAATCCCAATGCTGCCAGAGCGTTCAGTGCAAAATCTTTGCAGCTAGCTGAATTAATAAGAATCGCCGATGTAGTCACGTTACACGTCCCGCTGCTACCGTCCACCCAAGGTCTTATCGGCGCGCGTGAGCTCGCGGCGATGAAAGCGGGGGCCGTGCTGATTCAGGCGTCGCGTGGCGGAATCGTGGATGAATCCGCGCTCGCGGAGGCTCTAGAATCAGGCCACCTAGCCGGCGCGGCCATAGATGTGTATTCGACGGAGCCACCTGCTTCCAGCAACCCGCTCCTGTCGCTCCGGGGAGATGCCGCGCGCCGGATCTTGTTCACACCGCACATCGCCGGTGTCACCCGTCAATCCACTAGATTTCTTTTGGACTCCGCGTGGCGCAATGTGGAGAGGGTGTTGATTCAGAACGAATCACCGCTGGATCTTGTTTGTTGAGCAGGAAACTGCAGTGGACATTGACGCTTAATCGACGCGACGGATCGAACTTGGAGAATAAAGCGTGACCACTGGAAGATCCGAAGGGCAACGCAGGCCGTGGTATGCCGTGCTCTACGTGCAGGTGCTCGTGGCCATCGCGATCGGTGTCCTCATCGGCCGTTTTTTTCCGAAGGCTGGTATTGCTCTCAAGCCGCTCGGCGATGGGTTCGTTGCGCTCATTCGAATGATGATCGCGCCGGTCATTTTCTGCGTGGTCGTGCAAGGGATCGCTTCGA
>Ga0210405_10003575_pt1 | contig 15154 bp, 10 predicted proteins | sample IncBWH11MmetaG_FD_155492 | JGI IMG/M metagenome (GOLD analysis project Ga0210405, IMG submission 155492) | Forest soil microbial communities from Barre Woods Harvard Forest LTER site, Petersham, Massachusetts, United States - Inc-BW-H-11-M | ecosystem: Environmental > Terrestrial > Soil >... | reverse complement strand
GTGCAGCATCCCTTCAACCGCAAAGTCTGGCCCGAATTGGTGAATATTCAAAGAGCGCAGCGGCGTATGTTTCACATTGTTTGCCGTAGCGAATGGCACATGCGTTTCGCCCGCGAATTTCGGCGCGTAAAACAAAAACACTCTGTCCACGATATCCGCAGCGAGTGCCGCTCCATTTAGCGCGCTGCCTGCTTCCAGCAGCACACTCAACATGTCGCGTTTTCCCAATTCTTTCAGCACCGCATGCAAATCTATCCGTCCCGCGCGTTTTTTTTTGCTGACAATTTCAACGCCAGCCTTCTGCAACGCCCGCGCCTGTGCAGATCGCAACGATTCGCTCGTAAACACCAGTAGATCGTCATCGGCAGTTTTGACGATGCGCGCTCGGGGTGACAATCGCAGCTTGGAATCCAAGATCACGCGTAGCAGTCGCCGCCGACGCAGCAGCCCGCTGCGGTCCGTCAGTAACGGATCGTCAGCCAATATTGTGCCGATTCCGGAGAGCAACGCGTCCGAGGCGTGCCGCATGCGGTGCACTTCCGCACGGGATTCCTCAGACGTTATCCACGTGCTGCTTTCTCTTTTGCTCACTTGCGGCAACGCCAGTTGGCCATCCAAAGTCATCGCCGATTTCAGCGTGACAAACGGCCGCTTCTTGCGAATCCATTTTGCAAACGGCTCATTCAGACGTCGCGCTTCTTCTTCCAGCACCCCGGTAAATACTTCAATCCCCGCCGCTCGCAATCGACCAAAACCGCCGCCGGCGACGACGGGATTCGGGTCGTCGATCGAAGCTACCACTCGTTGAACTCCTGCCTTGATGATCGCTTCGGTGCAAGGCCCGGTGCGCCCGGTGTGATTGCACGGTTCTAGATTTACATACAGCGTTGCGCCGCGCGCTTTTTCTCCCGCGGATTTAATAGCCACTACTTCCGCGTGATCGCGTAAGTCGTACTGATGAAAGCCTTCGCCAACAATTTGGCCTTCGCGCATGAGCACGCATCCCACCAACGGATTGGGACTCGCTAGCCCAGTTGCTTTACGCGCTAGGTTCATCGCGCGCTGCATATAGCCGATGGCGTTGGCGTCCACAGTTAATTGAAGAGGGAGTCTGCGTAGGTTTGCGCGTCGAACGGAACCATATCGTTAATTTGTTCTCCGGTGCCCACAAAGCGAATCGGCAAGCGCAGTTCTCGCGCGATGGCCACTACAATTCCACCTTTGGCGGTGCCGTCCAGCTTGGTCAGAATAATTCCGGTGACGCCCACGCTGGTGGTGAACTGCCGGGCCTGCGCCAAACCGTTCTGCCCGGTAGTCGCATCCAGTACCAGCAGCACATCGTGGGGCGCGCCAGGAATTACTTTCGCGGCAGTGCGTTTCATTTTTTCAAGTTCGATCATCAGGTTCGATTTGGTATGCAGACGTCCCGCAGTATCTACGATCACGGCATCGGCGCCGCGAGCTTTCGCAGCGGCCATCGCGTCAAACACCACCGCGGCGGGGTCCGAACCAAATTTCTGCTTGATCACTTCAATGCCGTTGCGCTGCGCCCAGATTTCCAGTTGCTCAATGGCCGCAGCGCGAAAAGTGTCCGCGGCGCACAACACCACGCTCTTCCCTTCCTGCTTAAGACGATTGGCCAACTTGCCGATACTGGTAGTTTTGCCCGCGCCGTTTACGCCCACCACAAAAATCACCCGCGGTCCGTAGCCATTTAACGAAGCGCGTTCTTGAAAAACATTTACGCTTCGCGACTCCGTCAATATGCGCACGATGTGCGCTTTAATTTCACGCTTTAACTCTTCGGCGTTGGACAGTGCGTTGCGGTCCATTTTCTCCCGCAGCGCCTCCAGAATCTCTCGTGTGGGAGTTACTCCCAGATCCGCCGACAGCAAAGCGGTCTCCAGTTCCTTGAGCAGCGCGGGGCTGATGCGCCGTTCACCCTGAAAAATGGTGTCGACGGTTTCCGACAGCGCGCTCTTGGTCTTAGTGACCGAGGTTTTGAGCTTGTCGAGAAGAGTTGGTTCGGGCGGCCCGAAGAGTGAAATCATACGATTGAGCGCCACATTTTGTGGCACGTGAAGAAATTGTAGCAGAAGCGCGCATTTGCTGAATCGGCGCGCCGCGCAGCAGCGGGCCGCAGCATCAAGCGAGCGATTTTTTACCGCGCACGGCGCGCAGCGATCGCGGTTGTCAGTGAAAAATTACGGCAACGAGCCGAGGGAAGGAATTAGAAACAAGAGAAGAAGAAAGAAGTGAAAAAACTGAAACAAGACTGAGAAAAAATCAGACTTGCACTTCCACCGCGCTTAATCTTAATTTTCCTGTACCGATCGTTGATTCCAGGGCGTTCACAACTTCCGGATCAAATTTCGTGCCCTTCAATGCTTTAATGCGCTCCAAGGCATAATCGATATCCATGGCTGACTGGTACGGCCGATTGGTGGTCATGGCGTCCAGCGTATCGGCCACGCCGATAATTCGCGCCATCATCGGAATTTGTGGCCCCTGCAAGCCGTAGGGATAGCCGCGCCCGTCCATGTGCTCGTGATGCAGTTCGATGCCCGGCAGCATGTCTTTCAGTTGCGAAACTGGGCGCATGATGTTGGCGCCCTTGATGGTGTGCTGCTTCATCAGCTCGAATTCTTCGGCGGTCAGCGCACCGGGCTTCTTGAGCACGCGATCTTCAACGCCAATTTTTCCTACGTCATGTAGTAACGCTGAAATGCGCAAGGTGTCCAGGGCTTCCGGCGTGAGGCCCAGTTCCTGACCCACCAGCGTGGAATATTTTGCCACACGGCCGGAGTGACCGCGCGTGTACGGGTCCTTTTCGTCGATGGCCGCGGCGAGCATGCGGATGGAACCGATGAACAGCTCGCGGTTTTCTTCCGCAGCTTCCTTGAGGCGCTCGATGTACTCCTCGATGTCGCCTGCCATCTTGTTGAAATTTTCGGCCAGCTCGCTGATTTCCGTAGCGCCACGCACCGGCGACCGTTGGTGAAATTCTCCACGGCTGATAGCGCGAGTGGAATCGGCCAAGCCACGGATTGGCCCGCTGATTCCCACCGCAAAGAAATAGCCCAGGCCGACGGCCGCCAAAACCACGAAACTTACGAAGGCGAGAGCCTGACGATTTAAGTCGTCCATGCCGGCATCGGAACGCGCCTCGTTCAAGCTGCGCTCGGCAATCACCGCCCAGTTGACCTCCGGAAATGTGCTGTAGGTACCAATCATTTCGACGGCGTGATTTTTTTCTTTCTCAGTGAAGCGCACCGTTTCGGTATTGCGCAGTTCCTGCGGCAGCGCGGTCACCTGGGTAACCAGCGAGTTGCCGCTGGCATCCGCGCCGGGCACGAAGTTCTTGGTATCCGGATGGGCAACGATGTGGCCGTAGTGATCGACGACGAATACGGTGCGGCCGCGAACACTGGCCTCCTGCAAGCGGTGCAGGATGGTGTCCAGAGAAACTACAGCGGCAAGCATGCCGGAAAACTGATCGCCGGAATCGCGCAGTGGCACGGCAATCACAAACGCCGGGCGGTTGTTGGGAGCCACCGCCAGCGGATCGCTGCGAAACTTCACCACGTTGAGTTGCTGCGACTGCATGCAAGTTACAAAGGCGCGTTGCAGGGCCTTGGCTACAAAGGGATCCTGCTCGGCGCGGAAATTTCCTTGTGACGCGCTGGTCCCTTTGCCCGAGCGGCCCACGGCCGTCAGGTAAATAAACGTAGTGCGATTGCTGTCGACGAAATTCTCCAGCAGGCGAGTTACTTTTGGTTCTGAAACGGGATCTTCCACATTGTCGATCAATCCAGTCAGGGTGAGAATTTGGCGTTCGCTCATCAGTTGCTGGGTGAGATTGGATTCGAAGAATTGGATTTCCTGGGAGAGCGAGCGGGTCAGATCGGCCTGGTCCACTCTTTCGTTGTCCGTCAATTTTCCCTGACTGAGATGCAATACCTGGCGGTGATACAAACCAAGGGGGACAACGCTGACCAACAGCATCGCGCCCAGCACCAGCCAGAGAATACGGATGCGCCCGACGCGCACACGATTCCAGACGGATTGAAGGTTGAAGCTCATAACCAGACTCTATTTTAGGTGAACTGTTAAGCTGGAAGTGGCTGACAACAGGGGAGCGTAGCGCATGTGCAACTGGAACGGAGGTACTACTTACTGACGGAGCGGCAACGTGCGCGTCATTAAGCTGATGTAGCGTCACTTTAGGACCGGGTACAGCAACGTGACCCTCGCCAAAGGCCATCGAAACGTGAAATCTTAAAGGGTGAATGCGCGATACCCCAACCCCGGTGTTTTTGGCAAAAGAGTCCACAAAGTGATGAAAACAAAGGGCGAGCGTTGCAGAATTGTGCAAAGGGTTCACAACTTATTGAAAATAGTGGAGATGCATAAATGCAGACGAAATAAAAGCGAGAACGTCCGGGGAACAGTCCGGTAGGGACCACGAAGGCGGTTGCGCGGCCAACAGGCATGGGTTTCTGGGGCGCGAAGTTCATTGCACATATTACTATATTGATACATAAATAACTATTAAAATTTGAGGGAAAGGTATCGGGGCCGTGCTACAGGCCCTTGGCTAGAGGTTGTCGGCAACTACTCGCGCTTTTGCGGGCGGCCCATTATCTCTTCCATGGCGTCTTGCGGGGATTTGCCATGGTGGAGAATGGCGTTTACTTGCGCGGTGATGGGGAGTTCGATTTGATGCTCGCTCGCCAGTGCTAACAAGGCACCTGCGGTGCCGACGCCTTCGGCGACCATGCGGGTACTGGCGAGTATTTCCACCAGAGGGCGTCCTTTGCCGAGTTCAATGCCCAATTGACGATTGCGGCTAAGGGAGCCGGTACACGTCAGCACCAAGTCACCCAGGCCCGCGAGCCCGCTCAGTGTTTCAGCGCGCGCGCCGAGAGCCATGGCCAGGCGCGCCATTTCCGCCAAGCCGCGGGTGATCAGTGCGGCGATCGCGTTTGTACCTAGTCCCAAACCTTGGCAAGCTCCCGCAGCGATAGCCATGACATTCTTCATGGCGCCTGCCAACTCGACGCCGACCACGTCGTCGTTGGTGTACAGGCGGAAGGATGGGCCGGCGAATTCGGCCTGAACATAGCTCGCGACGGTTTTGCCGCTGTGGCTGTTCGCGACGGCCTCCAGGGTTTGCGAAGCCACGACCACAGCAGTAGGGTCTCCGCGAGCGGCTTCAAGGGCGAACGATGGGCCGGAAAGCACTGCGACCGGGGATAGCGAGGATTTGTCCGCCAATACCTGAGACAGGACTTCGGTCATGCGCAAATGCGTCGAGGGTTCCAAGCCCTTGGTGGCACTAACAAAAATAGGCTGGGCCTTTTCAATAAATTGCAACGCCCGGGAATAGACGGTACGCGCAAACGCGGAAGGCATCGCCCCGACGATTATGTCGGCATTGGCTAATGCATTGGCGAGGTCGGTGGTGACGGTGACCTCGGCGGGAACCAGGCATCCCGGAAGGTACAGCTCGTTTAAGCGGGTCTTGTTGACTGCGTAGGCTAATGGCGGGTCGCGCATCCACAGAGAAATGTCGTGGAGTTTGTGGCTGCGAGACAAGACGATGGATAACGCCGTGCCCCAGCTTCCCCCGCCGAGGATGGCGATTTTGGTCATTCTTTTTTGTCGTTCTTGCCGGTGGAGAATTTCGGTTCGAGACCTTCGACGAGACGCTGAATGTTGGCGTCATGCTTGTAAATAATCAGAAGAGTGGCGGCCATGGTTCCAAAAATGATGACGGTTGGCGGCGCGTGGTGCGGCGCCCACAGAAAATAAATGAGTAACGGCATTGCGGCAGCGGCAGCGATTGAACCTAGCGAAACATATTTCCACCAGGCGGTCACTAGCGCAAACAGGGCCAGCGCCGCCAACGCCGCAGGAGCGCAAAGCGCCAGGAACACTCCCAAGGCGGTGGCCACGCCTTTGCCGCCTTTGAAATTGAGCCAGATTGGGAAGCAGTGCCCAAACAATACCGCGAGGCCGGCAATCATCATCCAGGCCGCGCTTTCATGAGAATACCGTGCGGCCAGCCAGACCGCGGCATAACCTTTCGCGGTATCGAGCGCCAAAGTCAAAAGTCCAGCGGCCGGGCCGGCAACGCGGGTCACATTGGCCGCGCCAATATTTCCGCTGCCGGAGGCGCGAACATCTTTACCGCCAAAAACTCTGGTAATCAGAATTCCAAACGGGATGGAGCCCAAGATATAAGCAGTAACCACGATGCCGAGAAGTGTGATGGATATTCCAAACATAATTTAATTTCCCGCAGCCAACGGGAAGGACTGAAGTTTGGAGTATAACGGGCCGGTGGGCAATGTTTTGCTCTCTATGAGATGAAATTCTGTCGGGGTCATAGATCCAAATTCACATTTCAGGTGGAGGCCGTCACCATGAATTGCGTTTTCGTGAATTAGATCGTTGATCTTCTTTAGAATGCCGCGATCTTTGAACCTGGCTAGGGTGACGTGAGGATGAAACGCACGGTTCTCTTTAACGATTCCGAGCGGCTCCAGAGAACGATCAATATCGGCGGCCAACTTCTCCAAAGCCGGGTCCGGTTCAATCGTAGCCCAATAGACTCCAGCGATGGTGCCGCCATGTCCGATAAAATCCAACTTCACGGATTTATCCGCTCTTACATAACGCAGCGCGCCGATAATCGCCTGAAGCTTTTCTGCCGGTACACTACCAATAAATTTAAGGGTCACGTGAAGATTTTCCGGCGGAACCCAGCGCAGTTTAGGCCCGATAGAAGAAAACTTTTCTCGTATCGCCGCGAGATTCTCGCGCACCGCTTGCGGAATTTCCAGCGCCACAAACAAGCGCATCGCTAACGCCTCTTTAGAAGGTGGTTTTTTTAGAACTTCGACCTTGCGGTTTGGAAGACAACTTGCGATCTGCGGCGCCATATAAGAGATACATGCGCACCATGTCCAGCGCGACTTGCGAAGCTTGCCAGCGAATGGCATCGCGATCTCCCGGAAGGGTTAAGGCGCGCTCCACCACTCCGGTGGTGTGCGCCAATGCGATGTGCACAGTGCCTACTGGTTTTTCTTCGCTGCCACCGCCGGGTCCTGCGATACCAGTGACGCCGACGCCAAGCGCGCTACCCACCTGGCGGCGAATGCCATCCGCCAGCGCTACGGCCACTTCAGGACTCACCGCACCCTTGGTGGCAATCAGTTCGGGCGGAACATTGGCCCAGGCGGTTTTACGTTCATTGCTATAGCACACCACGCCGCCGAGGAAAAAACTGGAGCTGCCGGCGATGCTGGTCAATCTTTGCGACAGTAGACCGCCGGTGCAGCTTTCGGCCACCGCGATGGTCGTGTTGTTCAGGGTCAGTTCGCGGGCCACCACTTCATGCAGGGCCTGGCCATCGCGTGAAAAAATACGGTCGGTGAGCGCGATATCGAATCCGCGCTCAATCTCGTCGAGTGTTTTGTTGGCCTGCTGCGGGTCATCGCTCCATAAGCGCAAATGAACCTGAACTTCGCCAGGGGCGCTCAGCACCGTGGTTTTCACATCTTCGTAGCGTTTATAAATTGGCGCGATGCGTTGCTCGACGTGCGATTCGCCCAACCCGGTGACGCGCAGTTCGCGATGAAAAAGACGAAGTCCGGTGGCTCGGCGGGCGAGGCGCGGCGCAACGGCTTCCGCAAAGAGTCCGCGCATCTCTTTTGGCACACCGGGCAACAACACAATTACGCGGTCACCTTGTTCGATCCACAATCCTGGCGCGGTTCCTCGCGGATTATCCAACGCCTCGGCACCTTCCGGCACCATGGCCTGGCGCACATTGATTTCGGGCATTTCACGGCGGAAGCTGCGAAAACGAGTTTCGATGGCGTGAACGATGCGATCGTCGCGCTGCAGTCTGCGCCCTAAAAGATCGGCTACAGTCTCGCGCGTTAAATCGTCTGCGGTGGGGCCGAGTCCGCCACAAGAAATAACCAGTTCCACGCGCTTAAGCGCGCCAGCAAAGGCATCCGTTAATTCCTCACGTTGGTCACCGACGATAGTTTTGCGCAGGACTTCGATGCCGAGTTTGTTCAACTCCTCGGTAAGGAAAAGAGAATTGGTGTCCAGCCGGTCTGGAGTAAGCAACTCAGACCCGACCGCGATGATTTCCGCTTTCATTTATGGGTTTATCCGATCAAGGGCAAGCCGCGAATGTCCCAATCGAGCGTGAAGAGCGCGTTGATGGTAGCCACGATGGCGCGGCCAGAGGGTTGCAGCGCGAGTCCTACAATTCCGGATCCGCTTAAGACCATTTCAGGTTGCGCTTGGGGAGTGATGCGCACGATGCCGCGATGTCCGGCGTGGCAGGCGGCTACATAAAGATTTCCGTCGCGGTCGAAGGCCAAGCCCTGCGGACGGCCGAGGCCGCGGTAAAAAATTTTCACTTCTCCACCCTGAGTTACGCGATAGACGCGGTCGAAACTCGAAGTGGTGGGCCCGGTCACATACAAATCGCCACCGGGATGAAATGCCAGATGATAGGCGGCGAAGGAGGGCTCCAGGGTGGCGAAGACAAAAATCTCGCGGCTGGGACTGATTTTAAAAATTGTTCCGCTGCGATCGCCGACGTAAAGATTTTCGTCCTTGTCGAAGGCGATTCCGGTGGCTACGCCCATGCCCTCGATCCACTCCTCGCTGCGGCCGTCGGGAGTGATGCGATGGATGGTGCCGTTATGGCGGCAGGAGACGAACAAATTGCCGGCTTTGTCGACGGCCAAGCCAGTGGGATTAATCAACGAGGTTACAAAAGGCTTGATGCTGTAGTTGGCGGTTATTTTGTAGAGCGATACGGGCACGCGTTGACCGCGGGGGCCACTGAAGGTGACATAAATATTTCCGAGCGCGTCGACGGCCGGATTACCGACGGGATGCAAGTTGTCGGCAATTTGCAAGCCGATCGCTACTGGATAGGGCTGGCTGTCGTGTTCAGCGCTGGTCACGCGCACTATGCCGCCGGTGGCGCCGTCGGGCACACGGGCGATGAGCCGCTTGCTACTGGAGAGCGCGAGACTGGCTTCGGCGTCACCAAAGCGCACCAGCGGTCGCGCCTGGGTGCGTGAAACGAAACCGCTACCATGTATCGTGATTTCGCCGCCGGGAATCGCCGCGGTGGGCGCGACGCGTTCTATGCGTGGATTGCCGTTTTTTTCTGCTGCCCCGCCCAAGCCTAGTTTCATAGCACTCTGAAGTGTAACGCGACACGCAAAACTATTGCAGCGTAGATGCCTGCCATCCAGTCGTCGGCCATGATTCCCCAGCCGCCGGGCAGATGCTCCAGTTGCCGTGCGGGGAACGGCTTCCAGATGTCGAAGACACGAAAAGTATAAAGCAACAGGTGGGTTTTCCAATATAGGGGCACTACAGGAAATGATTGGTAACAGATGAGCAAAGAAATTGGCGCACAGGAAAACACTTTTGGATCGTGGCCGTCACGATCATAAAGCGTCGAGGATAGCGTCAAATCGCGAAGATCGCAGCCACTTTCTGCAGCAAGAGGGAGGCTGCTTTCGCGCGTAGCAAGAGCTTCAAAACATGATCTAGACAAATTAGCGCATGCCAAGAAGAGGACATTTGCGCACTCGCGGTTTAGTTGGGCGATGTTTCCACGCTACAAGACCCACCTGCCACGGCAGGTAAACCCTCCAAAAATCTGAGGGTGGGGCACCCTGCGCGCTTTTTGGTGGTGATGGGAAGCTGTGGCGCGGGATTTAATGTTCGGCTTCGCCGCCGCGGTCGGGCAAATCGAGAATGATGGTTTTGCGGTCGCCGTCTTCGCTGTCGTCTTCGTTGAAGATGGGCTCGGAGACTACATACTTTTCGCTGGCCCAATTTCCCAAGTCGCGCTCGCGGCATCGTTCGCTGCAAAAAGGGAAATCCGCATGAACCGCGGAATCGGTGGCGGTTTTGCATATCGGGCATTTGTGTTTCATGTGGTCCTGCCTGTTTTGTAATTTTTCCCCTGGCGTTGAGCATTATGCGATTGCGGCGCGAGGAATACATTTGGATGCTGCGGCATTCCAGACGGATAGCTTAAACGATTTAGGGCGATCTGCTGGAGAGTGATTACGTGCGGGGAGTTAATTAGCGAGCGGCTGGTCGCTATCCCAATACTCGCAGCGCCGCTCCGGTAGAAATGCGCGTGAGCTGTTCGACCGGGTGCACGGCGGGCGGGATGGCTGATGACAAAGACGGTGCAATGCGACCTGGCAGAATTTTCACGACTCGCGCGATCAAATCGTAATTGTCGGTCTTGGTGATCTCAACGCGGGCTATGTCGCCAGTCTCGGCTGTCTGGCCGGCTACTTCGATGTCGGTCAGATAAACTTTGCCGTCGATTTCTGGGGCCATGCCTTCGAGGCGGGCTTCCCACACCAGCGGATTGTCTTTGGATGGACCTTCAACCAGCGCGATGGCGGTGGTTCCTTTTTTCGCGCGCAAATTTTCGCGAGAGATTTTCTTTTGAATGGCCATCAGCTGATTGCGGCGATCGGTGATCGTCGAGGCGTCCACTTTATCGGCAAGGGGGAAGCTGGCGGCGTTATCCACGTCGGAATATTCAAACACGCCCATCCAGTCGAGCTTCGCGGCGCGCACAAAATCGCATAGTTCGGCGAAATCGCTTTCTGTTTCGCCAGGGAAGCCGACGATGAAGGAAGTTCGCAGGGAAATGCCGGGGATGGTGGCGCGAATACGCTCGAGTAATTTCAAGAAGGCGTCGCCATGAGAGCCGCGTTTCATGCGCGCGAGCACGTTGCGGCTGGCGTGCTGCAGAGGCATATCCATGTACCTGGCGATGCGCGGATGCGATGCCAGCGTGTCGAGGAGTTTCTGCGTTACGCGATTGGGGTAGGCGTAAAGGAAGCGCACCCACAGCAAATCTTCGACGTGGGCGAGACGGGCCAGCAATTGTGCGAGGCCATCGCGCAAACCGAGGTCTTCGCCGTAGGAAGTGGTGTCCTGACCAATCAAGGTGATTTCGCGAGCGCCTGCGGCTGCGAGATTTTGCGCTTCGCGTACTACCGATTCGAAGCGGCGGCTACGAAATTCGCCGCGCAATTGCGGAATGATGCAGAAAGTGCAGGGATGATCGCAACCCTCGGCAATTTTTATGTACGCGGCGTGGCGAGGAGTGGTTACCACACGGGGCGTCAAATCGTGATAGAGAAACGCGGGCGCGGCGGCAGGCAACATGCGCAGATCGCCTTCGACGGCTTCGAGGATGCGCTCGACTTCGCCGGTGCCCACGATGGCGTCGACTTCGGGAACTTGTTCCAGGATTTGCGCGCGATAGCGTTCCACGAGGCAGCCGGCGACGATTAATTTTTTGGCGGCGCCAAATTTCTTGTGCTCGGCCATTTCCAGGATGGCGTCTACGGATTCTTTTTGCGCGGCTTCGATGAAGCTGCAGGTGTTGACGACGAGGATTTCGGCTTCATCGGCGCGGGGCGTCAGTTCGTAACCACCGCGCGCGAGAATACCCATCATGACCTCGCTATCGACGAGGTTTTTGGGGCATCCGAGGCTGACGAAACCGACTTTAGTCATAAGCAATTTTTGCGGGGTTTGCTGCGGTATTTACGCACTTTTTATTGTAACACGCAGCGAGCTAATGGCTGGCTTTCGGTGATATTGGTTAGTTTAGCGCGAACGAAAGGCGTGGCGCACTTGCGACATGAGCTCTCTTAGGCGCACGGCATTGCAGGGAGCTTCGCCGAATCGGGCGTGACTATAAATGTCGATGAACTCGCGCACCGCGGGTGCCACTCGGGCGTCGCCGACTGCAGCCGCAAACTCCAGCGGCGTTTGGGTTTCGAGGCGTTGGATACCGCGCTTATTTAAAACGTGCAGCAATTCCGAATACAAGCGCGCGGCGAGCTGCGGGTTGGTATGCGACGAGCGGCCTACGCGCATCTGCGCATAGACCTTGAGGCGGCGTACCAACTCGGGAATCATGTCGGCGCGCAAGACCACCAGAAAAAATACCAGGGCGACGGGCAACAGATAGCGCAGGCTGGAATGTCGGAACTCCCAATCCTTCATGCGGCCGCGGGCTTGTTGTTGTTTTTTTTCAAACCAGGCGCGCAGTGAGTCGCTCCAGTTGCGCGAGCTGGTCTTGATGTTTTGTGCGAGCACTACTTGGTGCGCGAAGTCGTAACTGATGACCCACTCGTTCCAGGTAAGCGAAAGCCAGTCCAGGTACTGGCCCATGCGCGAGAGAAGGCCGCCGGCGTTTTCAGGGCCGTCGGGAGTGGGATCGAAAGTGACCCATCCGTTACCCGGGAAGAAAACTTCCACCCAGCTGTGTGCGTCGCTGGCGCGGACAACATAATCGCCGGCCAGATCGTTGTATTCGCCGGGCAGAAAGCCGTTGACCTCGCGAGCGGGAATACCCAAGGTGCGCAACATAACGGTCATGGAGGAGGCGAAATATTCGCAGTGGCCGGCGCGGGTCTCAAACAAAAAATGCGCTAGCGGATCGGCGCCCGGTTTTCCCTTCAAGTCCAGGGTGTAGCCATATTTGCTGCGCAGATAAATTTCCATGGCAGCGGCTTTGTCGTACGGAGTTGTTTTGCGCGCGGTCATCTGCTCGGCAAGCGGCGCGATTCGGGGGTCAAGTGTGGGGAGCTGTAAATACGTTTGCTTGATGTCTTCGGGATAATCCGTTCCCGCGGCGCGCAATTTTATGACGTCCAAGGCGGGCATTCGCGAAAATCCTTCGTAGCGCACGGCGGTGTAATTGTGGAACGGGTTGTAGATTGATCCGGTCGAATCTTTGTAGAGGTAGGTTTTCAAAGGTGCCCTGTTGCCTGCTTCGCCGTTGAAGTTTCCACGGAGTGAGACTACTTGGCCGGGCACAAAAACCGCGTCCGAGGCGATGGGCTCCATATACACGGTGTAGAGCAGGCCGGGCGAGCGGGCGTCGCCGCGGGGCATGCCGTCGCCAACGTAAACCCAGCCGTCGGAGTTGGGCGGGCGTATCTCGCGCCGATTCTCAGAGGTCCAACGTTTGCCGTCAAAGTTCGAGAGCGAAATTCCCCTCCAGCGCAGGCGGGGATAGCCGACCGGTTTTCCGGTCTCGACGCGCATTACGATGGTGGAATCTTTCTTGATTTCTCCGATTTGACCCAACTCCACATCATCGGTGAATCCGGTCATGAGCGCGGGATTGAAACTGGTTCGTCCAAGATAGCCGGCACTAACGCGCGGGAAGAAAAAGAACAGTATGCCGCCGAAGAGAATGGCTCCGAGTGCAACGCTGAGCGACGCGTAGACGAGCGCACGATTCAGCTGGCGTTCACGCTCGATCTGGCCTGCGGGGACCGTTAGGGTGAGCGCGCCTTTGGCCGCTCGACGCAGCTCCATGCCGGTGAAGGTCGCCACGCCAAAAATTAAAAAGGCAAAAAAACAAATCAGAAAAGTGGTGTCCACGGTCAGGACCGCGGAGGCCAGGATGCCTGCGAAGGCCAACATAGTCAGAAACACGGCGTCGCGGTCGGTAGACGCGCTGTACAAGCGCACCAGCATGACGAACATCAGGAAGTGAACAGCAGCCATGAGAGCTGCGTAGAGAGGGGGATTCGCGGAATTCTGAACCAACACACGCGAGAGTATGAATATATCGAGCGGAAAAAATGCGAGGTAAATAATGACCAGCCAGGTCGCACGGCTATTCTGTATTTCGTTGGGACGGCCTTGCCACCAGTGAAAGGCTTTGTAAATCACCGCGGCGGGAGCAAGAAGAGCGGTGAAAGGATCCAGTTTGCCGGTCAGGGCCAGGGTGCATACGGACGTAAAAATCAGTAACAGCAGCGACGCGCGAAAAAACCGCTCGGCGGGGATCCCTACACTTGCAGTTGTGGCGGCGGTGCCCATAGCAAATTATCGTAACATTCGGCTACAGACCCAGGCTGGATGGCGTGGTACGGGGCTGGCGGGGAAGTTACTATCGAATCGTCATTCGTAGGGCCAATTAGCTGCTCGGTGATATTGCTGTGCGCAGAACTATGCCGTGCGGGTTTTGCTGCGGACCCCGCGCAAATACAGGATGAGGCCAAGGGCGACGGACGCTACCGTGCCGCCGATGAGCTTTAGCTCGAAGCCCAATTTATTGGAGGAATCGCCCGGAGGAATGAGCGAGAGGACGATACCGGCGAGCACGACCAGGAAACCGAGGCCGCTGGCGAGCCACACTCCCGGTTTGCCGCCGGGGATCAAAACGGCTTGAGGATTTTCGAGGCGGTCTTTGCGGCCGGCGAGCTTGATGGCCGCGGCATACATATACAGGAATGGAATGAAATAAAGAATGATGGCGGCGTCAACGAGGAATTGATAAGCGCCGCGCGTCGTTTCGTTCAGTTGGCTAAAGAGCAGCACTGCGGCAGAAGCGCTGGCCTGCACGATGATCGAGATGTAAGGAGTTTTCCAGCGGGGATGAATTTTTCCGAAGGCGGCGGGAAGATAACGATCGATGCCCACCACGAAGGGGACGCGGGCGATTCCCGCGACGGTAGTGCCGACTCCGCCGGCGTTGCCTACCGAGACAAATAGGGCGGCGAGCACGCCAACGACGCCGATGCGCAAGGCATTGGAGCCCGCGGTGATGGCTTGAAATACGCCGCTGGTGGGCTCGACCTGCTCCGCGGGAATCAGCGAGAGCACCGCAAAGGTGCCGATGATGTAGATGACGGCGATCAGAACCCCGGCAGTCAGCGCCGCACGCGGCAGAGTCTTGCGCGGATTGCGAATCTCATCGCTCATGGCGGAGACCAGTTCAAGTCCGGTGAAGGCGAAGGCGATCTGCGACCAGAAATTGACGGTGTCGAGATTCCAGTGCGGCATCATGTTGGAAACCGCGAAGTGCGTGACGGAACCGTGACGCATATAAACAAAGGCTGCGATGGCGGCAAGTATCAACAGAGGAATGCAGGTGGAGACGCCGCCCGCGTTTTGCAGCCACTTGCCAATGTTGAGGCCGATGATGTTCAGGACCACCGCGACGGTCAGCAGAATGAAAGAGCCGGCAATCAAAAAGGTTCTGTTCTGCGCAAGCGCGGCGCCGCCGGAGCCCGCCGCGTAGCCACTCATCGCGGCGCTG
>Ga0210405_10003574_pt1 | contig 15157 bp, 12 predicted proteins | sample IncBWH11MmetaG_FD_155492 | JGI IMG/M metagenome (GOLD analysis project Ga0210405, IMG submission 155492) | Forest soil microbial communities from Barre Woods Harvard Forest LTER site, Petersham, Massachusetts, United States - Inc-BW-H-11-M | ecosystem: Environmental > Terrestrial > Soil >... | reverse complement strand
GGTGGGATGCGGTACCGTTCATGTTGAGTGATCTGCAACAAAGTCGCGGGTTCTGGTTTCCTGCTTTGAATGAAATCACGGGGATTCAGCCGTTCGACCTAAGCGATGCGGGGAATAGCAAACGCATGATTGAGGCTTGGGTCAAATGGGGGAAACGAAAAAAACTTATTTAGCCTTGTGACGCAACTGCCACACCTAGAGTTTGGCTTCAAGAAGCTTGCCAACGCTGGCTATGACAAGACCAGTGATCCTACCGATTTTTTCCCCGCGCCTGGTGCGTACAACTGTATCGGATGGGCTGCTCACGATCCACATCACTGGTGGTGGCCTAGTCCTTACGAATATTGGCCGTTCTGGATCAGTCCGAGAGAAGCAACCGTCTTCTGTTTTGTAAAAACCTTTCGCTGGTTTGGTTATCGAATATGCGATAACTCACGTCAGGAGTTCGGCTTTGAAAAGGTGGCCCTTTATGCCATACACAACAGTGGCCATCCGCAAGCGGTGCCTTCTTCGATTCAGGATTTGCATGACAATTGGACACCCACACACATGGCAAGGCAACTGCCAGACGGATCGTGGACAAGCAAGTGTGGACCCAACGAAGACATCACACACTACACATTAGATGCCCTCGAATCCTATGGATTAGCCTACGGCTCAGGCGATGAATACGGGCGCGATGTTTTGTACATGAAACGCTTTATATTGGTTTCGCTAATCGTGCGAGCGCTTCAACATGTAAACTGGAGAGTCCAATCCGCAAGGAGCACGATCCGTGAAAAATTCCGCCGAAACTCCATTTGAGCACTTCTCGAACTTTGTCCCATAGAACTCGAAGGCGTCCCAGAGCGTGGGAAGGCAGCAGCCCTTCAGGACCGTAAGCGTGGAAAAGGGACTACTGTGACAACAAGAAAAAAGGCACGGCATAGGCCGCGCCCCATCAAACAACAAGATTCCAACAAACGTTTACGCGACGCGATTCCGGCCGCTGCCTTTTTCCCACCAAACGGCAGGGTCTTCGGGGCGGTTCAACATCTTCGACAATTCTTTTTTGATCTCAAGCAGGCGGTTGGCCCGCATTTCAGCCGCCGATTGGTCGATCGAGCTATCCTCGCCGCGCTTGACGAAGCGGGCATTCATATTCCGCAAGTCCGTAATTTCCTGACGAAGGCTGGTGAGGTGTTCCAAGATGTATGGCATGTCTTGATCATACCGCAGAATCCGCGCCTCGCGGCTTTATTAATCGGTTCTAGTCATAAAATTGCTGCCAAACTGGGAGCAAACCCGCGTCCCAAGCGGGGTCTGAGGCGGTGGGTTTTAGCTGGCGGAAGCGGCGGCGGCTTGGGCTTTCTGCAGCAAGCGACGGGCCTGGGAGATCAGGTCGGCGACTTCGAAGGGCTTCACGAGGTAGGGGACGTTGTTTTCCTGCAGGAAAGCGCGCTCGTTGCTTTGCTCGACCCCGTGGGAGAAGGTGAAGAGCACGTGCTTTTCCATGGTCGAGCAGTTTTGCTGAAGCCAAAGGAAGGCTTCTTTCGCGTTCCAGTCGGCGGGCATCTTTCCATTCATGATCAGCATATCGAACGGTTCGGAGAGGAGACGGATTTTGACATCCTCACTCTTGGTTGCGGTGACCACCTCGGCACCGGCACCCATGAGTACGTCACGTTCGAACTCAAGCACGGCTTCTTCGTCCTCCAGCAAAAGCACCCGGCCTTGAATTGCGCCTTCGCGCTTAGGAGCGGCAACAACAACCGGTTCGATGGGCGCTGTAGCTGCGGCGGCCATGGGCAGGCGGACTTCAATGACCGCTCCACCCTCGGTGGCATTGTGCGCGGTAATATCGCCGCCATGCTCTTTCACGATGCCGTAGCAGATGCTCAGCCCCAACCCGGTTCCCTTGCCAACATTTTTCGTGGTGTAGAACGGGTCGAAAATTCTCTTGGGATCTTTGATGCCAGGGCCGTCGTCGGCAAACTGGGCGCAGACGTCGCCATTCTCGCAATAGACGCGAATCTTGAGTCTGCCAGAGCGTCCGGTCTCAAGAACGGCGTCGACTGCGTTGTTGATGATGTTTAGAAACACCTGCTCGATCTGGTGCGGGTCGGCAACGACTACGGCAGGTTCGGGACCGAGATCTTTTTCGACGGCAATGTTGTTGACCTTGAGATCGTAGTCGCGCAGGGCAAGAGTTTCATCCATGACCTTGCGGATATCGACCTCGGAGCGCTCCGGTTTTCTCTGGCGGGCAAAGGAAAGCAGATTCTGCACTACACGATGGGTACGCTGAGCCTGCTTAAACAGTTTGGCGACGAAATCCTGCGCGCGCTCGTTAAGGCCTTCGCTCTCGAGCAGTTGAGCGTAGCCGAGAATCGCGGTGAGAGGATTGTTGAGTTCGTGGGCGACTCCAGCAATGAGCTGGCCAACGGCTGACATCTTCTCGCTTTGCAAGAGCTGTTCCTGCGTGCGCCGTAAATCTTCGTAAGCTTTGCAAGTCTCTTCGTAGAGACGGACTTTCTCGATTGTGGTTGCTAATTGCCGGCTGATCGCGACCAGCAAATTTTCTTCGCCGGTGGAATATTCATGCAGGGCGTGGCTGCCGAGGCCCATGATTCCGATGGGAGAATCCTTGCCCCAGAAAAGCACCCACATCCAGGAGCCATCGTCGCCGGAGCGGACGAAGTCCGCGACTGCGCCGGTGAGATGCGGCAGATACTCGGCGGTGATCACTTCGGCGCGCGACCGCATGACCAGATCGCCAAAGCCCTCGGCAAAACTGATCTCCGCGGGACGTGACTTATCGCGGCTGCGCGGGCCCCAGGCGGCGCGGCGGCGGTAGGTGGGCGCATCGGAATCGGAAAGATACACCGCTCCGCTTTCGGCGCCGAAAAGGGAAACAACCTGGCGCAATGTCAGGTTCAGAATTTCGTCGAGATCGAAGGACTGCGTGGCCACCACCGCCATCGCGTTCAAGGCGTTCAATTCGCGGTTGCGGCGCCGCATCTCATCCTCAGCGCGGCGCTTCTCGGTCACGTCCAAAACAAAGCCTTGATAGCGATCGACTTGTCCCGAGGCGTCGCGCGTGGCAAAGCTGCTCTCGGCGGCCAGCAGCAGGGTGCCGTTCTTTCGCCGCATGGTGACTTCGAAATTGCGCACGTAATTCTGGCGCTCGATGTCTCTGTGGAATGCGTCGCGCTGGCCGGCGTCGACACGAATGTCTTCGTCGAGGTTTAAGGCCAGCAACTCTTCGCGTCGTTCATAGCCCAGCATGTGGACGAAAGCATCGTTACAGTCGAGCAAACGGCCGCGAGGCGTCGCCACGTACACGCCTTCCTGCACTTGATCGAACAGCAGGCGGTATTTTTCTTCCGCAGACCGGCGCTCGGTGACATCGCGAACAATGTGGATGGTCCCTTTCTTATTGCTTCCCTGCTCGCTGTAAGAAGAAGTCGAAACGGTGGAGAAACCGCCGAAGCAAGGGTCGGCGCCTTCGGTGATTGCTTCGCTTCCGCGCGCGCAGTAGGGGCAGCCGGTCCACTCGCCAAGGCCGTGGGGCAGGACAGATTCACAAGTGCTGCCGATCACATCGGCGGCCGATTGGCCCACGTTTTCGAGCAAAACCTGATTGGCTTTGATGATGCGGAAATCGCCATCGTGGGCCAGAATGATGTCATGCACGGAGTCGAAGGTGTTTCTCCACTGGCGCTGCGAGCGCAGGGATTGCTCCTGCAGCCGGAAGTTTTCGATCGCGATTCCTAATTGGCGTCCGCAGGTTGAGAGAAATTCGAGTTCCTCGGGGATGAGTTTTCGCTGACCTGTCCAGCCTAGAAGCACCAGCCCGATGGGATCCTTCTTGCCGAGCACCGGAACCATCATGACGTGACGAAGCTTCTCAGACTTGAGCAGTTCCGCGTCTTCCGGATTGATTTCGTCCTGGCGTTTTTGCGCTGCCCAGGGAGCGCCCTGTTCGAGCATCTGTGAGATGCTCTCGGTAAGCGGCACCAGCCCGGCCTCGCGGATGAAATCCTGCGAAACCCCTACGGCTTGAGTCGCGACCAGATGGCCACCCTCGATCAAGCGGAACCAGGCTGCCTTGCTTCGAGTCAGGTGCCGTAGTTCGTCAAGGACGGCTTGCATCATCTCGCCCTGCTGTTGAGCCTTGACGAAATTGGAGGTAACGGATTGCAGCGCGGCCAATCGACGTGCCTGTGCGCGAGCGTCCGCGAACAAAACCAGAAGCATGCTCACGCCAAGCAATGCATCGAGCACCGCAAACGCTGCAGACGGGATTTGGTCGGTAAAGGGATGCCAAGTCACGTGCTGTAGCGGCAGAGACAATGCCAGGAGCCACGCGCCAAGCTCCCATCGGCCACGGCGGGCGCGCACCAGAGAAACGGCTGCGCTTAGAAGAATGATCCGGTAAGTGACCTCAAGAAGACCTCGCAGGCCTGGAACATCGGACCATAACAGCGCACGGGCCGCGGCAAAACCAGCGAGACCGACCGTGACGGCGGCGAGGGGACCAAGGAGATTTTTTCCCCGCGTGTAAATAAAAACCGACCCCGCTAGAAGGCCAATTGCGATCAAAAAGGAAGCTTGCTCGGCCACGGGAGCAAGGCGATCGGAAATCCGCAACGCACTGCTGTGCTGCGCGATCAGACGCGAACTCGCCAGCAGCGCCCATCCCGCAGTCCATAGCATGAGATAGCGGTGGCGGAAAGCGCAGAGCACCACTGCAGAGATTGCCAGCAAAATAAGCAGCGCCCACTCCCCCGGCTTCAGCCCGGCGAGGGCAGGGCGTGCGGCAGTGATCCAAAGCGACCAGAGGTTGGCGGTCATCTTATTAGTGAATTGTTAGGCGCGCAATACGGACGTGACCGTGCCTCACCACTGAATATCACGCTTTACCCCGATTCGTGTCCTGTTTCCGGACCCGGATGGTTACTTTCGGTATCTCACAGCGGGAGTAAAATCGCCGATAGTGTCTTGAGACACATATGCCCGACCGCATACTCGTAGTAGACGACGAAGAGGCGATTCGCGAGATCGTTTCCGCCATACTCGCTGCAGCCGGTTATACGTGCAAGCACGCGGGTTCCGGCATGGAAGCGCTGGCGCTGCTCAATTCCGGCGAACAGTTCGAGCTCATGCTTTCCGACCTGATGATGGCCGACCTCGACGGCATCGGATTGCTGGAGCGCTCCAAAGAGAAGTTTCCCGACATGCCGGTCGTGATGGTCACGGCGGTGCATGATATTTCCGTCGCGCTCGCCGCCATCAGCAACGGCGCTTACGACTACCTGCTTAAACCCTTCGAGCGCGAGCAACTGCTTAAATCTGTAGCCCGGGCGCTGGAGCATCGGCGCCTCAAGCTGGAAAACCGCGAGTACCAAACCAACTTAGAGTCTCTGGTGAAAGACCGGACTGCTCAACTCCAGAACGCGATGACGGAGTTAGAGCGCTCTTACGACATTACTCTACAGGCTCTGGGAGACGCGCTCGACCTCAAAGACGCCGAAACCGAAGGACACTCCAGGCGCGTCACCGCTTTCACCATGGCGATCGCAAAAGCGATGGGCGTTCCCCGGGAGCAGATCGATGTGATCGCGCGAGGCGCTTTTCTGCATGACATCGGCAAGATGGCGATTCCGGATAACATTTTGCTCAAACCGGGAAAGCTGGATGACAAGGAAAGAGAGATCATGCGCGAGCATTGCTTTCACGGATATCAGATGCTCAAGAAAATCCCCTTCCTCGCCGAAGCCTGCGAAATCGTTTATTCCCACCAGGAGCACTTCGACGGATCCGGCTATCCACGCGGTCTGCGCGGGAATGAGATTCCGCTGGGGGCGCGCATCTTCTCCGTTGCCGACACACTCGATGCGATCATTTCGAACCGCCCTTATCGTCCGGCAAGAACTCTGGAAGAGGCTCGTAAAGAGATCAAGGCGTGGACCGGCCGTCAGTTCGATCCCGAGGTGGTTGATGTTTTCTTGAAGATGCCCGACGACATCTTCGAAGAGCTCCGCCGCCAGATTAACGCGCAAGGGCCATTCAGTTACTCCGTTAGCGCTAAGAGTGGTTCGTAGGATCTTTCATCTGGCGCACATCGTTGATCTTTATCTTTTCTCAAGCACAATTAAACTGCCCTCACGAAGCTGCAATATAAGGCCGGTGGTGCGTTCTTACTGGTGGTGGCTTTTTCTTCCGACTTACAATTGGGAGAAAGCTGACCTCTAGTTCGACGATTGTGCAAGGAGGTACTCATGAAATCCGCGATTTATTTTGTCATCGCTTTGCTGCTTTCCGGTATGTGCCTGGCGCAGGAGCATCCTAGCGTTACCGCACAGCCCAATTCCGTCTATGTAGGCGCCGACGGAAAATTTGAAACGGCTCCGGACACGGCACTCATCCAGTTCAATATTTCCGCGCAGGACGAGACGGCGCAAGCCGCCTACCAGCGTGCATCGAAGGCTGCCGAGCAGGTGCGCGAAGTTTTGCGCGCGAATGGCATCGAGCCCAAAGCGGCCAATATTGGATTCTTCTCGATTCAGCCGATGTACGACTGGAAAGATCGCAAGCAGAAAGTGATTGCCTACCGGGTCACGACCAACGTCACTCTCAAGCTGAAAGAATTTTCGAAGATAGGACCGATCACGCAGCAACTCGCGGACGCCAACGTCAGCGAGAGTCAAACGCTGAACTATACGCTGGAAAATATCGACGATGCTAAAAACAAGGCCGTGGAGGACGCCTATCGCCGCGCTCGAAGCTCGGCTGACAGCCTTGCGCGCGCTAGCGGGCGTACCGTCGGAGACCTTTCCTACGCATCGGTCGATACTTTTGAAAATCAGCGCATGCCGGTTCCGCGCATGGCTCGTGCGATGGCATCGATGGCCAACGCCGCGCCCGCGCCAACGGAAGAATTCACGCCGCAAGACGTGACGGTGACTGCGCATGTGAATGCGGTTTTCACTTTGAAGTAGTTAGAAGCCGGGTGCGGTGCGGTTGAAAGCCTCGCTCCGTTCGAAACAATCGTCTAAGGGTTTGCTCTCGCGACGGAGATTCGGCTTGTATCGACGGTGATCGGACGCTGAATTTCCATCTCGATTGACGTTCCCACATCTAGCCTCACATCGTTGCCACGCTTCAGTAGCGCCCAGCCAATTCCCGCGGCAGCACCGGCTCCGGCTCCGATGCGCGCGCCATTGAGGCCGCCAGCGAGGCCACCGGCCAGTGCGCCGCCTGAGCCGCCGTAGACTCCGCCTTTGGCTGCATCTTCAATTTTCTTGCCAGTATCTTTATCTTGTTGAACCGTGCCTTCTTCGTCTTTCACCGATTTGTTATCCGCGCCCGGAGTGTTCTTGACCGAACCGGGCAGCATCACGGTATATCCGCTGGGATAAATCATCGAGGTAAAGTGCATCAGGATTTCCGCGCGCCCCTTCAACCTTCCGCCACGCTCGACGTGCGAGATGGTTCCCTGAATGTAGGAACCTGCCGGGACGATGACGCGATTGTCGACGACGAACGGAAACGCCGTTTCCGCATAGACTGCGTCGCCTTCGCGGGCATTCTTGGTGGAGATCGCCTGCTTCAGAGAGAGGGGGATCTTGGTTCCAGCAGGAATCGTAACTGCGTTTGGATCGACCGTCATCTGCGCGGAGGCTGCGGATGTTGAAGCTGAGTTAGGTTGGCTCGTCGAATTTGCCGCAGGAGTGGACGGTTCCTGAGCGATTGCAATTCCGCAGGCTAATAAGATCGTACAAAGGATGCGCATCCTATACCTCGCAGGCGAAACGTCGCCCGGCCACTCATCAGGCCGAGAATATCACGCAATCACAAGCTAGGATGCGACTTTTCTTCCGTCGGGTGTCTGCACTCTGAAATACAGGGCTAGCAGGAGAACTGCATTTGTAACGCACTTAATAAATCAAATACTTCTTCCGGAGCAACTCGAATTTGTCTAAGTCCTCTTGCCAATCCTGCGCGATGCGGCGCGGATCGCGGCCCGCCAGGAGTGCGTCAAACGCAGCCTGATTTACCAGCAGCTCGGGCAGGCGGTCGATCTTGTAGTCTGCCACGTACAACTTTCTCAGGGCCGCAGCGAGCTCGATGCCTAACTCCGGAGCATCAAGCGCGTTTCGCTCCGTCAAGACTACATTGACCCCTTCACATTTCTTTCCGTTATAAATCGCAGAGGTGGGGGTGAAGGTCACGGGCACAAATCTCACGCCAGCGATGCCGCGTGCATTCAAGTACGCCGCCAGCTCTCTTCCCTTCACCCAGGGCGCGCCCACCAGTTCGAACGGTGTGTCGGTGCCGCGGCCTACGGAAACATTTGTGCCCTCAATCAGCGCAACTCCGGGATAAAGGGCCGCTTCGGTGACGCTGCGTAAATTCGGCGACGGACTTATCCACGTCAGCCCAGTCGAATCGAACCAGTCGCCGCGCTGCCATCCTTCCATGGGAACGACGGTGAGTTTGGCGTTGATATTGCGCTCGCTGTTGAACATCCTCGCCAGTTCGCCCATAGTCATTCCGTGGCGTACGGGGACGGCCCAGTAATTTGTGAAGCTCTCATGTCCCGCATCCGCGACCGGACCCTGCACGAACGATCCCGTCACCGGGTCGGGCCGGTCGAGCACGATCAGCTCGACACCGGCCTGCGCCACAGCTTCCAGAAAATACCCCAGCGTAGTTTCGTAGGTAAAAAATGGCGCGCCGGCATCCTGAATGTCGAACACCACGGCGTCGAGCTGCTTGAGCACATCGAGCGAGGGACGCCGCGCCGCATCCTTGCCTCCGTACACGCTGTACACGGTAACGCCGGTAGCATCGTCCTTCGTATCGCTGACGTGCAGCGTATCGAGCGTGCCAGTAATGCCGTGCTCAGGACTGAAAATCGCGTCGAGCGAAACTCCCGGCGCCTGGGCGAGCACGTCGATGGTGCGCCGTCCGTCGGCGTCGATTCCGGTCTGGTTGGTTACCAGGCCGACGCGCTTTTTGCGATCCGCAATTTGCAGTATGTCGAACTTGTGCTCCTCTAAAACGTCGATGCCATTCTTCACACTGCCATTGCGGGAGTTCATGCGCCGCGCTGCGCTTTGGGCTTCGTTGTAGCCGGTGATGCTTTGCCAGCGCAGAGCTTCTTTCTCGCTCGCAGTCAGAGGCAGAGCAGCGGCAACCGCAGTTGCAACTTTCGAGCGCAGAGCGATGGCGTTTCCGCCGCGAGGATGCACCGCGTTGGTCAGCAAGATAATGTAAGTCCTCGTGGTCGGATCGATCCACATCGATGTACCGGTGAAGCCGGTGTGTCCATAACTGCCGATCGGCAGCAGATCACCGCGGTTCGAAGAAAAAGGAGAATCGATGTCCCAGCCAAAACCGCGCAGGACGGGCGCGGCGGGCGGTTGCTCGGGCTGCGTCATTTTCTCCACCGCGAGCGGGGAAAGAATTCCACCGCCGCCGTTGAGCAGAGCCTGGGCAAATTTCGCAAGATCATCCGCGGTCGAAAACAGTCCCGCGTGGCCTGCCACGCCGCCCATCCGCCGCGCCGTGGGATCATGCACTACACCGCGCAACATGTGCTCGTTCTCGTCATACTGCGTGGGTGCGATCTTTTCAATCCAACCAGCGCGTCGCGCCAGTGGCGGCACAAAACGCGTGTGCGTCATTTTCAACGGCGCGAAAATGCGGCGCGTCGAATATTCGTCGAGCGCCTCGCCGGAAACCTGTTCGACCAGCGCCCCCAGCACAATAAAATTGATGTCGCTGTATGAAAATTTCGAACCGGGCGGATCCTGTGGCGCTTCCGCAAAAGCCATCTGGTACGCCGTTTGTTTCTCTTCCCACGCGGTCTTCAAATTCATATCGGGCTCCAAACCCGAATAGTGAATAAGAAGCTGCCGCACGGTAACGTCTTCTTTCCCGTTCTGCTTAAACTCCGGCAGGTACTTCGCGACGGGATCGTTGAGGCGCACTTTGCCCCGCTCCACCAATTGCATCACCGCAGTCGTCGTCACAATCACCTTGGTCAGCGATGCCAGGTCGAAGATGGTGTCCAAGGTCATGGCCTCACGGCGCGGCTCAAGCGCCCGCGAACCATAGGCTTTGCGATACATCACCTGTCCGTTGTGACCAACGATCAGAACGGCGCCGGGAATGTTGCCATCATGAATCGCTTGCTCAATCACCGCGTCCACAGCGGCAAGGTGAACTGCAACCGTTGGGCGTTTTGCATCCACAGCCGAGGCTGTCAGCGTGGTGGTTATCAGAAGGAGGATGAATACGATTGGGAAATGGCGGGAGCAAAAGGCCCAAATTCTATAGCGCAGCGAATTTGACTGAGAAGGAATGCTCTGACTCTAACAACTCCGACGGGATGACTCAAGGAGGGGGGATGCTTTCAAATTACCCTCAGCTTGGTCGAGACATCCGGGCGATCGCTAGACCAGATTCTTGCTGAAGAGAGGAGCAAGACGCTCATGCAAACCCTTAATGGCTTCAAAGAGTTTCTGCAATCCCTCGGTTTCCAAACCGAGTTCGAGCGACTCGAGGTCAATCGTCAAATCCTTTGCGAGCCGAGCTGCGCGCCGAACCCGCTCTTCGGACAGCAAACTCAAAACTGTGTACGGATCACGGTTTTGCTGCTGCAATTCAGTCCATTGTTGAACCGCCCAAGCGGTTTGGCGAATGCTGTCGACCGCATTGCGGAAGTCGCCCAGAACCCGGGGAGCGCAGTCGCCCGAGATTACCAACTGCTCGAGCTTTTGTAGCTCATCAGTGGCCGCTTTGAGGCGTTCAGACACGGATCGACGCTCGTTTCCCGATGTTTCCATAAAGAGTCGTCTTTGCCGAGATCCCGCTTATCTTCGGCTTCCGAGACTCGGCACATCATTCATCGGCGAGACGGAGCGGAACTTCAGTCTAGGGGGCTTTGCCTCCGGGCGATCAAACCACATGGGTTACTAGACAAACTCGGTGCGGCAAATACACTCATGCCCTATGATGAATGTCGATGATCCCACCCGATCATTCGCCTTTACTGCTCGATGCCTTCGATCGTCAAGACGAAGTGTTTGAATCTGCTTTTTCGATTTTGCGGGAGGCTATCGATCAGGGAGCTTTTCCTGGGGCGGCCGTCGCCGTTACGCATCACGGGCGATTGATCGCACTCAAAGCTCTTGGCCGTTTTACTTACGAACTGAACTCGCCTCCCGTCATGCCGACGACGCTTTTCGATCTCGCGTCGCTGACCAAGGTAGTCGCGACCACTGCCATGGCCATGGTTCTCTACGAGCGAGGTTTGCTCGACCTCGACACGCCTGTCACGGCGATCACTCCCGAATTCAATCATGCGGCGGAAAAAGATTCACGGCGCGGAAACGTGACGCTGCGCATGCTTCTGGGGCACTCGTCTGGCCTGCCAGCTTACGAAAAGCTATTTCTGAAAAGCCGTACGCGGGACGAACTTCTCCAGGCTGCGTTCGTTACACCGCTTGCCGCAGATCCTGGCATTCGCGCCGAATACAGCGACATTGGTTTCATCATCTTGGGCACTGCGCTGGAACGTCTGGCTGATGAGCCGCTCGACCGCTTTTGTCAACGCGAAATCTTTGCCCCGCTCGGCATGGCGAATACGACGTACAATCCGCCGCCGAAGATCCGAGTGGAGATTCCGCCTACGAACGATGATCAAACCTTCCGGCATCGCGTGATCCAAGGCGAGGTCCAGGATGAGAACGCCAGTGTGCTCGGCGGAGTAGCGCCGCACGCCGGACTTTTTGCTCCCGCCATCGACCTTGCCCGGTTCTCGCAATGTATGCTCGATGGAGGACGGCGCATTCTGCGCCCTGAAACTGTGGCGCTGTTCACGCGCCGCGAATGCGCACCCGCAGGAACATCTCGGACGCTCGGCTGGGACACCCCCTCGGTGCCGTCGCAAGCCGGCAAATATTTTTCGGAAAATTCTTTCGGCCACCTCGGCTACACCGGAACCTCTTTGTGGGACGACCCGCAGCGTCAACTCTCGATCATTCTATTGACCAATCGCACCTGGCCCGATTGCTCGAATCGGGCCATCAAACAAGTGCGTCCAAGATTTCATGATGCCGTGGTTGAGGCGTTGGGAAAGGCCTAAGCAACAAATCTGGGCAAGAGATTTCGGGCGGGATATCGGCTGCCGAATGGATGACTACTCAATGCGGCTAGAATGAACGGGCCACAACACCGAGCGGGCTCTGAATTCCGGCATCTTTGAAAGGCACACTACTTGACATCGAAGCGTAAAGATAAACCGGTCCTCCACCGACTGCGAACCGAGCAAACGAACGAGGCTAGTCAGGATCTCGACCAGAAGTCTGCGCTCGAGATTGCCCGGCTCATCAATGAGCAAGACTCGACCGTGGCGGCCGCGGTGCGGCGCGCTTTGCCGCAGGTAGCGCGGGCCATCGATGCCGTCGCCGACGCACTTCGCCAGGGTGGACGCCTCATTTATATTGGCGCCGGGACCAGTGGCCGCATCGCCGCACTGGACGCGTCCGAGTGCCCGCCAACCTTTAATACCGATCCGCGTTCCGTGCAGTTCATCATCGCAGGAGGCCCAAAGGCTCTGGCCTCGGCGACCGAGGCGAGCGAAGACGATGAAAAACTTGGCCGCTCTGAAATGGCGCGCCGTAAACCTGGAAAACACGACGTTGTCCTCGGCATCGCCTCTAGCGGACGCACTCCTTTTACAGTCGCTGCGATCGCAGAAGCCCGGCGCCGAGGCGCGCGGACGATTGCCCTCACCTGCAACCCTGATTCGCCTCTCGAACGCGCGGCTCACTTCGCGATTGTGACATCGGTCGGCCCTGAAGTGCTTGCCGGCTCGTCGCGCATGAAAGCCGGCACCGCGCAGAAGATGGTTTTGAACATGATCTCGACAGGAGCAATGACACGCCTGGGCTATGTCTATGGCAATCTCATGGTCAACGTTCATCCAAAGAACGAAAAGTTGACGCAGCGAGCCGTCGCAATTTTGCAGCGCGCATTGCAAGTTGACCAGGAAACTGCGCGCCGCACTTTGCAGGCCTCCGGGAATCGCACTCCCGTCGCGATGGTTATGTTGGCTGCTAAGGTCTCGCGCGTAGAGGCGGCGGCTGCCCTGAAGAAATCAAGGGGCAATGTACGGCAAGCGATTGCTCTAGCAAAACACGAATAGAAATCAGCATGTCCAGACAGCATCTTTCTCAGCAACGATCTTTTCAGCTCGTTTGACCCCTGCGGCACAGTCGTTTACCTTGGGGATGCCGTTCCGCTTGGCGTTGCGAGGGTCGCGGCGCGAGGCTTCTCCCCTCCATGGATAAAAAGCGCCTTATTGTGAGTATTGCTGTCTTTCTTATCCTCGCAGCTCTGGTTTATTTCCAGTTTCGCGAATGGCAGGAGTTCGATTGGGTCAAATTTCGCGGCCTAAGCAGCCAGATTCGCTGGTTTCACGTTCTTCACGCAGTCTTGTGGATATATTTTGGGTACGTACTGCGGGCGATCCGTTGGAAGATTTTTCTTAGGCCAGTTCGGCCAAAGGCCTCATTCGTGGGAATGATCGGACCTACCCTGATCGGATTCACAGGGTTGGCGCTGCTCGGTCGTCCAGGCGAGCTAATTCGCCCCTATCTCATTGCTAGGCGCGAAAAACTCCCATTCTCTTCGCAGATGGGCGTATGGGCGATCGAAAGGATATTCGACCTAGGAGCGTTTACGACGCTCATGGTCTTGGCGATATTCTTTCTCCCTGCCGCAATGCAATCCATCCCGCATCCAGAGTACTACCATACGTTCCGCCTAGTTGGGTTCGCGTTCATGGCTCTAGTGGCTGGCCTCGGTGGCGCCGCAGTTGTGATCAGCCGCAGCGGAGAAGCTCTTGCCGCGTGGATCGAAAAGCGATTTTCCCACCTGGCCGCTAATCTCGGCCACCGCATAGCCGAGCGGGTTCGCGAGTTCGGTGCGGGATTGCACACCATTCACGGCCCCGTTTCCCTCGTCCTGGCAGTCCTCGTATCCGTTGCTATGTGGTTTGTGATCGCCGTGGCTTATCAGGAGGTTACACATTCCTATGGCACGGATGCTCTTGACATCTCGCGGCCCCAGGTACTGTTGCTGATGGGGGCGAGCATTTTCGGATCGATGCTGCAACTTCCGGGCGTCGGGGGTGGCTCACAGTTGGCCACGATTAAGGCTCTTACTGTGATCTTCGATGTCCCGCCGGAGATGGCAACAAGTTGCGGGATTCTCCTTTGGCTAGTGACGTTCGTTGCGGTGATTCCGTTGGGCCTCGCATTGGCGCATCACGAAAGACTGTCGTTGCGAAAGTTGTCGGAAGAAAGTCATCGTGCGGAAGAAACCGAGATCAATGGTCCACCCAGTTAAGTAAATCCTTATCTATTACCTAGGTACGTGCTGCGACTCTAAGCCGCTACGCCCCTGTTACAATTTCTATAAATCCTGAAAGACTTATTTCCCAGGCAGTACTCGGTTCGCTCAGCGCTATGAAATGCCCATTCTGTGGATTTGCAAACGACAAGGTAGTCGATTCGCGGGAGAGTAAGGAAGCGGAGTCGATCCGGCGGCGGCGCGAGTGCTTAAAGTGCGCAAAGCGCTTCACGACTTATGAGCGAATCGATGAAATTCCTTACATGGTGGTGAAGAAAGATGGGCGGCGCGAAAAATTCGACCGGCAGAAAGTTCTGAACGGATTGCTGCGGGCATGTGAGAAACGGCCCGTGCCGATCAGCAAGCTGGAACAGATTGTGAACGAAGCCGAGTCTTTTGTAATCGAGTCCCAGGAACGAGAACGCAAAACTAGCGAACTCGGCGAGCTCATCATGAACCGCTTACGGCGTTACGACAAAGTGGCGTACGTGCGATTTGCGTCCGTGTATCTCGATTTCAAGGACGTAAAAGAATTCATGGATGAGCTTAGAGATTTAATGAAAGCCAAGGAAGCGCCGGAAGTGCGGAAAAAGAGTGGTTAGTGCGATCCACTGAAAGGCAGTCATGAGTCACAAAGTTACGCTGATACCCGGCGATGGAATCGGGCCGGAAGTAGCGCAGGCCACGGTGCGTATTCTGGAAGCGACGGGCGTGAAGTTCGAATGGGAAACCTTCGCCGTTGGCGCGC
>Ga0210405_10003573_pt1 | contig 15161 bp, 13 predicted proteins | sample IncBWH11MmetaG_FD_155492 | JGI IMG/M metagenome (GOLD analysis project Ga0210405, IMG submission 155492) | Forest soil microbial communities from Barre Woods Harvard Forest LTER site, Petersham, Massachusetts, United States - Inc-BW-H-11-M | ecosystem: Environmental > Terrestrial > Soil >... | reverse complement strand
GGTTTGGACAATATCGGGTGAATTTTGTGCGTCCCGTGATGCCAGTACGAAATCTCCCTTCAGTTCTCCTCTTGCTTCGTTGTCTATAGCCTTTTGCACGTCGTTCAATAATCCGTCGGCTCCTGCGACAGAAATCGTTCCCCGATTGAGCGCTTTTAGGACGCCGCCAAGAAACGCGCTCTGTGAATCCACAGCCCGCCGATATGACTCCACGGCTCGCTGATATTTTTGCGCATCTTCAAGTGCTTTTTGTGCGGCCTCCTGCGCATCGTGAAGCATTTTTCCTTTGTCATGCTGCCATTTTGCATAAAACTGATATCCCCAGACTCCACCCCCCGACGTTCCAAGGACGCCAAGAACTATCGCAACTGTCCATATCCTTCGCCCAAGTTGACTTTTATCCAGCAGCGTCTTGACTTGCGCAAAGCCGCCGCCATAGCGCTCGGCCCATGCCCGAGTGTGCCCCGGTGTGGCCCACCATCCTAGACGACGCCTGACCTGCCGGAACGGTAGGGGATCCTCGTCCTTTGCTCTGGCGAGCAGGGAATGGTAGATCTCGGCGTCGCGCTTTTCCACTGCCAACCAACCGGCGTCTGCAACGGCTGCACCGGGCGATACGCTGGGTTTCCCGCTGACCCGCTCCCAACGGCGGAGCAGCGCCTCATGCCCGACGTCGATCAGCGTGTCGCTCTCGAGCCTTTGCGGAGACACCGGCCGCAAAAATGAACAGTCGGCGTCCCGAAAACGATCGAGCACCGTGCGCAGATCGGCTTCGAGCAAGCCAGTTTCGGCGAGAAGCTGCTCAAACGAGACGGCCCGACGTATCGCCCGGCCGTCCTTGTCGAATTCGGCGAGCGCGCGAAACACGAGTTGTACCGCAAGCTCCAAACCCGGGAGCACCCCGAGAATCTCGTTGGCATGCCGCGAAAGGGCCCCATCCATGCCGCCAATTGCCTGATAATGCTCGAGCGTCAGGTGCCGGGGCGGGCTAGCTTCGACGGCCGATGCTTCTCGACCCGCCTCGTCCCACAGCCGGAGCAAGCAATGCTGCAAGACGGGCAACTGATCCATGTCTTCACTGTTGTCGTTGAGAAGGCGCTCGACCAACATTGGATCTATCGTCGCGTTCGCCTTTTCGATCGGCTTGCGGATAATCTCCTCGCGCTGGATTCGCGTCAGTGACGGCACCAGGAACTGTGTTTCGCTGACCGCCTCTGGAAGATCATGAAAACGCGCGCAGTCCCCGATGAAATCCGACCGTAGCGTGAGCATGACGCGCACGTCGCACTCCGGGCTGCGGCTCGCTTCAATTAGCAACTCCACGAATAATACCGATTCTTCCCGACTCAACAGTTCGCCGTTGTGGCTACGTGACTGAGCGGAGGTCGCATAACGGAATAGCTCTTCAAATTGGTCGATGATGAGAAGTAAAGTCTTTCCTTTCAGATTTTCGATCTCACCAAGCGCCTGAACAAGCCCGTGGCTTGAGGTCCGGATGAGGTAGGCTATTCGATCCCGCTGCGATCCGATAATTTTTCCGGCCGCCGGATTGTCTCCGGGTGCTTTTGCCAGCCCGTCAAGTAGGTCAATCAATCGCTCGAGGGGCACTCCGCCCGGAGCCATCTCCCGCCATATCCAGGTCCTCCCGCCGGCGTCGCGGCTCTCCCTGTCGAGCAACGGACATAGGCCGGAAAATACCAGGGAGGATTTCCCGCTTCCAGAACTGCCTACCACGGCAACGAACCGGCTGCGATCGACCATGCGATAGAGAGCAAAGGTCTGATCAGTGCGCCCGAAAAAGTACCCATGATCCGAGTACCCGAAAGGTCTAAGCCCTGGAAAAGGCCGGCTCCAGCCAAGCGTGGAGGGAACGGGAGCGCTCATGGCGTCGTCGCCCGGCCATTTGGAACCAACTTGCTCAGGGCTTCCGGCGAAATCGTGCTCCCATCCTCCAAATCCACCACGACGTCGACTTCGGCGGGGGGGCCGTCTTCCATAAATTCCTTCTTGATCTCACCCGGGGGCGGACCCAAAACAACGCTTAGCCGTGACCATCTCTTGCTACGCCCAAAAATGCTCCAATCGCCGAATTGCCGGGCCTGTGCCAAAGTCCATACTTCGGAAGAGGTTCCCCAGCAAACCACGATCGAGTCACAGATCCTGATACTCTCCTTATCAAACGCTTTGCGTTGAACATCGTCTCCTTGGATGGCAGGAAAGACGCTTTCGACATTCCGTTCGCGCAACGCCCTCCTTATGCCGCGCGCCAACGGTCGATCTTTTTCGGTGTGCAATATGAATATCTTGGAATTCGGGAATGGTGCGTCGATGGGTGCCCTCGCACGGTCGACTTCGTCAGGCGGCAAATCCGGTGGCGCCGATTTATCAAGCAATTGCGTCAGCGACTGCACGAAAGTTCCAACGTCTTCTCCAATTATCTTGTCGGTTGGGAGCTGAGTACCGAAACGCTCCAGAACCTCGAACGGGTCTCGCTCAATCGACTTGCCGTCCGGTTCCCCGTCGATCCGAAATACTTTCGGCGCCCAGATAATCCGCCGGAATGCAGGGGCCGAACCGATTTCGGCGGCGCCGGACTTCAATATGCGATCGGAGGCTCTCGCTAGCTGCAGCTTGACAATTGAATTCGGGTCCTTAGTTCCCCCGCTGCGGTCGCCGAGCAGATGAACCGAGGCCTCCGCTGTGGCGAGAAGATTTTCGATAAACTCCGACGTTGAACCGTTCGACGGAATATCCTCATTTCGTTTGGGTATTACATTATATCCGCGCGAACTCAATTCCTTGACGACTCGAATATAGTGACCCAGCATGTCGCTGGCCGGTTTCGCGACGTAAACAGTGCGTCCACTATCGAAATTCGTTTCAGTCACGCGGGCACCATGAGAATTCAGATGCCTCACTCTTCGCAGGATGAAATCGCAAAGTTCATCAAACGATGCCCAATATCGTCCGTCGTCTAGTGGCTTACCGCGAACGAAGAACTCGCCCTCAGAGAGTTTGGCGCGATCCGAAACTGCATAGAATTTGAACCCCTCTTGGTACTCTAGACCGAGCGGGCGGCCTTCGCGCCCAACATGATTTTTTGCAGCTATGATTATGCGCTCGTCGAAAGATTCATTGCGCTGCTGCAAGCGACTGACGAAATGGGCAAGCTCCCTCTTGCAGTAATTGCTGTTGATCCAATTTTTTGAGAGTACGATAAGGAGGAGAGACGACTCATTCAGAGCCTTCTCGATCACCGGCCACGATCGTTCTCCTCTGTACAGATTATCTTCGTCGCGCCAGAATTGCGGTCTTTGCGGGCCAGCATTTGTAAAGCTATAGTTCATAAATACGTGGAGATGCTCCACGAATCCCATCGTGCCCGGCGCGCCCGGTGGCGGCTTCGTGTCATCGTCACGCGCATAGGAAATGAAGATCTGGATCGGTTCCGACATGGCCCCCAAGCCCTGCCCCCAGTCGGTTGTTGACGCATAGTACCACTACTGTAAGATACTCAGCGGACGGTCGTTCAGTCAAGCATTCGGTTACCTTGGGCTGCTCGCGACCGGCCGTTGGGGGCAGGATGCGCTACCTCTGGCTATTGGCGGTATTGGCGGCGTTAGTGGCCGCCCCTGGAGCCGCAGAGGTTGTCTCCATAGCCGAAGCCCAAAATTTCGACGCCTTGCTGCAGGAGTTGTGGCCGCAGGCCCAGGCCCAGGGCATTGCCCGGACCACGTTCGACGCCGCTTTTGCCGGGTTGACGCCCGACCCGCGCGTCATCGCCGCGACCCGGAAACAGCCGGAATATGGCAAGCCGGTCGGCGACTACGTCAATGCCATTGCGTCCAAGGCCCATATCGAGGCTGGGGCCCACAAGGCATCACAGTGGGCTAAAACTCTGGATATCGTGGAGCAGAAATTCGGAGTCGACCGCTGGGTGATCATAGGATTGTGGGGAATCGAGACGGCTTACGGGCAGGAGAAAGACACCTGGGACATCATCCGCTCGCTTGCAACCCTCGTACAGGCCCGTTATCGCGATGCATATTTTCGTAAGGAGCTTCTCATTGCCCTCAAAATTATGCAGCAAGGGCACATTCGCCGCGAGAGCATGCTGGGGTCCTGGGCCGGCGCCATGGGCCAGCCGCAGTTCATGCCGTCGGACTATCTTGAGTACGCTGTTGCCATTTCAGGTCGCGGACAGGGGGACATCTGGACGTCCGTTCCGGATATTCTCGCCTCCATCGCCAATTACCTGCACAAGGAAGGTTGGAAGCAAGACTTGCCGTGGGGATTTGAAATCGTAATGCCGAAGGAATTTGATTACGTCCACAGCCGTGCGTCATTTAAGGACTGGACGAAGCTCGGTATCAAGCGTGCGGACAATGGGGCGTTTCCGACCAAAGGCGAGGCGATCCTCTTCTTTCCCAGCGGGGCGTTCGGGCCGGCTTTCCTGGTAACTGAGAACTTCACCGTCATCAAGCGATACAACAATTCGGACGTATACGCGTTGGCGGTTGCACATCTGGCAGATCGGGTGCGAGGTCAAGGACAGATTCGCGCCGCATGGCCGCCAAATGATCGTCAGCTTTCTCGCGATGAACGGATTGCCCTGCAGCGGAAATTGGCAGAACGCGGATTTGCTGTCCACGATTTTGACGGGCACATCGATTTTGATCTCAGAGATGCCATTCGAACAGTTCAAGTGCAGTTCGGGATGCTGCCGGACGGGCACCCCACGACGGCTTTACTCGATCGACTTGGTGCGACAGCACGATGAACGGCGTTATCATTGCATTTTTAACAACTTTTACTTGCGCGACTTGCGGCTCGGACATGCTCTTGCCCGCCACCGTTCCGCCCGAGCTATCCCCCACCACCACGTTCTCGGGTTTGGCCGAGATGGAAACAGTGAGTGTCCTTGTCGCCGGACAAAAAACGATTGCAGCACGGACCACCGATACGGTTGAAACGGCTCGCCAGGAGAGGCTCGGGACGGTTGGACGCCTTGTTCGGTTGCGTGAGAAAGAAGACATAAATTTCGTAATCAAGACCAGGAATCTCGCTCGCCGAATGCAGCGTGAACCAGAGCATTTTGCAATTTCACCGATACGCGCGCACCCCACGACCGGGAGCGAATTTCTCGAAGCACTGATCTTGGCGTCTCAGCGGGGACCTATCGCTAATTTGATAATTTTTGGCCATGCAGCGCCGACTGCCCTCTACATGATCGAGGATCGCGGCTTTTATGCAAGTGTAGGTGACGTTGCTAAGGCCACGTCACTGGTCAGTGGAACCGAAGCGGAGAAAGAGGAAAAGCTTCGGGCTCTTGGCGCTCGCGATCTCGCAGATTTGGAGCTTCTGATCAAGAATGGTGACGTAAAGTTTGCCGAGAATGCTGTCATCATATTTGCCGGTTGCGGTGTCGCGGGAGCAACGGAAATTGAGGCGGGCGCAATTGCTTCGCGGATAACGACGATTACCGGTGCAACAACTATCGCTTCGATTGGCGTGACCGATCAATCGATGTCGCGTGCCCATGGAAACGTTCCCAGCAAAGAGTACTCCAGAGGGACGTGGGTGCGGTTTGTGAATGTGGCGAAGCCACAGAAGCTGCATACCAGAGTGCTTGATCCGCTTGAGCATTTGAAACGAGATGGCGTCTTGCCTTCAACGCTGTCGACGGCCGGCTCGTTGGACCTAATGCGAAAGGCGCCGGCTCTTCCCCGATTCCGGTGTGCCAGCCACGTCTCGGATGCCAAGAACATCCCCACTTGTGGCGCAAGTTATCGCGGCAACGCTATTGCACAAATTCGAGAGTCGTCCCATCGCATTTCATGAATTGAGACGCCAAAATCATGGATGCAATTGAGTTACCGCCCTAAAGCGTGATGGCTTTTCTCCGAATCTCCACCCCGCTTTAGGTTATTGTTGGAGCATGATGTTCTCCGAAAACCGGTACCCACTTCTCGGCATCATGCTCTAAGGTGACCGCTCCCTCCGATCACACCCCGAGATACGCGCCGCACCGCCGGATCGTCGGGCAGCGCGGCGGCATCGCCGGTCATTTTGATCTTGCCGCGGTCGAGGATCACGGCGCGGCCGGCGAGCGACAGCGCCCAGGTGGCGTTCCGCTCGGCGAGCAGCACGGCGAGACCCTCGCGCGCTTGGATCTCGCGCAAGATCCCGCAGATGCGCTCGACGATCACCGGCGCGAGTCCTAGCGAGGGCTCGTCGAGCATGGGCACTGCGGACCGCGACATCAGCGCGGCCGATGGCGAGTATCTGCTGCTCGCCGCCGGCGAGCTTGCCGGCACGCCGCCGCGCGCCCTTCCAATTGTGAGAAGTAGTAGCCGTAGAAGCGGGCGAGCCCGCTCGAGCAGTTCGGCGGGAGGAGCTTACGCTGGCTTCGACGCGAGCGAACGGCGCGCTACTTCGGCGCGCTCCAGGCCTTGTAGTCGGCCTCCGACACGGTCGGCAATTTCTTGAGGAAGGCGACGATCGTCCAGATTTCCCGGTCCGGCACCTCGATGGCGCCGAAGCTCGGCATGCCGGTCATGTTGATGCCGTTCTTGATCACCCAGAACAGCTCGGGCGGCTGGCGCTCCTTGACGACGTCCTTGAGGTCGGGCGGATCGGGATGCAGCCCCTCGGAGAACTTCGCCCATTCGACGCCCGGCCCGCCGTGGCAATTGGTGCAGCCGCGCGTGGCGTACGCCCGCGCGCCGGCCTGAATGTTTGCCGGATCGTCGAGGGGAATTGGCGTCGCGTCGGTCGCGTGGCGGCTGACCGATGCGGTGCGCACCTTGATCAGCCCCCACTTGACGACCGGCGGGTCCTCGGCCGTCCCCGCCACGCTGTAGAAGCCGCCGAAGAAATACACGCCGGCCGCGACCGCGACCACGATTGCCAGGAAGCCGATGAACGCAAGGAGTTTCATGCCGCAACCTCCCGGGTCCTGATCCAATGGCCCGGGATCATATCCCAGGCCGCGGAGGCGACAAGCAGCCAAGCATCGCGAAAACGTGAGGGCCGCCGCCCGCGTTTCACGTTTCCGCCACCAGCGCGAACGTGCCGCCCCGGCTGGTCATGCGCGCGAAGCCGGAGAATGTGCATCATGTCGCCCCGGACCAGGAGGCAGTCGCCGCCGGACGCGCCGATGAGCCATAAGGGCGGTTACGGCATGCGGGGCCCCGGATGTCGCGCTACGGGCTCATCCGGGGCTACAGGCTCACGTCTTGTAGTCGGGTTCCTTGCGGTCGAGGATGCGCTTGAGCGCCTCGAAGTGCCAGATCGCCGGCTTCTTGCCGCCGTAGTCACGCCCCTTGCGGAACTCGGCGATGGTGCTGTCGATCACCTGCTTGGGCAGCTGCTTGAGCGGCTTGCCGGTCCACATGGCGTAGAGTTGCACCTGCGCCACGCGCTCGAGGTAATACAGCCGGTCGTACGCCTCGGCGACCGTGCGGCCGACCGTCGCCACGCCGTGGTTCGCCATCATCAGGATGGTCTTGTCGCCGATGATCCCGACGAGGCGCTCGCCCTCGGCCGGATCGAACGCCGGGCCGTCATAGCCCTCGTCATAGGCGGTGTGGATCAGCGTGCCGAGCTCGGTCTGGCCGATGGGGAGGATCTGCGGTTCCTCCAGCCGGTTGAGGGCGCTGGCGTACGGCATGTGCGTGTGCAGCACCGCGGCGGCGTGCGGCAGCAGCCGGTGCATGGGCGCATGGATGCAATAGCAGGACTGCTCGATCTCGCCGTCGCCGGCCTTGAGGGTGCCGTCGTAGCCGACTTCCATGAAGCAGCTCGCCGTCACCTCGGACCAGTGCAGGCCGAACGGGATCTGGTAGTAGCGGTCGTTGGCGCCAGGCACGCGCAAGGTCAGATGGTTGAAAATACCCTCGTTGAACTCGTGCATCACCGCCAGCCGGTGGGCGGCGGCAAGATCGACCCGCGCCTGCCACTGGGCCGCACTGACGTCGACGCCCGTCTCGATCGATTCCAAAAGCATGGTCGGTCTCCCGCGGCTGTTTCGCCCCCAGATTCCGCCACGGCGGCGGCGGCGTCAATGCCGATTGCGGCCCCCGCCCCCTGCGCCGCGCAACCCCCGAATGCCGCGCGCGCAGCCCCAGGATTGTGCCTTGGCGGCCGGGTGCGCTAGGTTTCACCCACGGGGCGCCCGCCGGGGCCAGCGATCGCGCTCAAGGCGCTGGCGGCGCTCGGTTTCATCTCCTCCAACAGCATGGGCGTCATGGCACAGACCGTATCACCTGCGATCGTCAAGGAGCTTGCCCCGACCGGCAAGCTGCGCGCGGCCATCAACTTCGGCAATCCGGTGCTGGCCCAGAAGGATCCGGCAACCGGGGACGCGCGCGGCGTCACCGGCGACCTCGCCCGCGAGTTGGCCAAGCGCCTTGGCGTCCCCGTCGAGTTCGTCGGCTTCGACACCGCCGGCAAGGTGTCCGGGTCGGCGACGACCGGCATCTGGGACATCTGCTTCCTCGCCATCGATCCGGTGCGCGCCGCCGACATCGCCTTCACCGGGCCCTACGTGGTGATCGAGGGCGTCTACATCGTGCCGAAGGATTCGCCCTTGCAGACGGTCGCCGACGTCGACCGCGCCGGCGTGCGCATCGCGGTCGGCAAGGGCAGCGCCTACGACCTCTACCTCACCCGCGAGATCAAGCACGCGACCCTCGTGCGCGACTCGAGCTCGGGCAAGTCTCTCGACATGTTCCTGCGCGACAAGCTCGAAGCCGGCGCCGGGGTGAAGCAGCCGGTCGTCGCCTTCGCCAAGACGCATGCGGAAACGCGGGTGATCCCGGGCCGGTTCATGGCGATCGAGCAAGCCATGGGCACGGTGAAGGGCCGCGACGCCGGCGCGCGCTACATGCGCGAGTTCGTCGAGGAGATGAAGGCCTCGGGCTTCGTCGCCAAGGCGCTGCAGGCGAGCGGCCAGGGCGACGCCGCCGTGGCGCCGCCGACTCCGGTCAGGTGAGCGAATAGCGAATGGCGAATAGCGAATAGTCAGATCCGCCTCAGGCTTTCTATTCGCTACTCGCTATTCGCTGCTGCCTTTGCGCGCGCGCGGCTCGCCGACGCGGTCGGCGAGCGCCATGATCAGCATGGCGACCGCAAACGCCAGCAGGATGCCGACCACCCAGCCGAGCTTGACGTTGTCGACGCTGCGGTCGATGTCCATGAACCACTCCAGCACGTTGACCGCCGCGATGGCGGCGATCGAGCCGAGCAGCTTCTGCTTGAGGCCGGAGAACCCGATCCCGATCAGCCCCTCCGGCCAGTTCACCAGCTTCGCCGGGTCGATCCGCGCGACGAAGTTCTCATAGCCGGAGCAGACCACGATCAGCAGCAGATTGGCGGTGAGCGAAAGGTCGACCAGCTTGAGAACGCCGACGATGATTTCTTCCTCGGGCGTGCCGCGCACGTGCAGCACGAAGTCGCCGAGCTTGACGATGAAGGCGTAGAGCAGCGCCACGAGGCCGACGATCAGCCCCAGCAGGAACGGCGCCACCAGCCAGCGGCTGTTGAGGATGATCTTCTCGATGGCGCGCTCGATCCGGTTCATGGCCGCCTCCCGGGGGTCGTTCCCATACACCAAATCGGTAGAATACGCGACGCGCCCGCGTGGCGAGGCCGCCGAAATCGACCCTTGCAAAGGGGAATCGCCGATGAACTGGCAGAGCGAGCTCGAGGAACTGCGGCGGCGCGAGCGCATGGCGCGCGCCATGGGCGGAGCCGACAAGGTCAAGCGCCAGCACGACGGCGGCCGGCTCACCGTGCGCGAGCGCATCGACCGGCTGGTCGACCCCGGCAGCTTCCACGAGGTCGGGACGATCGCCGGCCGCGCCACCTATGACGCCGCGAACGAGCTCAAAACCCTGACGCCGTCCAACTGCGTGTTCGGCCGCGCCGCCATCGACGGGCGGCCGGTGGTGGTCGTGGGCGACGATTTCACCGTGCGCGGCGGCTCCGCCGACGCCACCATCCGCGAGAAGCCGCTGATGGCCGAGATGATGGCGGCCGAGTTCCGCCTGCCGATCATCCGCATCATCGAGGGCTCCGGCGGCGGCGGCTCGGTCAAGACGATCGAGACGACCGGGCGCGCCAACCTGCCGGGCGGGGTCGGCACCGCCATGGGCTTCCACTACACCGGCGCCAATCTGGCGGTGGTGCCGGTGGTGGCGCTCGGGCTCGGCTCGGTCGCCGGCCTGGGCGCGGCGCGGCTAGCCGCCAGCCATTACTCGGTGATGACCAAATCCTCCGCCATGTTCGTCGCCGGCCCGCCGGTGGTGGCGCGCATCGGCCAGGACCTCGGCAAGCAGGAGCTGGGCGGCTTCGAGATCCAGACCAAGAGCGGCGCGGTCGACGAGGCGGTCGAGACCGAAGAGGAGGCGTTCGCCTGCGCGCGAAAATTTCTCTCCTATCTGCCGAGCTCGGTGCACGCCCTGCCGCCCAGGCGCGAGAGCGACGACGATCCGCAGCGACGCGAGGACAGCCTGATGGCGGCGATCCCGCGCGACCGGCGCAAGGTCTACAAGATGCGGCCGATCATCGAGGCGCTCTTCGACCGCGGCAGCTTCTTCGAGATCGGGCGCATGTTCGGCCGCTCGATCATCACCGGCTTCGCGCGCCTCGACGGGCACGCCGTCGCCGTGATGGCGGGCGATCCTTATTTCTACGGCGGGGCCTGGACCGCCGACGCCTGCCAGAAGGTGGTGCGCTTCGTCGACCTGGCGCAGACCTTCCATCTGCCGGTCGTTTATCTGCTCGATTGCCCCGGGTTCCTGATCGGGCTCGAGGCCGAGCGCGCCGCCACCATCCGCCACGGCGTGCGCGCCATGACGGCGATCAACCAGACCACTGTGCCATGGTGCACGATCATCGTGCGCAACTCCTTCGGCGTTGCCGGAGCCGTGCATCAGCCGGCCGGACGGCTCGCCCTGCGCTACGCCTGGCTCTCCGCCTATTGGGGCTCGCTGCCGCTCGAGGGCGGCATCGAGGCGGCGTATCGGGCCGACATCGACGCGGCGCCCGACCCGGCCGCCAAGCTCGCCGAGATCGAGGACCGTTTGAACAAGCTGCGCTCGCCGTTCCGCACCGCCGAGACGTTCTGGGTCGAGGAGATCATCGACCCGCGCGACACCCGCCCGCTGCTGTGCGAGTTCGCGCGACTGGCCGCGCCGCTGCTCGCGCCCGGGCCGTCCACCTTCGCGATGCGGCCGTGAGGGGTGGCGCGATGGCGCAGACGAAAGTCCTTTCCGACCTCAACGCCATGGTGTGGAAGATCGAGGTCAAGGCCGGACAGCGGGTGAACGCCGGCGATACCCTGATCGTGCTTGAAGCGATGAAGATGGAAATCCCGGTGACGGCGCCGCGCGCCGGCGTCGTGGCCGCGGTCCTGGTGACGGAGAAACAGATGGTCGTCGAGGGCGAGGCGCTGGCCGTGCTCGATGGGTGAGATTGTGCGGCATTTGCGGCATCGTTCTTGCCTGTTGACGTTGCGGGCGCAATCATGGGCCGTTGTCGCCGGCCGCGAGGCAGTGTGATGAAAATTCGTGCAGGCTACGAGATCATCTACGATTCGCCGCAGCAGGCCCCCAAGGTTTTCCTGCTCAACGTTCATCCCTCGCGCGTGCCCGACCTGGTGACGCCGGACCGGATGCAGTTCGAGCCGCCGGTCGAGTCCACCCGGTACATCGACAGCTTCGGCAACATCTGCACCCGCGCGGTCGCCCCGCCCGGACCGTTCCGCGTCTTCGCCGACTTCACCATCGCGGATTCCGGCCTGCCCGATCCGGTCGTCCCAGACGCGCGGCAGCACGAGATCGCTGAGCTGCCCGACGAGCATCTGGTCTATCTGCTGGGAAGCCGCTATTGCGACACCGACCTGATGGCGGACACCGCGTGGTCGCTGTTCAAGCAGACGCCGCCCGGCTGGGCGCGGGTGCAGGCGATCTGCGACTACGTGCACAAACGGCTGGTCTTCGGCTACGGCTACGCGCGCCCGACCCGCACCGCGCGCGAAGGTCATATCGAGGGCCGCGGCGTTTGCCGCGACTTCGCCCATCTCGCCATCACGTTCTGCCGGTGCATGAACATCCCGGCGCGCTATTGCACCGGCTATCTCGGCGACATCGGCGTGCCGCCGGTCGACGAGCCGATGGACTTTTCCGCCTGGTTCGAAGCCTGGCTGGGCGGGCAGTGGCACACGTTCGACGCGCGCTACAACGTCCCGCGCATCGGCCGCGTCCTGGTCGCGCGGGGGCGCGACGCGACCGACGTGGCCATCTCCACCACCTTTGCGCCGAGCCGGCTGGTGAAGTTCGAGGTCGTCACCGACGAAGCCGCGGATTCGTAGGGCGCATTAGCGAAGCGTAATGCGCCGGTTCCAACACGGCGGATTACGTCGGAGCCTGCCTTCGGGCCGCGCTTCGCGCGGACCCGGTGGGCTAATCCGCCCGACCCGTCTCTCACCCGTGCTTGATGAACGTGCCGTTGCGCAGCTCGGCGACCGCCTGCTGCAGCTGCGCGTTGGTGTTCATCACGATCGGGCCGTACCAGGCGACCGGCTCCTCGATCGGCTTGCCGGACACCAGCAAGAAGCGGATGCCTTCGTCGCCGGCCTCGACCGTCACCTCGTCGCCGCGGTCGAACAGCACCAGCGACCGGTTGCCGGTGCGCTCGCGCACCAGGGTCTCGCCGTCGGCGCCTTCCTTCTCGGTGAGCACGCCGAACGGCCGCGAGGCGTCGCGGAACGTGCCGGAGCCTTCGAACACGTAGGCGAAGGCGTGCCGGTCGGTCTCCACCGGCAACGTCTTGCGCCGGCCCGCCGGCACGAACACGTCGAGGTAGCGCGGGTCCGCCGCGATGCCTTCGACCGGCCCGCGCTTGCCCCAGAACTCGCCGCAGACGACGCGCACGCGGGTGCCGTCGTCGTCGTCGATTTGCGGGATCGCGATGCCGGGAATGTCCTGGTAGCGCGGCGCCGTCATCTTCAGCGACGACGGCAGGTTCGCCCACAGCTGAAAGCCGTGCATGCGGCCGCGCGGATCGCCCTGCGGCATTTCCTGATGCAGAATTCCGCTGCCGGCGGTCATCCACTGCACGTCGCCGGCCCCCAGGGTCCCCTTGTTGCCGAGGCTGTCGCCATGGTCGACGGTGCCGGCCAGCACATAGGTGATGGTCTCGATGCCGCGGTGCGGATGCCACGGGAACCCGGCGCGGTAGTCGTCGGGGCGGTCGTTGCGAAAATCGTCGAACAGCAGGAACGGATCGAACTCGGTCGTTTCGCCGAACCCGAAGGCGCGATGGAGCTTTACCCCGGCGCCTTCCATGGTGGGCGTGGACTTGACGATCCGCTTGACGGGTCGAATGGACATGGCGGGCTCGCTTGTTGGAACGTGTTGGAACGGTTCCGGCCCTATCTGGGGACGCAACGCCAGATCGTCCAGTCGCGGCTCCGCGCACGCGCGCGCGGGGGCGTCGCACGTTTTCGTTATCGCCCCGGCGGTGCCACCGCCTCGCCCTGCATCCCGGCGCGATCGAGGGCGCGGCGCACGCTGCCCGACGCCTTGGCGGCCTCCATGAAATCGCTCGCATAGGCGAGCGCGGCCGGCCGGTTCTTCGGCACGGCGATGGCGATGCCGACCTTGTGGAAGGCTTCGTCGAGAATGCGCGAGCCCGGCACGGTGGCGGCGAGCGGGCGCAGCGAATCCTTCGACAGCGCGAAGGCGTCCGCCTCCCCGGCGCGCATCATCGCCATGGCGTCCCCGACCGACGCCACCGGCGCGATGGTCGCGGCTTTCAGGGCGCGGGTGGCGCTGCGGATGGTGGTGGTGTTGGCGATGCCGATGACGCGCACCTGCGGCCGGTCGACGTCGGCGAGCGTCCTTATGTCGGAGCCGGGCCGCACCAAATAGGTGCTCTCGCCGAAATAATAGGCCGGGCCGAAGTCGACCTTGGTCTTGCGCTCGTCGTCGACCGGCATGAACGTCACGTCGACCGCGCCCGCGCTCGTCGCCTCGGTCACCTCGCCGGAATTGGGCGCCACCATGAACTCGATCGGCACGCCGAGCCTCGCGGCCAGCTCGTTGGCAAGGTCGACGGTGACACCGTGCGGCCGTCCGTCCGCGTCCTTGGTGACGAAGAAGGCGGTGGCGACCGGCGCGTAGACCACGCCGACCCGCAGCTTTCCGGTGGGAGCGATTTCTTTCAAGGCGGTCTCCTTTGCGCAGGCTGCGCCGAATGCCGTCGTCGCCGTTACCAGGACGGCACCGAGGCGTGAACTGACGGGGCTACGGCTATGTCGTCTTGCGGTTGGGCACCGGCACGCCGGCGATCTTCACGTTGACCGAGCCGAGGTGCACCCGGCTGGTGAAGAACAAAGTCTTCCAGTCGTCGCCGCCGAAGCCGATGTTGGTGGTCGCCGGCTGCCCGTGCACGATGCGGCCGAGCTTCTTGCCCTGCGGATCGAGGATCCAGATTCCCCCGGAGCCGCCGCAATAAACGTTGCCGGCCACATCCACCTTCATGCCGTCGGGCACGCCCGGCTCGCTTCCCCGCAGGTCGGCGAACACCCGGTCGGTCTGCCGCGCCAGGCTGCCGTTGGGCAACATGTCGAAGGCGCGGATGTGCCCGCGCCGGCTGTCGTTGATGTAGAGCACGCTTTCGTCGGGCGAGAACGCGAGCCCGTTCGGCAGGATGAAATCGTTGACCAGCAGCGTCAGGGTGCCGAGATCCGGCGTGAGGCGATAGACGCCCGCAAAGGTCAGGTCCCACTGCTCCTGCGGGTTGGGCGCGGTCCACGGGTCGGTGAAGTAGATGGCGCCGTCGGACTTGACCACCACGTCGTTGGGCCGGTTGAGGCGCCGCCCCTGGAAGCTGTTGGCGAGCACGGTGAGGCTGCCGTCAAGCTCGATGCGCGTGACGCGGCGCGTGTCGTGCTCGCAGGCGAGCAGGCGGCCCTGCAGGTCGCGGGTGAGCCCGTTGGCCCGGTTGGTCGGCTCGGAGAACAGGGTGACGCCGTGGCCGGGCGTGTACTTCATGCGCTTGCTGTTGTGGATGTCGCTGAACAGCAGATAGCCGCCTTCCTTCCACCACAGCGGCCCTTCCGCGGGTCCGAGCGCGCCGCCGAAGCCGTCGCC
>Ga0210405_10003570_pt1 | contig 15171 bp, 14 predicted proteins | sample IncBWH11MmetaG_FD_155492 | JGI IMG/M metagenome (GOLD analysis project Ga0210405, IMG submission 155492) | Forest soil microbial communities from Barre Woods Harvard Forest LTER site, Petersham, Massachusetts, United States - Inc-BW-H-11-M | ecosystem: Environmental > Terrestrial > Soil >... | reverse complement strand
TGCAGTAGATTTGTCGCGGGAGAGATGGCCGAGTGGCTGAAGGCGCACGCTTGGAAAGCGTGTTTACTCGAAAGGGTAACGTGGGTTCGAATCCCACTCTCTCCGCCATATTTTCAATGACTTAGCCGTGCTTGCAATCAGTTTGCAATCACTTTGCGGCGAAGAGCCATGCCTACCACTTTGGAATGCGCTACGGCCATTTCATCCGTTACGACATCCCCGTAAATATTCAGAGTCGTACGAATGTCGGAGTGACGCATCAGCTTCTGCTGCACCGCTATTGCTGTGCCAGCCGCATCGAGCCATGATCGGTAGCTGTGCCGCAATGAATGCGTGCCCAGTTTTGCGATTCCGGCCTTGGCGGCTGTCTTCTGGAAGACCTGCCAGACCCAGGGATAAGACACCGGCAACCGGCCGAGCTGCACCGGGCTGGCGAACATCCAGTCTTCGTCGGACGAAAACGGGGTGGTCTGTATCCAGGCCTTCAGCACTTCCAGCATCTCCGCGTCTATCGACATCAGCTTGCCGGAGTAGATGGTCTTCACATCGTCCACCTGCTGCCGGACAATTGCCCGCTCCACGCGGAGCCTGGCATTGACCCAGTCCACGTCCGACCATTTAAGGGCCAGACATTCGCTGATGCGCAAGCCGAAGCAAACGCATACCAGCGCAATCGTGCGAAAGGGTTCCTCGAAATTCTCCAGCAGAAGCTGAAACTCTTCTACCGTCAGACTGCGAGGCTTTCGCATTCGCCGGGTTGCCCCCTTGATCGTGACCAGTTCCATCGGGTTACGTTGCGTGGCCGCGTCGCCGCGCCACATGGCGTAATCCCACAGTGCATGGATAAGGCCCCGCACGTGAACCCTGCTCTTAGGGGAGAGGGGCAGGGACTGTAACCACAATTCCACCGGACGGGCTTGCAGCTCCGTAAGCGGGGAGTTTCGCCAGCGCGGAAGTATGTGATTGTTCAGCCATGCCTCATAGCCCCGCCGCGTACTAAGACGTTGGGGCATTTTCTCGCTTCGGTACTGGGCAACGATGCTATTCACTGTGATGACCGGGTTGCTGTTGATTGGGTTTTCCACCGAACGCCGAAATGGTTCGGCAGCCCGCCACGCTGATGCCTTGGTTGGAAACTCGCGTGCCGGGCCAATGAGCCTCGTGCGTCGATGGCCGTTTTCACACCAGAGAAAATTCCAGGTTCTCCGGCGCTTGTCGAAGACCACACTACCTTGTTGTAGCCGTGCTCGTTTCATATGCTCCTTTCATTGCGAGCACGGACGGCTGGCTGGATCATAGCGCACGTTCCGCATTTTGTGGATCGACTCTTCTTGCTTTTATTGCGGCGGCGAGTTCGGAGAGCAGAAACCTCCATACCTTGCGTTTTGCACCCGGGTCAACAGGATATGCGCCTGCGATTCCTCTGCGGGCGAGCGCAAGTAGATGACGGGGCTTGAGGTCCACAAAGGTAGCGGCTTTCTCTGCGGATACAAACGGTTCAGGTGTCATGTGACATTGTCGAAATGTCAGCGCTTAAACTCAATCTGGTTATATTTCGCGCGGTTACAGCAAAGTTTCCTGGTCTGATGAAGCAAGAACAAAAGGCTTGGCCTGACTGTAACGATAGTGTAGGGGTGCTTAAGAACAACTAAGGATTCGGGCATGCCTCTCAACGCGAAAGAAGTCGCACATTTCATCGTTACCCAGGGCGGCTGGGAACATGATCGCTATGGAGCAACCGAAGGCCGAAATTACATATGCCTGCGACTCGAAGGCATCACTCAGGGCAAGCAGGAACTTCTGCAGGAACTTAAAGAGCTCTTGCCATCAATGTACGACATGCACGTCACGGATCGGGTGAGTACAAACCCATCAGACTTGAAGGGCACGGGCGATCTTGTGTTGGCAGTGGAGGAGCGGGAGCTTCGCAAAGTACAAAAATTAATAAGCTCCACGGTGTGGCGTGGCGGCGGACGACCACGCTAACTTTCGAGCACAAGCGTTTTGCGCAGCTTCACGTGATCAGGATCGGGCTCGCCAAGATTACGCCGCATTATCACATCGAAATCGGCCTGAAAGAATTTCGGGAACCCGTCCGTACGGTCGAAGGCGCTTCGCAAAGATTCCATCTCCGCGTCGCTGGTTAGGAACCGCACAATAGCTTCCACCGCGCGGCTGTGCGCGGAATTTATCACGGTCACGACGTTGCGCCGAAACAAGTGATGCCGCCGTGTTATTAGAGCAGGCTCAACATAAGACGCCGCACCTTTAGAGAATTGTGAGCTTCGCAAAGCGAGGGCAGAGTGACGATTCCTGGCGCGCGAAGGTGAGCTGGTTTCAAGACCGGAAACGAGCGGCATGCTCGCGAGTGTGCCCAGAATAATGAGGTTTTCGTTGCGGTCTGTTATGCGAGCGCCGGAACGAAAGGGGCTCGCCTCCAAGCGAACATTATTAGGGGCGAAGCAGGAAATAAGACGCAACATCGCGCCGACGACGCCCGCCGGCACGTAGGGGTGGCATGCATGCATGGGCTCGTATTCAAGAGGCAAGGGCGGGCTCTTTCTCGAGTCAGGGGAATTTACTTCGATATGGCGGATGTAAGTATCCTTTCCGTTGCTGAAAAACAACGGCTCGGGGTATAGGATGCGCGACGGTTTCCCGTCAAAATAAGGGGACCAGAACTGCGCGACGAGATGCGAGATCGATGTCTCCTCGCTGTCAGGCAGATCGCGGTCGCCGTGATTGTAGGCAAATCGGATCGCCTTATTGCCCCACTCAAAATCAGCGCACACCGCCAACTTCCTCGCTGCCTTCGATTCTTGAAACCGTTTGACCGCACCCTGAACGCGGCTCATGCACACCGTTGCCGTCTCCTCCTTTTGAGGCACTTCCGGAACATCGTCGATAACGGTTTGCAGAGGCAGAAAGAAATCCGGACCATCCTTTACTGATCGTTCGACAAGATAGGTAAGGACAGCACGAAGTTGTGTTTTTCTCTCATTGGGATCAACCCAAGTCAGAAGTGCAGCTAAATACTGCCGTCGCTCGGCGATTCCTGGCAGAGGTGGCATGTCCGCGATGATGACACGCTCAGGTTCGTCACGCAAATACGCGCGAAACCCCGCGTAACTTCTTTGTAATACCCGGAAAGATACCCTCCTTTTTATTACATGACGCCCCTGTTTTAGTTGCTTCAGCAAGGTTGCTAGAAAGGAGATCACATGGCAGCGGACAACTTTCTTGACGAGCTTTACAAGGGCCTGGGTAACGCAATAACCGACATCCGACAGAAAGTGGTCGAAGAACCGATGTACGGACGGGCCGTAACTGAACAGGAACCGCAGGCGCCGCAATGGCCCGAAGCCAAGGAGCAGTCCTGGCAGGAAAGAGAAGCCCCTGAGCAAAAGAAGGAGCAGGCGCCGGAGCTCGAACGCTGAGGCGCGTGCATTCGCAAATCATCGCAGGGGAGGGGAACGGTTGATACCGGGAAGTTCCTCTCCAAATGAAGTTTTCACTAAAAGGAGGAACCCATGTTTACCTGTCCGAATTCCGATTGTCGCACTCAATTCAGCACACCGGGTAATTTCTGTACCAAATGCGGCGCATCAATGGTTGACGAACCGTCACAGGAAGTTATTCCGCCACGGGCGGACTATATGCCTGCCACCGCAAGGGTCTCTAACCCCGATTACGCGACGGCGCGCGGATTCGGCCGCATTTTCGGCCTTCACTCGGGCGTCGCCTTCTTCACCATCGCCGTAAACGGGATGCTTTTTGGTAAAGACGGCTTGGCGTTGGTTCTTGCTCCGGTGGTCGGAGGCGCAGATATACCGCCGGCCCTGATCATCTCAATGATCGCCGGCGCGGTGGTCGGATACATCACCTACCTCGGCCAGATGAAGTGGTATGCGGATGACCATGAGAGCGCCAAAATCAAGGCACTGATTACGGGGGTATTGACTGCCATTCCCACCGGGCTGCCGGGCATGTTGTTCGGGTCGGCGGCATTGGCGGGCCTGTTGTTGAGAAAAAAGAGTGGCGGAGGCATCGCATGACGTTCGTAAAGGACCTCGACACTCCGCTCCTGCGGCTGTCACCCAATGATTGTTTTTCGTTGCGGGACGCCTGCGCGGGTGTCCATGTCTTCGGGGGAATCGGGTCGGGAAAAACAAGCGCGTCAGGGAAAATGCTTTCCGGGGCCTTCCTGCGCGCGGGGTTCGGAGGGTTGGTAACCGGCGTCCAACCTGAAGATATTCCTCGCTGGAAAGGATACGCCAGGGAACAGGCGCGGTCGCTGGTCCTGTTCGATGAAAACGAGGGGTTCAATTTCCTGGACTATGAACTCTCGCGTCAGGGCATGGACGGAATAGGAACAGTCACCGAACTCTTCATGCGAATCCTGGAGGCCGCCAAGAAAACGAATCCTACGGCCACGCACCGGAGTGGCGAGGCGTTTTGGGATGATGCCGCCCGCAAGGAGCTGCGCTATACGATTCCGCCGCTCTACGCTGCCAACGGAACAGTTTCGGTCGGCGACATTATCCGGTTTCTGGCCACGGCTCCCCAGTCTTCTCAGGAGGTGACCGACGCCGGATGGCAAAAGCGATCCTTCATGTACGGGGTGATGGATGCGGCAACCCGCTCCCCCCGCGTGCCGATGCCCGCTCAGGCGCTGCGCGACACTATCGAATTCTGGTCGGAAGAATATCCGGCCATACCTGATAAGACGCGCGGCAACATCCTTATCACCGTGAGTGCCACGCTGGACAGATTCAAGCACGGCAGGCTGCAGCGGGCGTTCTGCGGGAAAACGACCATAGTCCCCGAGATGAGCTTTCACGGAGCCGTGATACTGCTTGCAATGCCGACGCTTACCTGGAACGAGGACGGTATCATCGCGCAACAGCTTTTCAAATTCATGTGGCAGCGGGCAGTACTGGGACGCAATGCGCTGGATGAAAGGCACAGGGAGCGCCCCGTATTCCTGTTTAGCGACGAAGCCCAGGAGACAGTTTCGTCATATGATTTCGAGTTTCAGAGCATGTGCCGCGCCTCGCGTTGCTGCACTGTGTACCTCACCCAATCCCTTCCAACCTACTACGCGAAGATCGGCGGCGACAATCCAAAGGATGCGGCGCACGCACTCGTCGGAAAATTTGCAACGCAGGTCTTTCATTCCAACGCCTGCGCAGAAACGAACGAATATGCCGCGCGCACCATCGGCAAGGTCGTCAAGCGCCGCGCAAATTACAACACCAGCACGTCCAAGAGCGCCAATATCGGGATGTCGTCGGGCGCCAGCGAGAATGCAGGCACGTCGCACAATTCCGGGGGGTCGTGGAGCTCGTCGGCGGGGATGCATGTATCGAGGACGCACGGAAGCAATTCAGGGTTCGGGTCAACAAGCGGAACCGGGAGCAATTGGGGCAGCAACCGGGGACGCGGGACAAGTGAGACAGAAAGCCAGGGCTGTACGGAAACCGTGGAATACCTGATAGAGCCGGGAGATTTCGCACGGATACTGAAGACGGGGGGCAAGCCCAATAACAATCTGGTCACAGCCGTCTGGCTCCAGAGCGGACGCGTGTTCCGGGCGAGTGGCAGCAACGTGATGATGGAGACATTCAAACAATGAATCGTCCTGGCGCACTGGTACGCTTTGCCGGGTGGCCCCCTCTTACCGTGATGATTTTTGGAGTCTGCGCGGTAGCGGTTGCGGGCTGGTATCGCGGGCCGTTGCCGTGGTGGTTCGCGGTTCTCGCCGCGGGCGTGGCGGTAAAAACAGCGGGCGCGTTTGTCAAACGGCGCAACTACAACGCATGGGCGGCGCAGTGGGATGCGATGACGGCTGAGAAAAAATCAGACGCCGGCCGGCCGGCAAGAGAAAAGAAAAAAATCAGCGTGCAGGCATACGCAATTATCGCGGCGTTGGCGCTGTTCTTCGTGCTCCCTAGTTGTTTTCAGCGTCCGGAAGGCTTAGGCGATATAACCCGGCCTGAGGTGGCAGTGTGGTTGCTCTGCGGCCTCTATCCGGTCTTTGTGTTGGTGCGGCCAATGATTCGCCGGGTACGCAGCAAAGAGACCCAGACCACAACAGACAGCGCTGCCGCTGCTGTCTCCTGGATGCTGCGCAATACGGTTGACTCGCCGTCCCGCGAGATGGCGGTGAGAAATCTGCCTGAGTACGCGGGTCGGATTTTGAGTCGATGAGGTGCCCAATACGCTGTGAGATACAAGCGAGTCTGTAATGGATGACGGAGGAGTTTATGGCTGGTCGGCAGATAAGGAGTGAAGAGGGGGGAGTGTTCCAACTCCAAAGATACGTCTGGCGTTCCGCCCCAGCTACAGCTTCGCTGCCGGGATCAGCGATTCGGTGCATAGTTGTGCAGGATGAGCATGGAAAGTTTCGACCGGGAATAAGAATTGGACGGTCCCCAAACGGTTGGAAGGCGGAGACCATATTTACGGACGACCAATTCGTTACCAAACAGGAGGCGGTGCAATTCTCGCGTGAAATGACGCGATCCTACATATCGGCTGAGGCGGAGTGCTATGCCGATTCGGTGAAGGAACCCATGACGCCCGGCGAGCAGATTATCAAAGTTCAAATGGATGACGGGTGGAGCGTGGAGATAAACGCCTCCGGCAAGCTTTCTCCACTGGAAGAAAAGCTGAAAGAGATAGCTGACCGAAATATGGCAGCTGGAGAAGCACGATCTTCGTCAAAAACGCGCTCTCACGATATCGACAGATAACGCATGAGGTCGTGAGACCTGTGGGATCGTGACTGAGCCATCACACTAAAGGTTGACAAGAAGGAACGAGTGATCCACTAGATGTTGTGACTTTACGCCAGACCAACAACACCTCAAAACTATGCTGTTCATCACTCCGGCAAAGGGGGCAAAGGAAGCAAAAGACTACTTCACGCGCCACATGGCGGTGTCGGATTACTACCTGCGCGATGCGACCGAATGCGCGGGCCACTGGCATGGACTTGGAGCGGAGCTGCTCGGGTTATCAGGAACGGTGGACAAGGAAAGCTACTTCAAACTCTGCGACAACATCAATCCCAAAACCGGCGAGCAGCTGACGCCCGTCAATCGCGATGTCCGCCGGGTTCTCTACGATTTCACTTTCGATGCGCCCAAATCGGTAACGCTTGCCTACGAGCTGGGCGGCGATGAACGCATCATGGACGAACTCAGGGGTGCTGTGAAGGACACCATGTCCGAGATGGAAGGCGCGATGATGATCCGCGTGCGCTCGAACGGCCGCAACGAGGATCGGGTGAGCGCCAACATGGTCTGGGGTGAGTTCATCCACCACACCAGCAGGCCGCTGGAAGACGGAACTTGCGATCCACAGTGCCATATACACGCCGTTGTCTTCAACGCGAGCTACGACCCCCAGGAGGAGCGCTGGAAGGCAGCACAGTTCTCAAATCTGGTGCGCGACAAGGGTTACTACCAGGCGGCTTTCCACAGCCGTTTTGCGGAGCGCCTGGCCCATCTGGGCTATGGCATCGAACGCGACGGCAACAGCTTCATGCTGGCCGGAATTGACAGCAATATCACGGAGAAATTCTCCAGACGCACGGAAGTGATCGAGGCGGAGGCCGAGAGGCTCGGCATCACCGATGCCAGGGCGAAGGGAAAGCTCGGCGCAAAGACGCGCGAGAAGAAAAATGAGGTGCAGCAGTCGATGGCAGAGCTACGCGAGGAATGGAACTCGCGCCTTACCGATGAGGAGCGCGACGCAATCTGCGGAGCACAGCGCGGGCAGAAGACCACGTCGCTTGATGCTGGCCAAGCGATGGATTATGCCCTCTCACATTGTTTCGAACGCGGCTCGGCAATTCCTGAGACGAAGCTTCTCCAGACGGCACTGATTCAGGGAGTAGGGGCGGCAAGCGTCGATGAAATCAAGAGCGAGCTGGCGCGCGAAAACGTGCTCAGACGTGAGCGCCTCGGGCAGCGCTGGGTGACAACCCAGGAGGTCCTGCGCGAGGAAATCGCCATGACTGACTTTGTCAGAAGCGGCAAGGGCGTCTACGCGAAGCTCGGAGGCAACGGAAAATCCCTCAAGCTCGATCCGAAATTAAGCAAGGAGCAGCGCGAGGCGGCGCAAGTAATCCTTAACTCGCGCGATCTGGTCACCGCGCTTAAGGGTGGAGCCGGCACCGGCAAGACCACCATGATGCAGGAGACAGTGCGCGCCATTGAGGCCTCCGGCAAAAAGGTCTTTACCTTTGCGCCCTCGGCGGAAGCATCGCGCGGCGTGTTGCGCTCCGAAGGCTTTGAAAATGCCCAGACCGTGGAGCGCCTGCTCGTAGATCCCAAAATGCAGGCGCAAACGCGCGGGCAGGTGATCTGGGTGGATGAGGCAGGTCTTCTGTCGGTAAAGGACATGAAGCGGCTGTTCGATGTCGCCAAGGACCAACAGGCCCGCATTGTGCTCTCGGGCGACTCAAAACAACACGCAGGGGTTTATCGCGGTGATGCGCTGAGAATTCTTGAAAAAGATTCCGGCCTTAAGACCGCGAAGCTTTCGGAAATCCGCCGGCAGACCAATGAGAGCTACCGGGAGGCGGTCAAGGCTATCAGCGAAGGCGACATTGTCGGAAAAGACGGCAAGACGCGACTCGAGGCAGGCTTTGAAATGCTCGACAACATGGGCGCCATCATCGAAGGCTCGGGCGATGAATGCTATCGGGAGATCGCCGCCGACTATGCGCGCATAATTTCCGAACGCAAGGGAAATAGATTCAAGACAGCTCTGGTGATATCTCCCACGCACGCTGAAGGCGAAAAGGTGACGCAGGCCATCCGGGATGAGCTGAGATCCCAGGGCAAGCTCGCTAAAGAGGAGCGGGCATTTCTGTCGCTCCGCTCGCTTAATTTGACGGAAGCCCAGCGCTCCGACGCCCGCGAATATCTGCCGGGAACAATCGTGCAATTTCACCAGAATGCGAAAGGCTTCCGTAGCAGCGAACGGGTGACGGTTACCGGAGCCAAGGACGGAAAGGTGGGCATCAGCCGCGCGGACGGTCAGGAAGGTTTTCTGCCGCTGCAGGAGGCGAAGAAATTCCAGCTTTACAGGGCAGATAAAGTGGCGCTTGCGGTCGGTGACAAGATACGCACGACCCAGAACGGATTTGCGAGGGACTCACGGCGGGGGCTTTTTGGAAAAGGCGCGAAAAAGGATGTCAATAACGGCAGGACTTATGAAGTGGCAGGCTTCACGCGCGAGGGCGATATCAAGCTCGATAACGGATACATCCTGTCCAGTAATTACGGCGGATTAACACACGGATATGTGGTGACCAGCCATTCCTCGCAAGGCAAGACCAGCGATGTGGCGCTCGTCGCTGTTGGCTCGGAATCCCTTGCCGCTGCAAACCGCGAACAGTTCTATGTGAGCGTCAGTCGCGGCCGCGAGGCAGTGAAGCTTTATACCGACGACAAGGAAGAAATGCGCGCCGCCATCCAGACGAGCGGCGCGCGGCTCTCCGCCATGGAGATGATGGAAGGCGTGAACGCTATCGCCAAACCGAAGCCTGGGCTTAAGGAGCGGCTTTTCAGGTTGCAGCAGACCTACCGCATCTACAAGGAAAAGCTCGCGCGAAGGGCCATGTGGAATCCGATAAACCAGCAGAGGGAGGGCAGGGACCTTGAAAGATAATGACGTGGCCAGGAGATGGCCTTCTCACCGCGAAAAGATTCTCAATCATCCCGCCGTCCAGGACCCGGACGAGGCAAAGCAGTTTGAGGATGCACGCAGCCGCGACAATCTCCATCTGGAAATCCGGTTCTCCGACGGCAAGCGAAAATTCTTCAGCCTCTTAGGACTGGGGGAGACGGATTTCGATCCGGGCGACTCCGAAGATACGCTTACGCTTCGCTTCGCGCACGCGGATGTTGTCGTAACGGGGCGCGCCCTGGTGGGACTCTATGAAAAACTGCTCGACCAGCGCGCGCGATTTATCCAGCAAGGCACCGAGGCGGAGGCAGAACTCCAGCCGCCGGATATTCCGTTCGTTGAACAGATCGAGATCGACAGAAAGGAGCATTAAGCCATGACGCAGGAGACAGTAAGGGCACTTTCGGATGCAGACCTCTCGCACGTAATTACCTGGGCACAGGATGAGATTAAAACCCGGACAGAGCGCAGGAAGGAAGAAACAATTGCGAAGATCAAAGCGCTGGCCGAGAGCATTGGAATCAAGGTCGCCATCGGTGGCGTCAGAGGACGGCCGGCGAGAATAAAGCCCGACCCAAAGTCCGCCAAAATTTTACCGACGGCGTAGGGCCGGGTAACTTCTCCGGCCCCCCAACCCTTTCATGCCGGTATGAATCAGATCGCACCCCATGGCGGCGGTCGATGGGCGCGCCACATCCTTGTACACACTCCCTCGATTCGTGAGCGAATTACCCCCAGTGCCGGACCCGGCAGGAACCCGAATTTCGCTCGGAAGAATGTGCCGTCGGGATGGGCAGGGCAATCATTTCGTACCGTCATTTTCGTGCAGAGCATAGCAGTGGAGGCTCTTGAATATGCCCACTAAATCTGGAAACACGATTACGCAGAATTTCGACCTGGGGCGTCCACAGGGGACTTGTCTATACGCTTAATTGCTTCTATTTGTTGTGGGTCGATGGATGGTCAGGCCCCTAGATTTAGTAGCCTGACGATGAGGAACGCAGGGCAAGACTGAAACAAGTAACAGGGGTAAGCCGCTCGATTTGATGACAGGACCCGCGCTTGCCTTGGTGCTTTAGCGCTGGTATGACTCAGCGCGTTATGGAACTGGCAATCTCGTTTGTGATTGGGCTTCTCGGCGGTATGGTCTACCTGGGGCTATGTGTAGTCGTCATGTGGTTCAGCCCAAAGCTTCCCAAAACCAATATCCGCGTGCTGGCGGCATGGCCCTTCATAGTAGGTGGGGGCTGGCTGTCTATGATGGTTGCTAAATATGTATTGCTTGAAGCCGGAATCTACAGTCTTGAAAATGGCCAAACCGCAGTGGTTGGTATCTTAGTCGATGCGATTGTGGCGCTGTGGCTGGCATTAAGAAGCAGGTTCTGGGAAAAATGAGCGCCAAACAGCAAAAGGGCCTGCCCGAAAGCAAGCCCTAATGAATCTCAAATTTGGGGCGCAAGGATGTCAGTGCTTTTGCCGTCTGAGAACAACGGGCGGCAACATTGGCGTCCAAGGGAATCCCGATGTGATTTGCCGTAACGTCCAGCAAGTAGCGCTCAATCTGTTCTGTTGATGCTTTTTCATCCATCAATTTCACGTAGACTGCTCCCACATATGCATCATATTCGTCTTCATACCCCTGACGATTCTTAATATTTATCGGGTCCCATTCGCTCATCAGGAGGTCGCGCACGATGCGGCGACTTTCTCGGGACTGGTATTTGTTTTTACCGTGGGCCATGACAAAGCAAAACGTTTACGGCTTCTCGTTCCAATCCCATTTCTTGCCGGTGACCACGATGTCAGCGATTTCATCTTCAGTAAAGGGAACGGTCGGCAGTCCCCGCACTCTGGTGAGATGGCCTGAGTCTATGACAGCTTGCTCAAACTTACGACCATCTTGGAGCGTTACGCTTACGACCGTGTAGCCCATGCCTGTTTCGCCCAGACTCAACACTTTAGAGCGCCATTTGTCGGAGAATTGAAAAGCACCTGACCGCATAGAAATCACTCTCCTATTCTCCGGTAAAGTTCACAATGACGGTCAAAACTACGATTGCAGCCATTGCTATTAGCGTTGTCCCGAGTAGACCTGTCATGACCGCACGCAAATGCCGTCGCCTGCCGGTGATTCTTCGATAGCTCCACCACGTCGTAATGGCAAAAACAGCCAGCCCGATGGTGAAAAGAAGTGAGGTCTGTGTCATTGACATATTGCTAGGGCAAAAAGAAGCCGGATTCAAGTACGAGAATCCGGCTTCGTCCACGATTTGAGGAGGTTTTATTGTGAATTGGCCTGAAGAAGGCCAAGCCGTTGTTTGAATTGAGCGATTAACGCGAACAGGTCTTGTAAGCTTCGTGCACGGTCCAAGAGATTCTGAGACTCCGTCTTGCAATTCTGCGCCACAAGGAGATTCAAATGCTGGTATTCCGGCTTGTTGTAGTAATCAAAGGCCTGTTGAACGTGCGGGTCTAAGCTGGCATCCCCAACGCGCTCGGCCACACCTGACAACAAAGCATCTTGTGCAGCCGCGATATCAAGGGGTTGGTCCAAGTTCCATCCTTGTAGATTAGCGTCATTGCCCCAACTGTAAGTGTGGGCGACACTGCCGTCTGGATAGGTCGTCGCCACAAATGTGTGGGAAAGTGGGTTGTCTTGAGACAAGCCGCCATTTCCCACTATTTTCCCTATCAAAGCCAGGGGCCGATTGACAACGTAGGTATCAAGACCAGTCGGGTCTACAAACTGCCCCGGATTATTGTGGGCGTACGCGTAGGTGTTAATCCCGCCGCCTAGTCCAATCGGGTCAGTCTCAAGGTAACGCCCGAGGTTCGGCATGTAGTCGCGGGCGTTGTTGTAGTGGAATCCGCTTTCCAAATCAAAGTGCTGCCCCGGAAATCGGAGATTCTGGACGATGGAGCTAATGATTGTCGGCGTGGTTCCGTAGGGCTGGTAGGTCGTGCTCCACACCGCTGTCTGTGTGCTGTCGGTTACAAGCTGCGGTACGCCTTGCCGGTCGGCATGGACGTAATACAGGATGCTGGTGGTTGGCGGGCTGCTCCCCGGCACAAATACCCCTATGGGCATTCCATTGAGGTAGACGTAATCGGTCACAGCACCATTGATGTTTTCCTCAACGAGGTTGCCGTCCACGTCGTATGTATAGTCGCTGGGGTTGCTGCCGGAGTCCTGTTTGCTGAAACGGCGCCCGAAGCCGTCATAAACGATGTTGCTGACCGCAGGGGATGTGCCGGTCACAGAGGAAAGCCGGTTCGCAACGCTGTAGGCAAACGTCGCCGCCGTGCTGCTGTTCGCTGGTGGAATGCTGGTGATATTGCCGTTGGCGTTGGTGAGCACGTTGGTGGTCGTGCCCTGCGTGATGCTGGCAAGGCGGTTGGTGCCGGTCGTGTAGCCGTAGGTGGTGGTGACAGCGCCGATTTTCAGGGATTGGAGATTGCCCACCTTGTCATCCGTCCATGTGTAGCTGCCGTAGCTGCCGGTGGCGGTATGCAGCCGGTTGATGACATCGTAACCGAGCGTCTGATTATTCGCTGGCACTACGTTGTCGGTGACGGTCTTGAGGTTGTTGGCTGCGTCGTAGCCGTAAACCAAGTCCATGAGGTTCACGCTGAGAGTGTTGGCGTCCGTCGCTTCCGACATGCGGTAATCGAGGTCATATTGCAGTGACTCGGCCTCGTTGTTGCCGAATGTCAAAGCATAAACGGGGCCAAAGGGCTTGTAAGAAGCGAAGGCCACGGTCTGCTGTGTGGATGAATTAGGCGGAGTAACAGCGGTTTTCCAGATGTTGCCCACGGCGTCGCGGAAATAGGAAATATTCGTGCCTGACGGCGTGGTCAGCCCTAAGAACCTGCTTGCGGCGTCGTAGCTGAAAAAGCTGTTGAAGTGGCTGCTGCCGTTCGTGCGCTTCTCGCTTACGAGGTTGCCGCGCTCGTCATAGCTGCGCGTGAGCGTGCCTGCCGGGTCGGCAAGAGTGGTCAGCCTGCCGATACCGAAGGCAAAGCCGGTGCCGGTCTGGTCGTAGGTGTAGGTGACATTCTGCGTGCTGTCCGCCGGATAGGTGCGGGTCGTGATGCGGTCGAGCTTGTCATAGGCGTAATTGGTGGTGACACTGGCCGCGTCCACTTTTTGCGTGAGGTTGGCGTCCCCGTCATAGTGATAGACGGTGATGCCGGAATCGGGGCTGGTCTGCTGGATAACATCGCCAAAGCCGTCAAGGACGTAGGGAGTCGCATGGGTCAGCGCGTCCGTGACCTTGGTGGTGCGGTCGTGCGTGTCATAGGTAAATTGTGTAACACCTGTATTGGCGTCGGTGATTTTGGTGAGGCGGTTAAGCCCGTCGAATACCTGCGTTGATTGGTGGAGAAGCCCGTCCTTGATGGTAAGCGCGTTGCCGTTGGCGTCATAGGTAAAGGTCGTGGTCTGGCTTGCGCCTCCTACATCCGTGAGCGTGCGGCCCAGCGCATCGAATGTAGCCGAGTGCTGATAGCGCAACCCGCTGGTGTTGTTGTAGACGTTAAGGGCTGTGATGTCGCCCAAGGCGTCCGGCGTGAATTGCTTGTAATTGCCAAGCGCATCCGTGACCTGGGTGACGCGGTGGGCGCTGTCAAAGAGATAGCTCAGGAAAGAACTGTCGGGCAGGGTGAGCTTGGTGAGTTCGCCTGCCGGGTCAATCGTGTAGCTTGTGGTGAGCGTTCCTCCGGTTGTCGTTACTGCGCTGGTGGTGAGCCGCTGGCGCTGGTCATAGGTAAGCGTCGTGGTCACGCTGTTGGCGTCCACGATGGTAAGCGGCCTTCCCCCTCCGGTGTGGGCCGTGATGTTCGTTGCGTGGGTGAGCGCGTCGGTAATCGAGGTAAGCGCACCGTCGCTGCCATAGCCGTAATTGGTGATGGCGGTGACATCCGTGCGCGGGTTCTGCACCGATGCCAGCAGAAAATTATTGTAGGTGTACGTCCATATCCGGGTCTGGCCGTTGGTGGAGTAGGGGACACTCTGCGTCGTGGTGTCCTTGTCCGTGCGGGTAAGCAGATTGCCGTTGCTGGGGTCATAGGCAAAGGTGGTGGTAAGCCCGGTAGTGATGATTTGATGGGGCAGGTGGATGAAAGTCGGGTCATAGCTTATGTTGGTCGTGCGCGTCGGCTCAACAATCTTCGTGGGCTGGCCGTGAGTGTTGTTGGTGTAGGTCGTCTGGTTGCCTTTCCAGTCCTTGGAAGTCGCCAGATAACCGCTGGTGTCGTAGGTGAATGCGCGGGTAGCCGCTGCCGTGGTGGAAGTGGCGGCACGGCTGATGCCCGTCACCTTGGGAACACCCTGCAAGGTCGTGAAGCTGTAAGTATCCTGCACGCCTAGCGGACTGGTCACGGTGCGGTTGCCGGTCGTGTCGTCGTAGGAAATGCTGACAATCTGAGCGGTAGAGCCGGTGCCAAGCTGGCTACTCAATCCCCGGCTGT
>Ga0210405_10003569_pt1 | contig 15171 bp, 15 predicted proteins | sample IncBWH11MmetaG_FD_155492 | JGI IMG/M metagenome (GOLD analysis project Ga0210405, IMG submission 155492) | Forest soil microbial communities from Barre Woods Harvard Forest LTER site, Petersham, Massachusetts, United States - Inc-BW-H-11-M | ecosystem: Environmental > Terrestrial > Soil >... | reverse complement strand
TTGGCTGTACTCGTTCGGACCAGTCTGAAATCGGAGTTCCGCCGCATTGACCCGGCTTCAGCCCGCATTGTGCTGGTCGATATGGCACCTCGAGTTCTCGGCACCTTTTCTGAAGGTCTCTCCAAATCCGCAAAGGCTCGCCTCGAAAAATTGGGGGTTGAGGTTCGCCTTGGCCACGCTGTCGACCAAATCGACGCAGACGGCATCATGGTCGCAGGCGAGCGGATCGCCAGTAAGACTGTGATTTGGACCGCAGGTGTGTCGCCATCGCCCGCGGGAAAATGGCTAAACGTCGAGACGGACCGCGCTGGCCGCGTGCGAATTCAGAAAGATCTCACGGTGCCCGGGCACGCCGAGATTTTTGTCGTAGGTGATACTGCGTCTCTCGATCAGAACGGCAGGCCGCTGCCAGGTGTTGCGCAAGTAGCAATGCAGCAAGGGCACTATGCGGCGAAGGTGATCCATAACCGTATAGCTGGCAAGCGTCCGCCCGATTCTTTCAGCTACTTTGACAAGGGAAATATGGCCGTCGTGGGCAAGGGATTTGCCGTACTGCAGAGTGGCAAAGTCCAGGTAAGCGGGTTCGTGGCTTGGCTCACGTGGGCCGCCGTGCACCTCCAGTTTTTGGCGACATCGAGTCTTCGCTTAACCGTTTTCCTGCAATGGATTTGGACCTACTTCACCGGGCAACGAGGTGATCGGCTGATTGTCAATCATCACGCGTCGCCGGCGTCGACGCCAGCACGCGACACGGCTACGCAAATCGCTGTCGTGGGCAAGTGAGCCGCGACAACAAAGGGTTTGGTAGTAACAAGGATCAAAAATTCGAGGAGGAGTTTTTTCATGGCAAACAATAAGCAGATTCAGAACGTGGCAATCGTAGGCACAGGAGTTATCGGCGCGAGCTGGGCAGCACTCTACCTTGCGCGCGGTCTCAACGTCATCGCAACAGACCCGGCACCCGACGCCGAAGCCAACTTGCGCCGCTACATCGACGCCGCCTGGAAAGACCTCACCATCATCGGCCTTTCCCGGAACGCGTCGCGCGATCACCTGAAGTTCACAACGGATTTGAAGACGGCGCTCGCGGATGCCGACTTGGTGCAGGAGAACGGACCCGAGCGGAAGGATTTCAAGATCAAGCTATTCGCAGACATGGATGCCGCGACTCGGCCCGATGCGATCATCGCTTCGAGTTCCTCTGGACTGACCATGAGTACGATGCAATCCGCCTGCAAGCATCCCGAACGTTGTGTCATCGGCCATCCCTTCAATCCTCCCCATGTGGTGCCCCTCGTTGAAGTAGTGGCAGGCGAAAAAACGTCGCCAGAAACCGTCCAGCGTGCGATCTCTTTCTATGAATCGATTGGCAAGAAACCGATTCATGTCCGCAAAGAGGTCGTCGGCCACGTCGCCAACCGCCTTCAGGCGGCGCTGTACCGTGAGGTCGTCTATCTCATCGAGCAGGGTGTATTGGATGTCGCCGATTCGGACGCTGCCGTGTGCTGGGGACCCGGACTGCGTTGGGGAGTGATGGGTCCAAATCTCCTGTTCCATCTCGCCGGTGGTCCGGGCGGAATTCATCATTTCATGGAGCACCTCTCAGGACCCGTAGCCACGTGGTGGAAAGACCTCGGCACGATCACCGAATTCAGTCCCCAGGTTAAGCAAATGATTATCGATGGCGTGCAAAAGGAGGCAGGCAGCCGCTCCATTGAAGAACTCGAACGTGAACGTGACGCCATGCTGCTGGAACTGCTTGCAACCCGCGCAAAGGGTGAGGAGGCGGCGCAAGCAGCAATCGCTGGGGGCCACGGCGACTAACTTCGATCACTGAAGTGCTCTGCCTGATGCTTCGCGGCTCCAGGCTCTACTTCATTGGACAGCACACGATGATTTACGTTCATTCGCTCGGTCGGGCATTCCGGTATTACACGCAACGCAAGGCATTGGCTGTCGACGGTGCTGCGGTTTCTTTCAATGCGCTCCACGAGCGCGTCCGAAACATTGCGGCCGCGCTCGCCGCCAAGGGCTTTGCGGCGGCCGACCGCCTCGCAATTCTGTTGCCGAATTCTCCTGAGTACATCGAGTTGGTCTACGCTTGCGGTTGGCTCGGCGTCACTGCAGTCCCAATAAACGCGCGGCTCTCCGCCGCTGAAATCGACCGAGTTCTGCTTGACGCAAAACCGCGCGGGCTGGTGCGACACTCCTCGCTCTCGAAACCTGCTGTGCTGCTTCCGTGGCAACTCGTGCTCGATGAAGAGCCCTTGGATGTTCATAACGACTCCTGTCCAGATCCTGTTTATGACCCGGAAGCAATTCTGGCCCTCATCTATACGAGTGGCACGACGGGACGGCCGAAGGGCGTTATGGTGACTCACGCAAACATCCTCGCGAATCTCGATCACTTCAGCTATTGGATGCGATACCGGGAAGGCGGTGTCTATCTGCATGCGGCTCCGATTTTTCACATTGCCGATTTTCCCGCCATGTTCGCAGCGCCGGCTTTCGGTGCGCACCAAGTCACAATTCCAAAGTTCAGCCCGCAAGGTTTCTGCGAGTTGGTCCAACGCGAGCGCGTAACTCACACGGTGCTCGTGCCGACAATGCTCAACCTGCTGACGCAGATGCCCGAAGGAACGCCGTATGACTTGAGCAGCCTCGAGGTTTTGGCTTATGGCGGTTCTCCAATGGCGCCGGAGCTTGTCCATCGGGTGAGAAAGCTTCTGCCGAACGTGAAATTGCTCCAGTGCTATGGACTCAGCGAGTCCGGCTTCCTCACAGGTCTCGAAGATCAGGAGCATGTCGAAAGCAAGCTTCTTTCTTGCGGGCGGCCTTGTCCGGGAATTGACCTGCGAGTCGAGGACGAAACAGGAAAGGAAGTGGAAGTCGGGCAGCACGGGGAATTGGTCGCAAGAGGCACGAACGTCATGCGGGGCTACTGGAACGATCCGCAAGACACGGCTCTCGCATTTCGAAACGGGATGTTTCGCACCGGAGACATCGGCTATCAGGATGCCGATGGCTATTTCTACATCCTCGACCGCCTGAAAGACATGATCGTCACAGGTGGCGAAAATGTTTATTCCGGCGAGGTCGAAGCGGTCATCTACAAACATCCCGCGGTTCTTGAAGTGGCGGTCTTCGGAATTCCTGATCCCCAATGGGGCGAACTGGTGATGGCTTGCGTCGTGCTGAAGCCCGGAATGTCTCTGAGCGTCAACGACCTCACCACCCATTGCAAGCAATTCTTAGCCAATTACAAGATCCCCCGCCGCGTCGAGTTTTCAGATACCGAACTTCCGAAAAGCGCTTCCGGCAAGATCCTCAAGAGAATTCTGCGTGAACGTTTTTGGGCTCATCAGGAACGGGCCGTAGGTTAGCCGACCGAATGAGCGCGTAACAGTCGAGCGAATTGTATCCGTTCTTACGAGGAGAGAACCATGGAAGACTACCATGTTGTCGCCGCGATACTCACTGTCGCGCTTTGGTCGACTAAGCCAAGCACAACTTCACGTAGACCGGCGGCGGATCAGTGGCGAAATGTATGGCGCGACTACAACAAGTTCCTGAAGCAACTGGCAAGAACGGACCAGTCCATTGACAGACGCGGAATCAAACCAGATTAAGTCTGGGAATCGTGAGCTTTCTTCGGTCTAGACTCCGTAAAATGTCAAAAACGCACGAACTATGCACTCATTTTACTCAGCAGAACGGGTGTGAGGAGCTAGCCCGGGAATCACACGAATTTGGTTCGAATGTTGATTTCCGAAGTAAGCGTTCGGTGCACTGGACACATGTTGGCAATTTCGAGCAGCCGCGAGTGCTGTTCTGCGCTTAAGGGCCCCTCAAATCGCACATCCCGCTCGATTCTGTCGAGCATGCCTTCTCTCGTTTCACATTCTGAGCAGTCTGCAGCGTATGTCTTCGAATGTCGAAGCCAAACCGTGACCCGTTCTAGCGGCCAATTCTTTTTTCGCCCATACATCCCGACCGTCATCGAGGTGCAGGAACCCAGAGCGGCGAGCAAGAAATCGTAAGGGGATGGCCCGGTATCAGTGCCTCCAACGCTAACCGGCTCATCGCTTTTTAGCCGATGTCGGCCTGTCGCAATCTGTTGTGCGAACGTGTCCCCTTCACCCCAAACGATGACGTCCGCCGATGCAATACCGTCAGGAACAGCGCTCATATTCACCTCTCCGTGTCTCCACGTGAGGAACACGCGCTTCTCCACAGCTCGAACCCATGAGTCTGCACGAGCACGCTACGTCCACACACCATGCGAGAACTCAATACTCAGTCACGACTTCGACGTTATCGTCAAGTCCCTGGCATTGAATAGCTGCAAGGAGAATTCTTCATTCTGAACCTAATGTCCCCTTTCTGTTGAAAACAAGACGGATTGCCGATTCTGACGCGCATGTTCGGCGTTGGGCACATAGTTGCTTTCCGTCATACCGCCAGCTTCGAAGCTGTCAGATGAAAGGAGAACGTGTAAATCCCATGGCTCAACAATCATCAAACGGCAATCGTCCAAAACTGAGTGAGAAGGGGCTCTTAACTCCGGACAATTGCGTCGTGGCGCTGATCGACCATCAGGGCCAAATGCTGTTTGGAACAAGCAATTTTGACCGCCAAGGAATCATCAACAACACCGTGGCGCTCGGAAAGGCCACAAGGGTGTTCGATGTGCCTGTGGTTTTGAGCACAGTCGAGACGAAGTCCTTCAGCGGGAATATGTGGCCGCAACTGCGCGCCGTATTCCCGGGGCAGGAACCCATCGAGCGTTCGTCCATGAACTCGTGGGACGACAAAAACTTTGTCGCCGCGATTGAAAAAAGCGGACGCAAGAAAATTCTGATTGCCGGCCTTTGGACGGAAGTCTGTGTTGCGTTTCCGTCGGTGCAGGCGATTCATGACGGCTACGAGGTCTACGTCGTGGAGGATTGCTGCGGCGACGTGAGCCAGCTTGCTCACGACAACGCCATGAAGCGTGTCATTCAAGCCGGGGCAAAGCCGGTAACCGCGATGCAGGTCATGCTCGAATGGCAGCGCGATTGGGCCCATCGCGGAACCTACGATGCCGTGATGGACATCGTGAAGAACCACTACGGGGCGTACGGGATCGGAGTCGAGTACGCGTACACCATGGTCCACGGTGCCCCGGCCACGAGATTCCCTGAGTACGCGGTTCCCGTTGCCGTTGCAGCCCACAAGTAAAACCTGACGGGCGGAGCTTCCTCCGCCCTTCTCAATCCATTTGGGAAAACTCGAAAGGGAGACTGCCGTGTCTGCTGAGCTCATAATGCATAACGCGAAGATCGCCACGAATGGGGTGCCCTCGTTTGTCGAAGCGATCGCCGTATCAGGCGGAAAGATAGCCGCTATCGGCAACGATGACGAGATTCTCCGCCTTCGTGGCCCGCAAACGCGCGTCATTGACGGGCGCCGACGAACCGTCATCCCTGGTCTCAACGATTCACACATGCACCCCATCAGGGGCGGACTCAACTACAACTTGGAATTGCGCTGGGACGGTGTGCCTTCGCTGGCTGATGCGTTGCGGATGCTGAAGGAGCAAGCTGCACGGACTCCCGCGCCGCAATGGGTACGAGTGATCGGAGGCTGGACCGAATTCCAATTCGCCGAACGCCGCATGCCTACGCTGGATGAGATCAACGCAGCTGCTCCAGGCACACCCGTGTTCGTGATGCATCTGTACGACCGGGTATTATTGAACGCGGCGGCGTTGCGTGCGGTGGGCTATGACAAGAACGCCCCGGAATTCCCTGCTGGTGAGGTTCAGCGTGATCGCCACGGAAATCCCACGGGCCTTCTCATCGCCAAGCCCAACGCCAACATTCTCTATTCCACGCTCGCCAAGGGACCAAAGCTCTCCCGCGAGGATCAACTTAATTCCTCACGGCTCTTTTTCCGCGAGCTCAATCGTTTCGGGATCACCAGCGCGATCGACGCTGGTGGCGGATTTCAGAACTATCCCGACGACTATGGCGTCGTGAACGAACTGCACCGCAATGGCGAACTGTCGATTCGCCTCGCGTACAATCTTTTTACCCAGAAACCGAAACAAGAGATCTCGGACTTCCAGAGCTGGACCACAATGACAAAGCCCGGCAACGGCGACGACTTCTATCGTGTCAATGGCGCGGGAGAAATGCTGGTTTTCTCTGCCGCGGACTTCGAAGACTTCCTCGTGCCGCGCCCGGACATGCTCCCCGTCATGGAGAGTGAGTTGAAAGCCGTGATTCGCCATTTAGTGGAGAATCGCTGGCCGTTTCGCTTGCACGCGACCTACAACGAAACCATCGAGCAGGCATTGAATGTGTATGAAGAAGTGAACCGAGAGATTCCCTTTAACGGCCTGCACTGGTTCTTTGACCACTGCGAAACGATAACAGACCGCAACATTGAGCGTGTGAAGGCGCTGGGCGGCGGCATCGCGGTGCAGAACCGCATGGCCTTTCAAGGAGAATATTTCGTCGAGCGGTACGGTTCGCAGCAGGCGAAGCGCACGCCGCCGATCCGCCGCATGCTAGAGATGGGTGTTCCGGTCGGCGCCGGAACCGACGCAACCCGCGTTTCAAGCTACAACCCTTACCTTTCCCTCTACTGGCTTATCACCGGCAATACCATCGGCGGTCTCAGTCTTTATCCGGAAGAGAACCGATTGGATCGTGAGGAAGCGCTCAAGCTCTACACCATGGGGAGCAGTTGGTTTTCAACCGAAGACGGCAAAAAAGGAGCGCTTGCCCCTGGCCAGTTGGCCGACTTCGCTGTCCTCTCCGCCGACTATTTCTCCATTCCCGAGGAAGAGATCAAGCATCTCGAATCTGTACTCACGATCGTTGGTGGGAAGGTCGTCTATGCCAGTGACGAATTCTCAAAACTCGCGCCGCCTGCACTGCCAGTGAGCCCAAACTGGTCTCCCGTCAAAGAATATGGAGGTTACGCGAAGCAGATCGACCACGCGCTTGGTGCGTCTCACTCCGCTGCCTGTTCACATACCGAGGCGCCATCAGATGGCCGGACCCGATCGCACCTTCAAGTGCTGGGTGAGCTTGGCCTATGGGGACTAGGTTGCGACTGTTTCGCCTTCTGACAGGCAGCAGGCCGAATTCTTGGTTGGCAGAAAGAGTGAATCAGAATGTCAAATATCGCCGACAAAGTTGTAGTAATTACAGGGGCCAGCAGCGGTGTTGGCGAAAGCACGGCTCGCCTTCTCGCGGAGAATGGCGCCAAAGTCGCGCTCGGAGCGAGGCGCAAAGATCGGATCGACGCCCTCGTCAGGGACATTAACGCCAAGGGAGGCAGCGCTCTCGGTTTCAAGACTGATGTGACAAAGCGCGGAGATGTCGAGGATTTAGTGAGAGGCACGGTTGACAAGTACGGCCGAATCGACGCGATCGTGAACAATTCCGGGATCATGCCCATCGCGCCTATGGCGGCGCGCAAGGTCGAAGAATGGGATCGAATGATCGATGTGAACATCAAGGGCCTTTTATATGGAGTGGCCGCTGTGCTTCCGATCATGCAAAAGCAAAAGCTGGGGCACATCATCAACATCGCTTCTGTCGCGGGATTCAAAGTCTTCGCGCCGGGCGGCACCGTCTACAGCGCGACGAAGTTCGCCGTGAGGGCGTTGACTGAGGGCCTGCGCATGGAGCTCAAAGCCGACAACATTCGTTGCACCGTGATCTCGCCTGCCGCGATTGCAACGGAACTACCCGAAGGCAGCTCGGAGGAAACCACCAGAAAGAATTTGCGCGAGTTCTACAAGATCGCTATTTCGGCGGAGTCAATTGCTCGCGCGATTGCATACGCCATCGAGCAGCCAGCCGATGTAGAAATCAGCGAGGCCGTCATCCGGCCCACGGCTCTGGACTTCTAGCACGGAGACAAACTATGCCGCCTTTACTGAGCGTCACGTTGTCCAGATCCTTGGAGCGTTCCGGCATGACTTATGCAGGAGGAATGCGATGAGAGTCTTGCTCATATCCTTTGTAGTTGGCCTGGGTGTAGGGATTTTGTACGGTCTGATCCGGGTGAAGAGTCCGGCACCGCCCATCGTCGCCTTGCTTGGCCTTTTGGGAATGGTGATTGGCGAACAGTTCGGGGTTTGGATTCATACGAAGAAGCTCGACGTTTCGCACGCCGCATCCGTTTGCCTTGTCGGTGAGCGCTACGACCGTCGACTTTACAATCCCTCATCACGTAAGACGCTTTACGACTCAAGTTCCATCTTTGCGGAACATATCGCCATGACCGAAGAAGTGGACACGAGAGATATACATAGTGAGTAAAGTCTTGGAGAAATAGGATGCGTTTGAAAAAGATCCTTGCTGGAACATTTGTTGCGATCTTGCTGACGATTGGCTTCGCGTGCGAATCGCAATACTTCAGCACATTCGCCCAAAGTCCCCAGATAGCCAAAACGGCAGGCGTAGCTGTCGGCCCCCAGTACGACACAACGCATGTCTACGTTGCTCCACAGGACTTTGACCGTTTTGTCGCGAGCCTGATTGCCACTTTCGGCGGCGCCACAACCAAGCAGGGGGTTTTCACCGTAACTCCGACACCCAGCAGCACAATGTCGCAGCTGGTCATGACTCCTGCAGGCACCGTATCCGTATTCGGATTCAAGACGCCGATCCCGTATCCATTCGGGTTGGAGCGCACAGGCTATCTGGTCAGTGATATGGACGAGGCCATCGGTGCCGCCAAGGCCACGGGCGCGGATGTCTTAGTCACTTCCTTCAACGATCCGATTGGCCGAGACGCGATCATTCAATGGCCGGGTGGCGTGAACACACAACTGTACTGGCACACCGCCGCGCCGTCTTATGCCCCGCTCCAAACTATTCCGGAAAATCGGGTGTATGTCTCGCCGGACCGGGTGGATGCATTTGTGTCCAGCTTTCTCGCGTTTTCCCACGGGAGTCTCGTCTCTGATGAACCGCGCGCGCCGGGCGTCGAAATCGGAAGGCCCAAGGAAACCTACCGGCGAGTAAGGATCGAATCGAAGTTCGGGAAGCTGACCGCGCTCGTTACTGACGGTCACCTTCCGTATCCCTACGGCCGGGAAATGACCGGTTATGAAGTAACGAATCTGACGGACACGCTCACTAAGGCAAAAGCCAGCGGCGTCGAACTCCTCGTACCCCCTTATAAGACCGACGAGCGAGAATCCGCTGTCGTGCAGTTCCCCGGAGGATACATCGCGGAAATCCATTCGGTAATAAAGAAATAAAAGTGCAAATGACTTCTGACGATGATCCGCGCAGCGCAGTGCCGCACGTGGCATTGGAACGAAGAGATACATGCGAACGTTGATGATCTTAATGGTCGTGTCTCTTGCGACGCCTCCGCTCTCGCGAGGCCAATCAGTTCCCACCGTTGAATCGCCGCCGCCGGCACCGATCTATCAATTGCTTCGCGAGAATGAGAACTGGAGTTTTCTTGCCAATCCTGCCAACCGTCAGGATTTCTGGGACCCTCTCAAATATATTCGGCTTCGGAAAGGACGTGACGACTGGTTCATGACGATCAGTGGAGAGGCCAGAGAAGTATGGGAGCAGATTGGGAACGACAATTGGGGACAATCTCCGTACTGGAACGGCTATCTCAACGAGAGATACATGCTAGGTTTCGATATTCATTACGGAAAACACATTCGCACGTTTGTAGACCTGAAAAGCGGCCTGAATTCCTTCCGGTATGGCGGCCCGCGGCCGATCGACGAGAAGAAACTCGATTTCCAGGCGGCATTCCTAGAGATCGACAACACCTGGGGGCAGAATGCAGTAGCCGTTCGCGCGGGCAGGCTTGAACTCGAGAACGGTTCTGGGCGTTTAATCGATGTCCGTGAAGGTCCAAATGTTCGGCTCAGCTTTGACGGCTTTATGATCGAAAGCAAGGTCGATACCTGGCAGATTGACGGATTTGCCGTGCGGCCTGATCTCGATAAGCCGGGGTTTTTCGACAACGCGCCGAACCACGCCATTGGTTTTTGGGGTATCTACGCCACGCGACCAATAAAACGGAAGAACAGTTTGGACACCTACTATCTGGGACTGGACCGCCAGCAGGCAACGTTTCAGAGAGGCACGGCCCATGAAGTCCGGCACTCCCTTGGCGCGAGATTTTCGCGCGCTATTGCCACCGAAAGAGCCAGCTGGGATTTCGACTATGAAGCGCTTTGGCAGTTCGGAACCTTCGGTTCCGCAAACATAAGCGCCTGGACAGTGGCTTCGGAAACCGGTTACCGGCTTCCGAACGTTCCGCTCAAACCGCGATTCAGCGCTAAGGCGGATATCTCGAGCGGCGACGATCCGAGGACGAACACCCTCGGAACATTCAATCCGCTATTCCCCAAGGGCAATTATTTTGGCGTTCTCGCCACGACTGGGCCTGGCCCCATCAACTTTATTGACGTACACCCTCGCGCTGAAGCGACGCTGCCGAAGGGTGTGACTGTCTCCGTCGATTGGATCTTTCAGTGGAGGGAGAGCTTGCACGATGGAGTTTATTCCGTCCCAGGATTCCTGATTATTCCTGCAGGAATGAGCAACGCGCGTTTCGTTGGAAACCGTCCGGGCACGGAGGTTCACTGGCAGGTGAATCGACATTTATGGTTTCAAGCCGACTACGGAATTTTTTATGCAGGCGAATTTGTCAGACAGAGTCAGCAAGGCCGCAACCTGAATTACTGGGCGCTATGGGCCGGCTATAAATTCTAGAAGGCAATCGTGTTGGTGGAACCCTATGTCGCAGCCGCTGCCTAAGTACGCCAGGCAGCGAGATTCGAGCGTTCGACAGTTGATATGTCTACGGATCGCCCCATTCTTGAACGAAGTGATTTTGTGCTCGCGAGAGACCCTATGTCACATACTCTAGGCACTTATTTACATCTGCCGAGGATTTGGTACACTGTTCCCGAGGGCATCATGCAAAACTCAAAAGCCGAAAAGCTCCGCAGGCTAGCGTCGAAACGCCAGATCGTAAGGGCCAAAGATGCCAGGGAACTCGGCATTCCCCGAACGTATCTCCCGCGGCTGGCGCGCCAAGGGGACCTGGAAAAGGTCGGCCGCGGTCTCTATTCCTCTCGGGACTTCCCCGGAACCGAGAACACCTCGCTCATCGAGGCGGCTTACCAAATCCCCAAGGGAATCGTCTGCCTGCTCTCCGCACTCCGGTTTCACAACTTCACCACCCAGTCTCCCCACGAAGTCTGGATGGCGATCGGTCACAAAGCCTGGGCTCCCAAAGTATCCTCTCCCCCCGTTCGCATCGTGCGCATGTCCGGGCCCGCCCTTCATTTTGGAATGAAAGAATATTCTATTTCCGGCGCAACTCTTCGCGTGTTTTCCCCGGCAAAGACGGTGGCCGACTGCTTCAAGTTTCGCAGCAAGGTTGGCCTCGATGTCGCCATCGAAGCCCTCAAGGAATGCCACCGGCGGAAGAAAGCCTCGATTGACGAACTTGCTGCCGCCGCCAAAGTCTGCCGCGTTGCCAACGTCATCCGCCCGTATCTGGAGTCACTCTAGTTGACCAAACCGGCCCCAAAGAACCTCCCAGCTTCCGTCCGCCAGAAGCTCGCGAACCTAGCGCGCAAGCGCAACGTGGATTTCGGACTGATTCTCGTCAAGTACGGGCTCGAACGTATTCTCTTCCGGCTGAGCCGCTCCCGTCACCGCGACGATTTCATTCTGAAAGGCGCGCTGCTCTTTGAGCTGTGGACGGAACAACGCTATCGTCCGACACGGGATGCCGATTTCCTCGCTCGCCGTGACAACTCCCCGGAGCGCTTCGCCCATATTTTTCGGGAACTCTGCGTTTTGGAAGTCGACGAGGACGGCCTGCGCTTCGATGTTGAGACCGTCGAAGCGGAACGCATATCCGAGGATGCAGACTACGAAGGCGTTCGGGTGACCTTGGTTGCATATCTCGAACGCGCAAAGATTCCCATTCAGATTGACATCGGCTTCGGCGACATCGTCACACCACCACCTTCCGAGACCAACTATCCCACGCTCCTGGAATTCCCTTGCCCGCGTTTGCTTGCCTATCCGAAGGAAACGGTCGTTGCCGAAAAACTCGAAGCACTTGTGAAACTCGGAATCGCCAATACCCGCATGAAGGATTTCTACGATCTGGAGGTTCTGTCCCGTACGTTCGCGTTCGAAGGAAAAACTCTCGCCCAGGCGATTCAAAACACCTTTCAAAAACGTGGGACTGACCTTCCGATGGCAGGTCTGCCCGTCGCCTTCACGTCCGAGTTTTATGACGACGTAAACAAGAAACGGCAATGGACCGCGTTTTGCGCGAAGAACAAGTCCTACGTCGAGAAGGCTGAACTCAAGGCGGTGATGGAAACCATCCGAAACTTTCTCGCTCTCCCAGTCCGCACCGTCCAAGAAGGACATTCGTTCACGAAGACGTGGAAGCCCGGCGGACCCTGGCGTTGAAACGGCTATCAATGCATTTCGTTCGAGGAGTTCTCAAGACTCGGACGATGCGAACTACCGGATTTAGTCTCCTGTTCTCTCCTCCCCTCTGTGGGCACATTCCTCAGGCGACTTTCAGAAAAATGTACTAGTACCAAGATTTTTTCTCCTTTTTTCCCTTCTGGATGTTCCTTAAATAAGTATGGGGCGGTGATCGGGAGCTCTCCGCCAGCTTGGACTTTTTCGGGGATTAAGATTTTTTCTTACTTTTTCCCTTCTCGATGTTCCTTTAATAAGTAGGGGGCTGTGGCCGGACTTCCCCCGGGCGACTCGGGATCCCTGAGAGATTAAAGTTTCTTCTCACTTTTTCCCTGCTGGATGTTCCCTAGTAAGTAGGGGGACTGGTGGACTTTCTGCGATGAAGATACTTACTACAGCTTCCAGTAGGTCAGGGGGGCAAGATTTTTTCTTACTTTTTCCATTTTCAAGGCCTCTTTAATAGTAGAGGACTCGACGATGTCAAAAGGGTTGTACCGCTCTCTGCAGCGCGGGAAGGTGACGGGTGCATGAAAGACACAGATCACCCGATCCGTCACCCTCGCGTTCACCTCGGCGATCAAGCAAATGCCCAAGGAACAAGAGGTTGCGCACGGCGCGACGATCAATTTGGACGCGGGCAAAACCCTGTGTTGGGCTGGAGCGACCCCAATTTTGCGCACGGTTCCGTGGCCAAATCGATCCTCGGGTCGCTCCAGCCCACGAAGATTCCTTCCGATGTTTTGCCCGCGTGTGTCCCCGAATTCTTAGACGAAACATGTGTAGGGAACGGATGAATAAGGTGAAAACGGTAAGAATTACCCTCTGCACTTTCAGAACTGCCACTTCTTCACCTAACGCTCGGCCCACGGAATTCATTCTGAGGCGTTTTCCAACCACCACCTCTGCGAAAGTTACCGCGCAAGAGAGGGCAAATCAGGCGGGGAGCGACCCCACTTTTTGGCGGTCAATCCGCCCAAAAGCTTTCTCCGGGTCGCTCACGCCCGTTGGTGTATGCCGGTGCGCATGTTTTTTCGTCAAGGGCGAAGCAGCCTCGCTCCTGGCCGTCAAAATCTCAAGTTCCGGTGAAGTAGGCTTCACCCTCCTACTTCACCGCAACCTCACCTCCTACTTCACCCTCGATCGAGTACAAGATTACGGAAATCAATCACATGAATCGTCCCGAAGAACGAAATTGTGCGCGGCCCAGACCGCGCCTGAGGCGGGAGCGACCCCACCTTTTGACGCACGGTGCGTCACGGTTGCCGTGTGGTCGCTCCCGCCCTCACAGAAAACTTCGGGGCCGCGTTTTGCGCGCTTGCATATACGGACCCGAGAATCTGTCAGACAGGATGTCTGACATCTTGTATGACCACGAAAGGAGAAGTCCGTTGTCTATTTTGAAGTCACCACCAAAACAGCCCAAAGCAGTCGCCATCCAAGCGCGTGTCGAAGAATCGGTAAAAACTCAGCTAGAGCTCTATGCTGAGTTCATCGATGCTTCGCCGTCTTACGTGATCACGGAAGCCCTGAAGCTGTTGTTCCGCAAGGACGACGACTTTAGACGCTGGGCAGACGAACACGCAAACAACCACAACAATGGAAAAGCTAAAGGAGACGTTCTTGCGAAGGCCGTCTAACAAACATGAAGTCCCGTCCAACCCAATTCGGTTCGCGCGAGAACACAGCGTCCCCAAGACAGCATGCCCCGCGCTTTGTAGAAAATGCCCACTCGAATGCAACTTGTATTGAAGAGGAGAACTCAGACGCAGCGGAAGATTCCCTTCTAGACGACGCACTCGCGGAAGGTAGCAAAAGCCTTCTCCATGCCGCGTCACAACACGCGGCCACAGGCGGAGAAGGCAGGGCCCGTGCTGAGCGCTCGGCCCAAGCATCTACACACAAACCTTCACAAGAATCCAAGCCTGCCTTCGAAACCTTGATCGGCAGTCCCGAAGCGGCGAAATTGCTGGGCAACATTCACGTCAAGACCCTGCAGCGCTACGCGCGGACGGGAAGTCTTCCCGGATACCAAATTGGCGGCCACTGGTATTTTCGTGTATCAGAGCTGGACGCATGGCTGCAATCTCGGATAAATTCAAATTGCCAACCCGCTGACCGCGTGGATTTCACACAGGAGAAAACTCAGTGAAATTCACACGGCAACGTTATCAGTCAGGAAGTTTGTCACGCGAAGTGCGGAAGGCCGGCCCCGCAGTCTGGATCTTCCGTTGGCGCGAGAACGCAACGGAAGGAAGGGTCTACCGGAAGGTGGTTGTGGGTACCATCGAACAGTTCCCAACCAAGACAGCGGCAAAACGTGCCGTTGAAACATTTCGCTCCACGATCAACGCGGTCAATCCCGCAGTGCCCGTGACCTTAAGGCAATTGGTCAAGCACTATGAAGAGAACGAATTACCAAGCAAGGCGTTCTCAACACAACGAACCTTCCAGACGTCGCTGAAGACTTGGGTTCTTCCGAAGTGGGGCGAATACGGGCTCTCAGACATGCGCACAGTGGAAGTGGAAGGCTGGCTTCACCGCCTGCCACTTGCGAACGCGACAAAGGCGAAGATCAGAAACACCATGCACGTCATCTTTGCCCATGCCGGCCGCCACGAGTGGATTGCGACGAATCCTATGACGCTCGTGCGCCAGAGTGCGAAGCGTG
>Ga0210405_10003567_pt1 | contig 15174 bp, 15 predicted proteins | sample IncBWH11MmetaG_FD_155492 | JGI IMG/M metagenome (GOLD analysis project Ga0210405, IMG submission 155492) | Forest soil microbial communities from Barre Woods Harvard Forest LTER site, Petersham, Massachusetts, United States - Inc-BW-H-11-M | ecosystem: Environmental > Terrestrial > Soil >... | reverse complement strand
TTTCCACCTACGCGCACAACATTAAGATCATCACGCAAGACGGCAAAGTGACGCTGAAGGGTCCGGTGCGCTCCGAAGACGAAAAGGCCGGCATCGAAGCGAAGGCCGCCGCCGTCGTCGGCGCGGAAAATGTCACCAATCATCTCAAGGTCGCACCAGCCAATCCGTAGCAGAAGGCGCGTACAGAAACTTCACACTCTAGTTCACTAAAAGGAGAATCACACATGTCCGGCAAAAAAACCGCAGTCTTCGGAATTTACTCCACATTGTCCAGCGCAGATCATGCCACTGACACACTCGTTCGCTCCGGATTTTCTCCGAGCGATATTTCCGCCCTGCTCCCGGAAAATCTCGGGTCCAGGCAAATCGGAACGGAAAAAGCCACCAAAGCGCCGGAAGGCGCGGCCACCGGCGCAGGCTCCGGCGCGGTGCTCGGCGGCGCCCTCGGCTTGCTCGCCGGAATCGGCGCGCTGGCCATTCCTGGCGTCGGCCCGCTCATCGCCGCTGGTCCGATCATGGCAGCTCTCGCGGGCGTCGGTGTCGGCGGCGCTGTCGGTGGATTCACCGGCGCTTTGATCGGCCTTGGCATCCCTGAGTACGAAGCGAAGCGCTACGAAGGACGCGTGCAGAAAGGCGGCATTCTGCTGTCCGTTCACTGCGATTCTTCCGACGCGGTGAAACGCGCCAAGGACATCATGAAGATCACCAACGCCGAGGATATCTCCTCCACTGGCGAATCTTCGGCGGACGTAAAAGCGGACGATCAGCGTGCGCGCCACACCACTTCCGGCGGCGGCGCATAGATTCTCCGCGGGAGGAAGCGTGCAGCTCGGCGCTTCCTCTAGATTGTTCTTCCAGGACTAATGAACACGGCTAGAAAGCAGATTCACTAACGACGCAATTCGCAAAAAACGGAGGACACCATGAAGACAAGACACAACTGGACCGAATCAATATCGGCATTCGCGGTAGGAGTCGGTGTAGGCGCCGCCCTGGGCATGCTTTTTGCTCCGCGCTCAGGTAGTGACACCCGCGAGTATCTAGTGGAAAGCGCGCAAGAGCAATTGGACGGCGCAATCGCCGCCGGCCACAAAATCGCACAGCGCGCCCAGGAAAATATCGATCAAGTAAAAAGCCAGGTCCGCCAGGCCGCAGAGGTTGGGGAACGCGCCTACCGCGAGGCTGCCAAGAACACGACAGCATAAGGCGCGCCAGTCGCAAGCCGCGTCAAATTCCATCCGCATCAAAACTAAACTCGTCTCCGCCAATTCATGCGTTGACGCTGTACCTAAAACAGGAGACCAACATGAAGGCAGAAGCACCGTCGCAGGCGGCAGACAAAGTGAGTCGCAACGACCTGATTGCGCTATTGAACGAAGATTTGGCCCGCGAGTATCAGGCCATCATTTCCTATGTGGTGTATTCGCAGGTGCTGAAGGGCGCCGAATTTATGAATATCGCCGCCGAATTGGAAAAGCATGCGGCCGAAGAACTCGCCCACGCGCTGATGATTTCCAACCAAATTGACTATCTCGGAGGAATGCCTGCAGTCCAGCCGAAACCCGTCCGCACTTCGGAAAAGGCCCGCGAAATGTTGCGCTTCGATCTGATCAATGAAGGCGAAACCATCCGCAACTATCGCGAAAGGGTTCGCCAGTGCGAGCAACTAGGTGAATACGCAATGGCCGAACACATCCGCGAGATCCTCATGGACGAACAGGACCACCAGATTGCATTGGCAACCGCGCTGGGCGAAGACGTGCCGGTGGTAAAGGAACCTCCGAACTCCGCGGCGAAAAAGGCATAAGAAATTTTATTCGGTCGTTTGCAGCACTACACAGATCGGCAAAACAAATCGCAACACCAGTCACTCAGGGAGAAAAACATGAAAATCACTGAACGCAAGCCCGTGCAAAAAGCTGAGGATCTTCTCACCACCGTAGCCCGTTCGATCGGTTCCACGCTCGGAGCGGTCGCGGCAAAGGTCAATGCAACAACTCGTCCGTCAGGCCGCCGTCGCACCGCTGCACGCACGCGCACTCGCAAGCACGCTTCTGCTTCGCGCAACAGTCGCCGCGCCTCCGCCTCAGTTTCCAAGCGCAGCGACAAGGTCGCGCGTCTCGTCAAAAAGAATCGTAAGAAATCTGCGAAATAACCCAAGTCGGTTCATTTCAAAGGAGAATTCACATGCGAAAGCTCATGCTTCCCGGTTCATTGCTCATGTTGCTTGCCGTCGGCACCCTCGTAGGTTGCTCGTCCGAACCCGCAAAATCTCCGGACGTCGCTGACAGTATCCGGAAATCCCTGGACCAATCGGGCTTGAAAGCCGTAAAAGTAAGCCAAGACCGGACCAAAGGCGTGGTGACTCTGGACGGCCAAGTGCCGTCCGCCATGGACAAGTCGCAGGCGGAGACCATCGCAAATTCTCTGGCTGGCGGGCAAGTGGTGGCGGATCAAATCACCGTCGTCCCTCCCTTTGCGGAAAGCGATGCCAAGGCCGTAAATTCGGATTTGGATAAGGGCATCAAAGAGAACCTGGACGCCGCCCTGATTCAGAACCGCCTCAATAAGCATGTGAAGTACGACGTCAAAGCCGGCGTCGTAACTCTCAGCGGCGAAGTGGACTCTCAGGCCAAACGCGCCTACGCCGAAAAAGTCGCGGCCGCCGTTCCAAACGTTCAGCAGGTGGTGAACGAGTTACAGGTGAAGGACCAGAAGGCCAGCTCTACAAACTAGCAGCAGAAGATCCTTGGATGACGGCAACGTGCGACGCGAACACGCGCGAAGTGGCCACACTGCGGCCTTCGCGGCGCACGTTGCTCGGACTCGACGCTCTCAATTTCCTTTTAGCCGACGTGCAGACGGGCGTCGGTCCGTTCCTGGCGATTTACCTCGCGAGCTACAGCTGGAATGAAGAGCGCGTCGGGCTCGCATTAACCGCCGGCGGCATCGCCGGAATTCTGTCGCAGACGCCGGCCGGCGGCCTGGTGGATTCTCTCCGCGCGAAACGAGCGCTGATCGCAGCCGCCGTGGTCGCGCTCGCAGCAGGAGCGCTGCTCATCGCATTTGCACCGTCGTTCTGGCCCGTGATGGCTGCGCAAACGTTGATCGGCGGCACCTCCAGCGTGTTCATCCCGGCCCTCTGCGCAATTTCGCTCGGTATCGTCGGCCCTCGCGCATTTGACGCGCGCCAGGGCCGCAATCAGGCATTTAACTCCGCGGGAAACGTGGTGGCCGCCGTATCCATGGGCCTTCTCGGTTATTTCGTTTCCAATCGCAGCATTTTTTTCTTCGTAGTCGCTCTGGCCCTTCCCACGATTCTCGTCGTGCTCATGATCAGGCCTGAAGAGATTGATTACGATATCGCCCGTGGCGCAAATCGCGGCGAAAAAGGTTCTCAAGTCGAAAGCGTACGCGTTCTGTTCCGTGATCACCCGCTGGTAATTTTCCTGCTTTGCGCGGTGATGTTCCATTTCGCAAACGCGGCGATGTTGCCGTTACTGGGCGAGTTGCTCGCCAAAGGACGCGGGCGAAGTTCGATGCTCTTCATGTCGGCGTGTGTCGTCACGACTCAGTTCGTCATCACCCTTCTCGCCACTTGGTCCGGCCGCAAAGCCGGCGCATGGGGCCGCAAGCCGCTGCTGCTGATTGCCTTCGGCGCGCTTCCGGTCCGCGCGGTCCTCTACACGCTTACTTCCAATACGATTTTGCTGGTGGCGATACAGATTCTGGATGGCGTGGGGGCGGGAATTTTCGGCGTCGTTTCCGTGCTGGTCATTGCTGATCTGACGCGCGGCACCGGGCGATTCAATCTCACACTCGGCGCCATTACCACTGCCGTCGGCATCGGCGCGGCCCTCAGCCAAGTCATCGCCGGCACAATCGTTCGCCACATGGGATATCACGCCGGATTCTTGTTCCTCGGTGCGGTGGCGGCAGTAGCGCTGGCGATACTCTACTTCTTCATGCCGGAGACGCGCAAAGCTCAACCGGCGCAAGCGTAACGCGCGGCGCGCTTGCAGCGCACGCGTTCAAACCTAGTCGTGCACCACTTTCGCCAACGTTTGGAACACTTCCAGCCGGCCATTCTTGTCGTAATCAATGTAACCAAGCTTGCGAAATTTATTCATGAAGAGATTCACGCGCGGGCGGGTGGTTCCCACCATCTCTCCCAAGACGTCCTGATTCATTCTAGATAGGAATGTCATGTCCGCGTGACCCGCGTCGTAATCGGCCAGCAACAACAGCGTACGCGCCAGCCGCTTTTCGCTGGAATTGAACAGGTGATCGATCAAGTCCTGTTCGATCCGGTGATTCCGAGCCAGCAGGTAATTGATGAAGCGCGAACAGATCCCAGGCTCCTCATTGATAATCTTGAGCATCTCTTTTCGATTAATCACCATGATTGAACCGGGCACCAGCGCCACTGCCGACGCGGAATAAAACGCCTGGCCGTTCAGGCAGCTCTCCCCAAAAAAATCGCCCCGGCCCAAGAATCCTAGAATTCCGCGCCTCCCTCGTTTCGAAACCAGCATCAGCTTCACGATGCCTTCCTCGATGTAACCAACATCGGTGCATTCATCGCCTTGCGTGAAGATCGTCTCGCCCGCGTCATAGTGCACAGGTGTCGATACCGGGAGCCCGGTTGGAACAGAATCTGTGCTTTGTCCGCTCGTTTCTTGGGTGTCATTTCGTCCTTAAATGTCGAATGTTGAATGCTCCGCGGTTTAATGAGCCGAACCCGTCATTCACACGACGATTCCTAGTTTAGTACGGTCCTATTGTGCAAAAGATCCGTCCAAGTGCAAGAAAAGATTGGCTCTGTCTAAGGTTGAACATGCAGGTTCCTCTTGGTTGTGTACACTTACGGTAGCTGGGTTGTGTGTCCAGCCTCTTGCTACAGATGAGGCTAACTGTTGCTGTAACATCGTAAGCTAGAGGTGCGTATGGATTTAGGGTTCGACATTTTCAAGACGATGGATGACGGCACGCCGCTATGGATCAAGCAGGTGTCCACTCTGGATGAGGGCAGGCGACACCTCGAGGCATTGATCGGCGTGGCGCCCGGCGAGTACTTCATCCGCGACGCGTCCTCAGGCGAGATCGCTTTCAGACTGGGCAACGTTTCATCCTCTTGAGTTGTCGCGCTACCACCCGCCTGAATTTCGTCCGGCGGTCGGATGCAAACGTTACGCTTTCGTATGGATTTTGGAAGTTGGCCGCCGAATCCGCTGGGCCTGCGATAAAATTTATTCTGGTGCCCCTTCGATGAAGGTTTCTCGTTCGACTCTGTTGATCTCGTGTGCTTGGGTGTTTTTTGTCGGTGGCTACGGGGCCGTCTCGCTGCTGGCCTCTCGCGACTCGGCCTTGGCGGCATTCGGATATTTCTTTGCCTGCCTGGTTCCGTTGTTCGCCAATACCTGCCTGCTCTGGAACGCGGCCTCGCCTTACCGCCGCCAAAATGGATTCTGGATGCTTTTGGCGTTGGGCTGCGCTTTTTGGCTCGCGGGAATCCTGGTGATGGTTTACACCCAGTTCAGCTTGCACCAGCAGGCTCAAGTCCCGTTCATCGCCGATCTGATCTTCTTTCTTCACACCGTTCCATTCATGGCCTCGCTGGCGCTAATGCCTCACGCGCGAAAAATGCGCGAAACTCTGCGCTACGGCCTGATCGATTTCTTTCTTCTGGCCTTCCTGTGGCTCTACATCTACATTTTTGCGGCGATGCCCTGGAAAGTCATCTCGCCGAATCCTGCGTTATTCCACTCGCGCGATTTCACGAGTTATCTGATCGAAAATCTGGTCGTCGCGATTGGTTTTGGCCTGCTGTTTCTGCGCACCCGCGGCTCCTGGCGCACGGTCTACGGCCATCTTTTCGGCGCCACCGCTTTGTATGTTACAGGGATGACGTTGGCGGTCATGTCCATGCGCCACCTGCTGCCCTACTCGGGCAGCCTGATCCGGCTGCCCCTGCTGGCTTCGTTTGTTTGGCTGGGGACGGCGGGGATTGTCGCGCGCGATTTAAAGTTTGAGCCGGAACCGCAGCAGCCTTCCGTGCAGCGCGATACGCAGTGGCCGGCGCGTCTGGCGATGTGGGGTGTGTTGGCAGCGCCCGTACTGGCCGCGTGGGACGTGCTTGCCAGCACCGCGCCGGATTCGGTGAAGAGTTTCCGTCTGATTGTCACGCTGGTGGCGATTTTCGCCGGCGCCGGCCTCGTTTTTTTCCGCCAGTATCTTGTGTATCAGGAGCGCACCAGCCTGGTGCACGAATTGTGGGAGTCGCTGGAAAACGTCAAGCGGCTGCAAACGCATTTCGTGCAGTCCGAGAAATTGGCCTCGCTCGGCCAGCTGGCCGCGGGCGCCGCGCATGAAATCAATAATCCGCTCACCGCGATTCTCGGTTATGCCGACGTGCTCACCATCGAAAACGCCACGAACACTCGGGCGCATTCTCTGGGAGAAAAAATCCGCGAGCAGGCCCGCCGTACCAAGGATCTGGTCAACAATTTGCTCAGTTTTGCGCGGCAAGTTCCCGCTGAAAAACAATTGTTGGACCTCAATAGCGTCCTGACCGGCGCCGTGCAGCTGCGCAATCTGGATCTGCGCGGCAAAAATATCCGCATCGAGCTGGAAAATCGCAGCATCCTGCCCGCCGTGCGTGGCGACCCGAATCAATTGCTGCAGGTTTTTTACCACTTGATCAGCAACGCGGTGGACGCCATGGAAACCGCCGGCGGCGGCGTGCTGCTCATTCGCACTTTGCGCGAACGCGGCAACGTGGTCATCGAATTCTCAGACACCGGACCGGGCATGAAGGAACCGGAAAAAGTATTCGACCCGTTTTACACCACTAAAGAAGTTGGCAAAGGCACGGGGCTCGGCCTCAGCATCTGTTATGGAGTGATGGAAGAGCACGGCGGACGCATCAGCGGATTCAACCGCCCCGAAGGCGGCTGCACGTTCCGCTTGGAGCTGCCGGCGATTCTGGCGGTTTTTCCGCAGACCTCCACGCTGCCCGCGGCTCCCGTCAACACGCGCTAGTGTGCGCTCCGCGATTCAGCGCCGTAGGCGCGGCATAAGCTAGCCCACTGCGGATGCGGTTGGAAAATCCGCAATAAAAAGCAGAGCGCCGTAGGTGCGGCACAGCTTTGGACAGCGCCACCGCATGAGTGTGCTAGAGTCTGAAATTCGATGAGCGTCTCTGCCACCATCGCCGCCCCTGCGATTTCCACCGAACATCTTACGCGCCGTTTCGGCGACCTGGTGGCCGTCCAAGACGTAAACCTGCGCGTCGCTCCGGGCCAATTCTTCGGATTCCTCGGTCCCAACGGCGCGGGAAAATCCACCACCATCAAAATGCTCACCGGCCTGTTGGCCCCTACTTCCGGGCGCATGCAGATTCTCGGCGTTGATCTGGCGCAGGATTCCGTGGAAGTGAAGCGCCAGATTGGCGTCGTGCCCGAAGGCATGGCGTTGTTCGGGCGCCTCACCGGTTCCGAGTATTTGAATTTCGTCGGCCGCATGTACGGCCTCGACCGCGCGACGGCCGCTAAGCGCACCGCAGAACTGCTGGATTTCATGCAGTTGGTGGACCAGCCCAAGGCGCTGGTCACGGATTATTCGCACGGAATGCAGAAAAAACTCGCGCTGGCCGCCGCGGTGATCCACGGCCCGAAAATTCTTTTCCTCGACGAGCCATTCGAAGGCGTGGACGCCATCGCCTCCAACACGCTGAAATCCATGCTGCAGAATATGATCGCTCGCGGCGCGACTATTTTTCTCACCTCGCACGTGCTGGAAATTGTCGAACGCCTGTGCAGCCACGTGGCCATCATTCATCGCGGCCAGCTGGTGGCGCAGGGCTCACTGGAAGAACTGCGTGCCGGCGTGGAAGCGCAAGCCGCCGCTGCGCTCACCGCCCCTGGTGCGCCGTATGACGTTGGCGCGTCCGCTCCTGCTCCCGGCGAAAAGCTCACCCTCGAGCAGATTTTCCTGCGCATCGTCGGCGGCACGCGCCGCGCCGATCAGGAACTTTCGTGGCTGGGCTGACCTTCTCTCCGGAAATCCGTGGCCAGTTCGCCGCGATCGCCCGCGTCCGCTGGCAGCTTTTCGTAAATTCCATGCGCACGATTCGCGGACGCATGGAAATTGTTGCGCGCGGATTTACGTTCCTCGCCTTCGGGATGGGCGGTTTTATGGGCTCCATCGCCATCGGATTCGTCGCGTGGTATTGCGTTTACAGCGGAAGAGTGGATTGGCTTCCCCTGCTGCTCTGGCCCGTGTTCCTGTTCTGGCAATTTGTCCCCGTAATGGCCAGCGCCTTCACCGAGAATGTGGATTCATCCAACCTGCTGCGCTTTCCGCTCACCTTCCCTTCCTACTTTCTGATTCGAATCGCTTACGGCTCGCTCGATCCCCCCACATTGATGGCCTGCCTCTGGCTGCTGGGCATGGCCGTCGGAATCGGCTGGGCCTCTCCGCTCCTTTTCGTGCCGGCCGCCGTAGTTCTGCTGCTGTTTGCAACCTTCAATATTTTGCTGGCTCGCATGCTTTTCACTTGGGTGGAGCGCTGGCTCGCGCAACGACGCGCTCGCGAAATCCTCGGCGTCCTATTTCTTTTCATGGTCATCGGCTTTCAATTCATTGGGCCTCTCATCCGCCATTTTGGCAATCGCTCCCGTCAGCCCGCGCTGTCGCACGTCGTCGTCCAGGCCCAGCCCATCGTGCGGATGACGCCGCCGGGGCTGGCGGGCTTGGCGATCGCGCACTCTCTGCGCGGAGAATATGCGCCCGCTCTCGGTTCGTTCGCGCTGTTCTGCGGATATACGCTGGCGGTTCTGTGGCTGCTGAACGTGCGTTTGCACGCGCAATATTTGGGCGAAAATCTTAGCGAAGCAGTTGCGCGCACTGCCACGCCCGCGGCCACGCAGAAAGTTCAGCTCGGCTGGAATATTCCCGGCGTTCCGGGCGCGATTTCCGCCGTGGTCGAAAAGGAAATTCATTACCTTTCGCGCAGCGGCCCCATGTTGTTTACGCTGGTGATGCCGTTGGTCGTGCTCTTGATTTTCCGTTTGACGCCCGGCAAGGCGGATAGCTCCTCCGGCATGTTCAGTCACTCCGCGGATCTGGCTTTTCCGGTGGGAGCCGCTTACGCTGTGCTGATCTTGACCAACCTGGTCTTCAACAGCTTCGGCGCCGACGCCGGCGGAATCCAGTTCTATTTTGTTTCGCCAGTCCGCTTCCGCGAAATCCTGCTGGGCAAAAATCTCACGCACGCTCTCCTGCTCGCGCTCGAAACGGTCCTGGTCTGTGTCGGCGCAAGCCTGATGTACCGGCCGCCGCCATGGGACATCGCACTCGCGACGGTCACCGGCGTATCCTTTGCGCTGGTTGTGAATTTGACGGTCGGCAATCTGCTCTCCGTGTACTCCCCCAAGAAAATTGATCTCGGCGCCCTGGGCCGCCAGCACACGTCGCAACTCACAGCGCTGGCCGGCCTGGGAATCCAGGCCGCGGTGCTGGGCCTCTGCGCCCTGGCGCTTCTGGCCGCTCGCGCGTACCAGCACATCTGGTTCGCCGCCGTAATCTTCCTCGCGCTAGCCGCCATCGCCACCGTGTTCTACGCGCTCAGCCTGAATCGCATAGACGCCATCGCCCAACGTCGCCGCGAAGCAATGATCGCCGAACTCTGCCGCGCATGAAGCAGATTTGAATTTGTGCAAGACGGCGCGCTGCGATACATTCTTGCGGCGCGCGAAATGTAATAGAACCGAAAGGAACCCGAAATGAAGCAACGCACCGTTCTTGTCTTCTGGTTTCTCGTTTCCATTTTTCTGTTGCATTCTTCTTCCGCCGTCGCCCAAGTGCAGGCACAAGGCCGCCCATACGGAGCTCTCCCGGAGCGGCTGGACGAACTTGTCGGAACGCCCGCCGTCTCCGGCTACGAAAATCAGTTGGCGGATAAGATTCGCACGAGCCTGAAAGGCTTGCAGCCCGTAACAGACAATCTTGGCGACGTAATCATTACCATCGGCAGTGGCGCGCCGCATCGCCTCATCGTCACCCCGATTGACGAGCCCGGCTTCGTCGTCAGCGAAATCACGCCCGACGGTTACTTGCGCGTGCAGCGCCTGCCACAAGGCGGCCTGCCTCCGATCTTCAATGAAATGTATTCCGCGCAACCGGTGCGAATCGAAACCACCGCCGGCAAGTGGATAGACGGCGTCGTAGCGGGCCTCTCCGTGCATCTGCAACCCGGCCGCACCAATCCGCCGAAAGCGACCGACCTCGAAAATTTCTACGTGGATATCGGCGCAACCTCCGCAGCCGAAGTTCGCAAAGCAGGCGTGGATATTCTCAATCCCATCGTAATCAATCGCAGATTAATGTACTTGTCTCAGGAAAAGATGGCCGGTGCTTCTATCGGCGATCGTTTCGGAGTTGACGCGCTTGTGGAATTATTGAGCCGCGTTGATCCCACGAAAATTAAAGGCACCCTAACCGTCGCGTTCGTCGTGCAGCAACGTACCGGCGCGCGCGGTCTGCAGCGCATTCTCACCCAAACCCAGGCCGACGAATTGATTTACGTCGGCCGCCTGCTCCCCGGCGGACCCATTCCGGAAATGGAGACGATGCATCGCGCGCCGCGCCGTGAGCCGGGCGGCGGCGTGTTAGTTGGCGTGTCGCAAACGGACGGCTCGCTCCCAGCATTTGCTGCCGAACTAAAGCAGCTCGCCGACGCCAACAACATCTCTTTTGCGTCCGACTATTCTGCCAGCATTCTTCCCCGGAGCTATCTGCCCATGCCGCAATTCCCCGCGAAATGGGCGCACATCGGAATTGCCACGTCATTTCCAGATACCCCCGGCGAAACAATCGATTCGAGCGATTTGCAGGGGCTGGAAGATTTCCTGAGCGCGTATTTGGCAGCCGCACGATTTGGTGGTTCGGGGACCGGCATAGGTAGCGCGATTGATGGAGGGATCGGACCACCTAACAAGCCGCCCACCACAACCGCGGTCCTCAAAGCCCTTGTCGAGAAATACGGCGTCAGTTATCACGAAGATCCGGTCCGTGAATCCGTCGCGCGCCTCCTTCCGCCGTGGGCCAAGCCCGAAACCGACGACGCCGGCAACCTGATCCTGCATCTCGGCACCGCCCCTGCCGGCTCAAAAACCCCTCGCATCCTCGTCGTTGCCCACATGGACGAAATCGGCTTCACCGTGAAATCTATCTCCAAAGATGGCCGCCTGGAAGTCGAATGGCGCGGCGGCGGCGAACTCAGCTTTTTCGCCGGCCATCCCGCGCTCGTGCACACCGCAAAGGGCGATCTCGATGCCATCGTCGAGCTGCCCAACGGCTGGGATACCCCAAATTTCAAATGGCCCACGGACGCGGGCCAGCCAGACTCGAAAAATCCCATTCGCGTTGACGTCGGCGCGCGCACTCCCGAGGAAGTCGCGAAGCTCGGCATCAATCTGGGCGACACCATCACCATCCCCAAAGCCTACCGCCCGCTGCTAGGCACGCGCGCCAATGGCCGCAGCTTCGACGATCGCGTCGGAGACACCGCGCTGATTTCCGCCGTCTGGACGTTAGGCGCGCCGCTGAAAGATCGCGACGTCACTTTTGTCTGGTCCACTGGCGAAGAAGAAGGCCTCGTGGGCGCCGCGAAAGTGGCCAAGCGTCTCGCGGACGAAGGCCACGTCCCCGATTTCGTTTTCGCCGTGGACACTTTCGTCAGCGCCGACTCGCCCATCGAATCGCAGCGCTTCGCCGATACCGAAATCGGCAAAGGTTTCGTGATTCGCGCCGTGGACAATTCCAATATCGTCCCGTCCAATCTTGTCGAGCGCCTCATAAAGCTCGCTCGCACCAATCAGATCCCCGTACAGTACGGCGCCACCGGCGGCGGAAATGACGGCTCCGCCTTCGTCCGCTACGGCTCTGTGGACATCGCGCTCGGCTGGCCGCTGCGCTACTCACATTCCCCAGCGGAAGTGATAGATACGCGCGACGTGGACTCCCTCGCGCACATCATCACCGCAATCGCCAAGAGCTGGTAAGCGCGACGAGTGGCGCACCATCAATAAATGTACATATCCGTGGGCCGCGCCCGCACTTTGCTATAATCTCGCGCCGTGAGCGACCCAGCTTTCAAACCGCCCCGCCACATCGTCATCGAAGGTCCGATTCGCGTCGGAAAATCTACGCTCGCCAAAGTCCTGGCCGAACAATTGCACGCGCGCCGCATTTTCGACGCCGACGACAATCCCTTTCTCACCGATTTCTACGATGAAAAACCCGGCTCCGCCTTCCGCGCCCAGATGTATTTTCTCTACGAACGCTATCGCCGCCTGCTGGACACTCGCCCGGAATCGGATCCCGCCCCCATCGTCAGCGATTTCCTGTTCGAGAAAGACAAAATCTTCGCCTACCTGAATCTCGAAGACGAAGAACTGAAACTCTACGAGCGCTATTTTGAAATGCTCGCGCCCTCGGTCCCCGCGCCTGATCTGGTCATTTATCTTCAGGCGAAGCCCGAAGTCCTGCGCAAGCGCGTCTCAAAAAAGGCCGATCCCGCGGAAACACAAATCTCGCCGGAATATGTGGAAGCCGTCGCCAACGCCTACGAACATTTTTTCTTCCGCTATTCAGGCGCAAATCTGCTGGTGGTGGATACTTCGGAGATTGATTTCGTGGAACGCAACCAGGACCTGCAGGAACTGCTCCGCCGCTTGCGCCAGCCCGTGAAGGGCACGCAATATTTCCTGCCGCTCGGCCAGGGCTGACAAGGTTAAAAATCGAAAGGAAAAAACTTGAAGGGGGACGGGACGGGCGGCCCCGCCAGGCTACCCGCCCCGCACTGCGCACAGGAGGAACTCAAATCCAAAATCTCAGCGCTCAGCACCAGCCGCACAGCTCGCCGACCACGATCAGCTCAAGCTAAGCAGCTTTGTGCGTGCCCGTCAGCCGGTGACGCAATCTTCCCAACGTGCGATTCACCGGATGGCTGCGATGCAAGAACGTCAGCACCGGCATCCGCCGCACACCTATTTTTTCCAGCGCGCGCCGGATGCGGAAATCTCTTCCCGCCGATACCAGCCCTTTTTCCAGCGTGGTGATCGCCTCAGACGTGCGTCCGGCCTGGTAATAAACTTCCGCCAGGTTCAGATACAGCTGCGCGTGGTTGTGTTTCATCCCCAGCGCTTCGCGGCACAGCGATTCCGCGTCGCCGAATCTTTTTTCGGCCAGCGCGGCCAGCAGGCCGGTGTAGGAAAGATAAAATGGGTTTTTCGGAGCGATGCCAAGCGCGCGCCGGGCGTGTTGCAGCGCTTCTTCAGACTGCCCGTCTCGGAGATTCTTCAGACACTCTTTGAAATCGTTCATTCCAGCATCTGAGGGGGATGTGGTTCCGATCCAGTGGGACATAGGCTCCTTCCTTAACCCTGCGGGCACCAGCAGGGTGACTGAAGGCAGCGTACCTTTGCGCCCCGCACGCGCAAATAGAACGTCCGTACAGTTTTTGGGCTACTCCCTTTTACTGTCATTGCGGACAGGCAAATATTTCTGCAAGGCAGGTCGTTCTATCCAGGCACCCGTCAGCTCCCGAACGCGCCCGAACGCACCCGGAAGCCCCTGAGACTATTGGCTTTAGCCTCCGAAGCAACGGCTTCGACTTTGACGATTCTTTTGACTTTGTAGCGGCCGCCTTCAGGCGGGCGTAGTTGGCCTTGAATCTGACGTCGCGATGGGCTTCCGGCGCTTTTGCAGTGGCCTTCGAATTGGTAGGGGCGCTGCTTGCCTGCCTGCCGTAGGCAGGCTGCGCCCGCTTTTGACGACGCCTTTGATTTTGCCGCCGTCCCGCCGCCCTTCACCACGCACGAGTCCTGTACACACCCAACCTTTTGCATTTCGCCCGCCCAAGGAGGATGATGAATCTGTGAAAATCTCAAACACCACCAGCGGCCGACCCGGTACCCTCTCTCCCGTGCTCCCAGCAAACCACTCCAGCGCCGCTCGCCTCCAAAATCACCAATTTCTATTCGATACAAATGAACCCTTTTTACTCACCGCTAATTTTTCAACGCACAGAAAACAAAGCACTTCCATTTTTCTATTCGATACAAATGAGCGGTCACACATCATCGCTCATCAATCACGAATTACCGATCAGGTTTCACTGTTTGCGGAAATACGCTTCATTGGTCGTACGGAGTCGCACCGCGCGGCGTCTCCCTTGCGACGGGGCCTCGTCGCGGTTATGCTGCGTCGTGATTTTCGAGGAGTGACGTGCAACTAATCCGCACAAAAAGAATCAGAACCCTCGGCGGCGCACTATTCATAACTTTCCTCGCGCTGGCCTTTGCCAAACCCCTCCCGCTGACCGTTTTCGCGCAGTCTCCAGCCGAGGTCGAACACGGAAAATTCATCCTGCACAAATTCGAGCAGCCCATCGGCGAAGAAACCTACCAGATCACTCGCGACGGCGATGTTCTGAACGTAAAAATCGACTTCAAGTTCACCGATCGCAGCACCGCCGTGCCGCTGACCGCTGCATTTAGTTCGGCAAACGACTGGACCCCTCGTTCCTTCGAAATCAAGGGCAAGAATTCCCGCGAGACGGACATTGACGAAGCCGTCGACGTGCAATCCGAAAAGATCCGTTTGCACGACCGCGACAAATGGACCGAAACAACCAAGCTGCCGCAGTTTTTCACCATCGCGGGGTACGCGCCAACCACCATGCAGATGCTCATGGTCCGCTACTGGGCAACTCATGGCTCGCCGGCTCAGCTCGCCACACTTCCCAGAGGCCAGGTGAAGATCGAGCCGCGCGGCGCAGACGCCGTCAGCATTGATGGCAAACCTCAGAAGTTCGATCGCTTCACCATCGAAGGATTGATCTGGGGCCGCGAAACGCTTTGGTTTGACGCGAATCGCAATCTTGTCGCCGCCATCACCACCGACGCGGAGTTCGACCACTTCGAAGCGATTCGCGAAGGCTACGAAAGCGGTCTGGGATCATTTGTCGGCCTCGCCGGCTCGGATGGCATGGCCGCGCTCGCGGAAATCTCCAAGGGCATTTCCGGCAGCCGCGCGGAGAAGATCGCGCTCGTCGGTGGCACGCTGATTGATGGAACAGGCCGCGACCCCGTTCCTGATTCCGTGGTC
>Ga0210405_10003566_pt1 | contig 15174 bp, 22 predicted proteins | sample IncBWH11MmetaG_FD_155492 | JGI IMG/M metagenome (GOLD analysis project Ga0210405, IMG submission 155492) | Forest soil microbial communities from Barre Woods Harvard Forest LTER site, Petersham, Massachusetts, United States - Inc-BW-H-11-M | ecosystem: Environmental > Terrestrial > Soil >... | reverse complement strand
ACATCGCCGGGCCGCTTTTCGTCGTGCATCCGACTGGGGATGGCCTCTATCAGCTTCGGGCAGGTGTCGGCAATCTGCCATTGCCCCGTTTGAAGCGCTTGGTACATCAGCTGCCAACCGCCAATTCGGTCGTTGGATGCCTCGATCACGCCGAGATCGTAGGGGTCTAGGACCTCGTTGATCTGGTCGGCAATCGTGTGACCGTCGCCAATATTCTTGAAGTTCGAGGGGTCGAGATACACAGCCAGAATTTTTCGGCGCTGCCCCTGTATCGTGGGCGTGACAAGGCGACTGACCACCTCTTCGGCGAACTCATATGCCGGCAGGTGCGCCGCGACAAACTCGCCGATCGTTTTAATCCTTCCATCCTGGGTGCGGACGTGGAGGTGAGCAGACGCGCTCGACTTCCCAAAGCCGTAGTCCAAACTCAGGAAATGCGCGTCCCACCACTGAGCGTTGACGGTTGCATAAGGAATGACCATCTTTGAGGCCTTCCAGTTTGCAAAGTACGCCCCTTGGAGTTCGCACCAACAGCCTTGTTCCATGGCAGCCGAAAGTGACCCCGACATCATTCGCAAGCGGTATACATACTTGTCATCCAGCAGGTTATGGTCACTAAGCCGACCGGGAATGAAGGCGATCGAGAAGCCGTTGCCATCTGGATCCTGGAGCGGATAGTGATCCGATGGCCAGCGGGCGTCCCAGTACAACTTTCCCGGTTCGGCGCATTTGTCTAAGCCGTGTACCGGGCAGGCACCGCGCAGGAACATCGCCTTGTGCCAAGCTGCCCCGATGCTTCCGGGGTTGCTCCCGAGGCGCATTCGGAGCCGCAGGCTGCGATCGGTAGAACTTAACCGGCCCAGCATGTTTCTCACCTGGTACTCGGAGTGGAATGTCGACTCATCGAATCCGATGAAGCTGTAACGCGGGCCCAAGTACTCCCAGATGTCTCTGTCGGTGGAAATGTAAGCAAGCCGAATTTTGGCTCCTGATGGGAACGTCCACGTCCAGGAAGGCGGACCCACGTACTTCGCGCCCATTGCATTGTAGAGACGCAGGGTCTTATCCACGATGTCCGTCATCTGAGTGAACTGCTGACGGAAAATAATGGCGCGTAGGTTGGGATTGCTCGATTCCCGTGCGGCGTCGACCAGCATCGTCTCTGTTTTCAACGAGCCCGCAGCTCCCCCGAAGAATAGAATGTCCGCGGGGCTTGCGAGCGCCGCCTTTTGAGCTTCTGTTCTCGCCTCCCATCCGGGAGGATAGACATCCCCCTGGCTTCTGGCCAACTTACTATCCCGGTAGATTTTCGCTTGTGCCCGGATTCGTTTCACGTCGATGGACCCGCTCATCGTTTGCCCTGTGCTGCAGTTTCAAACCACTCAGGCAGCGTCCCGTGGTTAATCACAGCCTCGATTTCCGAATCCGACATCCGCTCAAAAAGCTGATTCAAATCGAGGCTCTCAGTTCGCCGGATCCACTGGCCGAGTTCTTCAGCCGCTTGCTTCTGTACGTCCCGAATCTCTGCAATGGTGCCCGTGTCCACTCGATATTCTTCGATCGCTTGGAAGTCTTCGCCCTTGCCGATGCCTTTCAGCGTTTTGGTGACAATGCCGGTCTTGCCACCAGGCACCGCAGCCATGTCCTTGCTTTTGGCTCGCTCGTCAATGACTTGCAGCATCTTGTTGTGGAGGTCGTTCAGTACCCCAACGCGCCGCTCTCGCCGGGCGATGCCATGTTTCAGAGCCCGCTTCGCATATGCCTCGACAATCGCTTGCACTCGAGCCCTGAACGTCGACTGAAGCTTCCAGCGCTCCAGGGTGGCCTTGTCGATTCCACACTGCTCGGCAATCTCACGGTCGGTAAGCCGGTCGTCGGCTACGAGTTGTGCGGCCATTTCCCGAGTTTTGGTCGCATTTTGTCGCACTTTAGGTAGGTTGCTTCGCCCGTTTCAAACGCACCTCCGAAATCAAAGAAATCAAACGACTCCTTGATCGCCGAACGCGTCCAAGATTCCTCTGGAGGTCGCTATGGCGTTGGACCAACCTTTGATCAGATCGGCGATCACGTATTCAACTGCCTTCAGGGCTTCGACCGCGCCCGGAATGTCGCTAGCTGCAAGGTTTGCTTTTAGCATCGTAAGGACGCTCGAGAACCGGTCCACATCAATTGACAGAGCGGACTCCGATTGCTTCACGTCCCTGGCCGCGTCTTCTGCATCCCCGAACCTGGTGATGGCGGCGAACAACAGGTGCTCATTTAGGAAATCCGCGATTCGCCCGGCTTCATCGAGAGAGATGCCCTCCCTTAAGTGGAACGCGAGAAAGTCGGGATCTTTTAAAGGGCGCTCGCCAAGTGGCTCCCTACCATTGTGTTCCATGGTGATAAACGGATCGGAGAAGCTTTCGAGCATTCCCTCTCGGACTTCTCGCATACGTTCTGGACCCTCTTTGACCACGAACCGATAGTGTGCTTGCTTAGTAGTAGCCATGTGTCATCCTCCTAAGGCTTTTCTTTCTTCATCTGGAGCTTAGCCGAGTCGAGAGCGTCATTCATGGCGTCTGCACTGATCAGGATCTGCTTGCGTGTAGGCATCGACCCCATCATCTGACGACGCAGTTCCTCGTAGTCAACTTCATCGCCTTGCGGATTCAGTTCATCAGTCATGGTTTCTCCTCTTGGTTTCATCTATCGGTTGTTCCGCTCATTCCTAGGTCATTTGTTCCGCCTGTTCTGTCGATAAACTTCAAGCGCCTCTCGTCGAAATACACCGGCAGTGACCCAACACCGCCGTTCCGGTTCTTCCCGATGATCAGCAGTTGTTCGTCGGGAATTGGTCTTCCGTCGTCTGCGACGGGCAGGTAGGGCAGCAACACGACATGGCTGTGGGCTTCAATGTCGCCCGACTCTTTCAAGTCCAGCATGGTTGGCCGGGCATTGATTCCACCCTCGGGCCTTCGCAGTTGAGACAGCAACACCACACCGATGCGTTCGCTCTTTGCGAGCTGCCGCAGTGCGTTGGCGACATAGCCCACTCGATCTCGTAAATCGCGCCCGGGTGCATCCACGAGGCGGAGATAGTCGACGACGACCATCTTCACACCGTGGCGCCGAATGTAGAGCCGAGCGCTGGCGAGCAGTTCTTGGATTTTCAGGGAGCCGCGGTCGTCCACGTAGATCGGGCACTCCGCAATCTCCGCCGCGGTCTCGAGCAGTTCAGGCCAACGATCCCGCTTGATGGTTTGTGGATTTCTGATCTGGATAGCCGGACATGAAGACTTCGCCGCCAAGAACCGTTTGCCAATCTCCAGATCCTGCATTTCGAGTGAGAATACGAGGGTCGGCGTCCGAGCAGCGCCGTTAGCCAGGACAATCTGCACTCCTAGAGCGGTCTTACCCTTTCCGGGTAAGGCACCGATCGTCCACAGTTCGCACGAGCGAATCCCGCCGGTTGCGAGGTCGAGCGAGTGGATTCCCGTAGTCATTCCCACCAGGCCCTGATTTTGGGACTGTGTTTCAAGTTCGCGTAGGACCTCCGGCATAAAGTCCCGCACATGGCGGGCTGTAGTCCGGCCTGAGGAGGCCTCGATCTGCAGCAGCGACTCGTGAACGAGTTGAAGACATTCGTCCGTGCTGACCGATGGATCTTCTGTCGCGCTGGTCATGCGTGCACCGGCCGCGCGTGCCTGACGTCGGCGGGATTTGTCGAGAATCTTTTCGGCATAGTGCTCGACGTTTGTGAGGCTCGCCAACGACGATGTCACTTGGTCGTCCAGGTTTGCGAGATAGCCGACGCCTCCCACGGGGTCAAGCTGCCCTTGTTCCGTCAGAGCGTCGGTCACGGTCAGTACGTCCACGGGTTTACCTGCTTCGGCGAGTTTCGCGATGGCATGGTAGATCCTACGGTGAGAATCGTGGGAAAAGTCCTCGGACCGGAGAAGCGGCAGAATGCGATAGAGGGCCGTGGTATCCAACATCGCGCAGCCGAGCACTGTGCGCTCAGCATCCACGTGTGCGAGGGCGTCGCCGCTCATCTCAGTCGCCCTCCATCTGAGCCAACGCCCGGGTAGCTGGATTGTCTGTGAGAAGGTTTATTTTCTGGCGCAGTGATGGCCCCGAAGACTGATATCGCCCTTCGCCGAAGAACTTCTGCGGCCCTACGGCGAATTTGCCCTGCGACGCCCACTGGTCCCGAAAAGCTTGCACCAGCCACTCTCCCACTTGCTCCAATGTGTCCTCGGGCATTTGCTTCGCTTGGAACTCGATTGCGTCTTTTAAAGTCCAGATCATCCCTTGGCCCGACCAGCCGTTGGTGGAGCAAAGCACTTGCGCGACTTCGGCGGAGTTGAACCCTTCCGGCTTCGATCCGGCAGCACTTTGGCATTCGTTCGAATTGCTGACCCTAGGTTCTAGATTTGAAGAAGAAGAAGAAGAAGAAGAAGAAGATGAAGAAGAAGGGGACCCCCCTAAGGATGGGTCGAAGGATATCCTTTGGACCGTCTGTTTCGTTGACTTCGGCCTTGGCACATTCGGGTTGTTAAGGCTCTCTTTCCCGCCCCTGGCACGGGCTTCACGAACTTTTTCATCTTGCACCATACGTCGGCTGAAGATAGTTCCTTCATCGGTTCTACTGAACACACCGGCGTTCTCAAGTTCGGAGAGTAACTGCTTTACCTCCTCCAGCGTGCACCCAACCATACGTGCAAGGACTACAGGAAGGATGGGCCTAAGGATATCCTCGCCATCTTCCTTCACTGTTGAGGGAAGAGCAAGGTGACCGTATGGTGCCCCCTGGTGCATATAGCAGAGCACGTCGGCCCACAGTCCGCGGGCAGCCAAAGAGCAGGCGCGCAGCGCTGGATCTCGCAGCCAATCGCCAGGGTAGAATTGAAACGATGGTCGTTTCAATCTGGGTACCGCCTTTCGGGCGCATCGATTTGCCACACCGACGGGCCACCGCGGCCACTTGGACACACATGCCAATCTGTATAGTCCGCAGGCCGGCCATCACAGAATGGGGCACCTACGCGCCGAACTGGACGCGAGGTCTCCGACACAACTACCGCGCCTTTGATCTTCTGGATGACTCGCGCACTGCAGCGTCGATACGCGCCTGAAGCTATCAGCCGATCGGTTTTGCTTTTCGAGCGCCAGCCACCTGAAGGCCGATCCACGTCAGGATTGAATGAACTCGCGTCCTGGTGCTCGCCGAGGACTGCTACTTTTATCTGTGGCATGTTTGTGTTTTGGGGACGGACCTACCCATCGTTGGCCTGATGGTCACCACCGTGAAGGGGGCAGTGAAGCCCTACTACTCTTTTGACAGCTAGGGGATCAGCCGCTCGCAGCCTTCTGAAGCGTACTCTCGCTCGATTCAGCAGTTGGAGCACGCGCTGAAGGTAGGGACGGAAGAAACTGCTCAAGTAGCTGAGTTTCTAAATCCGTCGGCACGTGGTCGCCGCGCTCGATGCCGCTGTACCGCGTCATGCTGATGCCAATAGCATTTGCCACGTCTTGTTGTCGCAAATCGGCAGCCACTCGACGGAGCTTCCAGAGCAACCCAACTGTAATTACCTTTTCCATGAGAGCGACTCCAATACCAGTAGGATTACCATAGCAATGGGAATTGTTTTGGAGTGTTTCTCGGGGTATTTGTGGGAGTAAGGTTTGGAGTATTTCAGGGAGTGGTTAGCAGCGTTTCTCGCGTCTTACACGTCTCGCGACGATATGCCTTTCGATAGTCCCCAAGCGTACTACCCTTCAGGTTTTTGACATCGGCGATCCAATCCATCAGCTCATCAACCCTCAGCATTCGCCCCTGGGCTTCCCTGAACAGGCTGTTCTGCCTCGGCGTTGTTAGTCTGTCGATAACCTCGCTGAACAGCCCAGGAAACTGCGGGCGAAGGCTCTCTGGCGATTTGCCACCGCGGAGCATATTCGCGAACTTACGCATTTCTTCGAGCCTCTGCTCGGCCCACCCGCCGAGATCCACTTGCCGCTGGCTCTGCGACTGCCGCGCTTCGTCACCGTTCTGAGCGTCGACAGTGGTCTCCAATGTTGGCTGTGCTTTCTCCGCAGCTCTTGCCTGCTTTGCGTTCTCTAGTTTGACGTCAAGCTCCGTCCTAAGACGCGACAAATCTCGTTGCGTCTCTTCGAACGCCGCTTGTACCGATGCACGCACTCCTGGCGACTCGCCGGTGCTTAGCCACATCCTTTGCCCAGGGTTCGAAAAGAGGGAGACGGTTTGCGCACTCACGAAGATTAAAACCTTTTGCCAGACACCCGCCCAAAGATCTGGGCTGTCTGCAACCCGACCCGATTCTATTTCTGCTTGGTAAACCCCTTCGAACTCCTCCACATATTGCCGCAGTCGTTTTACCTTGTAGAAAATGAAGGCGACCCTGGGGTTCCCCATTGATGATGAGGATTGAATCTCAGCCGACTTCTCTTCCTGATCGCGTCGATAGTTTTTTCCCAGGTTCTCTAGCTTTCGATTGATAGCCCAATCGCTGAGCAAGGGATGGGCAGGGACTTCGAGAGTCTTGCTTGGCGTGATGTTTGCAGTCATTGGTCACCTTCTCCGTGACTCGCTTCTCATTTCGAAGAGTGACTGGAAGGCCCAGTGAGAAGGGCTGGGCCTTGTCACTGCTGACGATCAATCAGCAGCTATCCGGTTCTAAGTGTGATTGTAACCGCGGAGTCAAGCTCGGAATCCACAGGGCTAGAAATCGGTATGGCCGTGTGGGAAACTGTCGGCATGGCGAAACGTGGTCTACGGCTCGTTAAGTGGATCGATGACGCATCCTCTCTAGGTATTTGTGAATCCTGCAATGCTCAATTCCCGGCTCCGTCATACCTTCATGGCCAACGCGAGCCAGCGGAGGCAGCTATTCGCTCCGCCTTCGATAAACACAAGTGCAAGCCAGAGGATACCAGTCAAAACGCTATGCGGAATCATGAGAGAAGCCACCGAAGGTCAGTGATAAAGCCGTGACCAAACCACTCGCAATCTCGCCTGCGGTTCGCAAACGTGGAAATCCGAACTGGGGCAGCGGATGGCCGACGCAGATGCTGCCACGGCTGCCGACTGCGTTCGAAGAGCAGGTCCAGAGGCTCGGATTGAATGAGCAGAATTGCGTGGCCTCGGAGGAACTGAGGCACTGGTGCAAATGCAACAAGGACCGCTGCTACATCCCGGAGTGGCTGCTGAAGCGGTGGCAAATATCCGTTGACCCCAATGTCAGCGGCTGAGAGAACAGCCACCGCACCCCGCTAGTCGTTCTTGGGCGTGAGGTTCAGTTGGTAGAAGCCTCTGGGTTGGTGGGAGGGATTCGGTTGCGCTTGTTGCGGGAAGATGCGGTAGTGAGGCGAGTTCTGACAGTTGACGAACTGCTTGGGAGCAGCTAAAAACAGTACTCCGATCGCATAGAGAGGCCGGGAGACTTGGACAAACTATTTGCCGCCTGTGGGGAACCGATCCGGGGACGTGACTATCAATCCATTCGACAGTTGCACTGAGTACACAATGCCAGGCGAATAGTCGTGCGAAGACGCGCCTTCGGGCCGGTAAATATCAACAGTTGGTCCATTCACGACGACGATGTCTTGGTCCTGTGAGTTCATTGTTTTTTCTCACCTATCTTAAAGAACGAATCTTTCAGGGAGGCATTGCGAGTCGCGTTCTCCGCGATAACGCGATCGATGTCCGCATCGCTTAACTCTTTCGCGCCATCTTGAGGAGTGATGGTTGCGATGCGAATCTTTCCGCCCACCTTGCCATCTTGGCTCGCTGTTTCGGCGATGACGTACGCAGCTAAGGCTTTAAGGTGCTCAACGCTAGAGCCGTTCTCGTAAAGCCTGTTGAGCAAGTATAGAGCGTACTGCGCCACGCCAACAAGCCCGAAGCCGTAGTTGTGCAACATTGGAGCAAAATCGAGCTGGCTGAGAAGCTGAAAAATCTTTTGTTCTGTCGGTTTTCCGTGGTTATCTACGTCGTATCCCGCCAATAAGAGTTGTACATCCGGTCGTACGGGGACCGTCAGACCGGGCAACTGTTGCATAGCAAAACCAGAGAACATCTCGGCGTATTTTTGCCTCATGACCATTCTGGTTTTGTCCATGATTGCAGTTACGCCTTCGGTCCCATGAATTTCCTTAAGTACTGCTTCCATTAGTGACGCACCCAGTTCCCCTGAACCGGCTGTAAGGACAGCGGAGTATTTTGATGTGATGTACAGTTTTTTCTGGGAGTCGTTCTGCGCTGTAAGGCCCCGAGGGTCTCCAAACGTGCCACGGCTGTCGGCAGCGACGACTAAACCGTCTCCGCCTCTCAATCCAACAAGTAAAGTCATGGACCGGGTGTATCCCTTCCGGGGGGAAGGCCAGCAATTGTGTCAGCGAAGGCTATGAGTGTCAAGTCCCGTTTTTAGGGTGTTCCAGCGAATCCCTCTGGTCAAGGGAGGGATTCGGGCGGGCTGCCTTTCCTGCAAGTGTATAGCTTTGTTGCACGCTTGTTGCGGGAACGTTGTCGCGGCAACATTGTCGCGGTTATAATCGGAGGCGCCTCGGGTCGTCCTTCCGAAGCCTCCCTTATATGTCGCCGATACGCGATTGGTTTTACAACTCGACAATTCAAGGACTGCTGCACCACGCTGTAGATACCTTGGCTGCGATTTTGGTTTTCACCATCATTGGGCAGGTTCTGAAATTCACCGTCTCGGACCCAAACACAGTGTGGTTCATAGAGAAGACTGAGAGCATCGTAATTGATAGTCTGCTCGTGCTTTTTGGGATCCGACTGCTGATCATTCCGGTGAAGGAACTGTGGCATCAAATAAGAGGAGGCTGGAATGACACGCGAGTTTTGGCGGTCTGAAATATTTACGATTTGGATTCAGTATTTAGCAGCGGGGGTCGCGGCAATTCCCGGAGGAATCGTCTACTCCGTACTGCTAGAGCGATCTTCTCAAGGAAAAGCTGCTTTTCTGATCTCTCTGTTTGTTGCAGTCTGTTTGGGGTCGGCCGCCTGGCTAGCCACTGGACGCGTACTGCGACGTTTTGTCTCTTTCAAACCAGTGGGAGCGACCGCGTCTAGCAATTTGTCCTTGATTATTCCGGGCGCAAGTCCTGCCTTTGCCACTGGAACCTTTGTGCTCGTGGTTTGTTTGAGCGGGCCCTCGCCGAGAGGAGCGAGCATTTCGCAGGTTATAGCAAACCAGTTGCCTCAGCGTGCACAGAGCGCGGCCACTTCTGTTACTGCAATCATACAAACAAGGAATTGGGAAGCAGACCAATAATGCCGGTCTACATTGACACCATTTTGTGCGAAATGTTCCGGCCAGAAGGCAACGGCAAGATCTCATTGTTAGGTTTGTTTGGCGAAGGTATCTTCGTCGCCGCGATTCCGTCTGTTCTTGGTTCACTAGCTATTTTTCAAAGATGGCGCCCAACCGCACAAGAACCGACTGGAACAAGAATGGGAATTGCTATAGAACTCAGAGGACCAGGCCTGAATCCAGTGAGACTCCCGGAAACCGAAGGCGCCGTACCTCCTGGGCCTTCGCCCATGATGCAAATTGTATTTCAAGTTCAAGGATTACCGATTCAGCAACCCGGCGAATACGAGCTGAGAACCTATATAAACAACGTTGAGAGGAATCTCTACAGATTTTCCATCAGCGTACCAACAGAAGAACAGCGCCGAGTTCTCAACTTACAAGGCTTCTGAATCGAGGAACGATTTCCTTGGGGGAACTTCGGGGCCCTACATCTGGGGGAAGGAGAACAGTACTCCGGGGGTATGTGGGAGTCAAGCCTAGAAACCGATTACGACTTTACGTCTCTGTGTCGCGGGAAAACTTTCCCTTCTGCTTCGCCCAGCGTGCCTTGGCGGCCTTGCGGGCGCTGGCCTTCCGCTGTTCAGGTGTGAGCTTCCTGGCGCGAGCCTTGCCACCTTGCTTTCCGAACTTAGCGAAATACTTCGTTAGCTCTTTCCGATTCACAAACAGAAGAGTATCACAAGTGCGTACGGGCTACGCAGTTTTTTCTTGACATGCGTATGGGGTACGCATATCATCATGACATGAAAACGGGCCGAGCGAGTGTTGAAGCACTCACCCAGCCCTAACCGAAATGCACCTACAAAGGAGGCGCACAATGGCTGTACACCAACGTAACACTCATTCTCGGTCCCGCCAACCGGGCCGTCGTATCAAATTTCTCCTCACATCGGAAGACCTCGCAGCTCTGGACCGCATCCAGAGGAAGCACCACCTAGAAAGCAAAGACGATGCCTTGGCATTGGCCATCTATCGTCTTGCGATCCAACGGAAGATTCTCAACCTTTCGCTCACGGACCAGGCTCTGTGTGTCATGAATATGCCAGAGCGTGAAATCTCTAAGCGCTTCCGTCCGGGGGTTGCGCGGTGACTGAAATCACGGCGCAAGAAATCGCGCTGCGCTTAACAAAAATCGCTCTATACCGTCGTGTCTCTACCAGCCACGGGCAGGACCCAGAGGTTCAGTTGCGAGAGCTGCGTGAGTACGCAGCCTCTCGCGGCTGGACCATCACCGAGGAACACAAATACGTCGATTGTGACCCTTCCAGTTCGAAGGCATCCCGACCGGCACCAAATCCGTACGGGAACATTCTCTTTTTCCCTTCTCAACCAGAGGCCTCGAGGCCCGGACGCCAACTGGGCGCGGTATCTCTGTACGCAGCCATCATTCAGGCGCCGTGCAGGCGGTCGACCAAGCCATGGAGACACCAGAGAACAGTCCTTCTGTTCGCCGAGTCGGCCCAGGCCATGAGACAGAGGCTCGAAACAGAAGGCCGCGTTGGCCCTCGATGCTTCGTGCTCCAAGTTTTCAAGGTCAAGGGAGGCATTCTATGAACTCCACTTCTATTCGCGTCGCTCTCTACGCCCGAGTGTCCACGGCCAAGTGCGAGAAATGCGGAAAGATTCGCACTGAACATGACAATCACAGTCACGACTTTAAGGGGCAAGACCCTGAGGTCCAACTCCGCGAATTGCGCGAGTACGTCGCGCGCCGCGGTTGGCAGGTCGCGGGTGTGTACACCGATGTCGGTGTATCCGGGGCAAAGGCGTCCCGACCGGACCTAAACCGATTGATGACGGACGCTGGTCGCCGACGCTTCGATGCCGTTGTTGTGTGGCGATTCGACCGTTTCGCCAGAAGCGTCTCTCATTTGCTCCGCGTTCTCGAACAGTTTCAGGCGCTCGGGATTGACTTCGTCTCGCTCTCGGAGAACGTGGATACCAGCACGCCAACCGGCAAGATGGTTTTCACGGTATTAGGAGCGGTTGCAGAACTGGAGCGTAGCCTGATCGTTGAGCGAGTCAAGGCAGGTTTGCGCAATGCACGGGCCAAGGGTAAGACACTGGGGCGTCCTCGCACTCCTGTTGATGATTCCAAAGTCAAAGAACTCCGCGATTCCGGGACTTCCTGGCGAGCGATCGCTCGGGAGTTAGGCCTGAGCCTCGGTACTGTTCGTCGAGCCTCGCAGCGCTGTGCCAACAACCTATGCGCTGGCATCCCAGAGGACGGTCAGGAAGTGCTCTATGTGTAGAGGCGCCACTCACGTCCCAACGGCCAGCGGCAAGAGGGCGCTTTGGAGTGGGGTCGACAAGATGAAGGCGTGGGAATAATATTCATCGTTTCAGAAATGGGCCGACCTTGGTGCATGACGTTTGGTGAAGCAGAGAAAGTAGGGGGAGGTCGAAGCATGAGACTCGAGGATGATGTCGTTCTGGAACCGCAAGAGCTCTGTGACCTGACTAACGACGTTCTTGGATACAGCGTGGCCGACAGGTTCTCACGCCGGATAGAAGCGTTTGTGGTGAAGACTTGGGAAGGTGCGCACCAACGCCGCGTGCAACGCTGGTGTGAAGCGGTTCTGCGGTTTCAGGGAGTATTGGCGGGTAGAAAATTCCAAGGCTCGGTAGGCCGCCCTCCGACCTTGATGCCGCCGCATGAGATTCGCTACTTCTGTGGTTCCTCCGCAGAGGTAGCCAGAATAGTGGGCGTTGACCAGAAGACGCTATGGGGTTGGCGATGGGCCGAGAAATTCTCCCGCGCCAAATAGGGACACCGAACTGTCGGTTTACTCATTCGACCCGCCGTGTGCTCTGTTGAGTCCAATCCCAGTGACCATTGGACCCACAGCAGCAGCTATTTTATTCCGGAAGCTCGTACGACATTTCCACAGCGGTTCGGCCACTGATCGCGTATGATCGCCCTGACAACGTTTAGTTGTTTGGGCCGCGTGACTGACTGGCAACAGGAAACTCGCGGTCTATTTCTTTGTCCCGTGAACGAGTCCGGGGTCTCGCCAGCTTTTATTCAGTGTGGAAAGTCTGCAACAAAATCTGCAAACTGTAGGAATCGCCGTTCGAGTTCCTTGGTCATCTCCGACCGTGTGGGTTCCGGGATGTGCGGAAGGTCGAGGGCTACGATTCGCCTTCGAAGTCTGCGGTTTTCCCTGTGTTTGAACGGAGCCGCTGCTAACGTTTCATTTCGAAAAGGGACAGCGTGTCGCCCTTGCTGGACGCCACGACCAGAAATCCATCGAACTTATCCGCGCCAAAATCTTCAGCGGTGGCGTCACGAAAATCGCCGTACGAAAACTCGCAATCTGAAAGTCTAAACTTGATTTGGTCGGACGTAGCGTCATCTTTTCCAACGATCAGGTGCGGACCGACTACATCCACAACGGAAATGTGAATCAGTCCTGTTACTCGGGCGATTGACACCGAGGGAGTTACAAAAACAGCAAGTACGGGCGTACGTTCGTCCACATACTTGCCGAGTAAGGACAATGCGTCCTCCAGTGTGACCTTCATGGACTAAGTTCTCTTCCATTCAGTCATGGACTGTAACTCGTCCATGATTGCCTTTAACCTCTGTTCGCGTCGTGCGTGATCGTTTATCGCCACGGGGTGCGGTCTCGGCATCTGCAAGAACTCTAGATTTAGCTTTTGGATAAGGGCAATTTCTCGTCTCAGCACTTCGACTCGTTCTCGAATACCCTCGTCCATGAACGTACATTATATCTGCGCCTCGAATGCAAAACGAAACGCCCCAGACTCTAAGAGTCATGGAGCGTTAGGCTGAACAGCCCTCCCCCGAAGTCTGCTCGATCACAATCTAACGTGACTGGGTCCAGCTCGGGAAGGTCACGTTAGGAACAGGGTGGCTGGTTACGAATGGGACTTGTAACCGTCTACGCAGCCTTCTTCTGTTGAGCTTTTATTTTCGCCCACCTCGCACGTTGAAACACTGCGATCTTCCTGCGGGCCGATGCTGACATGGTGTGCTTCACAGGAGCCGAGCCAGTTGTTTTCGCTATCACACCTGCTGGCTGCGATCCTTTACGAGCCTTTGCCCATCTTGCCCGTTGCGCCTGTGCCATCTTCCGACGTGAAGCCTTCGATATTATTCGGGTTGGCTCGTGTGCCTGAATGACGTTTCCCGAACCGTTTAGTGACTCGATCACTGAGATTGCTTGGTCTATGCTCTCTACACGTGCCTGTGCCTGCTTGCGCTCGGCACGAAGCACCTGAAGCGCACTGCTTAGGTTTCCCATTGATCCCCCTCGATTTAGGCAGCCGGAATATTGTATAGGAATTAGAATGATCTGACGTTAAGCCTTCCCAAAGATTGGCGACAATTCTGACGAAAAGAACCGAAGGCCTTGAATCGGAGAAGTGCTGTTATGAGGGCAGTCGCAATAAAGAATGGTCAGGGCCAAGAGAAAGCGGCGGGTTTCGAGGAAATGGGAACGCTCCGGTGTGATGGCTGCGGCGAGGAGTTCTTCATCGTTCATCACCCCGCGTTCGCGGATAAGTGGCTCGCTGAGAAACAAGCGCATTGGCTCGAAAAGGTTCTTGCTGAAGAGCACGAGCGCGACAAAAAGCACGCCGACCGAATCGAACTGCCGGACTGACTCGCACGAGGCTGATTGAAGGTTGAGAGGGAACGGCACTAGGAGCCCCACACCCGGTTGGCACGCCTGCGACCTAGCCTGTGCTGGAGTGGAAGAATGAGCGACTGCGAGATTGTGATGGTTCGCGGTGTAGAAGACGCGAATGGCTACCCTTGTGGAGGTACGTCGGTCGCTGAGTGTTGCGACTGCGGAGCCAAACTCTGCGACTTGCATTTTGAGGAGTGCGATCTTTGCCACGAGACCTATTGCAGCATGTGTTTCCTGTTTCACATGGATCAGCCCCACGGGAAGACGAACGAGGCCGTGACGAAGGATGCGTCTGAGCGCCGCATCGCGTAAAGGGCTGTCGCACTTCGGTTCGCTCTGTCCAGTTGCCGTGGCATGCTGTAGCCCATCCGGTACTAATCACGCACAGCTTCAGTCTGATGTCAGCCCTATCCCGATTTTTCTGTTATAAGACTTCTGGGACTCCGACACAAAAGGGGGGTACACCCTTGCGATGAGAAGGGGAAGACCGCTGGCGCACAACCCATCGCCGACCTGGGCCGGACTCTAGTAAACGTCCCGGAAGAGTGCGCCAGAAACAGATGGTGTACTCCCCTCAGGGCGGGGGTCAAAGAGTGTAATGGCCTGGTTACGACAGTTGTCTTGAACCGACGAGGGTGAAAGGCTATTCTCTCGCCATGCATAAAACGTCCCTTCGCCGCTTAGCTCTCCCGTTGGCCCTGCTGACCACATCAATTTTGCCCTACGCGATTGGAGGCGACAAACATGCAGTCTCGCCATGCGACAAGCCGCGAGAGGTTGCATCCCCACCGCAGCTATCGAAACAAGAACGGGAGAAAGCTCGGAAGATCAGGGCGCAAGGTATGGTTAACATTTCCATCAGTGAGGATGGAGATGTGATCGACGCGAAAGTTGTTCAGGCTTCCTCAGATGAAGCGGTTGACTTGCTACTCGCCTTTGCAAGATCGGCGAAGTTCAAACCGAGGGCAGGATGCGGAATCACCCACGCGACAATTAACTATACCTTGGCGCACCAGTAGAGATCCACCTGACAGCGTGTGAATGAACATTCAAGAACCATCCCGCCAATCCTCAAAACGTGTAATGGCCTGGTTACGCCAACTATCCGCAGCAAGGAAAGATTAATTGCAAGAGGCGTCTGGAATACCGCTCTACGAGTAGAGGGGAACGAGGAGTCACGT
>Ga0210405_10003565_pt1 | contig 15176 bp, 16 predicted proteins | sample IncBWH11MmetaG_FD_155492 | JGI IMG/M metagenome (GOLD analysis project Ga0210405, IMG submission 155492) | Forest soil microbial communities from Barre Woods Harvard Forest LTER site, Petersham, Massachusetts, United States - Inc-BW-H-11-M | ecosystem: Environmental > Terrestrial > Soil >... | reverse complement strand
TAATCCAGCTCGCCGCCGGTCAGCATCTCGCGCATCGCGGCGAGTCGGTCACCGTAGAACCCCGAGCAGTTTCCGATGCGCACGACGCCGCGAGGCCCAGGGGGTTCAGAACGACCAGCCATACGCGCCCTCCCCTTCGGTGGGATTGTCGATGGGGATCACCAACCAACCGGTAGGTCAGCATAGCCGGACTGCGACACCTGCTGATACCCGCCCCTCAGGCAGATGAGGCGCGCCCCAGATACTGCACTGCAGCCCGCTGACCCGATCGGCGACGCGTGGCGACCGCGCATTCCCGATGGCAGGTGTGGGCGAAATCACAGCACGGAACTGAACGCGCGCTCAGCACGTGCATTTGCTCGGTGGCGTCGGTTGTAGCAAACAAGCGGGATCCAACGACGGTGGCCGTCCAATCCTTGGGAACTGCACTATTGCAACCGTGTTGAACAGAATTTCGCTAAGCAAACCTCTATGACCAGCGTAAATCGCTTGAGAGTCAGTTTGCATAGGAAACCTAGGCTTGATTTTAAGGTTGGTCTCAGATATGTTTTCGCCCTGAAGCCGGAAGCTGGCAAAAGGAGAGAATGTGATCGAATCAGGTCTTCGTGGATACCCGATAGCCAGCGTCGCGCTGCTTACCTGCGGTGTGGTCGCCGTCAGCCCGGTGGCGCGGCCGCTGCCCGCGCTTCCGGATGTAACCTCCGCGGCGGTACAGCTCACGGCCGGCGCAGACAATGCTCTCGGCGACCTGCTGACGCCGTGGATCACTCAGTTCAACGACGCGTCGGCGGACGCGACCCGGCTTTCAGAGAACTTCTTCCTGGCCCCCTTTGTGGGAGCGCAGCAGGCGACCGTCAACGGATTCGACTACCTGCAAGATCTGATCAACGGGACGAGCTTGTCCACGGTTCTTGGCGATATCCAGACCAACCTGACGGACGTCCTGAGTGCTTTCGCGCTGATCGACGCCAGCTCCGCCACGACCTCCACGACGACCGGGATGACCCTCGATGCGCTGCACGGCCTGGTATTCGGGCAATTACCGAGTATGTTGCCAGCGGGTACCCCCGCGGCCGTTACCGAAGTGTTGAACTTCCTGGCCTCACCAGCCAGCGGCATCATCATCGGGGCGCTGGGTCCACTCGTCAGTCCCGAAGTGGCGCTGCTCAACAGCGTCGAGTCGATCGTGACCGCTTTCCAGGCGGCTGACTCGACCACGGCATTGCAAGACCTCGCGGCGCTGCCCGCCAACGTTTTCGGCTCCTTCTTCGACGGCGCGACACTCAACCTCGATTCGCTTGTGCCGGCGATCAACGACTCGGGTTTTCTGCCGGCGGGTGACAGCATCAGCGCGCTGAGCTTCGCCTTCGGCGGTCTGCTCAGTCCTGGTGCGGTGGGCGACACGTTTAAGGCCTCCACTGGCTCGATCCACGCCGCGGGCGGCTCGATCTTCAACAGCCTCGGCCTTGATCTCAATGTCTCACTGAACGGGACACCGATCTCGCTCGACCTTGCGGCCAACCCGGTCGGCCCGCTCGGGGCGGCGGAAGGTTTCGATGAGCTCGTCGGGCTTTTGCTCGGTGACAACTGGAACGGCAAGGGCGCGACCGCGGGTAACCCGCTGTCCGGGCTGACGTTCCCCACCCTGCCTGATACCGGCGCGGCAGCGGCCAGTAGCGTGAATTTGACCGATCTACTGAGCGATTTCAGCGGACTCAACGATCTGGGCAGCAGCCTGTCCGTCGAGGCGACGAACTCGCTAAGCTCCCTCGTCGACTTGCCCCAGGAGCTTGCCACCGGCCTGCTGAGTCTGTTCTGAGTCGTACCTCGAGCGGTCATCGCGGATCGGCGCAACCGTTGAGGGGGCCGAGATGCCAGATGGAAGGTTCCTCACCGTGCGCAGCCTGGTGGAACTGGCGCAGGCCAGGGCGGAGCGATATCGCGACAAGGTTGCGTTCAGCTTCTCTTACAACGGCGACGACGACGATGTCAGTCGGCTGACCTACCGCGAGCTGGACGCCAGGGCGCGGGCGATCGCGTCCAGCCTTCAACAGCAGGGCGCCTCGGGTAAGCGTGTGCTGGTGTTGTGCCGGCCCGGGCTGGACCATGTCGCCGCGCTCTTTGGGTGCTTCTACGCGGGAGCGATCGCTATTCCGGTGCATGAACGGCTCGCTCCGCGCCTGACGTCGGTGGTCCCCAATGCGCAGGCCGACTTCGTGCTCGCCACGTCCCAGACCCAAGCCAACATCAAGGCGGTAGTCGACTTGCTGGCCGACGGTCAGCGTTTGCGGTGGTGTGTCAGCGACCGGAGCGCGGGCGACGCCGAGAGCTGGGTGCCGCCAGAAGCAGATCCCAACGCTGTCGCGCTGGTGCAGTACACGTCGGGCTCCACGACGTTGCCCAAGGGAGTCGTGCTAACGCACGGCAATCTGCTGCACAACCTTGAGACCATCCGCCAGACGTGGCGCGGTGACGAGAACGACGTCGCCCTGTTCTGGCTACCGCAACATCATGATATGGGCCTCATCGGCGGCATCCTCAACCCGGTGTACGTCGGCTGCACCACCGTGCTGATGTCGCCAACGGCCTTCATCAAGCGGCCGATGCGGTGGATGGAAGCGATATCCCGCTACCGCGCCACGTTCACCGTCGCGCCGAACTTCGCCTACAACCAATGCGTCGAACAAAGCAGCGCGCAGGAGCGTGCGGCGCTGGATCTGTCCAGCTTGTCAACCGCTATGAACGGTGCGGAGCCAGTGCGCGCGCAGACCCTGCGGGCTTTCGCTGACGCTTTCGCGCCGGCCGGGTTTCGGCCGCAGGCGTTTCAGCCGGTCTACGGGCTGGCGGAGGCCACCCTGCTGGTATCTGGTGACTCAGATTCCGCTCTACCGGTCGTCCAGCACGTTGATCGCACCGCGCTACAAGAGGACCGCGTGCTCGACGCCGCCCGGGAGCATCCGTCGACTGTCTCGTTGGTGGGTTGCGGCCGCGTCCAGGGCGGTCAACGGGTCGTCATCGTCGATCCGGAGACCAGACGGGAGTGCCGGACGGACGAAGTCGGTGAGATCTGGGTCGCCGGGCCCAGCGTTGCCCGAGGGTACTGGGCACGGCCCCAGGAGACCGACCAGTCGTTCGCGGCCTATCTGTCGGACACCGGCGGGGGCCCGTTCTTGCGCACCGGTGACCTGGGATTCCTGCGCTCCGGGGAGCTTTTCATCACCGGACGCTGCAAAGACCTCATCGTGATCCGGGGCGGCAATTACTACCCCAACGACATCGAGTTCACTGTCCAGCAGTGCCATCCGGCGCTGTTATCGAGCCGAGGTGCGGCGTTCGCGATCACACCGCAACCCGGTGGCGCTGAACAGCTCGTGATCGTGCAGGAAGCAGACCGTCACCGAATCCGCGATGTCGACATCCGCGACGTCATGGCGGCAGTACAGGCGGCGGTCGCTGAGCGTCACGGCCTCAGCGTGCAGTCCTTCATCCTGGTCGAGCCGATGCGGATCCCCACCACATCGAGCGGCAAGATCCAGCGCGGCCAGTGCCGGCAGCAGTTCGTCGACGGCGATTTCGAGACGATCGCCGAAGCGCACGCGCCGTTACCCACCGACGACGGCGGGGATACGGCGGCGTTGGCCAAAGCGGCCGCGCTGCTCAAACTGGCGATGGTTGCGCGGGAGCAAGCGTCCCGCTGAGTTCGTTGGCCGCAGTCGATTTTTGTGCGCAGCAGGTCACCGACTATTATTGACTGCAACTTCGCCGTCGAGGATGCTTGCGCGGCGACCCCCCTACCAGTAGTGAGGCCCGATTATGGCTGTGCCAAAGCGCAGGATGTCGCGCGCGAACACCCGGAGCCGGCGCGCGCAGTGGAAGGCTGCCAAGCCCGAACTTGTCGGTGTGACGGTGGCCGGCCAGCACCATAAGGTGCCGCGCCGGCTGCTCAAGGCGGCGCGCCTCGGACTGATTAACCTGGACCGCCGCTAACTTTTTCGCCATGAGCCTTGCCGCCCGGCAACGACGCGGGCCGCACTGCGGCCCGCCGACGAGCTGGGCAATTAGCCCGCGCGCCTCTCAGGCCGCTCTCAGGCGATTGGATGAAACTGGTGGCCGTGCGAATTCTTGTCGTTGACGACGATCGAGCGGTGCGCGAGTCGCTGCGCCGTTCGCTTTCCTTCAATGGCTACTCGGTCTCGTTGGCGGAAGACGGCGTCGAGGCTCTTGAGATGATCGCCGCCGACCGGCCCGACGGGCTGGTTCTTGACGTCATGATGCCGAGGCTGGACGGCCTGGAAGTATGCCGTCAGCTACGCAGCACGGGTGACGATCTGCCGATCCTGGTGCTGACCGCCCGCGACACGGTCTCCGAACGGGTTGCCGGCCTCGACGCCGGCGCCGACGACTATCTGCCGAAGCCGTTCGCGCTTGAAGAGCTGTTGGCCCGTATGCGGGCGCTGCTGCGCCGCACCAGAATCGAAGACTCCGCCGACTCGGTGGCCATGACGTTCGGAGATCTCACCCTCGACTCGGTGACCCGTGAAGTCACTCGCGGGCAACGCCAGATCAGCCTCACCCGCACCGAATTCGCTCTTTTGGAGATGTTGATCGCCAATCCGCGACGGGTGCTGACCCGCAGCCGGATTCTCGAGGAGGTGTGGGGCTTCGACTTTCCCACCTCAGGTAACGCGCTGGAAGTGTACGTCGGATACCTGCGTCGCAAGACCGAAGCAAATGGAGAGCCGCGATTGATCCACACCGTGCGCGGGGTGGGTTACGTGCTTCGCGAAACACCGCCCTGATGCCCTTGTTCCACCAGCGGAGTCGAACTCAGCTGCGAGCCAGCACCTCGTTGTCGCTGCGGTGGCGGGTGATGCTGCTGGCGATGTCGATGGTGGCGATGGTGGTCATCCTGATGGCGGTCGCCGTGTACGCGGTGATCTCCGCGGCACTGTACAAAGACATCGACAACCAGCTGCAGAGCAGAGCTCAGCTGTTGATCGCCAGCGGATCGTTGGCGGCCGATCCTGCGAAAGCCATCGAGGGCACCGCCTATTCGGACGTCAACGCGATGCTGGTGAACCCCGGCCGATCGATCTTCACGGCCAACCAGGAGGGCCAGACACTGCCGGTCGGACCGGCGGAGAAGGCGGTCATCCGCGGCGACCTGTTCATGTCGCGGCGCACGGTGGCCGATCAGCGGGTGCTGGCCGTTCATTTGCCGAACGGGAGCTCGCTGCTGATCTCCAAGAGTTTGGCGCCGACCGACGCGGTGATGACGAAGCTTCGCTGGGTGCTGCTGATCGTCGGCGGGGTCGGCGTCGCTGTGGCCGCGGTTGCCGGTGGGATGGTCACCCAGGCCGGGCTCCGTCCGGTGGGCCGGCTGACCGAGGCGGCCGAGCGGGTGGCCCGCACCGACGATCTGCGGCCCATCCCGGTGTTCGGCAGCGACGAATTGGCACGGCTGACCGAGGCATTCAATTTGATGCTGCGAGCCTTGGCCGAATCCCGGGAACGCCAGACACGTCTGGTCGCCGATGCCGGCCACGAGCTGCGCACCCCACTGACGTCGCTGCGCACCAACGTCGAGCTGCTGATGGCCGCGATGGAACCGGGTGCGCCGCCGCTGCCTGAACAGGAGATGGTCGATCTGCGGGCCGATGTGATAGCGCAGATCGAGGAATTGTCTACGCTGGTGGGCGATTTGGTGGACCTGACCCGAGACGACGCCGGCGAAGTAGTACACGAACCGGTCGACGTCAGCGAGATCATCGACCGTTGCCTCGAGCGAGTACGGCGGCGCCGCAACGACATTGAGTTCGATGTCGACGTGACGCCCTGGCAGGTCTACGGCGACCCCACCGGCCTGTCGCGTGCGGTGCTCAACCTGATGGACAATGCGGCCAAATGGAGTCCGTCGGGGGAGACGGTAGGTGTCAGGCTCCGGCAGCTCGACCCATCGCACGCCGAGTTGGTGGTGTCCGACCACGGGCCAGGGATCCCGGAGCAGGAGCGGGCACTGGTGTTCGAACGTTTCTTCCGCTCGACCGCGGCGCGGGCGATGCCCGGATCGGGTCTTGGGCTGGCGATCGTCAAACAGGTGGTCCTCAATCACGGTGGCGCGCTGCGCGTCGAAGACACCGTCTCGGGTGGCCAGCCCCCGGGGACGTCGATCTATGTGTTGCTGCCCGGCCGGCCGATCCCGCCATCGCAGTACCCGACTCCTGAGGCGGCTGCGGCGGATGTTAATTCCTCGATAAAAACGGGGAACTCTCCAGGTGCAGCGAACGTTGTCTCAGTCGAATCTCAGACCACGCAGGCAAGGTAGTTCTCCAGTTACTGTTTGAGTCTGAACCGACCGTTCAAGGAAGAAAGTGACCTAGCGACATGACGAATCACCCGAGGTATTCGCCACCGCCGCAGCAGCCCGGGTACCGCCCGGTGTCCGATCAGCGGGGGGCCCCAGGCTATTCCGGTCACGGACAGCAGCAAACCTATCCTCAGCACTACGACTGGCGTTACGGTCAGCAGCCGCATGGCCAGCAGCCGCCGTACCAGCAGCAGCCGTACGGCTCGTTCGGCAGCGGCCAGCCCGGCCATGCCGGCGGCCCGCCGACTGCCCAATTGGGTATACCCCGAAAGCGTTCCCGCGGAGGAGCTTTGGCCGTCGGCGCGTTGGCGATCGCGGTCGTATCGGCCGGCATCGGCGGTGCCGCGGCGTCGGTGATCGAGCACAACGGGCAGCTTCCGATCGCCAGCGACGGAACATCACTGGGTGGCGCGGCTCCAAGCCTGCCGGCCGGGAACGCCCCGGTCGGCACCGTCGAACAGGTCGCCGCCAAGGTGGTACCCAGTGTGGTCATGCTCGAGACCGATCTCGGTCGTCAGTCCGAGGAGGGTTCGGGCATCATCTTGTCCTCGGACGGGCTGATCTTGACCAACAACCACGTCGTCGCCACTGCGGCCAATCCCGGTCACGCCGCTCCGCCGCACGCGCCGCCGCCCGAGGGACACGCGCCGCCGCCCGAGGGACACGCGCCGCCGCCCGAGGGAATTGACCCCAGGGACCCACCTGGTCCCCCGGAGCCAGGTGGCCCCCGAGAGCCGGACAGCGACCGGGCCAACGGAAAGCCGAAGACCACGGTGACGTTCTCCGACGGGCGCACCGCAGAGTTCACCGTGGTGGGAGCAGACCCCACCACTGACATCGCAGTGGTTCGGGTGCAAGGCATTTCAGGATTGACACCGATCAGCCTCGGCTCGTCAGCGAACCTGCGGGTCGGCCAGCCGGTGATGGCCGTCGGGTCGCCGCTCGGCCTGGAGGGCACGGTGACCACCGGCATCGTCAGCGCACTCAACCGCCCGGTGTCCACGACCGGCGAGACGGGTAACCAGAACACCGTTCTCGACGCGATCCAGACCGACGCCGCGATCAACCCCGGTAACTCAGGCGGCGCGCTGGTCAACATGAGCGGACAGCTGGTCGGCGTCAACTCTGCGATTGCCACACTGGGCGGCGACTCGGCCGATGCGCAGAGCGGTTCGATCGGACTTGGCTTTGCGATCCCGGTCGATCAGGCCAAGCGGATCGCCGACGAGTTGATCAAGAGCGGAACGGCGTCGCATGCGTCGCTGGGCGTTCAGGTCACCAACGACAAGGGCACACCAGGCGCCAAAGTCGTCGAGGTGGTACCGAATGGTGCGGCGGCAGCCGCCGGCCTGCCGGGCGGCGTCGTGGTCACTAAGGTCGACGACCGTACGGTCAACAGCGCCGACGCCTTGGTCGCCGCCGTGCGATCCAAGGCACCCGGCGACAAAGTCACGCTGACGTACAAAGATCCATCGGGCGACAGCAAGACCGTGCAGGTCACCTTGGGCAAGGCGCAGCAGTGATGAGAGTCGCTGCATCGTGGTCGGACCCCAGATATACGGTTGCAACCATGGAACAGAGCGCTGAGTTGGTCGGCAGGGCACTCGTCGTGGTCGTCGACGACCGGACCGCCCACGGAGATGAGGATCACAGCGGGCCACTGGTCACCGAACTGCTCACCGAAGCGGGCTTCGTTGTCGACGGCGTGGTCGCCGTCGCTGCCGACGAGGTGGAGATCCGCAACGCACTGAACACCGCGGTGATCGGGGGAGTGGATCTGGTGGTATCGGTTGGCGGCACCGGCGTGACGCCGCGCGACGTCACCCCGGAAGCCACCCTGGATATTCTCGATCGCGAACTCCTCGGCATCTCCGAGGCCATCCGGGCGTCAGGCTTGTCGTCGGGCATCATCGACGCCGGCTTGTCACGTGGTTTGGCGGGCATCTCGGGGAGCACCTTGGTGGTCAACCTCGCCGGTTCGCGATACGCGGTGCGCGACGGAATGGCTACTCTGAATCCGTTGGCGGCCAGCATCATCGGCCAACTCTCCAGCTTGGAGATTTGACTCCGGCATGGCCAGGCGAGGCAGCGACGACCGAAGCTTGATCAACCAGGTGTTCGGGACCGAGCTGCCTCAAGAGTCGACCGACGAGCGCGATCGCGACGCCGATGATCGCGAGCGGTGGCTGAGGGAGAACGTCCCCCCGCACCACGGTTGACCGACAACTCGCCGATGTCACGGCATGAATACCCTTGCGTGACTAATTCGCCGCAAAGCCCGCAATCGCCGTCATACGGACTTACGGTTTTTTCGGGCGATCTTGCGTCGCCCTATTAATTTCGTGATGACGGAGGTGGCTTTCGTGCTCAAAGGATTCAGAGATTTCGTAATGCGGGGTGACGTGATCACCGTTGCAGTCGGGTTGGTCGTGGCCTTGGCGTTCTCGAACCTGGTCAAGGCTTTCACCGACAGTGTGATCAATCCGCTGGTCGCCGCAGCACAGCCCCATACCACCTTCGGGTTGGGCTGGCAGCTCGGCAATGCAGGCAACAAGGAGACCTTCGTCGACATGGGAGCCTTCATCGGGGCGATTGTCTACTTCATAGTCTTCATGACCACCATCTACGTCGTGATCGTGTTGCCCTACAAGCACATCCAGAAGCGCCGCGGGGTAACCGTGTTCGGTGATGAGCCCGCGACCAAGGCGTGTAACGAGTGCATGTCGGACATCCCCGAGTCCGCACACAAGTGCAAGTACTGTGCCAGCGACCAGCCGGCGGCCGCCTGAAACATCTTTGCTCGCACTCAATGCAGGGTGAGGGTCACGGTCTGTGTCAATGCGGCGCCGGCCACGGCATTGGCTGAGGCGGCCGGCAGCGCCACCAGGACCACGCGCTCGCTGGTCGCGGCCTGAGCCTTCTGCTTCGCCGAGACCAGGACCACGATCGCGCCGGTCGCAACGACCTTTGCGGTCGATTGGGAGCTCGTCTCTGACGCGGCGACGATGTCGACGACATCACCGGGTCGCACCAGGTCCGCCACTGCGCCGTCCACCGGATGCACCGGCACGATCCGCGCGTCTGGCCCCGCGGCCGACTCGGCCAGCCGGCGGCCCAGCAAGCGGACGTCGGTCAGCACTTCACCGCGCCGGGTCGGCCCGGCCAGTGTCGAACCGACGATAGTGTCGATGTCGAATTGTGAGCCGTCGGGAATAGTTGGTGTTAAACGCTTTTCGAGTCGCAGATCGTCGGCAGTCAGCGCGGCTCCCGGGCTGAGATCGCGGGCTGCCACCACTACCTGGGCGCGCTCGCCGTCGGGGTTGGGCCGCAGTGCCGCAACACCGGCAAGGACGACGAGCCCCGCCGCGGCGATTCGCCGGGCCAGTACGGTTCGCGACCAGTCCGGGCGCAACCACTGCGAGATCCGGGCCGGTAGCGACGGATTCAGTGATTTCAGGGAATCCCCCACGCCGCAACGGTAAGTGCGGCAGGGTACTGCGCGCGGCGGCCGGGATGCCGCTTGTGGATAACCGGCTAGCTGGCGGCGGCCGTCGCTGACTTCGAGCTTGCCGAGTCCGACTTGTCGCTGGAGGTACTCGACTTTTCCGATGAGCCGGACTTGTCGCTGCTGCTCGACCCCTCCGTGCTGGACGTCGAGCTCGTCTTGGCGGACCCGTTGACCGAATTCTTTGCCGACTCACGGCTGTCGGTGCGGTAGAAACCGCTGCCCTTGAACACCACGCCGACGGAGTTGAACAGTTTGCGTAGCCGACCGGAGCACTGCTCGCATGTGGTCAGGGCGTCGTCGGTGAAGGCCTGAACCACATCGAAGCGATTGCCGCACTCGGTGCACGCGTAGCTGTAAGTCGGCACAGAAACCTCCGTGATGGTCTAAACGGTTAGCACTCTACAGTCTCAAGTGCTAGAACCGCTATGTGGCGCGTGTCATTCCCGCCCGGCGCGGCCGGTGGAGGGACACGCTGGCGCTGCTGATCATCGTCGTGATCGCCGCGGGTGTCGGGTGGCTCTACGTCCGCGACGTCCGGAGCCGGGAACCCGCCCCGCAGGAGTTCCCCGCCAACCCGGCCTACGACACGGTCCGGCGGCAGCTCGAGGCGCTGCCCGTCAAGGGGTGGGATCGCTTCGAGGACTTCAATCGCGCCCGGTTCGGCGAGCCCTGGAGTGACGACGTCAACGTGGAGTTCGGTCACAACGGCTGCAACACCCGCGACGACATCCTGCGGCGCGACCTGGTCGACCTGCAGGTGCGGCCCCGGACCTGCTTCGCGCAAAGTGGCATCCTGCACGACCCCTACACCGGAGCGACCATCGTTTTCGTGCGCGGCCCGGACACCTCGCCCGCCGTGCAGATCGACCATGTGGTGTCGCTGTCCGATGCTTGGTACAAGGGCGCTCGCGGCTGGGACGATCAACGCCGCCGCGACTTCGCCAACGATCCGCGCAATCTGTTGGCCGTCGCCGGGCAGGTCAACTTCGACAAGGCGTTTCGCGACGCCGCTTCATGGTTACCGCCGAACGTGGCATTTCGGTGCGCGTTCGTCGCCCGTCAGGTCGAGGTCAAGACCGACTACCAGCTGTGGGTGTCGGGCCGGGAGAAAGACGCGATGCGACGGGTGCTGCGGGGCTGCTAGGTGCCGCCGAGTCCGATCAGGCCGCGGCCGGGAGTCAGCGCATGCGTCATCGACACGTCGTGCGGCTCACGCGGCAACTCGTCAAGCAACTCCTGGTCGCGGATCACGGCGATCAGGCGCGCCCGCCGATCCCGGTGCACCAGCGTGCGGTCGTAGAAACCGCGGCCACGGCCCAGACGCACGCCGGCCCGGTCGACGGCGAGCGCGGGAACCAGCACGACGCTCGCCTCGGCCAGGGTCGTCGCCGGCAGCCAGGGCCGGGCCGGTTCGAGCAGTCCGAAGCGGGCGGCCACCAGTTGACTCGGCCGGTATTCACCCCATTGCAGTGCCACCGGGGAGTCGTCGGCGGTGGTACACGCGACCGGCAGCAGCACGCGGCCACCGCGTCGCAACACCACATCCAGCATCTCGATCGATCCCGGCTCGGTGCCCACCGGCACATAGGCGCACACGGTGCTCCCGCTGCTCACTAACGCTTCGAGGTGTTCGGCCAACGACCGCGCCTCGTCGCCCCTGATCTCGTCGGTCACCGAACGGCGGGCCGCCAGCAGCCGTTCGCGCAGTGCGGCCTTGGCCGTCGTCGCCATACCGTCAACGATGACAGCCGCGCCTTGCACCCCGCCACAGCGACTGCAGAGCAGGCTGCGATTATGGTGTGAACGATGTCACGCTCACAGGGTCTGGTGCCTCGCACCGCGATCGTGCCCGCGGCCGGGTTGGGTACGCGTTTCCTGCCCGCGACCAAAACCGTGCCCAAAGAGCTGTTGCCCGTCGTCGACACGCCCGGCATCGAATTGGTCGCCGCCGAAGCCGCCGAGGCCGGCGCCGAGCGGCTGGTGATCATCACCTCCGAGGGCAAGGATGGCGTCGTCGCACACTTCGTCGAAGACTTGGTGCTCGAAGGCACGCTGGAGGCGCGCGGCAAGAAGGCCATGCTGGCGAAGGTGCGTCGTGCGCCACAGCTGATCAAGGTCGAATCGGTCGTGCAGGCTGAGCCGCGCGGACTGGGACACGCCATTAGCTGCGTGGAGCCGGTGCTGTCGGCCGACGAGGATGCTGTAGCGGTGTTGTTGCCCGACGACCTGGTGCTGCCGACCGGCGTGCTGGAGACGATGTCGAAGGTGCGTGCCGAGCAGGGCGGCACGGTGTTGTGTGCGATCGAGGTTTCGCCCGAAGAGATAAGCGCATACGGGGTTTTCGACGTCGAGCCGGTGCCCGGCGCGCACGAGGACGTGCTGAAGGTCAACGGCATGGTGGAAAAGCCGAAGCAGGAAGACGCTCCGTCGATGTACGCGGCGGCTGGCCGCTACATTCTCGACCGCGCCATTTTCGACGCCCTGCAACGCATTGATCAGGGCGCTGGCGGTGAAATGCAGCTCACCGACGCGATCGCGCTGCTGATCCGCGAAGGGCATCCGGTACACGTTGTGGTGCATCGTGGCTCCCGACACGACTTGGGAAATCCGGGCGGCTACCTCAAGGCTGCGGTTGACTTTGCATTGGACCGTGACGATTACGGCCCGGAATTACGGCGGTGGCTGGTGACTCGATTGGGCCTGGCCGAAGACTAGCGGCGGCGCCCGGCGACGATGCGGGGCCGCGTAGCGGCCGGAGGAGGACGCGGGCAGTCGGATCAGTCACTATCGGAGTCTGAGGCCGGTTTGTGCCGATACCGGTTGACGGCAGAAAGGCGCGCTGTGCGTTCGGTGGAGGAGCAGCAAGCCCGGGTGTCGGCCGCCGCGGTGGCGCCGAGACCGGTGCGCGTTGCTATTGCCGAGGCGCAGGGGCTGATGTGCGCCGAAGAGGTTGTGACGGAGCGTCCGCTGCCTGGTTTTGATCAGGCCGCGATCGACGGTTACGCGGTACGCAGTGTGGACGTGCTCGGCGTCGGTGAGTCCGACCCGTCCAGCGATCAAACCGGCGACGACCATCTGCGCGCAGTCCCGGGCGAGGCGGTGGAATCGCCGTCCGCGCCCGGTGGAGTCACCCTGCCGGTGATGGGCAACATCGAAGCCGGCACACGTATACCCAGCAGGCTGCAGCCGGGGCAGGCCGTGCGAGTGCAGACCGGTGCCCCACTGCCGACGCTGGCGGATGCGGTGTTGCCGCTGCGATGGACGGACGGCGGGCAGTCGCGGGTGCGGGTGCTGCGCGGCGTGCGGTCGGGTGCCTACGTGCGGCGCACCGGCGACGACGTTCAGCCCGGTGATGTGGCGGTGCGGGCCGGGACGATCATCGGTGCCGCCCAGGTCGGGCTACTGGCCGCGGTGGGCCGCGACCGGGTTTTGGTCCACCCGCGCCCGCGGGTGTCGGTGCTCGCGGTGGGCGGTGAACTGGTCGATATCTCGCGCAGTCCCGGCAACGGACAGGTCTACGACGTCAACTCCTATGCCCTGGCGGCCGCCGGCCGGGACGCGGGCGCCGAGGTAAACCGTGTCGGCATCGTCAGCAACGACGCAGGAGAGCTCGGCGAAGTCGTCGAGGGCCAGCTCAACCGCGCCGAGATCGTCGTGATCGCCGGCGCGGTCGGTGGCGCAGCGGCCGAGGCCGTGCGCTCGGTGCTCGCCGAGCTCGGCGAGATGGAAGTCACCCGGGTCGCGATGCATCCGGGATCCGTTCAGGGGTTCGGGCAGCTTGGCCGCGAAGGTGTCCCGACGTTTCTGTTGCCGGCGAATCCCGTCAGTGCGTTGGTGGTCTTCGAGGTGATGGTCCGACCGCTGATCCGGTTATCGCTGGGTAAGCGGCAGCCGATGCGCCGGGTAGTGCAGGCCCGCACGCTGTCACCGATCAGCTCGGTGCCCGGCCGCAAAGGCTTTCTGCGGGGCCAGCTGATGCGTGATCAGGACACCGGTGAATACCTGGTGCAGGCGCTGGGCGGCGCACCCGGCGCCTCGTCGCACTTGCTGGCAACGCTGGCTGAGGCAAACTGTTTGGTTGTGATTCCCCGCGAGGCCGAGCAGATCCGCACCGGCGAGGTCGTCGACGTGGCGTTTCTGGCTCAGCGTGGCTGAGCGACACGGTGGCTGCTGCTCGTGAACTCGTGGCGCTCCAGCTCCCAGCACCCCGGCTGGCCGACGGTCGTGGGACCGCTGCGAGTTTCCGCCGGTGTGATCCGGCTGCGTCCGGTACGTATGCGCGACGCCGCTCAGTGGAGCCGCGCCCGGCTGGCCGACCGGGCCCATCTGGAGCCCTGGGAGCCCAGCGCCGAGGCTGATTGGACTGCGCGCCACACGATTTCGTCTTGGCCGACGGTGTGTTCGAGTCTGCGTTCAGAAGCCCGCAAAGGCCGTATGTTGCCGTATGTGATCGAATTGGAAGGCCAGTTCTGTGGGCAGCTGACGATCGGCAACGTTACGCACGGGGCACTACGGTCGGCCTGGGTCGGCTACTGGGTGGCCAGCTCGGTCACCGGACGCGGGGTCGCCACCGGTGCGTTGGCTCTGGGCCTCGATCACTGCTTCGGCCCGGTCATGTTGCATCGCGTGGAAGCCACCGTGCGACCGGAGAATGCCGCGAGCCGGGCAGTGCTGGCAAAGGTCGGATTCCGCGAGGAGGGGCTGTTGCGCCGTTACCTCCAAGTCGACGGGGACTGGCGGGATCACCTGTTGGTGGGTCTGACGGCCGAAGAGGTCTACGGCTCGGTGACGTCGGCCCTGGTGCGCGACGGGCACGCCAGCTGGGCGTAGTGGCGCGCCAGCTGGGCGTAGTGGCGCGAACCTTCGTGTTGCAAATGTGACACTTGTGACTGTTGGTGCTTGTAAGTAGCAAATTACAGGTGTGTAATTGTCCTGGGCGCGCCTCAACCGGATGCGCCGGCTGCCGGCCTAGCCTGGCGGGGAAAGGAGCAGGTCACCATGCCAAGCATCCCGCAATCATTGTTGTGGATATCGCTCGTGGTGCTCTGGCTGTTCGTGCTGGTTCCCATGCTGATCAGTAAGCGCGACGCGGTGCGGCGCACCAGTGACGTGGCTTTGGCGACCCGCGTGCTCAACAGCGGAGCGGCATCTCGGCTGCTCAAGCGGGGGGGACCAGCGGCAGGGCATCGCAGTGACCCCGACTGGCAGCCCGAGCAAGACGAACACGACGAGGACCTGGACGACCTCGACTCGGATGACACCGAGGAAGTGCCGCTGGCGCGCGGCGTTGTCGTCACGGTC
>Ga0210405_10003564_pt1 | contig 15176 bp, 10 predicted proteins | sample IncBWH11MmetaG_FD_155492 | JGI IMG/M metagenome (GOLD analysis project Ga0210405, IMG submission 155492) | Forest soil microbial communities from Barre Woods Harvard Forest LTER site, Petersham, Massachusetts, United States - Inc-BW-H-11-M | ecosystem: Environmental > Terrestrial > Soil >... | reverse complement strand
TCCTCGGCCTGGTCGAAAAACTTCTGCCGCTCGTAGATGGCGCCGAGGAGGAACCACACCATTTCGTTTTCGCGCGGCTGGCCGGGCAGAACTTCGGCGGCGCGGGCCGATTCTTCGGCTTCTTTGTAACGCCGGCCGCGCTCGTAGACCTGGGCGATGTTGAGATATGTCTCGCGGTCTCCCGCATCGCCGTGGAGCTGCGCGCGCAGCATCTTGACGGCGTCGTCCGTCTGGCCGTTCTCGCCCAGCAACAAAGCGTGGCTGGTTCGAATCGTGGGATCGGCGGGATATTTCGCAAGCGCTTCCTTGCCGGTCTGCAGCGCCTTCGGCAAGTCTTTCGCGGCGCGGTAGGTGTCCATGATCATCATGCGCGCGCGGCGATCTTCTTCTTCGCCGAGATGGCCCAACTCTTCGAAGGTATAAATGGCGGCCTGATAATTCTGGGTATCGCGATAAAGCTGCCCGAGCTGCTGGTAGAGGATGGCCAGAGAGCGGTGCCGCGATGGTACAGCGGTAGATTGGCCCTTGATGTCCGTCACGGCGTTAGACAAAACGCGGATGGCGTCCTCGTAGCGCCCTTGCGCCTGGTACAACATGGCCTCGTTGTACATCACCTCGAGGCTGCCAGGTGAGTACTGCCGCGCCTTAACCAGATTTTGCTCCGCCTTATCGAGCTGGTGTAGTTCGCGGTAAATTTGCGCGATGCGCAGATACACGTCCGCATCGTCGGGCATCAAGTCCGAGAGCTTCTCGTACACTTTCAGCGCTTCGGGATATTTTTCCTCGGCCAGCAAGGTCTGCCCCAGCCCACGCTGGTGGCTCGCCTCGGAAGGATCGAGCTCGACGGCCTGGCGATAGGCGACTTCCGCCTTGGCCAGGTCGTGCGCTTGGGTATACGCATCGCCTAGAAGATCGAGGAGCACCGGCGAGGGCGAATGCGCGGTGATACCTTCCAGCAGCGTGACCGCTTCGGCGGATTTACCCTCGTCCATCAACAACTGCGTTAGTTGCTCGACGGCGGGCTCGTTTTCCGGGTCGGTCTTTAGGATGCTCCGGAGAACCTGCTCCGCCTTTTCGTGCTCGTTCTTCAGTCGGTACAGCCGCGCCAGCCAGAGGGCGGACTCGGTGTCCGAAGGATCGAGCCGGTTGATCTCGCGGTATTGCTCGATAGCGCGGCTCACCGTCTCGGACTGGCCGTTGCCCGCGCTGACATCACCCAGGCTGCGCAAATAAATGCGCCCGAGAAGCCGCCGCGATTGCACATTGTCGGGATCGCGCTTCAGAATTTCCTGCGCTTCGGCAACGGCGTCATGAATCCGCTGCGCCTTCCAGTACATCTCCGCCAGGCGCTCGCCGATGACCTGCGATTTGGGATCCAGGGCATAGGCTTTCTTGTAAGCCTCGATGGACTTGGTAGCGAATTCGGCGTTGCTGGTGGCTTCGTATTGCTGCTCGAAGATGTGGCCCATCGTGAAGTGATAATAGGCCTCGGCGCGCGCGGAGTTATTTTCGGGAGGAGCGGTTTGCGGGCCGGCAAGCTGTTCTTGCGGCGTCTGCGCCGTGGCCGCCGCCCCGGTGATGCCCGCCAATGCCGCAGCAAGAGTAATCTGTCGAAGGTTCATCGTAGCCCCAGAAACGTAAATTATCCCATGCGGCCGAAACGCGGTCAAAAGCCAAAAACGAAACGTTTCCAGAGCTTGGGCGCCCCCGCAGGTAGGATGCACCCGGGCGGAAAAACGTTCCTTAGTTTAGCGCTGCCGGTGAGCTTTAGAAACCGATTCACTTGTGGGCACGACAGGCGGTCGCAGATTCTCAATGCAGGAAGTGGCGCATACCGGTGAAGACCATGGCCAGGCCGAGGCGGTCGGCGGCGGCGATCACGTCGGGATCGCGCACCGAGCCTCCGGGCTGGATTACCGCCGTCGCTCCAGCCTTGGCAGCTTCTTCCACTCCATCGGGAAAGGGAAAGAAGGCGTCGGAAGCGACTACCGAACTGGCTAGCGAAGATTGTGCCTTCATCACCGCGAGTTTCACGGAATCGACGCGGCTCATCTGGCCGGCGCCGACGCCGAGCGTGGCCCCGTCTTTCGCAAAGATAATCGCGTTTGACTTCACGTGCTTTGTCACTTTCCAGGCGAAGCGCATGGTGTACATTTCTTCAGCCGTGGGCACGCGCTTCGTTACCGTGCGCAGATTATCGTCGCTGATCTCGCCGAAGTCGGGCTGCTGGACCAGCATTCCGCCGAGGATGCGCTTGAGCTGCAGCTCGTGTTCCGGTTCCAGACCGCCGGGGGGCAATTCGAGCAATCGCAGATTCTTTTTCGCCGCAAAAATTTCCTTCACGCGGTCCGTAAAACCTGGCGCGGCGATACACTCCACGAACAGTTTCGCGACTTCTTCCGCGGTGGCCGCATCCACGGTGCGGTTGAACGCCAGCACGCCTCCGAACGCCGAAACCGGGTCGCACGCCAGCGCCTTCAAATACGCGTCGAGCAGCGACGCTTGTTCCGCTGTCCCGCAGGGATTGTTGTGCTTGATGATTACCGCGGCGGGATTCTTGAATTCGATGGCCAAGCTGCGCGCCGCTTCGAGATCGACGAGATTGTTGTAGGAGAGTTCCTTGCCCTGGAGCTGCTTGGCCGCCGCCAAGCCTTCGGGGGCGCGGCATGCCGGCACGTAGAGCGCCGCGGCCTGGTGGGGATTTTCACCGTAGCGCAATTCCTGTTGTCGCCGCAGGGCGAGGTGCACGCGTTCCGGCAGCAACGGTTTCTCTTCCAACGTGATGTGTCCCGAGGCACCCGAGAGCCGCTCCAATTCGGTAGTGATCATGCCGTCGTACCGTGAAGTCGCCGCGAACACTTTTCGCGCCAGCTCGACCCGCGTTGCCAGCGACGTTTCGCCGGCGCTCTCGAGTTCGCCGGCTACACGCGCGAAATCGGCAGGGTCCGTCACTACTGTAACGCTCTCGAAGTTTTTCGCTGCCGAGCGCAGCATGGTGGGCCCGCCGATGTCGATGTTCTCGATCAGCTCTTCGGCGGTCAGGCCGGCTTTCGCGGCAGTGGCTTCAAACGGATAAAGATTCACGACCACCAGATCGATTGGCGCGATTCCGTGTTCCGCCGCCTGCTTCTGGTCCTCCACGTGGCCACGCCGGAAGAGCAGCCCACCATGCACTTTCGGGTGCAGCGTCTTCACGCGGCCACCCAGCATTTCGGGCCAGCCGGTGAAATCGGAAACGTCGCGCACGGCGAATCCCGCTTCGCGCAGCAGCTTGGCGGTGCCGCCGGTCGAGAGAATCTCGATCTCCAGCGTGGCGAGCCGCTTTGCAAATTCTACAATCCCGGTTTTGTCGAACACGCTGATGAGCGCGCGCTGCACCGCCATCGAATCCCCCCGCAAATTAGAAAAGCACAACAGTGTAAGCGCAGCGCGCGGATTCGGAAAGAGCAATCATGTGTGGCTCACGTCCAGAGCTCGCAAAATTTGTGGAAAACTACAAGTAAGGATTTTTCTGAACTGTCTGCCGTCAGCCGCGAAGCGACGATCCCGAGCAGGCCGCGGCCGTCCGCTTTCAGGACTTCACAAGAGCTTTCAGCTTGACCTGGCCTTCGACCACTTCGACAACGTATTCCACTTCTTTGCAATTTTTCTGCTTCTGCAGCTCTTTCGTTTTCTTGAGCACAAATTCGTTGAAACCGGAGCGCGACAGCTTTCCGGTGGCTTCTCCGGCGGCCTGCTTGGCTTGTAGAAATGCCTGATATAACTGCTCGACCTTCTCCGTTTCACTTTCCGGCTCGGAGCAGGTCATGCGGAAGGTCTTGGGCTCCCCCGGATGGGCCGCGAGGTCTTCGGCTTCTTTTTTGGCGCGAGCCGCTTCGATCTCCCTAGCCGCCGCGCCGAAGTGCCGCTGAACTTTGCCCTCTTCTTTCTGCGCGATCTTTTTCCTGAAAATATCCTTGTATTTCGCGTAGGTCTGCGAAAGATTGTTGAAGCGGAAGCGCTGCGCGAATTTCAATTCGCCGCCGCGCTCCCCGTAGCGCTTCACGAGGATATCGAGGCGCCATTCGATTTCGGTGGGCGGGCGCTTGCGGCCGCCGCCAAAATACTGGTCGTATTCGATCTTGAGCTGACGGATGTCCCGTTCGAACTGGCCCAAATCCTCGTCGATGGTCGCCATGGGTGCAGGAAAACTCCAGAATCACTATGCTAGGAGCACGGAAGAAGAGAGTCAACCGGATGCGTGGGAGGCGATTCGAATCGGCTAATGCGTGGTGACGCCGACCGGAGCAACGCTGCGGGCCGGCGTTCTTGCAGGAACCCAAAGGGGAGCTGGCGGGATTGCCCGGCGGTACGCACTGTGCTGAAATGTTCGAGCGAGCAACCGCAATCGAATGACGGGCGGGATGCGAATGGACCAGCGGAGCAAAAAAACGGTTTCGGCGGAGCAGGCGGAATTGCTGCGGCAGATTCCGTCGGTGGACGAATTGCTGTTGCAGCCGCGGCTGGCGGCGCTTTCGAAACGGGTGGATCGCAACCTGGTCGTGGAAGTGGCGCGGGCGGTGCTGGGAGATTTGCGCGCGCGCATCACGGGCGAAATGGCCTCGGCGGTGCTGGCCGATTTCGCTGCGCTGGCGGCGGACCCGAGTTCGCTGGAGGAGCAGATCAGCGCGATGGTCGAGCGGATCCTGGCGCACTCGCTGCAACTGGTGATCAATGCGACCGGCGTGATTCTGCACACCAACCTGGGCCGGGCGCCGCTCACGGAGGCGGCCGTCAGCGAGTTCCGGCGCACGGCGACCCAATACTCGAATCTCGAATACGATCTCGAAGCCGGGGCGCGGGGCAAACGCGATGTGCACACGGGCGAGTTGCTGACGCGGCTGACCGGCGCGGAAGCGGCGATCGTGGTGAACAATTGCGCCGCGGCGGTGCTGGTGACCCTGGCGGCGCTGGCCCGGGGGGGCGAAGTGATCGTCTCGCGCGGAGAGCTGATCGAAATCGGCGACGGCTTTCGAATTCCCGAGATTATGGAGCAGAGCGGGGCAGTCCTGCGCGAAGTCGGCACAACCAATCGCACGCACCTTGCGGACTACGAAAACGCCATCAACGAAAAAACGCGCTTGTTGCTGCGCGTCCATCCCTCGAATTTCAAGGTAAGCGGTTTCACGGACAAACCTACTTTGGAAGAGCTTGTGGCCCTTGGCGAGCGCGGCGGGCTGCCGGTCGTGGAAGACCTGGGGTCGGGGAGTCTCGTAGATCTTTCCGAGTTTGGCGTCAGCGAGCCGACGGTGAAGCAGAGCGTGGAGGCAGGGGTTTCGGTGGTGATGTTCAGCGGCGACAAACTTCTGGGCGGTCCGCAGGCGGGTATCATCGCGGGAAAGAAAGAGTTGATCGCCCGCGTGCGCCGCTATCCGCTGTTTCGTGCGTTGCGCGTGGACAAGCTCACCATCGCCGCACTGGAAGCTACTCTCGGGGCTTATCTGCGTGCCGCATGGGATGAAATTCCCACCATGCGCATGATTCGGGCAACTCCGCAGGAGCTCAAGCGCCGGGCGGAAAATTTCATTCGCGAACTGCGACCGGAACTTCCACTGGATGAAGTCGAGATCGAAATTACCGATGGCGCTTCTCTTGCCGGGGGCGGCTCTACACCTTCCCAATCGCTTCCCACGAAAGTCATTCGGATAGCGAGCGCGCGCTACTCTGCGACGAAACTCGAACAGCGTCTGCGCCGCGCTCCTGCCGGCGTCTCGGTCATCGCCCGCGTCGAAGACGACCGGCTCATCCTCGACCTGCGCACGGTTTTTCCCGAGCAGGAGCTGCTGCTGATCAAGACTCTTTCCTCCGCGCTGCACTAGTGGAGCCCGCTATCCTACAGGGCTGAACTTGGCCTTCGCTAGCTTTGACGGCATCTTTTGGATATCTGCCCGGGAGATTTTGTGTGAAATAGGAATACGCGACGAGGTCACGCGGTCTTTATCTAAGGCCATCCTTGAATTGGCGGCCAAGGAGACTTCCATGGAAAACCTGCTGCAAGACATTCGATACGGCTTTCGCACGCTGGCAAAGAATCCAGGGTTCACGATTGTGGCGGTGCTGACGCTGGCGCTGGGGATCGGGGCAAATACCGCGATCTTCAGCGTCGTGGAGAGTTTGCTGCTGCGTCCGCTTCCCTACCCGCAGCCCGAACGGCTGGTGGAGATCGCGAACAGCTATCCGCCTCAGGTTCCCAAGGGGGGTTTGTCTCCGGGCGATTACGCCGACTGGAAACTGCAGAACCAGAGCTTCTCGGAGATGGGGGCTTATGCCGAAATCTCCAAAGGGTTCAACCTTACGGGCGATGGCGAGCCGCAACGCGCTCAGGTTGGCTACGCGAATTCCGCCCTCTTCCCCATGCTGGGAGCCCGCGTCGTCGCTGGCCGCTCCTTCATGCCCGAAGAGGATCGAGCCGGTAGCGCACCGGTGGTTATCCTGGGCAGTCGTCTTTGGCAAAGCCGATTCGGCGGCGATCCCGGCGTCGTTGGCCGCACAATTACTCTCGACGACCAGCGCTACACCATCGTGGGGATTCTCCCAGCCGGTTTTCAGCTCTTGCGCGGGGCTGATTTGTGGATGCCTCTCGGCCAATTTGACGACGACCTAACCGAGCACATTCATCACGCATTCATGGCCATTGCCCGGCTCAAACCGGGGGTCAGCCTTTCGCAAGCGCAGGATGAAGTCGGACGGCTCAATCAACAAGAAGCAATCGCCTACCCCGATGCGCATAAGGGTTTTGGCGTCCTGGTGCAAAAACTTCAGGATCCCTCCGCGGCCAGCTTGCGCAGCACACTGCTTGTCTTGTTTGGCGCGGTCGGACTTGTCCTCCTCATCGCCTGCGCAAACATTGTGAACTTGCTCCTGGTTCGCAACGCCGCTCGTGAGCGAGAAGTTGCGGTACGCACCGCCCTGGGGGCAAGCCCCTGGCGGTTGATCCGTCAGTTGCTCACCGAGAGCACTTTGCTTTCCATGCTGGGCGGACTGGTGGGCGTGTTTTTCGCGATTGCCGGATTGAAAGCTCTGATGGCATCGGTCCCTGCCAATTTCGCCATCGTAGAGGGAACGGGCTTGAACGGCTGGGTCCTGGGATTCACGGCAGTCGTTTGCCTGACCGCTGGGCTCGCTTGTGGGTTCTTGCCGGCCGTCCGCATGCTGAAAACCAACCTCGCCGGCGTGTTGAAGCAAGGGAACAAGGGCGCGAGCGCTTCCGGTCATCACCGCACTCATAACCTGCTGGTGATTTCGGAAATCGCGATGGCTCTCGTTCCTCTCATCGGTGCGGGCTTGCTGCTCAGGAGTTTTCAGCATTTGTTGGAGGTCGACCCCGGTTTTCGTACCGACCACATCCTGACGATGGAAATCCAGCAGCCCACACTCTCCTTTGCGCAAATTAATCAGCTCTCCCAGGAGGAACAGCTCAAGCTGGGCGAGAAGCAGTCTCTGCAGTTTGAACAAATTACCGCCCAAATCCGGGCCTTGCCTGGCGTCAAGGAAGCAGGAGGAATCGACGACTTGCCGCTCGGCAATGAGTTGCGCCACGCGTCGAGATTCGTGATTGAGGGCCAGCCCGTTGCGTCTGCCGGCGTACGCCCGATCGCACAGGTTCGCACCGTGAGTCTTGGCTATTTTTCTTCGCTGGCAATTCCGTTGCGCGCGGGCCGCTACTTCAGTGAAGACGACTGGAAGGTTCTGAACATCGTCATCAATGAGAACATGGCGCGGCGTTACTGGCCGCGAGGAGATGCGCTCGGAAAGCGCGTCAATTTTTGCTCGCTTGACCCCAAGCCTTGCTGGTTTTCGGTCGTTGGCATCGTTGGCAACGTACACCAGTTTGGACTCGACGCCGAGCCGACGTTCGACGCGTATTTCGCGGGCGGATGGACACCGTTTCTCGTGGTTCGCGGCGCCGCGGACCCCGCCACGGTTACGGCAGCCGTGATTGATGCGGTCCACAAAGTGGATTCCAATCTTCCCATTATCCACGTGCGGACAATGGACAACTTGATCTCGGATTCCGTTTCGCCGCGGCGGTTTTCGTCGGTGCTGGTGGCCATCTTCGCCGGATTGGCGCTGCTGCTAGCGGCCATCGGGATTTATGGAGTGATGAGCTACACGGTGAGCCGGCGCACGCAGGAAATTGGATTGCGCATGGCGCTGGGAGCGCAGTTGGCTTCCGTGCGGCGCATGATCCTCGGCCAAACACTTAAATTGACGCTACTTGGAGTTGGGCTCGGGCTTGCGGGAGCGTTTGTCGTGGCGCGATTTCTGACCAGCATGCTGTTCGGTGTCGGCATGTACGACCCGGCGACGTTTCTGGGAGTGGCGGCTTTGCTGGTCGCGGTGGCGTTGGCCGCTTCCTACATTCCGGCGCGGCGCGCCATGCGTGTTGACCCGATCGTGGCGCTACGGTACGAATAAATAGATCGTGGGTTTGACTGCCTCTTAGGAAAAGAACTTGCTTTGTTCGCGGGGTGCTCCGCGGAACGGCCGGCACACAGTACAATGCAGCCGTGCTCTCCTTCCGGATTGAAAATGGAAAACTGAAGGCAACATCGGGGCCACTGCCCAAATTGCGGGCTGGGTGGGCACTGGTGCGCACGCGGCTCGCGGGCATCTGCAATACGGACGTGGAGCTGCTGCACGGGTATTACCATTTTCGCGGCGTTCCCGGACATGAATTCGTTGGCATGGTCGAGAAATTGCGCGGGGTGTCAGCAACGGAAAAGAAAAAATGGTTAGGGCGGCGCGTTTGCGGGGAGATTAATATTTCCTGCCGGGCGCTGGGACGGCGTCCTGTCTGCGACTTTTGCCGGCGTGGGCTGAAGACGCATTGCGCGCGGCGAAAAGTGCTCGGCATCATCGGCCATCCGGGAGCATTCGCCGAGTACCTGACGCTGCCGCTGGAGAATCTCCATGTTGTGCCGCATAGCGTCAGCGATGAGCAGGCGGTGTTTGTCGAGCCGCTGGCTGCGGCGTGCGAAATACTCGAACAGGTCGATGTAAAGAAAATTCATGAAGCGGCGGTGCTGGGGGATGGAAAGCTGGCGCAACTCATCGCGTCGGTGCTGCGCACCGCGATTCCAAGCGTGGTGATATATGGCAAACACAAAGAGAAGTTAGCTCTCGCCCGGCGCGCCGGGATCGGCACGATAAAAGTGCGCGGGAATGCGACCGATCTAAAGGGCGTTCAGGAGGAATTTCGTCTGGTGGTGGAAGCCACGGGTTCCTCCACAGGTCTGGCGCTTGCACAAAAGATGACGGAACCGCGCGGCACCCTGGTTCTGAAATCTACGTTTCACGGTACCGCACCGGTCGAAACATGGCCGATTGTCGTGAAGGAAATCACTGTGGTTGGTTCGCGATGCGGCCCTTTCGCGAAAGCCATCGCTTTACTTCGCTCTGGCAAAGTCAATCCCACGCCGCTCATCGCACGCACCTTTTCGTTGACCGATGCGCCCGTGGCGATGCGCTTTGCTCAAGAATCGGGCGCGATGAAAGTTTTGCTCCAGCCAAAATAGAAATGGATTCAACACAGAGTTCTCAGCCGGAGCAGAGTCACAGCCGGTTGATGCACGAGGCGACGCAGGCGGCGCCGAAGCCATTGTCGATGTTGACGATGGTGACGTTGGAGGCACAGGAATTTAGCATGCCGAGCAACGCGGCGACGCCGCCGAAGCTGGCGCCGTACCCGACGCTAGTGGGAACGGCGATGACCGGCACGGCGACGAGGCCGCCGACGACGCTGGGAAGCGCGCCTTCCATTCCGGCGACGCAAATGATGACGTGCGCTTGCGTCAAATTTTCCCGGTGTTCGAGCAGGCGGTGAATGCCGGCTACGCCGACGTCATATAAATGCTCGACGCGGTTGCCCATCATGCGCGCAGTTAGCAGGGCCTCTTCCGCCACCGGAATGTCGCTTGTACCCGCAGAAACCACAAGGATGATTCCTTTGCCGGTGATCTCCGTGTTCCGCTCGACAGTGATGACGCCGGACAGTTCGTGAAACTTCGCGTTACGCGCGTACTTTCCACCTGCTCGTTTCGTCGCTGCAAAAATCTTTTTGTTGGCGCGGGTCACCAGAATGTTGTGGTGCGAATCTCTCTTGTGCAGCATGGCGCGCACAATCTCCGCCACTTGCTGTGGCGTTTTCCCTTGGCCCAAAACCACTTCTGCAAAACCTTGGCGGAGCGCGCGGTGATGATCGACCTTGGCAAAGCCGAGATCTTCAAACGGCAAATGCTTCAAGCGCTCGATAGCTTTGTCCGGCGCGAGACCGCCGGCTTTCACGGATTTCAGAATTTTCAGGAGTTCGGCTTGATTCATATTTTCCGGCCGCAGCGAATTCTATCATTGCCCACGACCGACGCCTCAACTTGACTTGCCCAAGCCCCATTGCGAGACTGATTGTACGCGCATAGAAAACATGAGCGACGCACAAAAACAGATCGTCACCGTGGGTGTGACCGGCGCCAGTGGAGCGATCCTGGCGCAGAAGGCGCTGGTGTTGCTAGAGGAAGACCCCCGCGTCGCGCGAGTTCATCTGGTGGTCACGGAAGCCGGCCAACGGCTTTTCACGGAAGAACTCGCCATTACTTCAGGCGATCTGAAGCAACTCCCCAGCCGCATTCTCGGTCATCCGGTGGCGAAGATCGAGATGCTGCCGAACAAAGATGTTGGTGCTTCCATCGCTTCGGGGAGTTACGCGGTGGATTCCATGTTGATTATTCCCTGCTCGATGGGAACGCTGGGAGCGATTGCGAACGGGATCAGCGACGACCTGGTGGCGCGGGCGGCGGATGTGATGCTCAAGGAGGGGCGTAAGCTGGTTCTTTGCGTACGCGATACGCCGTTCAATCGTGTGCACCTGGAAAACATGCTACGCGCGCAGCAGGCCGGCGCGGTCATCATGCCCGCGGTTCCCGCGTTTTATCATCATCCGAAAACGATCGACGATCTGGTGACACAATACGTTTGCCGCGTCCTGGCGCAAATCGGGTTGGCGCAGGACAATATGTATCGCTGGACGGGCACACTAGCGTCGAAAAAAGCGGAGGCATGAGCAGCACGCAAGTGAGAAATGGCCAGCCGAATCAAAACCGTGCTCGAGATGATCAAGTTCGAGCACTCCGTGTTTGCCTTGCCGTTTGCGTTGACTGGAGCATTGCTTGCGGCGCGCGCAACGCGTCACGGGTGGCCTTCGCTGCGTGAGATTTTGTGGATCGTCGCCGCGATGGTGGCGGCGCGCTCCGCGGCGATGACCATGAACCGCATTGTCGACTTGCGTTACGACCGGGAAAATCCTCGAACGAAACAGCGCGCGCTGCCAACTGGCGCGCTCACGCTGCAATTCGCGTGGTTTTTCACCGCCGTTGCAGTGGGGGCGTTTTTCCTCGCGGCCTGGCAATTGAATGCGCTCGCTCTGAAGCTGGCACCGTTGGCCATGGCGATTTTGTTTTTCTATTCGTTCACCAAGCGCTTCACCAACTGGTCGCATCTTTTTCTCGGGTTTGCGCTGGGCATCTCGCCGGCAGCCGCTTGGATCGCCATTACCGGCGGCCTCGATCCGCGCATGCTCATTCTTTGCGCGGCGGTTACGCTCTGGGTGGGCGGGTTTGACGTGCTCTATGCGTGCCAGGATATTGAGTACGATCGGCGTGCGGGGCTTTTCTCTGTGCCGAAGAAATTTGGGATTGCCAAGGCGCTGCTGATTGCGCGAGGGATGCACATCGGCGTGATTGCGCTTCTCGGCTGGGTAGCGATCAGTTTTGGGTTGCCGTGGCCCGCGTGGGCAGGCATCCCGGTTGTCGCGTCTTTGTTAGCCTACGAACACTCGCTCGTCAAAGCGGATGACCTCAGCAAGCTGGACGCTGCGTTTTTCACCGTGAACGGTTATATTAGTATGTTGTTCCTGTTGTTCTGGGGCGCGGCGGCGGCGGTTTGGCGCGTTTGAAGGTTTCGACGGATTCGAAATGAGCGAACTGACCATTACCGATCAGCGGTTGAATCCGATTGCCGAGAAAGTGCTTGCCGGCGAGCGCCTGGGCATCGACGACGGCATCACGCTGTACCGCTCGCCGGACCTGCTGGCCGTTGGCTGGCTGGCGAATCACGTGCGCGAGGAACGGCACGGCAACGTCACCTATTTCAACGTCAACCGGCACATCAATCCGACCAACATTTGCGTCGCTCATTGCAAGCTCTGCGCCTTTGGCCGCGATCCCAACGCGCCGGGGGCGTACAATTTTTCGCTGGAAGAAATCTACGCCCGCGCTGAGCAGGGCGCCCGCGAAGGCGCGCTGGAATTCCACATCGTCGGCGGCCTGCACCCGGATTTGCCGTTCGAATATTTTCTGGAGATGATTCGCGGGCTGAAGCAGCGCTGCCCGGGCGTGCACCTGAAGGCGTTTACGATGGTCGAGGTGGGCTACTTTGCGCGCATCGCCAAGCTCTCAACCAAAGAGACTCTGCTCAAATTGAAAGAAGCGGGAGTCGATTCGCTTCCGGGCGGCGGCGCGGAGATTTTTCATCCGCGCGTGCGCAGGATTATCTGCGATCACAAAGTCAGCGGGCAGATGTGGCTGAGCATCGCGCGGCAAGCGCATGAGATCGGGCTGCGTTCGAACGCCACGATGCTTTATGGGCACGTGGAAACGGAAGAAGAGCGCGTCGACCACCTCGTCAAGCTGCGCGAACTGCAAGACGAGACGCATGGCTTCGTGGCGTTTATCCCGCTGGCGTTTCATCCGGACAACACCGCGCTCTCGCACATTCCGAAGCCGTCGGGCTACGCCGACCTCCGCAACATCGCGGTGTCGCGCCTGCTGCTCGACAATTTCGAGCACATCAAGGCCTACTGGATCATGCTCACGCCGAGCATCGCGCAAATCGCGCTGCGCTTCGGTGCGAACGACCTCGACGGCACGGTGGTTGAAGAAAAGATTTATCACGACGCCGGCGCCAAAACGTCCGAGTTCACCCCGCGCAACGAACTCGAACGCCTCATCCGCGCCGCCGGCCGCGTGCCGGTCGAGCGCGATACTCTATATCACCCCGTCGACCGCTCGAAGCTGCCGCCACTCCCGCCGCCTACACGGGCGGATCTCGTGAGTCTCACTCTAAACCTGTAGCTGTTTGCAATTCTATTTCAACGGATGGTTGCAGCCCTAGCCACGACCTTTTCCAGGACTTCCGGCGGTAGGCTCGCGTAGCCCTTTTCTTGGGCGATTTTCTGCCCGATGGTGTAGACCCACTTCAAGTAGCCGGCCACCGCTCTGCCCCTGCCGGAATCCTTGGCGGTGACAGGGACATAAAACCACGTGAAACTGCTGATGGGGTAAGTTTCTTTTCCGGGCGCGTTGGTGAGCGAGACGCGGAAATCGTTGTTCATTTTGTTCCCGCTGGCGGTGGCGGCCGCGGCGATCGAATTTGCGGAAGGTTTGACAAATTCGCCCGCGGCATTTTTAATGCTGGCCATGCGAACGGCCGCGGCGGCGGCCAGGTTTAGTTCCGTGTATCCGATCGCGCCCGGCGTGCCGCGCAGCTTTGCTATCAGATCCTGCGAGCGCTGGAAGGCCTGGCCCACCGGCCATTTCGGCGATTCACTGCGCCCGGCAACGGAAAGAAACTCCGGACTTACCTTGGCCAGATAGTCGGAAAGAATGTAATTGGAACCCTTGCCCTCGTTGCGGTGAAGAACTTGAATGGGAAGCTGCGGCAAGTTCATGTCCGGGTTGAGCCTGGCGATCGCCGGGTCGTTCCACGATTTAATTTTTCCGAGAAAAATGCTTGCCAGCACCGGCCCCGTAAGCTTGAGCTCACCCTTCACGTCGCGCAATTCGTAGATGATAACAATCCCGATCAACACGGCGGGCAATTCCAGAATCGATTGGCCTGCGGCGCGCAGTTGGTATTCCGGAATCGGGGCATCCCCGCCTCCGAAATCGCCGGAACCCGCAAGAATGTTCCTGGCACTCTCTCCCGTTCCCGTGGCCATGTAACGAATTTCCGTGGAGGGCCGTTGTTTGTGGAATTCGTCGTTCTATTCCTTGTAGAGCGGTTCGGGCATGCTGGACCCGGTCTCCACGAGGACGATTTTATCCTGGCATCGAACGGCGGCTGGGAGCAAAACGATCCCCGCGAGAAAAATCGCAACGAGCTTGTACAATCTCGTACGCACACGACCCTCCCTGTCTTCCGGAAATTCGCCTCAAGTTCCGCGAGCGGCTAGCAGAAAATTGTCACGGCGTATGCGCTGAGATTACCGGACCAGGTCAAGAACCGGAAAGAGGATGGAAGTACCGTGGTGTGGAATCCAGCACTCCCAAGCACGCGGCTTCCTGCCGCCGCTCGAATGCGCTACATTGGAAGATTGCGCAACGTGCCGGAGACTTAACAGTGTGCCCGGCCCAGGAGTTTATGGCGGAGCTTCTTCCATCTCTGGTGATCGTCGGCCGCCCCAACGTGGGCAAGTCCACGCTCTTCAACCGTTTGACCGGCACGCGCCGCTCGATTGTCACCAACGAGCCGGGCATTACCCGTGACCGCATTTACGGCAAGGCGGAGTGGCGCGGCCGCGCTTTGGAAATCGTCGATACCGGCGGCATTGTGCCAGACGACAAAGCGCTGATCCCTCAGGAAATCCTGCGCCAGGCGCATGTGGCGATTAAGCAAGCCGCGTTGCTCGTTCTAGTCGTCGATAGCCAGGCCGGCCTTACGCCGCTCGACGAAGAATTGGCGCGGCTCCTGCGCACCACCGGCAAACCGTTTGTAATCGCCGTCAACAAAGTCGACGCCATGTCGCAGGAATCCAACGCTGCCGTTTTCCATCGCATCGGCGTTCCCGTCTTTCCGATCGCCGCCGAGCACGGCACCGGCGTGGACGATCTTCTCGACGAAGCGCTGGCGCAGGTCAGCGTTGTCGCCTCCGTCGAGGAAGAGAATCAGCCCGACATCATCGAAGTCGCCATCATTGGCAGGCCCAACGTCGGCAAGTCCACGCTTCTGAACCGCTTGGTTGGCGAAGAACGTTCCATTGTCTCCCCCCTTCCCGGGACCACCATGGACAACGTGGACACGGAGATTTCCCGGGATGGCCGCGCGTATCGCTTTGTGGACACCGCCGGAATTCGCCGCAAGGG
>Ga0210405_10003559_pt1 | contig 15194 bp, 9 predicted proteins | sample IncBWH11MmetaG_FD_155492 | JGI IMG/M metagenome (GOLD analysis project Ga0210405, IMG submission 155492) | Forest soil microbial communities from Barre Woods Harvard Forest LTER site, Petersham, Massachusetts, United States - Inc-BW-H-11-M | ecosystem: Environmental > Terrestrial > Soil >... | reverse complement strand
AATATTTCGAGAATATCCTCACTGGCGAGGCCTTTCGCCAATGTGCCATCCGGCTGCGAATCGGTTGAGCGGACAGGCTGGTGGGAACCATGTTCTGCGGACGCCATCCGCGGATTATAGTCCAACCGGCGATTCCAAGCCTTCTTGGAACTTATGCAAACGTGAGCCAAACCTTTGAATGGCTAAACAGGGCTTACGAACAACTGTACTGCGCAGGCGCGGTACTTAGTGCCCCATCTGCGCCACAGTAGTTACGGTGGACCAGTCGGCTGCGGTGAATATGCCGAATCCTACATTGGTGTGCGTCTGTAATGGTAGGTTTGCGCGATATAACACTGGCATCCCAATCCCTCGCCCACAATCGCTGGCGAAAATTAAAGTATGCGAACCTTCTTCCCATGCTGGCGAGGAGTTATTGCAGTTTCCACCGGCCACGAGCTGTACTTTTCGGCTCATCGTATCTCGCAGCCAAATTTGCTTAGGTCCGGATTCCTCCGATTCAAAGGCCACCCACTTTCCGTCAGGCGACACTACTGAACCCTCGGTCGGAAGTGCCGGCGTTGAAGTAACGGGCGCTATTTCCTTTGTCTTGGGATCAAAAGTCATCGTTGTTGAGGCGCGGTTCTTCACGAGTTCGAGGTAGAGCGGCCCGGAAAAAGATGGCGCCACCGGATGAAACACCTGGCCATGGAATGAAAATTCTTCTGCCTGCCCATCGTGCAGCCAGCGAAGCACGTACCCGCTGCGAACCATTGCCTGATAAAAAAGTCCGGCGCTGGACACTGCTGGATAAGTCGAAAGATAAGTCCCTTGGTCCAGGGCGATGCGCTGGAAATGCCGGGCGGGTTCGAGCACATAGACCGCCATGTGTCTCCGTGCGTCCAGGGCGGCAATGAGAATTGCCCCGGCCAGTGCCGCAGCAACAAGTTTGGGACTAAACGACCGCCAGAATTCACGACCTTCTACAAAGAAGAGTGCAGCCAATATCCACAATTTCGGAAAAAATCGCTGCCACTCAGGCAACACAAAACAGTTCAGCGCGATATACGAAACAATTAGGAATATTTTCTCCTTGGGCGTCGCGTGCTCAAGCAACAAAACGACTGGCAATAGCAACAGGATGTACGTATACGAAGCTGCATTCGACGAGAGCAGCACGATCGCTATCGTGAACAACGCAAATCCCCGGCGTTGAAAGTCTTTGCCCTCCGATGCCAGGCCAAACAACGTGAACGCAAGAATGAGCATCGCTGTAAATGGGCGCAAGAAAAAGAAAACCGCTGGCGCATTCCAAAGCGGCGCCGGGTTCAAATCCCCTTCCATAACAAGTGAGTGACGCAAAAAGTTCGTAAGCGTCCCAATACCACTGGAGTAAGGATCGATTACCTCGCCCTCAAGAGAGCGTGGCAATATTTGTGAAGCGTAGAAATGAACGTCTTCCCAACCGAAAAGTGCAATCGCAGTGGTCGCGGCTATCGCGATTGCGACAACCATTCCCGCTACCGCCTTCCAATTGCGTTTAAACAGGAAATAGAGCAGAAAAGGGCCGCCGTACAACTTGAGTCCGAAGGCGATACCGCAAAGAAAGCCAGCAGCCGCTGGCCTGCCGCGGTCCAAATGATAAAATGCGAGCGTCAATAGAAATAATAAGAACACGTAGTACTGACCCAAGCGGAAATTGGACTGTAGCGACGCGTAACCCAGAAACATCAGTATCGCGATGTACTCAATGCGAATCTGAGTGGCTTTTGAAAGCATCCACAAGGTGGCGGCCAAGAATATCAGGTTGAACGCCAGCCATATCTGTTTGGCAGTTTGCACCGGGAATCCAGCTAACGGCACGATAGGCAGCATGGTTAAGGGCGTCTGCGGAAGATAGGCGCCCAGTTGGTGCTCGATACCAGCCAAGTTCATCTGTCGTTGAAACCACGTCCAATCGTAGTAGTCTCTCAACGGTGCATGGTGAGTCACCAAGACTGCGGCGGTGTAGTAGTTTGGAAAATCGGTTTCGTCTCGGGTCCAGCCGTTGCGGAAAGAAGTTGCCAGAAAAAGAGCGAGCATCAGCAGCGCAAGGATGACAGCTTTCGTCATATTGGTGTTGGTACCAACGGCTGGGTTCGCTCCAGCGCTGTTATCTCTTCATTGCTGATTTGCGGTCCCGCTTCCAGATAGTCCCGATCGACGTTCAGGTTCCACAAGTCGAATCGTGCATTGGCAATGTTTCGAGCCGCGAGGATGGCAGTCAACATCGAGTGGTCCTGATTGTTGTAGCGATGCATTCCATTTCTTCCCACGAGCTGCAAATTGGGAACCGTCACGAGGAATTCGCGCACCGTCGCGAGACCGCCCTGATAACCGCGGTCGTAGACCGGATAGGCCTTTGGCATTCGCACCACTGCGCCGTCGACGACTTCCTGTTCCCGTACCAGGCCCAACTGGACCATCTCCCGCGTTGCCAATGCGATCAGGTTCTCATCCGAGGCGCTCCAGATTGCGTCGGTACTGTTGCAAAAATATTCCACGCCCAAACAACTCAAATCAGGATCCGGCGTCATCTCCGGACTCCAGTTCCCATAGTTCTGCACCCGCCCCGCGCTGACCAGCGGATCGTGCACGTAAATCCAGTTGTCTGGAAAAAGGTTTCGACCTCGCACCATCAACGCCACGGTGAGGAAGTCGCGATAGTGGAACTTTTTTGCTGCCGCCAGAAGCGCCGGTGGTGCGGCAGGATTCAGCTTATTTATTAGCTCTGGTATGGGAATGCTGCTGATGAAATGCGTTCCATGATATGTCTTGCCCGCCGCTCGAACGGAAACTATTTTTCCTTCCTGCAGTTGAACGCTTTCTACCGGAGCATTCAAGACTACCGGAACCCCTCGTTGCTCCACAATTTCTTTCATCCGCGACCACAACATTCCCGGCCCAAGCCGCGGGTACTGAAATTCCTTGATAAGGGTTTTCGTCTGATTATCAGACCGCTGTAGCACCGCATCACGTAGCAAAGACCACACTGAAAGCCCTTGTATTCGTTGTGCCGCCCACTCCGCGGCGATCTTGCGGCATTCCATACCCCATACTTTTTCCGTGAAGCTTTCAAAAAACGTTTCGAACAAGCGTCGCCCGAACCTATTAGAAACCCAGGTCGCGAAATCGCGTTCAGGCAGAGTCGGAAACAACCGGCCTCGCACAAAGCTGAGCGCGCAACGAAGCGCTTCGATTACGCCAAGGCCGCGAATGGCATCGAGGGGTTGCAGCGGGTACTGGAAGAATCGCGATTTGTAGTAGATGCGTGAGAGACGCTTGCAGGTAAGGAGATCGTCGCCGAGAACGTCACGCCAGATTTGTTGCACCAAAGAAACTTTGGTGTAAAAGCGGTGCCCTCCGATGTCGAAGCGGAATCCTTTATATTCAACGGTGCGCGCCAGTCCACCCACTACCCTGTCTTGTTCCAGCACCACGCACGGCGTGCCCAAGTTAGACAGCTCGTAAGCCGCCGTCAATCCTGCGGGACCGGCGCCGAGGATCACCACTCGGGTCTCGTTGTCACCTGTTCTCACGGTTATGTTTGCGGTTCGTCGCGGCCTCAGCTCGCGCTGCGCCTCGAAACGCATCGGGCCTCTGAAAAGGCAGCATGACCTTATCTATCCACGTCGTCTTTTTTGTCACGACGATGTCAAGAACCGGTCATCAAATCTGTGGACAGCACATCCGGCTTCCGAGTACTCGCAGCCTTTAGAGGAAGCGGCGCCGCCATCGCCAGATACTTCCTCTCAATAGGCGTTTTTGTCGGTAAAGCTGCGAACGAGAGTAAGCGCAACGATCAGCAGATCGAAGGTCATAGTCCAATGACGGACGTAGTAAAGGTCATACTCAACACGCTTCGCGATGGAAGTGTCGCCGCGCCAACCGTTCACCTGGGCCCACCCTGTGATACCCACCTTCAAATAATGGCGGCGATTGTAATTGCCCACAGACTGCATGAACTTCTGCACCAGAATAGGGCGCTCCGGTCTTGGGCCGACAACGCTCATGTCGCCCTTGAGCACGTTGAAAAATTGCGGCAGTTCGTCCAGGCCTGTTTTTCGAAGCATCTTGCCAACTCGAGTACACCGCGGGTCGTTTTGTACTGTCCAACGCGTATCACTCTCTCCTGCTGATGACGTCTTCATGGTTCTGAACTTGAACATGCGAAAGAGTTTGCCATTCAACCCGACACGCTCCTGCACAAAAATGATCGGGCCCGGCGAGCTGACCCAGATTGCGAGAGCAATTAGAAAGAATATAGGCGTTGCCAGAATCAGCACACTCGCGGAGAAAGCAAGGTCGAACGCACGCTTAAGAATGACGTATAAGGGAGAGTCGGCAGGTGTTGTCTGCAAATCGAGCATAACAAGATTGCCCAAAGTAAAGAGCCGCTGCCGACTGTCGACCGGTTCTCCCACGTCCAACACTAACCGGATGGGAGCACATAACGGCGAGAGCTGTCTGCGGAGTTCCGGTAAAGCGCCGAGAAGTGTGGGTACAATGGCGACAACAACGTCGTCAATTCCATTTCCTATTGCAAGCTCCGCGACATCGGACAGTTCATAAACCGGAGTGTCCCTTATTACGCATTCCTGACCGGGAAGTCTTATGTGCCCTTTGATTGTGCACGCCGGAAGCAGACCCGAGAGAAGCGACTCTGCGACTCGAACGGCGAATGCGTCAGCGCCGGCAATCAGCACCGTAAAACCGGTTTTGTCGTGCGACCCGTTTTTTCCCCACGCCCAGTCAAATATCGCGAGTGCCAATAATGTGAGCAAGAGAAGACTTACGCCGGTCAACCAAATGAACACTCGAGAAAACGTAAAATCCCTGTAGAAAAACGAAATCGAAAGGACCGCCGGGTAAGTGATCAAGCAGGCAGCCAGAACGCTTCGGATTTTTCTATTGTCGAAACAAGGGTGTTCAATCGCTACAAGTTTCTGATGCTCCGCAATGATTGCCCATATCACGGTGGTCAAGATAAGCAGTCCAAAATAAGAAGAAGGGTCCGCGTCGCTCGAATACCGCGGCAGCAAGTGGGTATTAAAACGAAGGTACGCCGCCAAGCTGAAGGCTGCCAGCGGCATGGAAAAGATTGTCAGTCTCAAGACAAATCGCGCGTTGTTGAGACGGCGGCGGATCATAGCGGTAGCGTCTGCTGATGAAATTGGCGCCACTTCTGCTCGAGAACTTCGCGAAATTCGTTCTGAAAATGTCCAGGTGAAAACTGCTCGGACTGCTGCCTGATAAATGAAGGCCGAAGCCGCTGTTCAATTTTTTCGAACGTGTGAATAGCCTGGACAAGAGATTCAACCGACTGCTCGCTAAAAAATACGCCTGAAGAGTTCTCTGGAACACCCAACGAGCGCGAATTCCAACCTTTGACTGTTTCCGTAACGCCGCCACGCCCGTAAGCGATTACTGGACGGCCAAAAGAAAGCGCCTCGACCGGCACAATTCCGAAATCCTCTTCCCCGGGGAATAGCAGCGCGCGACAGTGCGCATATTGTTCATGAAGTTCCGAATCTGAAAGAGGTCCGCAAAACTGAATGGTGGGGCCTGCCAGTCTTCGCAGTCGGCCGTATTCATCACCTTGGCCCACAATGCGAAGTTTTCTGCCAAGCAAATTGCACGCCTTGATGGCCAAATCCATTCGCTTGTAATCCACCATCTGGCCAACGGCAAGGTAGTAGTCTTCGATCTCTTCAGTCAGGTAACCGGCCTTGATATTTACGGGCGGATACACGACCGAGCATTCTCTTCGGTAGTGCTTACGGACCCTTGCGGCCACATTGTGGGAATTGGCGACAAAATAATCCACGCGGTCTGCCGAAGCCGTGTCCCACAGGCGCAGGTAATGAGTAGCGAGAGTGAACAATGGCCGCGTGCACACTCCCAGGGTCGCCGCGTTCTTGTATCGATGATAAAAGTCCCACAAATAACGCATCGGTGAATGGCAGTAACACACGTGGCAGGTATTTGCCGATGTGAGTACCCCTTTGGCCGGCCCGGATTCCGAGCTAAGCACGAGGTCGTAACTGCTCAAGTCAAATTGTTCCAATGCCAGCGGGTACAACGGAAGCATGCGGCGATGCCAGCGACGGCTTCCTGGGAATTGTTGCAGAAAAGAAGTTTTGATTGGACGCGAGCGAAGAGATTCAGAAAGCGTCTCCCGGTCAACGACTAGCGAAAAAAGATCGGCGTCGGGGAACATGTCAGCCATTGCTTCCACCACACGTTCGCCACCACGGTGACTCACAAACCAGTAGTGCACGATTGCAACACGTGCATTTTCGAGCGGCGGAATAGCCGTCGTTGGAACAAAACGTTCGGTGAGTCGAGTTTCCTGTTCAAAGGTTAGTTTCATTTGCTGTCCACCGCAGTTCTGGGCGCACGGAGAACGTAACGGTGATAAGCCGTCTGAGGAGAAAGCTCTCCGAGGATTTCCATGCCGGCACGTCGAATGCAGCCTTCAATATCTACAGACGATCGGCGAATGCGGCGAATTCCCCTGCGCCAGAATCGCGGTAGCAAGAAATCAGGAAACCATGTTTTGAGACGGTAGCCCACACCTTGCGGGCGAGTGTCAAATTGCAGATACGCGACACCGCGCTGATGTAGCAAGACGCGAATCACATGCAAGTAGTCTTCGATTGTTGAAAGCTTTGGAATGTGCTGGAAAACGAGAAGCGAATAGATCAAGTCACAACTGCCGACGAAGTCGCCCGCCCTCTGCAAAAGGTTCTCCGGGCCAGAGATGTGAATGAAGGAGACGTTATCGACGCCATTGTCGCGCGCAATAGACCTGGCACGTTGAATCATGCCACTCGCAATATCAACCCCGGCCACCGTTCGAAAATGCCGTGCGAGCGGAAACGCCAGGCGGCCGACGCCGCTACCTATTTCAAGAGCAACCATAGGACGCAAACAATGAGCATCCACGAGGGGAAGGAGGTCTGCGTTCACCACTTGTTCGCCGCTTTGCCAAAACGCCTTCGGATCGGTCTGCTTCATATCGGTGAAGATGTACAGATACGGATCTATTTCGGCAAAGTGTTCCCAGGGACTGACTGGAGGCCTTTTACTTAATTGGGAGCGGACAGTCATAAATATCCCAATCCGGTAGTCTTCCGAAGTAGAACATCACGCCTTGATCCGACCGAGTTCACGTCGCGCTCCCCAGAGCTAATTCCCCGGTTCGAATGGGTTTCGACTCGATGACAGCAGCGACGCGGTATTTCCAGCCAACTAAATTTAAAAACAATCCCACGAACGTGAAAATCGTGAGCGCACTGACGGCCGTTCCCATCATGTGTTCTGTGAAACTCATAAAGAATTCCAAGACGATGCACGCCTGTATTCCTTGGGCGAAACAACAGCCATACGAGCCTTCTTCGAAAATATGCTTCTGCCGCCCCACCCAACGGAATGTCGTCACCCAGACACCCAGCATCAGCGCCAAACCCACGATTCCGCCCTCCGCCAGAAAGTGAAGATAAGAGTTATGAGCATGCGAATCGTCGTCGACACTGGAGCCGCCGGTTGCGAAGTAAACTAGATGCGGAATACCGGAATAAATTTTCAATTGATCGTTGAACCGGCCGAAACCCGTTCCGACCACAGGGCTCATTGTGAAATCGTTGATGGCACGCTGATAATAGACAAAGCGAGTAACAATGTTGGGGTCTTCGAGGTCTGACACTTCTTGGGCACGATGATTAACGGCAGGCTGTACCAACAGTAAATACAGTAACGGCAAGAGAATGGGAGCGGCGTATTTAAGGGACGTTTTGAGAAACTTCCTCTGCCGGACAAACATAATGACCAGCGTCGCCAGAAACGCCACGTAGGCGGTTCGAGATTGTGTCAGGACAATTCCGATTACGTTTGTTGCCAACCAAAAGGCGGGCCACGAAAGTATTGACGGGTTCTTCGCTCGCGCCAAAAGCGCAAAGCTAATGAGCGCTGCTATCGAGTAGATCGCGCCGGCCGCATTATGTGCTCTAAAGAAACCATGAAATATACCGGCCGAGAGCGCCGCGTTGTGGATCAGTTGCAAAGGCTCTGGGAGTTGGGACAGACCGAAAGGAGCAACCGTGCTATCGACAAACTCAGCCAAACCAAGCAAAGCCACAATAGACATGATGTTTAAGAAAAGCCCAAGCGTGCGGCGAACAAAAAGAGGATCAAGCCGCGTATCGGCGACTAACAAGAGGGGGAGATAGGCGATCAGCAGTGCGCCATCGAATCGCAGAAAATCAAAAGCAAATAAATTACTGATAGGCGCGCCAGTGCAAATGTAGCTCGCAATCCAGTACAGGTAAGCGGCGAGAAGGACTTTTTTGGCAACGTTGGGATCGTATCCATGACGCTTGGGCTCCACGGAGTCCCGGCTAACCAGGTACATTGGGAATAAGCCGGAGATGGCCGCAATGTTGAAGGCTGGGACAATATTTCCCGCTAGGCTCACCACCAGCAAAGTCGTGACAGTTTTTTTCATAGATGTGATATCACTCTGTAAAGCCCCTTCACGTATTCAGCAGAGGCGTCATTTCTGAGTGCGAATTCACCGTCAACGTCGATTCAGCGGGGCAAAACGGAAAATGCCAGACACACAGAAAGACTACACATATGACCGCTTCCCGAAGAACGATAGAAACCGCCACGCCAGCAGCTCCGTAATATCGACCGAGGAAATAATTGAACAGCAAAGATAGGATTGCAGCGGGCAAATAAATAAACGGCGCGACCCGTGAGACATTTTTTGCGATGAGACGGCTTAGAAAAGCCGCGTTAAGAAAGATTAAGGGCAGCGCGAGTATCATGATGGCGGCCGCAGAGCCTGCTGCTGCAAAGCTCTTTCCAAATATCATAATGACTGCGAACCTGGCGAAGAGGACCCCGGCCGCCGCGAGTGGAATACTGATGAGCGTCACAGTCCGCAAGATCTTGCGAAAATGTAGATTCAACGCTTGGTTGTTTAGAGCGTATCTCCCCAAATCCGACAGCAAAACCCCGCTAAATAGCCACGCAATGACATAAATCATGACCAGCCCGGTATCAGCTGCGGCAAAAGTGCCCACCACGGTTGAGGAGGCCAGTAGGGAAAGGATCAGAACGTCGCCTCGCAACATCACCGTCGCAAGCGTGTAAGTCGCGCCAACGGGCACCGAGCGCCGCATCAGATCCCAACATAACGACGCGGAGACCGCGGCATAGCCCACTCCAAGTCTGCGCAACACCACAAAACTGCAAACGTATTCCACAATCTGCGCTGCCAACAGACACAGCAAAAGCGCAACGAGGCCTTTGTGTTTCAGATAGACATATGCAAGGCCAGACGCGAGAAGAGAAAAATGAAACCCCTGACACTTGGCGATTTGCCTAGTTCTATCCAACCCTTTTAAGAAACCAGCGTGTAAACGGCAGTAAGAATAGAGAAAGGTGCGAAGCGTAAGGATGGCCGCGACAAGCCATTGGCTGGAAGAGAGTCCTGCAATCCGTCCCATCGTCGCAAGAAGACCAATAGCCAGTGCGCAAAGAATCGTTTTGTCGGTATATAAAGCCGTGGCAATTTTGCTGGTATATCGCGGGCGTACGCTGACCTGTGCGATACCCGTCAACTCCAATCCGTTATCGGCAAGCCGTTCGCCAAGAGTCGCAACAGCGACGATGGTCGCGTACAACCCAAGCATGGGCGCACCGTACAAGCGACCTATCAGCGCGGCAACACCGACATTCGCGAGGCGCAGAAGCATTTCGCCTCCTACAACATCGCCGAAATTACTCATCGTTTTGTAAACCCCAGCCAAATGGACTATTCCTCGGGTACTGCCGTAGGTTTTGTTTTCACCGCCGTTGAGGCGTCCTTGAATCCGTCGAATACTCTTTTCGTCCGAGCGGTGAAGGTATTCCCTCGCTGCACCACATACTGAAGTGGCGGTTTCACACTCCGAACCATATTGAGTACCAAAGCTTTTCCCGGGTGCTGGGAGTCGATTTTGTTCCAGCCATCCGTACCTGAAATCCAACCGGCGCCGATAACGAGCGCGATGATTTCTCCCAGAAAAAACAGCAACGTGCGCGGCGGAAAAACCTTTTTCTCCGGGAGTTCAGCGGGATCCAGCATTTTCACGCTGGGGACTTCCTTGGCTTCCTGAACCTTGGCAATCTCGTATTGCTGGGTTAGCGTTTCGAAAACCGTTTCTTCCACTTTCATTCGCCGGAAAAGATCCGCGTAAGTCACTCCCAATAATGGAAGTTTTCGAATGGAGGGATAAAGCTCATCCTCTTTTAAAGGCAACGCCCCGTCGGGCTCCTGTTTTCCACCCATTTTCAAGATCTGGCGGCGCAATTCATCCACGCGGGCCTGCATGGTTTGGACGCGTATGTTTTGGTCGGCGTAGATCTGGCGAAGCCCTTGCAATTCCGTTTGCGCCGCGATCAATTGACCTTCAAGAACTGCGGCGGCTTCCACCATCGCTTTTCCCTGTTCCTTGATGTCGATTGCGGCGTTCTTGCTGGCGAATTTGCTGAAATCTTCTTCCGCCGATTTCAAGTCCGTTTTGACTTGTTCCAAACGAGCTTCAAGAAACATCCGCTCCCGGTGGGCGGAAGACGTGTTCAACTGAGTTACAACATTGTTTAGTTGCGCCACATATTCTTGTGCCATTGCGGTGGCGCGCTTGGGGTCGTGATCCGTTACTTGTATCGTAAGAATTCCACTTTTGCGATCGATCGACAGGTCCGTTCGACGCGCCAGCTCTTTCCGAGCATCGACCAAATGGCGTTCTCCGTAAACGGAGCGCAAATTAAATTTCGCGACCAGATCGTTCTGCACCGTGCGGCTCTCAAGCAAGCCGGCGAACAGATCGACTGAGGTACTGACTCCCAGGAGATCTCCTCCGAGAGAGGCAAGATTGGCGCCCATTTTTCCGACGAGGCCGGCCAACAAAGTCATGCCTTGGCCAGCCGGAGGATCTGGAGGCATCAACCGGGTTGTGGCGGCGTAGCGTGTCGGGATGACAATAGCGATGAGCATAGCGACAGCCCCGCCCCAAGCAAGAAATTTTCCTAGGAGTCTCCGTCGCTCCCACAGAAGGCCAATCCGTGCAATCTTTCTGTCTCGGTTTTCCTGCTGATCCTGACGAAGGCGTTGCGCGAGCAATTGGTCGATATCCAAAGCGCGGAGAGCTTCCGGCGTGGTCTTATTCGAAGATGCGCTCATGGCAAACGGTCTCCGACAGACTGGTTCGCAGGGGTACTTCCCGATATCGGACGCGCTGAGGGCTGATGTCCCCATTGCGGCAGGAACCCAAGCTCAACCGCGGCGGTGAGGTTGTTCCGTGAGCCTGGAAAAAGCAGAGGAAACGAAGAAATATGTTCAAACTGGAGAAAAGTTTTTAGATACAGCCCCGAATGTTTCGTAACCGAGTAGCTAGCCTGAAAATCCTGCCATTTCCCGCCGCCGGGCACGAAGTCAGCAAGTACTCTGCTTTGCTTCCACGAGAAATCCAGCGTATTACGCGGCGACATCCAATAGCGAATCCACGCCTGCAGCGTTATCCCCTCGCGCCCGACAGTGTTTCCCATTAAATTTCCATTGTTGGTATAGCCGTCGGTGTAGTCGAGATTCCAATAATTCAAATTTCCATGGTTTTGGAAGGGCGCGCGTCCCGGGCTTGTCGAACTGGTCCACTCAAAATGCGCATCGAACTTTGGCAAAAGCGGCAAACGAGAAAGATAAATTCCCGGCCGCCATACGCTCTTGGCCAAATTCTGCAGAGGAATCGAATCGTCATCGTCTTCCAATTCGCCATAGAACGTGAGCCAGTGGTGAACGCCCGGCACGTGCCATGCCCAGTCCACGGCAGTACGTGAATCCCCCGGCACACTGTTTTCAGCTGGATCAACTCTCCCGAAAAAGCTGTCGAAAAAGATTCCAGAGGTGAGTGGATGGCCGGTGCCGCCTATCAGGGTCGTGCGGCTGTAGGCAAATTCCAGTGAACGAAACGGCTTCATGCTGATTGACTGACCGTAGATCCACGGTTGCGACAGTCCGTGGTGGCCCTCAACGCGCCCGAAGAATTGCTCCACGCTGATGGGCCCAAGAATTTTGGAAATGCCTGGAATGTCCGCGGCCTTCTGCGGAGAGATTCGCAGCATCGGGAACGGCGCGGCGTTGTTGCTCAAAAGGAGAGATCCGCCAATGCCCGGTCCCCACGAAAGGCTTTGATTGCCGAAAGATATCTGCCAACCGCGTAGGTTGATTCCCGCGTAGGCCTCCAGAAGCTGAAACGTATTGATGGGAGCAAACGACACAGCTGGTGGAGTCGGTACCTTATCTCGAACCGCAATAAATTCTCGAACGTCGGTTGAGAGAGCTGGTGCCGAAGGCGCGTGCTGAAATTCGCCGTTTACAAAAAGGAACAGACTTCCATAAGTGGCGCTGGCTGAGCCGCCGGAAATCAGATTGGTGCCTTGCCGAAATGGCCGGCCGTAGTCGTAGGCATACGTCTCGCCTAAATGGTAGCCGTCATCCAATACCGTTCCGCTCGCACTCAAGACTCGCGTGTAAAGAGAATCCACTTCAAACGATCGATTCCCTTCCGTGAACGTGGATTCCTCTCTCGCAAACTCATGGTGCAACGCCTGCATGAGCGCCTGTATCTCCGAATTGGGCAGGCGATGGGCGCCTGATGAACCCACTATGGCTTCATCAGCGTCAATCAACAGACGCGCACACTGCTCGCGAGACCACGGACGCTTACCTTCATAACCCGCTGTCACATAACCGAGCGCGGCCAGCCGGTCAAATGCCCGGTACACCCAACTGTCGACCGGCACATAGGTAGAACCCGGATACTCGGTTGGGCCCGATACATCCCCATGAATTATCTCGCGCACCGGATTCCATGCTGATCCTCCAAGTCCGGGGTCGTGATGGGTTCGATAAACGTATTCGGAAACCATCCAACCGAGGGCGCTGCCAACCAGAACATCCGACGGAAAATGCTGTTTGCTGCTGACACTTGTAATGCTGACCGCTGACGCCAGGCCGTAGCTAAGTAGTTTCGTTAGTGTGCCCGGATATTCGTGGGCCAAAATACCCGCAGCCGACCACGCTGCCGCTGAATGATTTGAAGGAAACGAAGATCCTCCCTGAAAAAAGGGACCTTGGCCCCTTCCTTGATAAGGGCGTTCTCGTCCCGTAACATATTTCAAGCCTTCCGTAAGAATCAGACTGTCTGCAACAGCTTCGCCGGCGAGCAATCCAGTTTCTCGCTGATGTGGATCGTGAGTGTGGTAGCTCCACAAATAAATGCCGGCAGACGCGAGGCCAAGGGTAGCGACGCCGCCGTTTCGAATATTTTGAGAGGCGTGAAGAATGCCGGGGTTCTTGGGAAGACTCTTGCTAATACTGGCGTCAGTAAGAATCATCCCAGACGTGATACCGGCGAATGGCACCAGCCATTCAATATCAGGCAACCGAAGCCTGGTCGGACTCGTTACCAGCTGGATTTGGTCATTGACGAATCGGCCGCTCGCACTTTCCAGATCAGTGCGGGAACTGGTCATCCAATCGGTGGGTGACTGACTGGTGCCTGAAATTTTTTTCTCGGCAGGCACTGTGATTGAGGTCGCCGTAGACTGCCCGCCACTGTTGTCGCTATCTGTTTGTTGAGGCAAGGCGCGGCAAGTACCTGCCGCCGCCATCGCTACATTTAAGATCATCAGATAACGAGCCACGATGCTTCCTTTCATTATTGATTCACAACTCTTCTCACGGATGGATGTAAGCGATCGCCAGCACCACGGAAGTCGCCACTTGTGCCGATTGGATCAGCGGGAGCCAATTCCGGCTTCCGATGTTGGGCGCTCTCTCGGGCACCACGATCATGTCTCCAGGCATCAATACAGAATCCATGGGGTTGCCAGACCACATTTTGCTGTTATTGTTTTTTGCGGCCAAAACGGACCCGTCAGCGCGGATCACAAATGCGGCCTTCTTGTCCGCCAGTTGCGTAAATCCTCCAGCTTGCCCTAAATACCAGTTCGCGCTCCGGCCTGCCACAAAACCAACCGCCGTGGGGTTGAATATTTGCCCTTGAACGACGACGTAGTTTGGTTTTTTGGGAACAACAATCACGTCACCGTTTCGCAGCGGCGTCGCCTCCGCGCGGCGGTCAAACGATTTTTCGTCCGGCGAGGTATGGATAACCACCCGGCCGACCGGCAAATTTGTTTGTAGTTGCGTCAGTGTCGTTTCCGTCTGTGCGATAGCTGTAAGTTTCAAGTTCTTCTGGTCGGCGTCATTCTCAGGAAGCGCCTTCAGCTGTGTCTCTTCCGCTTTGACTCTAGTGACTAGTTCCTGGTGTGAGTGCATCTCCAGGTCGCGGACTTCGCGACGCGTCAAAACGATTCCATAGGGATACGCTTGCGATGTGAATCCTCCTGCCTTTGCCAGGACAGAACTGAGTGACTCGCCTGGACCGATTCCGTATGTACCCGGATGTTGCACTTCGCCGCGCAGGGTGACGGTCGCGCCGAGATCATTCCAGTTGGGGTTCTGGCGCACCGTGAGAACGTCTCCATTCAACAAAAGCTTGTCCTCGTCCGCCCGCCCTGCCATGGCTGCCGTAAGATTGATGTCCACACTTGTGCTCCCGGAAGCGCCAGTCTCTTTGCCTTCTTGGTGGGTAAGGATGGCGCTTTCCGAGTAAGCGCTCGGTTTCAGGCCGCCCGCGAGCTGCACCAGACTCTGCACATTCATATTGGCAGCGAGTGGATAGCGGCCCGGGTTCGCCACATCACCTTTCACATAAACGCTCGGTGGATCGACTTCGGCCACATTGCGATGGATGATGATTCGATCGTGCGGCTCAAGTAGAATGTTTGAGGTAGCACTGCCGGCAAGCGCGTCTGCTAGATTTACACTCAGGATGGTCTTCGTGCCGTCTTTACTGGTGCGGAACACTTGAGCGGAGTCCATGGCCGCGCCGGACAATACGCCTCCTGCCAGATAGATCGCGTCCCGAACATGCGCCTGTCCCGCTGTGGTAAATTGCCCCGGATTCCGCACTTCGCCATCAATCCACACCTCCGGCGCCGGTTCGAAATCGTATCTGCTAAAAATGCGGACAGTGTCGAGCGGCTGAAGCTGCGGCGCG